>MDTC01232953.1_pt1 | contig 167114 bp, 162 predicted proteins | sample 811181 | NCBI WGS metagenome assembly MDTC01 (sample SAMN05326644, study PRJNA326480) | marine metagenome | isolation source: seawater | place: Pacific Ocean: North | collected 2011
GTCCTCCAGCAGATCCTTGTAGGCCTCCAGAGAGCGTGTAAACGCGTAGAACTCTGGATCTCTGCCGAGCTGTTCGGAGAGGATCGTAATCGCCTCTCCCTCAGCCTCACCGACGATCCTTGCGGAGTTACCCTGTGCGCTCTGCGTGATGATCTGGACTTGCCGGTCCACTTCCGCACGCTTCTCTAGGTCGATCTGCGCGCCTTCCGCACGTTCAGCGGAAGCGATGCGCTCACGTTCAGCCCTCATCCGGTCGAACACCGAGCTTGCAACTCCAACAGGGAAGTCGGCGCGCTTGATACGCACGTCGAAAATTTCGATACCGAACTGGTCCCGCAACGGAACCCGGTACCGGAAACTCTCGCCTCCAAGATCAAAATCGAGCGGCGCCGAGCTGTTGATTATCGATTCCAACTGGTCAGGTGTCGGAACTCGATCCCTGATGGGCTCTTCGCCTTCGCCCACTGCCCGTGCAGCGATGACAATCGTTAGCCCCGGATTTCTCAGTCCACCCGGGAGCGCTTCAGCCTCAGCTCGCTGGATGTCCAGGAGTTTTGACGAAGCTGTTACACGAGCCATGATCTCTTCACGGGTCTCGTCGATGATCTCGGACTGGAGATCCAGGGCTACTTCACGACGAAGGCTTGAGTTGACGATGTCTCCCACTCTTGCCTCGGCGTTGGATTCCGTACGAAGAGCCCGGAAAAACACCAGCGGATCGGTGATGCGGTAGCGAGCGTACGCATCGATCACCAGTGTGCGCTTGTCAAGAGTGAGGAGCGACGCCGGTGGTGCGTCGACACGAAGCAAACGCTTGTCCAGTTTGGTCACCGACTCGATGAACGGCACCTTGATGCCCAGGCCGGGAGTCGTCTTCGACTCTCGGAATTCTCCAAGACGGGTGACGATGGCCACCTGAGTCTCATCGACCTTGTAAAGGGCTTGCGAGGCTACGACCCCGCCAATAATCAGGACTATCAGGAGAGGAATTGCAAGTTTACGCATCTTACTGCCCTCCCCCTACGCTCGTACCGCCCGTCGATGACAACGGCAAGAACGGCAGAACTCCGTCCGCCACCTCACCGGTCACGACAAACTTCGTGGTGCCCGGAAGGATTTCTTCCATCGCCTCCAGGTACAACCGCTGGCGGGTGACATCCTTGGAGTTCAGATAACCCTCCAGGAGTTCTTTGAACCCGTCGGCCTCACCCTGGGCCAGCGCTATACGACCCTGTCTGAAACCTTCTGCGGTTTCAACGATTCGGGCCGCTTCACCCCGTGCCCTCGGCAACTGGTCTGCCTCGTAAGCGTCGGCCAGGTTTCTCAGGCGCTCTTTCTCCTCCTGTGCGACGACAACGTCTTCAAAAGCGTCTCTCACCTCTTCCGGTGCGAGCACGTTCTGTAGCAGCACGGAAATGATGGTGATGCCAGCGTTGTAGGAGTTGAGGATGCCCTGCATCTGGAGGCGTGTGTCTTCCTGGATCTGCTCACGACCTTCGGTCAATGCGTCATCGATCGTGCGGGCCCCAACGACCTGGCGTAACGATGTCTCAGCCACGTCACGCAGAGTTCGTCCGTCCGGCCGTCCGCTATCAACGGCTCTGTCGGGGTCTCCCGGGTCGTCTACCTCGAACAGATAGTTACGGAGGTCAGAGATCCGATACTGAATCACGGCGCCGACGTCCACAATATTCTCGTCGCCCGTGATCATCTGGGCCTCTACGGCCACTAGGGTGACCGACGCCGTTCCTTCGGTTCCGCTTCGGAAACCAAGTTCAAGTGTCCGTGTCTGTGTCACCTGGACGATGTCACGCTGGCCAACCGGAGACGGCCACCACCAGTTCAAACCGGATCCGGCGGTGCTGTTGAACTTCCCGAACAGGCGAAGGGACGCTTGCTCGTCTGGATCGACCGTGAAAACACCCGACGCCAGCCAGATGACCACAGCAACGATCATTCCGAGCAGAACGATCAGGCTTATGCCTCCGCCGCCGAGAAACCTCAGCGGTGGCATGCCGTTTCTGAATCGCCCGATCAGATCTTCGAGTGAAACCTGCTCGCGGCTGGCGTTTGGGCCGTTGTCTCCGCCTCCGTCGTCCGGTGGGCGATACATTTCGTCCTTGCCCATCCCGGGTAAAGAGTCGCTACCTGCGGCCATTGTTACTCCTGCCGGCGGCGTTCAATCGCTCGCCGCCCGGCGGTGACGCAAAGGTCCCGCCTGATTTCAGTTCGCTGACTCCCGGCGCTGGATACGTTTCAACCGGATTCGGGAATCAGGATTGTCGTTTGCCCGGTAAACGCCTGCGCGTCCTGTAGCCGGAACATCCAAAAGTATACCCGAGGTCCGACGATATGCTCGGTCTGGATTCATTTTCACACCACCGATTCACCCGGCGAGAACCGGTGCGATCACCAGGTTCATCCTTCGTCGAGCTCGTCCTGTTCCAGGCGCAGGCCCTCAAGCCGTTGCAAGAACTCTTCGTGACTGGACACCCCCTGCACAATTTTTACGAGATCTGCGGCGTTTTCGACGTACGACCGAAGTTCCTGAACCTGCTCCCCTATAGGACTCACCGAGCCGGGATTGTCGCCGTACGAGCCCGTGAAAGCAAAGTAAGCCTGGTTGATCTTCCTGATGAATATTCCGTGGTCCTGAAGCTCCAGGCGCCTGCGTTCCATGTAAGCTTCTGCGCCCTTGAAATCGCCATCGGCCAGCATTTTGTCGGTGGTGACGCGCGTTTCACGCATGAACACCCTGAAGTTGAACTCCTCCGGATCCGCTTCAGGATCCCTCTCAGGTATGAACGGCTCCGGAGGCGGGAGTGTCTCGCCGGTCAGCCGCTCGTACGCCAATCTACCCACCTCACCCCCGAACAGATCGGCCACCGTCTCGTTGAGCGTCGTCATATCGCCGCTCCCGTACGCCTGGCCAAATGGATGGAAGATGAGATACGCGTGGAGCCACTCATGCGCCGCCACGATCAGCGTTGGTAGCAGATCTCGGTCCTCCGGGATGACCGTCGGGAACGTCGCGACGCCGCCGGTTCCGAGCACGATTGCCGATAGTTCAGGATCCTGGTAGTAGATGGCCTCTTCCACGGTCTCACGCCCGGCCAGTGTGATGTTGGAATCGATCAAGATTGCATCCATGCGCTCGATACGATCACGCGGCGATGTGACCAGCACGCGCGGGGTCGGGTCCAGCCGGAAGTCGACAGGCGGCCACGTAAGTGGCCCAAATTCGCCGATATCCAGGTTCCGCAACACGCCGTCTATGGCCGATTCCAGCAGTTCCTCGACATCGTTCCGCAATCCCCTGCGCTCTTTCGCCAGCCGGTCGACGTCCTCCTGGAACGATGTCAGCAGGTCCCGATCAGGTTCTGGAGATGACGCTTCACGATCCAAATCGCCGTTGGCAGTCGCTATCTCTTCGTTCAGATCGAAATAGCGTCCCAGGCGCAGCCGTTTGTCCTCCGTGGACGATCCAACACCGGGTATGGCGACTTTTACCCGATGGGCCCATTTATCCAGGAAGTTAGAGATTTCCCACTGCACGAGCCCGTACTCGAAACCTCGCGCGGCCGCGTGGGCCGGGCTCAGCACGCGTGTGGAACGCGGGGTGAACAGCAGCGTGGCGACCACAATGAATATCAAGACGCCTTTCCTGAGTCGGCGACTCTTCAGGCCAGTGCACGTGACGCGGCACGGCCAGCCCAGCCCTCTCAGGGCTCGGCCGGGGATATGAGAGTGCCCCGGACGGGTATCAGAACCGGGATTACCGGGATTGAAAAGGGTTTCCAGCGGTTTTCCCTCAGATCGGTGTTGTCGCCATATGGCGGTCGTGGGTGACGGTAGGCACGCGCTTCATACCGGCGCGCTTCTCATATCGATATATGCGTTCATCGGACACCGGAGGGAGGCCCGGCGAGCCGGCTCGTGCGTATAACCTCGTGCAGATGAATCCGTTCACCCCGACGGCCGGGGTTGTTGTGCCCGCCGTTATCGTAATCATGCTCGCCGCGGCATGCAGTTCATCCGGTCCGCAATTCTCCGGCAAAACACCCTCGGTTGTGGACGCCGCTGATCAGGCTGCGGCCACGGACTTTTCAGGCGTTTCGGAGTCCGGTTGGGCCGCCGCGGTTCAGGAGATTTGAGGCTTCACTCCAAACGGCGTCGACTGGCAAGGTTCGTACGATTTCCGACAGATGCGCGGACGAGTCGGCGAGGGCCGTACAGCCGGGCTGGTTAGCGACGGCGTATCCGACTATTTATCGGCCGTTACGAACGGCGAATTGGAGGTCGAATACCGGTCGCGGCATCTGGAAACCCTGGGGGCGTTGGAACGCCTTGCATCCAGTGACGAGGATCGACGGTACTTTGAGTCGCTATCCGCCATCGTTCGGTCCCACGAGGGCGAGTAACGGCGGATTTCGTAACGCCCCCCCCCCGTTTCCCGACCCGGGGCAAATCGAGCCGCCTTCGTCAACGACTTCATTTTTCGCTCACTGAAACCACGTTCGCCGGTGCTATACTCCGGCCAAAGCCAAATACCCCAGTTTCGCTGGCAGGTCAAACCTTCTCCGGCGCGCTCACCACTATCTGTTTGAGTCTGGAGGCACCCGATGGCGGGATTCACCACCGCGGACATCAGGAACGTCGTTTTGCTTGGCCACTCCGGGTCCGGGAAGACGTCGATAGCTGATTCGATGTTTCACCTTGCCAGCGAGACGACGCGGTTAGGCAGTGTGACCGGCGGCACTAGCGACTCAGACTTCGAGCCCGAAGAGCAGCGCCGTCAATCCAGCGTCATGACCACCATACTGCCAAGCCCGTGGAATGACTCCAAGATCAACGTGTTGGACGCGCCAGGTTACGCGGACTTCGCTGGCGAAATGCTATCGGCGCTACGCGTCGCGGATGCCGCAATCCTCGTGGTCGCGGCTCCGAGCGGCATCGAGGTCGGTACAGACCAGGCTTGGGTCCGCCTTGAAGAGCGCTCGCTCCCACGGATCGTGGTGATCAACAAACTTGACCGCGAGAACACCGAGTTCGACCAGGTCGTCGAAGCGATCACAGAGGCGTGGGGACGGAAATGCGTTCCCATCCAACTGCCGAATGGTGCCGAGTCCGATTTCACGGCGGCAGGCTCGCTGATCAGTGACTCCGCACTTCAGGAAGGCGCTGGGGCTGAACTTTATGAGCGTCTCGTCGAGGCGGTAGCCGAAACCGACGACGCCCTGACAGAGAAGTTCCTGGAGGGAGAAGCGCTCACGGCAGACGAGTTGATATCCGGCCTGAAGCAGGGCATCGCGTCCGGGGACATCGTGCCCATCGTGGCGACCGCAGCACTGGAAGAAGTAGGCGTCTCCGATCTGATGGACGCCGTAGTCGACCTGCTTCCCTCCCCGGATGCCGCGGCCAAACGGAACGACGCCACGGAGATACCCGAGGGCGCAGAAGCGAATCTCGTATTCAAGACCGCCGCCGACCCCTTTGTGGGTAAGCTTTCTTACTTCCGCGTGTACGGAATCCCGTTCGTCGGAGGCTCGGAACACTGGAACGTGAACCGCGAGACATCGGAACGGGTCGGCCAGGTTTCTTCACCAAAGGGCAAGGAATCAGAGGTCACGGAAGAGGTCGTCTTCGGCGACATCGGCGTGATTTCACGATTGGATGTGACCGGGACCGGCGACACGCTGACGAACAGCGAAAACCCGGTGACGCTTGATGGCATCGACATGCCCGAACCGTTCTACGCGCTCGCAGCGACGCCGAAAACCCAGGCGGACCTGGACAAGATGTCCGACGCGCTATCGAAACTCGGGGAAGAAGACCCGAGTTTGAACATCTCTCGCGACCCGAACACAGCGGAGACGATCATTCGAGGCCTCGGCGACGTGCATGTCCATATCGGAATCGAGCGCGTCGAACGCAAGTTCGGCGTGGCGCTCGAGACGTCACTGCCGCGCATCGCTTACATGGAGACCATCGGCGGTTCCGCCCGGGTGGAGTACCGCCACAAGAAACAATCCGGCGGTCACGGGCAGTACGGACACGTGGTTATCGAACTCAGCCCGAGAACGCGTGGCGAGGGTTTCATTTTCGACAGCAAGGTTGTCGGCGGAAACGTTCCGCGGGAATACATCCCGGCCGTCGAAAAAGGCGTCGTCAAGTCCATGGAGACAGGCCCGGTCGCTGGGTTCCCGGTCGTGGACGTTGGGGTCACACTGGTAGACGGCAGCAGCCATTCTGTGGACTCGTCAGGAATGGCGTTCGAGATCGCCGGCGGGTTCGCGCTCCGTCAGGGCATCCCACAGGCTCGGCCAGTTCTGCTGGAGCCGGTGATGCACCTCCGGATCCTGACACCGGACGATCTGACCGGAGAGGTCATCAGCGACCTCAACACGAAACGTGCGCAGATCCTGGGCATGACCCCGGCAGCGAACGGACACACGATCATCGAGTCGGACGCACCGCTGTCGATGGTCCAGCGCTACGCCACGGACCTGCGGGCGATATCGGCCGGACGGGCATCGTATCAGGCCGTGTTTGCCCACTACGGTGAGGTGCCGCAACAGGAAATGGACAAGATCGTCCAGCAGTACAAACCGGAAGAGGTCGCTGCAACCTAAAGGGCGACGCCGGGAGAGCGGCCTACTGGTCGCTGCTCCCGTAATAGCGGGTGATGACGGTCTGGATGGCGTTTGTGCCGAACTCAAGCACGTCCACCGGGATGCGCCCGTTTCTGGCGTGGAACATCGACGTGAAGTCGATCTCCCGTTGCAGATTGATCGGAAAGAACCTGTATGTCTGTCTGCCGAGGCGCGGAAAGAAACGGGCGTCGGTGGTGCCCGGGATCAAGATCGGCACGGCGACGGAGCCGGGGTCGGCCTCCTCGATCACCGAGGTCGGCGTCCGAAATAGCCCCATATCTGGTGCGCTCGGGCCGAGATCGGAGTAGTGACAGTGGCCCGGCGACCCCGGCAACCTCCGACGCGTTGACCTCGTCGGGATCTAGGTTTCCTAGGGTATCAGCAACGTGCATCATCCATTTCCGAGTCAACCGGTCAAGACACCCCGCGTAGTTCCGCCGAGAACATGTATGCCATAAGCGGCGGAACCGCTACTCCAACGCCGCCTACGACCAGGGCGAGCTCGTTACTGGTCGCCTCCGCTATTAGCCCGGAGAACAGGAATCCAAGTGCGAAGAGCTGCATGGAGATCCCAAACAGGCTCATCACCCGACCCCGCATCTCATCCGGGGTGTGCGATTGGACGAGGACGCTGATGGTTATGACATATGCCAGACCGGTTGCGCCCATCAATCCCAGGAGAACCAGGGACAGGTAGTACTCGCGTGAAAACGCGAACACGATCATCAGGACACCAAAGAGAGTTCCCGTGCTGATCATCAAGAGTCCCTTATAAACCTTGTCACCGGTAAACACGAGCACCAGTGTCCCGAGAGCCCCCCCTGTCCCGAATGCGGCCATCATCAACCCGAACCCTTCTCCACCGACATTGAACACGTCTTCGGCATAGACCGGAATCAGCGGCATGATGAATCCGGCGAAAAGCGCGAGCAAGTTCAGCAACATCAGGACGCGTATTACCGAGTCAGATCGAACGAAGTTCAGTCCGTCCTTGATGTCCCCCCAGGCTGATTTTGAATCATCGCTGCGATGCACACTACGGTTCTTCACCATCATCAGCATCACAACCCCGATAACGCCGAGCCCGCCCACCAGGAAATAGACCGACCCAGCGCCCCACGCGCCGATCATTATCCCGGTGACAGCGGGCCCGATTATCAGACCGATCATGCCCGAGGATTGCATCATCGAAGTGGCGCTCATCAATTTGTCGCGCCCTACGAGTTCCACGACGAAACTCTGGTTGGCCGGCATGCCGAACGCGACAATGCTGCCCTGGGCCAGAGCCAGCGCAAGCAGGATCCAGACTGTCATCAGATCTGAGACGATGAGATATCCGGTCAGGAACGACATCGCCACAATCGCCATCCTGACGACAAGGAGTATGTCCCGCTTCGGAAACCGGTCAGCGGCGAGGCCCCCGACCATAGAGAGGGCGATCACGGCGATCGACGGCACGCCGTTGACGATCCCAACCCAGGCTTGCGATCCAGTCAGGTTGTACGAGAGCCAAGATTGAACCGCCGCCCGGGCCTCGAATCCGAACACCATGAAAACGCTGGCGAACACCATCCAGCGGAAGTCAGGTATCCGTAAGACTTCCATCGGGCCGACACGCTGGGCGACCACGGGCGCGTCCAGAGATGGAGCGGTCTCTATAGAAGTCGAGCCCGGTATCTTGGAGTTTTCTTGTTCAGCTTTTGTGGCAGCCATGTTCCGTAGGTGGTTCAGGCTCGTGTAAGTGGGTTGAGCATGATCCACAATACTCTTGCGGGGTCTCGCTCAACCCGCTCACTGCTGGCCAACTCAGGGTATTCAGGAGTTCATGTGTTCAGGTATCTCGGCCGCAACGGGATATTCGCTCTCGCTCTTGGCGTGATGCTCCTCGCAGCCGCATGTGGTGGCGGATCCGGCGTTGCTCCGACGCGCGATCCGGCGTTGCCGCCACATGTCGCAGACGCGTCGAACGGGGAACGGTTGTTCAAGAACGAAAGTTGTTCGGCCTGCCACTCCACCGGAACTACGCGCGTCACTGGCCCCGGACTGGCAGGGATCGGCGTGACGGCGGGAGCGCGGGTTCAGGAACTTACGACCGACGATTACCTGGAGCAGTCGATCAGAGACCCCGGCGCGTACGTTGTGAGTGGGTTCAGCAACATCATGCCGAACACCTATCGCCGCCTGCCCCAGGATGACGTTGACGACCTGATCGCGTATCTCAGGACGCTGGAGTAGCCGCTCGGTCGGGTGCGTAAATCCGGGTCACCCCGACTACACAGGCGGGTGCAGTTTGTGGAAGTCGGTGGCTCCTTCGAAGGCGTGTCCGGCCTGCACCAGTAGCTGTTCGGACAGGTGGTGGCCGACGAGCTGGAGGCTGAGTGGCAGGTTTTCGCTGTTCAGTCCGCAGGGGAGCGAGATCGTCGGCAGCCCGGCGTAGTTCATTGGCGCGGTAAAACGAGACTGCCAAGCATTCCGACTCGGCGGGATGTGCCCGTATAGCTCTTCGTGCGTGATCGGGTACGGCGTCCGATGGGTGGACGGGCATGCCAGAAGATCTATCCCGCGCATGGTGCGACGGAGGTCTCCGACACACGCAGCCCTCAGTACGTTGGCATCGGCGTACTCGGTGGCTGTATGTGCCGCACCGTTCGCAAGCCATTCGCGAAACCACGGCCCGTATTCGTCAGCCCGTGAAGGGAATGTGTCGGCGTGGGCGGAGGTGGCCTCGGACGAGCAGATCACGGGCCAGGCCTCGAGGTATTCACGCAGTCGGGCGGGCATTCTAACAGCGACGATCTCGGCTCCCAGGCCCTCCAGCACCCGCACGCTATCGGCGATGGCGTTCGTGATCTCAGGTTCGAGGTCTTCCGATGCGTAACGCTCGTCATACCCGATTTTGAGCCCCTGGACCCCGGCTTCCAGGGTGCCCGTCATATCCGGGACCGGCTGAGGCAGCGATGTTCGGTCGTTGAGGTCCAGTCCCGCTATTGCCTGGAGCATGATCCCGGCGTCGGCTGCGGAACGCGTCAACGGGCCGACGTGGTCCAGCGATTCTGCGAGATTCATCACGCCATTCCGACTGACACGCCCCCACGTCGGTTTCAACCCTACCGTCCCGCACGCCGCCGCCGGGTATCGGATGGAGCCGCCGGTGTCGCTGCCCAGGGTACCGAACGCCATTCCGGCCGCCGTCGCGCACCCGGATCCGCTGGAAGACTGCCCGGCCCAGTGGCCGTCTCTCCACGGGTTTTCCGGAATGTCCAACTTCGGGTTGTAGCCGCCCATCGCGCCTTCGGTCAGGTTGAGCTTGCCGAGCATCACCGCGCCGGCCTCGTTCAGACGCGTAACGACCGTGGCGTCGTAATCAGGCACGTTGTCGACGAAAACGGCGCTGCCGCCCATGGTCCGCACGCCCTTTGTAACGCACAGATCTTTGACGGCTACCGCGATGCCGTGGAGCGGGCCGCGGTAGCTGCCGTTTGCGATCTCCGCGTCGGCGGCTCGTGCCTGTGCACGGGCGCTATCGGCCATGATGGTGGCGTACGACTTCAGATGACCGTCGAGCTGTGCAATACGGTCTAGCTGGGACTCCGTCAGTTCGACCGACGACACTTTTCCGTCACGTATGAGCGGGGCGAGTTCCGAGATGGTCTTATAGTGGAGTTCGCCGGTCAATTGTGACTCCTGTTGATCAGTGTGGTCGTCTGGTTCAAATCTCGCTGCACGAACGTCGCAGGGGTCGAGTGGTATCGACCCGAGGGCGGATACTAATCCGCCCTTACGGTGCTGTTGCGGGTTGGGCTTCTCGCTCACCCCCGCCCCTCTCCCACTGGGAGAGGGGCAGAGCCTCAGTGCCCTGAGGCTCTTGAAGGGCCGGATAGCTCGATGGGGCTCCCTCCGCTCCTGCAGTGTTGTTGTTAATTTATTCAAACCCGGCCGGTTTTTTGTCCGCCCACGGGCGGGCGTCCTCAAACGACTTGGACGCCGCCAGAACGGTTTCTTCATCGCCCCATCGCCCGACGATGTGGAGCCCGATCGGCAGGCCGTCGTTTGAGAAACCTGCGGGCGCGGTGGCCGCCGGGTTTCCGCACATGTTGAACGGGTAGGTGAAGGGCGTGAAGCCCCAGAGCTTGTCGGGCACGGTCACGCCGCCAATCACGTCAGGGTGCTCGCCGACTTTGAACGCCGGGGTTGCGAGCGTGGGCGTGAGCAACAGGTCGTAGCTCTTGAAGAATTCCTGAACATAGTGGCGGTAGAACTCCAGCCGGGAGTAGGCGTCCCATAGCTGTTCGCCGGTGATCTTCTGACCGCCGTCCAGACCGTCACGAAAGTAGTCGGTCAGCATCTCCCGGTGCTCAAGGAGGTGGCCGTTTGTCGCGTAGGTGCGGCAGCGCCAGATCGTCATGAGCAGGTCAAACATCGCTTCCGGGGAGTCGATCTTGAAGCCGGGCTCTTCGACGGTGGCGCCCATCGCTTCAAACGAACTCGCGGCACGCCCTACAACCTCACGGACCTCGGGGTCGACCGCCACGCCGCCAAGGTCCGGCGAGTACGCGATGCGAAGCCCTTTCACACCACGGTCAAGCGCGGCAATGTAGTCCGGCGGGTCTTCCTGGATTGTCAGGTGTTCGGCGTCAGGGTGCGGCCCGGCGAGGATCTGGAGCAGTGTGGCGGCGTCCGTGACGTCCCGGGCCATCGGCCCGATGTTGGAGTAGTTGAACCAGTGCCAGCTATCCATGCCCGCCGAGTAGCGCGGCACCCGGCCCTGCGTCGCCTTGATGCCGTAAATCCCGCACAAACCAGCCGGAATTCGGATAGATCCTGCGCCATCGCTGCCCTGCGCCAGCGGCGTGATACCTGCAGCTACAGACGAGCCCGCCCCACCGCTTGATGCACCGCTCGTGCGCTCGGTGTTCCACGGGTTGCGACAGGCATCTCCAAGCCGGTTCTCGTTGGTTCCGATGTGACCGTACTCGGAGGTGTTGGTCTTGCCTAGGATCACGGCGCCTGAGTCTTTGACACGCGTGACGGAAAGCGAGTCGTTATCTGCGATCCGGTCGGTGTAGATGAGAGAGCCGGAGGTGAAGCGGACGCCGTTCATCGGCTCCAGGTCCTTGATCGAAGTGGGCACACCGTGAAGCGGGCCAAGTTCGTCGCCGTTCATGACCGCCTGTTCCGCAACGCGGGCGGTTTCCAGCGCTTCTTCCGGAATCACGGCCAGGAAGGCGTTCAACTCCCCGTTGAATCGGTCGATCCGGTCCAACGCCGCCTGTGTGACCTCGACCGGCGATATCTCACGCGCCGCTATCATCTCCCGCAAACGATGAGCAGGCGTCCAGGCGAGTTCGGCGTTGGCGTCAGGCATGGCTCTCTCCCGATTGGTTAGCGCTGGATTGCTGCGCCATTATGTCGCGCGCGGAGCCCCAACGGAGAGCCAGTTTCTTGGGCGGTGGCTACGCTCCGGCGGCGGCGGGTTGCGGAGCGTAGGCCGAGCGAAGGTCAGCTTCCTGGAAAATCAACGGCTTCTCGCCACGGGCGTAGTCGTAGAGTGCGGCTTTAAAGATACCCTCCATCGCCTGCACCCCGCCGATGCCGATAGAAAATGCGACGACGCCTATCGGGACCCCGATGATTGGTGAGATAGCGCTGAACAGCGCCGTGATGGCGCCGACCACCAGCATCACGCCTATGTAGATGATCCCGAACCCGAAGTTAGAAGTTAGCTGTCTGCCCCACGTGGCCGTAAACAGGTTCGTCGAGCGTTTCATGGCCGTGATGGGCCCGACGCCTTCGGTAACGAGGATCGGCACGACAAAGAACGTGATCATCGCCCAACCGGACGACAGTAGATTTGTGCCGATCGAACCCATCATGTTTCCGCGTGAACGGGTACGCAGGTACATCAAGATCAGCGCCACGACGGCGGCGATGATAGCCCAGCCGAGGATGGTGTGGACGTGTTTGGCCGCGTGCGATAAACCTGAACCAACGTTAGGGTCGCCGCCACGCAGTCGCTCCTGTGCTGCAGATATGAGCGCCGCGTTGAAGAAAATGATGATGAAGTAAGCAGCGAAGAAGGTCGTCCCGGCCAGGATTATGTCCACCGGCACGATCATGCTTTCTTCTAAGCCGGTGTTTGGATTGAACTTGTTCGGCTCTTCCAGGTGATCGAGTGTTCCGGTGACGCTGGCGATCGCAAAGAACACCCCTAGGAGGATCAGGACGCCGATCCCGCCCATGATCGGGAAGAAGATCAACTCCTTGTCCTTCATCAGGACGCTCCAGCTGACTTTGACGAGTTCGAATGTGTGGCCGATTGTTCTGAACATCTACCCAGTATACCGACGAGGACTGATACCTCGATCGGGGGTTTCATAGGATGCGGCAACTGGGACATCATGTCGCTCCCTGAGTTCATGGTGCGAACCTCGTACTACCCTGTCGATGAACGGGTGGAGATCCCAGGGACCCGCGGCGTGATCTGGGTGACGCACTGCACGGCGGATCTACTGGGACAACCGCCGGTGATGCTGTACCGGGACGGCGAGATGCGCAGTTACAGCGACATGGAAACGGACTGGGTCGACAGCTTCCGACTGGGCGCACAAGTGTTCACAGAAGCGATCACAAACGGCGCCGAACCAGAGCTAAACGGCGAAGAGGCCGTACACACCCTGGCCTTCGCCCTAGGCGAGATCAAAAGCGCGACCGAGGGCGTCAAGGTGAAGCTGGCGGAGATGTAGAGCCCCTCTAAAACACGTCCTCGCTGGCTTTGAGCGCCTTTATGTCTCCCGATGAGTAGCCTGCTTCCTGAAGAATCTCGTCGGTGTGTTCGCCGAAGGCCGGGGCTCCTCTGGTGATCTTCAACGGGGATTCGCTCATGCTGGCCAGCGGACCGGGGCCGCGAGTGTCACCTGAGACAGTGTGATGCGTCTCCACGACCATTCCGTTGGCCAGGGCCTGTTCATCGGAGACCATCTCTTCGATGAAGCGCATCGGCCCGCACGGCACCCCGGCGGCGGTGAGAATTTTGAGCCACTCGTCGGTGGTCTTCTCCGAAAAGAGCTTGGTGTAATTCAGAATCAAGTTCTCGGCAAATTCGATCGCCACGGGTGACTCCCGCACATAGCCGACATCGAACCTGATGTCGTGAACGCCCATAGCGTCCGCCATCTTCTGACGCAGCGGATTGCTGAGACAACCGATCGAGATCACCCAGTCGCTGGTCTGATAGGCCTTGTAGTAGGCCATGAACTCCGGGTTATAGCGTTGACCGCGATAGGCGGTATAGATGTCGGAAAACTCGACGCCGGCATCTTTGAGCACCGGCAGATCCTCATCTCGCCAGATCTGACGGGGCGTCGGGAACTCATCCAGTTCCGTGAGAGCGCCCACCTGCATAGTCAGTGAGTTCTGCAACAGGGAGTTTTCGATCTTCTGACCTTTGCCCGTCCGTTCACGGTAATAGAGCGCAGCGGAGACCGACATCATGATCGAGTACCCAGTGGCCATATCAGATACCGGGGAGACGGTAACGGTCCCCGGCACGCCATCGTTGTCATGACCTTCAGAGGTCATCATCCCGCTGAGCGCCTGGACGATCACGTCATATCCGGGAAGGTCCTTGTTCGGGCCCTTTCGACCGTACGCTGTGACTTCACAGTAAATAACCCTTGGATTGACCGCGGACAGGGTTTCGTAGTCGATGCCAAGTTTTGCGGGCACGTCCGGCCGGTGGTTCAACACGACGACATCGGCGTCTTCCACCAGCTTGCGCATAACCAGTTGGCCGCCGGGTTTGGTGAGGTCCACACGGATACTTCGTTTGCCCCGGTTGACCGCGATGAACCCCCGGCTCTCGTTCGGGCCGGACGGGCCGGGCGAACCTCGCCACGGATCGCCCCACGGAGGCTCGATTTTGATCACGTCCGCCCCGAAATCGGCCAGCAGCATCCCGCCGACGGGTCCGGCGATGATCTCCGTGAACTCTATGACGCGCACGCCCTCTAACGGACCGGGCATCTACTGGACCTCCCTGTGGCCTGGCTGAGGTTTTCAGATATCCGGGTTAACGCTTCCGGACACAGCGCCGGACTCTATCAGGGTTTCGATCTCGGAATCGTTGTATCCGATCTCCGAAAGCACTTCCGAAGTGTGTTGCCCGAGCATCGGAGACGGCTTCTCTGCTGCGGTCGGTGAATCGGTCATCTTGAAGATCGGTCCGGCGGTTCGCACCGAGCCAGCCAACGGGTGTTCCTGCTCAACGATCAGTCCATTTGCGATTGCCTGTTCATCGAACACCATCTCTTCCACGAACTTGAGCGGGGCCACGGGCACCCCGGCGCGCTCCAGCAGGTCGATCCAGTGCGACGCCGGTTTTTCCAGGAACATCCGCTCTGCTTCCAGCACCACCTGACGTGCCGACTCCAACCCTTCTTCGCTTTGCTGGTCGTAGCCGGGACTGAAGCGCGGGTCGTCGAGCCCCATGGCATCCGCCATCTTCTTGCGAAGCGGCTCGCTCAGGCAACCGACGGCGATAACCCAGTCCTTCGCCTGGAAGGTCCGGTAATAGGGCCGGTACGCCGGTGAACGGTCGTCCTGCTGGTAGAGTGCGTTCACGTCCGGGTACAGCAGCCCGGCCTCTCGCACCGCCAAGAGGTCTTCCATGACCATGCGGGACTGTGCGGACGGCGTGGACGGGACGTAGGTCAGTGGCAGCGATTGTATGTATAGGGCGTTGGACAGTAATGAGGTCTCGATCTTCTGTCCTCGTCCGGTGCGCTCACGATGGAACAGGCCGGCAAGCACGCCCTGGCAAACGGCGTAACCGGTGGCGAAATCGATTGGCGGGGTGCCGCGGATCACGCGGGGCACACCGTGTTCGATAGACCCGTTCGTCGCCATCAGTCCCGTGCGCGCCTGCATGATGATGTCGTACCCGGGCTTAGCGTTCTCCGGACCTGAACGACCAAACGCCGTAATTTCGCAGTAGATGAGATCGGGCTTGATGGCCGACAGTGTCTCGTAGTCGATGCCAAGTTTTGCGGGGACATCAGGTCGGTGGTTTGTGATCACGACATCGGACTGTCTCACGAGCCGGTGCACGACCTTCACACCCTCAGGCTTCGTGAGATCGAGCCGTATGCTGCGCTTGCCGCGGTTGACGGCGATGAAGCCGCGGGTCTCCTTGGCCTCAGGAGGTCCAACACGCGTCGGAGAGCCGCGCCAGGGGTCGCCCCACGGGGGTTCGACCTTTATCACGTTCGCGCCAAGGTCCGAGAGCAGCACGCCGCTCACCGGCCCGGCGATGATTTCCGAGAATTCGACGACTCGAATGCCGTCAAGCGGACCGGCCATCAATCACCTGCTTTCGCCCGCAACAATTGTGGGACGGGCGCAGTTTACGCCGAGATGGTGATGAGGTCCGCCTATCCCGTCCAGGCGAATTCGGAATCGTGGAAGTCCTTGATCTCGGCGGCCGTATAGCCGGCCTCGGACAGCACTTCGCGGGTGTGTTCGCCCCGCCCCGGGGATGTGCGAACGGCCTCTGGAGGGCTCTCCGACCACTTCGAAAGTGGCCCCGGGCCCCGGACTCTACCCCCGACGGGATGCTGTTGCTCGATGATCATGCCGACCGCGTGAGATTGCTCATGGTCGAGCATCTCCTCGACATACAGAACGGGCGCGGCGGGGACTCCGGCCTTCTGGAAGATGCGTATCCAGTCGGTTGAAGGCTTGCCCCGCATGATCTCTTCAACCCGGTGTGCGAGGTCGATCGCGAACTGACGCGACTCTTCGGTCGCCGGATCGTAGTCATCGTTGAATCGAATGTCCTCGATCCCCAGGCAATCGGCCGCCTTTTTCCGCATAGGCTCGCTCAGACAACCCAGGGTGATCACCTGGTCCGCCGTTTGATAGGACCGGTAGTAGATGAACACGGCGAAGGGAAACGGCCTGCGCTCCCGGTAGATATCGTCGATTTCGGGATAGGTCAGCCCGGCGTTCCTGAGCAGGGGCAACTCATCGTTGACAAACACGGTCCCGGGAGCCGGAGCGTTCTCAATATCGGTCAGGGAATGAGCCTGAATCGTCAACGCGTTTGCGAACAGGGAGGTCTCGACTTTTTGACCCTTACCCGTCCGCTCTCGATAGAAAAGCGCCGCGCATACCGACTGAACAACCGAGTAGCCGGTCGCGAAATCCACCATCGGCGTAGCCAGCAAGTACCGTGGCACACCATCGTTTACCGTGGTGTCCCCGGATTTATACCCCTCAAGGACGCCCTCGCTGGCCATTATTCCGGTGAGACCCTGCATGAGCAGGTCGTACCCGGGATTGTTGGCAAACGGTCCATCCCTGCCAAACGCCGTGATCTCGCTGTAGATGATGTCCGGCTTCACCCGCCTCAACGTTTCGTAGTCGATCCCAAGTTTCGGAAGGACGTCGGCACGATGGTTGACCGTTACGACATCGGCGTTCGATACCAGCCTGTGAACAATGGAGCGGCCTTCGTCTGAAGCAAGATTCAGTGAAACGGACCTTTTGCCGCGGTTCACCGAGATGAAAACCTTGCTCTCGGTGTCGCTGATCCTCATCCCTCCACCCGCGCGCCAGGGGTCGCCCCACGGCGGCTCGACCTTGATTACATCAGCCCCGAGATCGGAGAGGAGCACCCCACTGACCGGTCCAGCGATGATCTGCGAGAACTCTATGACGCGAATACCTTGAAGCGGACCGGCCATCAATCACCTGCTTTCGTCCGAAATAAACATTGGGCGAGCGCAGTGTACGCCGGGTGGTTGGGCTGATCCGGCTTATCCCGTCCGTGCGGAACCGGCTTCGTGGAAAGCTTCTATCTCGGCGGCTGAATATCCGGCTTCCGCGAGCACCTCCCGGGTGTGCTCGCCCTTGGCGGGTGATATGCGCACGGCTTCTGGACTGGTCTCCGACCATTTCGATAGAGGGCCGGCGAACCGCACCCTGCCGCCGACGGGATGTTGCTGTTCCATGATCATCCCGGTGGCTTTGGACTGCTCATGATCGATCATTTCTTCGACGTAGAGCAACGGCGCAGCGGGAACACCGGCGGCGTGGAATATCTTGAGCCACTCCTCGGCCGGTTTCTCTTTGATGATGTCTTCGACACGATGCGCCAGGTTGATGGCGAACTCGACCGACTCGTCAGCCGTCGGGTCGTAATCTTTGTTGAAGCGGATGTCCTCAACTCCCAGACAGTCGGCCGCTTTCTTCCGAAGCGGTTCGCTGAGGCAGCCGAGAGTGATCACCTGGTCCGCAGTCTGATATGAGCGGTAGTAGATGAACGCGCCGAACGGAATCGGACGACGCTCTCGGTAGATGGTGTCGATCTCCTGGTAGGAGAGGCCGGCTTCCCTGAGCAACGGCAGCTCGTTCTGAACGAAATCAAACGACGGTGACGGGGCGTTCTCTACCTGTGTCAACGAGAGTCCCTGGATCGTCAGGGCGTTGGCAAACAGGGAGGTCTCGATCTTCTGGCCCTGCCCGGTGCGTTCCCGGTGGAACAGCGCGGCGCAAACGGATTGGACGACCGAATACCCGGTTGCGTAGTCAACCATCGGCATCACGGTCAGATACCGGGGCACGCCCTCATTCATCTTGAGGTCACCGGACCGATACCCGTCCATGATCCCTTCGGCCGCCATCACACCGGTCAATCCCTGCATGAGTAGGTCGTAACCGGGATTCCCGGCGAACGGGCCTTCCCGCCCAAACGCCGTTATCTCGCTGTAGACGAGGTCTGGCTTGATCTTCCTCAGGGTTTCGTAGTCGATCTTGAGCGCATCCAGGACATCGGCACGATTGTTGACCGTCACGACATCAGCCTGAGAGACGAGTTTATGGACGATCGATTGACCTTCTTCAGAATTCAGGTCAACGGAGACGGACCGTTTGCCGCGATTGACGGCGATAAAGCCCTTGCTTTCCGTGGCGTTTATAGGCGCCGAGCCAGCCCGCCAGGGATCGCCCCACGGCGGCTCGACCTTGATGATGTCCGCGCCGAGGTCTGAAAGAAGCACACCGCTAATCGGTCCAGCGATGATCTGCGAGAACTCGATTACCCGAATGCCCTGGAGCGGACCTGTCATTCATACACCTGCTTGAATCCGTCTTGCGCGGCAACGTCGCACGACACGATGGCGCAGCTTATCCCAGCGCGGCCCCAGATTCGAGCAAGGCGGCAATCTCGGCGGCGGAAAACCCGGCTTCGGCCAGTATTTCGGTCGTGTGCTCTCCCAGAGCCGGAGACGGCCGCACCGCTTCCAACGGCGTATCCGAAAAATTGGCGTTGGGCCCTACAAGCTGCATCTTGCCGCCTGCGTAGTGCTCCTGCTCGATCACCAGGCCGTTGGCCTGCGCCTGTTCTTCATCGAGCAAGCCTTCCACGAAATGTACGGGCATTGCGGGGACACCCGCCTCATGGAACAGTCGTAGCCACTCATCGGACGTTTTTTTGATAATCAACTCCTCGACCCTGAGCAGTAGGTCATCGGCAAACTCGACGGACTCCGGCGCTTCAAGATCGTAGTCCGGCTGGAATCGCCTGTCTTCGAACCCGACGCAATCAGCCATTCGTTTCCTGAGCGGATCGCTCAGGCAGGCGACCGCTATCAGCCCTTCTGCGGTCTGGTACGGCCGGTAGTAGATCAGCATGGCTGATGGCCACCAACGAGCATCGTTGTACAGATCGTTCAGTTCGGCGTATGAAAGTCCGGCCTCCTGAAGCAACGGTAGATCTTCGTCGTACCACTGCTGGGGTTTGGTCGGGCTGCCCGGGGTCCGCGCTAGGTGGCCTGACAGGGTGGTCATGGCGTTTGCAAGAAGCGACGTCCCGATCTTCTGCCCTCGACCGCTTTTCTCCCGGAAGTAGAGAGCGGCACAGACCGATTGGACGATGGAGTACCCGGTGGCGAAGTCCACAAACGGCGTGGTCCGGATCATTCGCGGGACCTCTCGCCACATGATCCCTTCCGCTGACATGATCCCGCTGAAACTTTGTGCCAGTACGTCGTAGCCGGGACCGCCCGCGTAGGGGCCTTTAAGGCCGTATGCCGAGGCTTCTGCGTAGATGATGCGCGGGTTGATTACGGAGAGCGTTTCGTAGTCGATACCGAGCTTTGCCGGGACGTCTGGCCGGTGGTTGGTGACGACGATGTCCGCGTCCTCGATCAGCCGATGCGCCGCGGCGCGTCCGTCGTCTTTAGTCAAATCAAGCTGGATAGAACGTTTGCCACGGTTCACGGCGATGAAGGGACGGGACTCGTGCTCCGCAAACGGGCCGCCGCCGTCACGCCACGGGTCTCCCCATGGCGGTTCGACCTTGATCACCTCCGCGCCCAGGTCTGAAAGCATCACCCCGCTCACCGGGCCGGCGATGATCTCTGTGAATTCGATGACCTTCACGCCGTCTAACGGACCCGTCATACGGATTGACTTCCTTTCGCCTGTAACTGGGCTAATCGCGCGACACACCACCCTTCGAGAGCCTCAGGAAGTGACTCGAGACGCCAAAAGTGAAGAAAGGCCTAGCGCTTTGGTGGTGTGATCTGTGCTCCGCGGACCCCGGCATCAAGACGTTCGATGCTGTTGCTGCCCGCGACGGTCACGTACACGGCGTCTTCCCACCAGCACATGTTCGTAACGCGGTCGCCGCGCATCGGATAGCTGCGCAGTAACTCTCCGGCCTCGACATCCAACACGTCGATCGTACCGTTGAGCCAGCGGGCGACCCACAGGCGGCCGTGTTCGTCGAACTGGCAGCCGTCGACGGTCGGGTTCGCGAACTCGAACACGGTTTGCGCATTGGAGACGTTCCTGTCGTGGTCCAGGTCGTATGACACCACCGAGTTCGTCCGGGACATGCACACGAAAAGCCGCTTCTGGTCCGGGTGAACGGCCAATCCGTTCGGATACTCGAGCCCTGACGCGAGCTGTCTCACCTCCCCGGCTGCGTCGGGGTTCGGCATAGCTATCCGATAGATGGCGCCCGGGACCGGCTCCGAGTCGATACCGGGATCGGTAAAGTAGACGTTGCCCTTGAGATCCATACAGACGTCATTGGGTCCGTTGTATGGGCTGCCCTCGAACTCGTCGGTGAGAACCTCGATCAACTTGCGATCGATGTCGATACGCGTAACGCGCTTCGCCCCGTGATCGGCGCAGATGAGGCCGCGGTTGCCATCGTACTTCAAGCCGTTCACGACGCCGCCTGTGTCGATCCACGACTCGACCAGCCCCCGTGGCGCAAGCCGGCCAAGCTTTCCACGCTGGCCATAGTTCACAAAGTACAGATATCCGTCCTCGTCGAAGATCGGCCCCTCTGCGAACTCAATGTTTGCAACGACCGGATACGGCTTGAGAGTCTTTGGTAGTTCAGGCGCATGCGCCACGGAATGCTCCTCGTGTTCTGTCCGGTGTCGTCGCGCTCCCGGAGTACCAGCTGATTCAGGGAGGGAGCGCCGTGCGGTCGATGCCAAACGAGGGCCAAACGTAGCACTAGTTCGGGAGCCGTACAACTTCCAATCCACGTAGTAATCGGACGCGAAACCGGGGACGCCTGTTGAACGTCCCCGGTCATATTTGCCTTCGTGGATCTCTGCTAGTCCCGGGGCGGCAAGACCAGTACGGGCGTGCCGGCTGATCGGATCACCTTATCGGTAACGCTGCCCAGGAAGAAACGCTTGAAGCCGGAGCGACCATGGGTGCTCATCACGATCAGGCTGCCTTCGTTCTCCTTGGCGGCTTCGATGATGACCCCGACCGCGTTTCCGATCACCGACTGTGATTCAGCCTCAATTCCAGAGGCCCGTGCGCGCTTGACGAACGGCTCCAGGTACCTCAGCGCATCCGCCCGGGTCTCCGTCATACCAAGATTTGTCGGCATGTAGTCCACGCCGGCCTCCGAGGAGCCGAAGTAGGGAGTCGCGGACGAGCGGATGAACAGGACTTTGGTTCCGACGGCGCGACCCATCTCAAGCGCTACAGGAACCGTTTTCTCACTGAGCACAGATCCATCGAGCGGCACGATTACCGTGGTGGGCGCGCCCGAGTTTCCGGAGAACGCCGAAACGCCCTCGGGGTGCAGCGCCAGGAGCGGCAGACTCGTCGTGTGGACCACGCGGTCAGTGACGCTGCCCAGCACGCCTCGAGCCAGGGTGGACTCACGGCGCGGCGCCATGGCGATGGCGTCTGTCCCGAGGCGTTCCGCGCCTCCAACGATCTCCTCGGCCGGCTTGCCGATGGCCACTTCGACCACGGCCTTTCCACCTGCAGCTTCGACTCGATCGGCTTCGGCGGTCAGGTACCTTCGAGCGCGTTCGACAGCCTCGTCGATCAGTTGCGATCGGGTCACGGCGTTGCCCGACCCCGGCGCAATCGCTGTGAGACCGATCACCGGCGTCGACGGTATCGGCCCCGGAGCTGCTCCGCGCGTATAGTCGGCGCCGGGCTGGTCAAACGGGCCATTCCCGGCCTCGATCGAACTGATGCCCACGTTACCGGATCTGGATCCTGACGCCTCTATATCGTCAGGATCTATTACGCCGAGCAACACTATGTCGGCATTGATTACACGCGCCAGTCCGCAGGCCCATCCACCAATTCGTTCAGATTGTTCAGAACCATCTAGCGGCACGAGAATTTTCTTGAACACTTTGCGCCCCCTTCTCTTTTGTCCGGTCCCGAAACCCACGTTATCTAAAGTCGATCTGGGAATCGGTCGCCGGACCTTATGTGTCCAAGAGGGCACGCCACCCATGAGCCCGTCATGAAGTGAGGATGAGATCGTCATGACGTAAGGATCAGGATGTATGACGACCACATGAGGCTGAGTCGTCTCGATGCCGGACCGCGTTGTGGCTCAGATCAAGCGCCGCTAAATATGGCACTGGATGCCGCCCCTACAGCGTCCGCCAGCGGGCCGGGATAAACGCCAAGCAGCACCGTCCCGATCAATAAAGCGCTGAGGAGCAACCAGCTGAGTCGCGGAATCCCGATCAACGCCGACGTGATGTCCGATTCAGGCACGTCGTCGATAAACATACGTTTAACGATCATCAGGTAGTAGTAGAGCGACACAACGCTCGCCGCCATGGCTACTCCAGCCAGCCACAGAAGGCCGGATTCCGCAGCGGCGGTGAACAGGTAGAACTTGGTGATGAAACCTACAAAGAACGGAAGCCCGGCCAGCGAGAACAGCGCAACCGCCATGACAAGCGATAGATGCGGCGAGCGTTTGGCGAGGCCCGAATATCCCGAAAGCTCATCGGTCCCGATGTGGTTGTAGACGACGATCACGGTCGCAAACGCGGCGAGGTTCGCAAAGGCATAACCAACAAGGTGCAGCATCACGGCGTCCGAGGCCAGCGTGACCGGTATCACGACCCCGCCCTCGACGTGCCCGAGGGCGGCGACGCCGAGCAGCAGGAAGCCGACCTGCCCGACGCTGGAGTAGGCAAGCATGCGCTTGATGTTGGTCTGAACAATCGCCACCAGGTTGCCGATGACCATCGTCGCCACAGCAAGCACGGCCACAAGCACCTGCCACTCTGCCAGCGCGGGAAGCAAGCCCTGCGTAAACAGTCTCAGTATCAGGGCAAATGCGGCGGCCTTTGATGCGACCGCCAGGAACGCCGTGACCGGGGTCGGAGCGCCCTGATAAGTGTCCGGCGCCCACATGTGAAACGGCGCTGCAGCCACTTTGAAGCCAAGTCCGGCAAAAATGAGCGCCAGTCCCAGGATCAGCGTCGAATCCAGGTTCCCGGCGTTGAGAGCAAGGTGTTCGGAGATCCCGGCGTAATAAGTGGTGCCGGTAGCCCCCCAGACCATACTTATCCCGTACAGCAATAACGCCGACGAGAACGCCCCGAGCACGATGTACTTCACCCCGGCTTCGTTGCCGTGCGCATCTTCCCGCCTGAACGCGACCAGTACGTACAGACTGAAGCTCAGCAGCTCAAGCGCCACGTAAGCCGTGAGCAGCTCTCCGGCCTGTGCCATGCCGACCATGCCGACCGCGGCGAACACCATGAGGGCGTAGAACTCGCCGGGCTGCCGGATGTGCTGGCGGACGTAGTCGTGCGAGATCAAGACGATCACGGCGGTCAGCACCGTGAGGAATACAAAGAAGAAGAGGCCGAACCTGTCCGCAATGAACAGCCCGCCGTACAGGTGTTCGGCCGTGTCCCAGCGCTGAACCAACACAACCACGGCGCTCACAACCAGCCCACCGGCCGCAAGCCACGACAGATGGAATCGATGCTGTCGCGGCAGCAGCAGGTCCGCCGCCAACACGGCGAACGCGACACCCACCAGGACGTATTCGGGTACCAACAGGGAAAAGTTGATGTTCATCCGGTCACCGTCGGGACGTGGCGCACGCCTTCACGGATGATATCGATCAGGTAGAACGGCGCGAGCCCGACGATGAGCAGCGTGAGGGCCAACATGCCGGCGACCAGCTTCTCGTTGAGCTTGAGATCCGGGAGCGACTCCCAGCGCGGATCGGTCTCGCCGAAGTACACTTTCGCCAGGAGTCGAAGCATGTACACGGCGGTGATGCCGGCGCCGATTACCGCAAGCGCGCCGACCCACGGGTAGGTCTGGAACAAACCGAGGAAGACCAGCAACTCGGCCACGAATCCGCTGAACCCGGGCAGGCCAAGCGACGCGAAACCGGCGACGGCAAAGAAGAACGCGCCGACCGGCATGACCTTTGCCAGCCCGCTGAGCGCCCCGATGTCTCGCGTGTGGGACGAGCCGTAGACGGCCCCGGCGAGCGTGAACATGAGGGCGGTCATGATGCCGTGGGAGAACATCTGCAACACGGCCCCGGTGACGCCCAGAGTGTGCATCGTGGCGAGCCCTAGGAACACGTAACCCATGTGGCTCACGCTGGAGTAGCCGATAACGTACTTGAGGTCGGTCTGCGACATAGCCGCTATCGAGCCGTAGATGACGTTAACCGCGCCCATACCAAGCAGCAGCGGCGCCCAGGCCTCCGCGCCCTCGGGTATGGTCTGTATGCCGACCCGGATGATGCCGAATGCGCCGAGCTTCATTAGCACCCCGGCATGCAGCATGCTCACCGAGGTTGGAGCGGATACGTGGCCGTCGGGCGACCAGGTGTGCAGCGGCCAGAGCCCACCCAGAAGGCCAAAACCAATCATCAGCAACGGGAATACCCAGTTCTGGAACGACTCGTCGAACCCGGCCCTCTGCAGATCAAGCAGGCTGAAGCTGTTGAGGTCTGCTTCGACGAACATAGCGATGATCGAAACCCAGATGAGAACGCTTCCGCCCACCAGGAATAGCACCAGCTTCATGGCGCTGTATTCCTTGCTCCGGGTGAAGCGCGGGAAGCTGGTACTTGAGCCCCAGAAACCGATCAGCAGGTACATGGGGAGCACCGCGATCTCGTAGAAAAAGAACAGGAAGAAGAGGTCGAGCGATACGAACGTCCCGTACACGCCTCCGACCAGCAGATTGAGCAGGATCAGGTAATCCTTGCTCCGTGCATCGACGTTCCAGCCGACCAGGATGGCCGCCGGGAACGCGATCGCCGTCAGCGCCAGCATCGCAACGGCTATGCCGTCGACACCCAGGTCGAAGCCGATGCCGAGCTGATCCAGCCAGGCCGTTTCACTGATGAACTGGTATTGCGACCCGTCTGTGTAATCGAAACGCAGCAGGATCCATGCGACAAGGGCGGTCGAGACGAGCGCCACAACTGCCGAGAACCACTTCATCGACCGAAGCTGATCGCTATCGCCCGGCCACAGGATGAGCGCCAGCGCCGTCGCGAAGGGCAGCACCACCAGCAGACTCAGCACGCTGTCATCAAATCCGTTCATGGGTTAGATGGACCACCAGATCACGCCAAGAACGACGGCGCCGATCACCATGCCGAGGGCGTAGTTGTAGACCATGCCCGTTTGTAGATATCGAAGGACTCCACCACCCCAGCGTGTCGTCTTGCCCGGTCCATCCACCCCGATGTCGTTCACCCAGGCGCGGTCTATGAACGCCGTGAGCCTGGCCAGAGGCAGTACAAGCTGGTTGATACCCCACTGGTAGACCTCGTCGAAGTAGAACTTGCGCTGCGCCGCGGTCGCCATGAACCCCAGGCGCCGTTGTATGGCGGTCGCCGAAATGCGGCGCTGCATATAGATAAGCCCGGTCAGATAGAGGCCGACGGCCACAATCGCGATCGAAGCCCCTGAGATGGCCATATTGATGTGGAACCCCTCTTCGGAGTCCGTCACCCAGGACACGAACCCGTGGTAGTCGTGACCCCACTCGAAAGCGAGCGGCCCAAGGACCGCCGCCAGTAATGCGAAAACCCCGATCGGGGCCCACATCCGGATGCCCGGCTCGTGTGCGTCCTCGTTCTCCGTGGATAGCCGTCCGAGGAACACCTGGTAGAGCATCCGGCCGGTGTAAAGCACACTGAACGCGACCGCCACAAAGGTGACCACAAGGAAGCCGTCGTTCAAACGCCCGTCGTGTACGGCAAGCAGTATCTCGTCTTTGGAGAAGAACCCGGACAGCAGCGGCAGCCCGGCGAGCGATAGCGCGCCGATCCAGAACATGACCGCCGTGAACGGCATCCTGCGCCAGAGACCGCCCATCTCCTGGATATCGGTCTGGCCGCTGCCGTGGCTGATGCTCCCTGCGCCAAGGAACAGGCTGGCCTTGGCGAAAGCGTGCGCCAGCAGGTGGAACATCGCAACGCCCGGGGCGCCGGCGCCGACAGCCAACATCATGAAGCCGAGGTGGCTGACCGTGGAGTAGGCCAGGATGCGCTTGAGGTCCGTCATCGCCAGCGCCGTGACGCCCGCGAGGAGCGCGGTCAGGAGCCCGATCACGGCGATTAGATCCAGCGCCTCCGGGACCATGTTGTAGATCGGGAACAGCCGAACCACCAGGTACACGCCCGCCACCACCATCGTGGCTGCGTGGATGAGGGCGCTGACCGGCGTCGGTCCTTCCATAGCGTCTGGGAGCCAGACGTGCAGCGGGATCTGCGCCGATTTGCCGGCGGCGCCGCCGAATATGAAGATCAGGGCCCACTTGAGCTGCGTTTCGTCGATAGTTCCCGCATGGGCCAGTTGCGTGATCGTGGAGATGTCGAAGGTCCCGGTCGCCTCGAACAACAGAACGAACCCGATAAGCAGCGCAACGTCGCCGATGCGGGTCGTGACGAAGGCCTTCTTGGCGGCCTCAGCGGCCGATCTCCGCTCCCACCAGAATCCGATGAGCAGATAGGAGCCAAGGCCCACAAGCTCCCAGCCCAGATAAAGCAGCAGCAGGTTGTCGGCCAGGACAAGCACCATCATTGCCGCGGCGAACAGTGACTGGACGGCGAAGTACCACCAGAGACGTGGCTCGCCGTGCAGGTACTCCAGCGAGTAGATCTGGATACCGATTGCGACGAAGGAAACGACGCCGAGCATCACGAGCGATATCTCGTCGACCGTGGCACCCCAGGTGAACTCGAACCCACCCACGGTGAACCATTCCACGGATCGAGTTCCAGCGCCGTCTTCGAGGAAGGCCAGGAAAACCATCACCCACACCACAAAAGAGGCCAATATGGCGGCGATGGATAGGTGGGGAGCGATACCGGGGATGCGCCTGCCGGTGATCAGGATGAGGGCGAAGGCGATCGCCGGGATCACGGGTGCCAGAAATGCGGCGTCAGTTCCCACCGATCGCCACCTGCTTCACCATTCCGGATTCACCCACTCGCAACTCTGTTACCACTTCATCACGTTCAGTTCGTCCACGTTGGCGGAACCGCGGTTACGGAATACGCGCAGCACTATCGCCAGGGCCAGGCCGATCTCTGCGGCGGCGATGGTGATGATGAACACCACCAGGATCTGGCCGAACACGCGGACGTCGGCGGCGCGATCGGAGAAAGCGGCGATTCCGACAAGGTTCACGTTGACGGCGTTGAGCATGAGCTCGATAGATATCAGGACCATGACGGCGCTGCGGCGCGCCAACACGCCGAAGATCCCGAGGCTGAATAGCGCCGAGCTGAGCACCTGGAAGTGGACGAGTTCAAGCATGGTCTGTTACTCGCCCTCCTCTACGTTGCGGGCGAGCAAGATCGCCCCGATAAGGGCCACGAGAAGGATCAGGGACGCCACCTCGAACGGGATGGCCCAGTCCGTGAACAACCCCAACCCGAGCGCCTCAAACCCGGTCTCGGTGCCAGTGCCGACGTTTGTCGCTTCATCAAGGCTCGCCACGTCCGTCGCGACAAAGGCCGCGACTAGTAAGGCAAATACGCCGACGCTGGCGAGCGCTGCAACGGGCCACTGGCTATGGTCTGCGCGTGGCTGTTCGTCGCTACGCGTCAGCATGATGGCGAACAGGACGACGACAGTCACTGCGCCGCCGTAGATAAGGATCTGGGCAAGTGCAAGGAACTCAGCGACGGCCACAAGGAAGATCCCGGCAACGGCGAGGAGCGCCACAAGCAGCATGAAGGCGGCGTGCACGACGTTGCGGGTCAGGATGACGCCGAGAGAACTCAGTACGGTGATGGCGGCCAGCAGATAGAAGACGACGAGTTGCGCGGTCAAGCGGCGTCTCCCCCCGATTTTTCAGGGATATCGGTATCGTCCGCAGCCTGGGTTTCAGGGTTTTCCGGAGTTTCTTCTGCCTTTGTCGCCTCGACTGCCGCTTTTGCGGCGGCGCGTTCGTTTGGAGACGCGGCGTTCGGTTTGGATTGCTTCCAACCCACTTCGGCCTGGTACTGCCGCCCCATATCGAGCAAGGTCGGTAGATCGACCCGGTTGGCGTTCCTGAGCCGCTCGCTTCGTTCGTGCTCGTGGCTCATCTCGATGGCGTCAAAGTTGCAAACGTCCACGCAAATGCCGCACAGGATGCAGCGCCCAAGGTTGATTTCGAAGGTCTCGATGATCTTCTTGCGGTGACTGACTCCTTCGGCGAACTTCGGGTTGTCCTGCATCTGGGCGGACATGCATTGCGTCGGGCAGTAGCGCACACACACCATGCATCCGGTGCAGTAGGGTTCGTCGCGGGTGGCATCCCAGGTGAGTACGGGGAATCCCATAAAGCGATTGTCAATCGGGAGATGCTCTTTCGGGTACTCTGCCGTCACCTTGGAGCGCAGCGCTCCACGGAGAGTCACTCCGAGGCCTTTCAGTCCGTTCAACATAGCTCAGTTACCGACCTGACCCTCGCCCGGAATTCGGCTGGCTGGCTGGTTTGCGAGATCTGGCACAGGCAGTCCGATCTCGCCGGCAGACCGTCTGAGTATACGCACCGTTTGCGGCCTGCCGGGTGCGCCTCGACTCCGTCGTACGGCGATCGAGACCAGCACGAGGATCAGTAGCGATACCGCCGTCATTACCCAGAGCGACCAGCCGTAGAAGAGCACGACGGAGACCAGCACAAGGTTGACGAACGAAAGCGGGATCAGGACCTGCCATGCAAACGCCATCAACTGGTCGATCCGCAATCTGGGATAAGTCGCCCGTACCCAGAAAATAAGCGTGGCCATAAAGTAGGTCTTGATCATGAACCACGTGCCGCCCAGAAGGTCCGTCGCGATGTCCGAGAGGTCGTTGCCGAACAGGCTCTCCGGCGGGTTCGGCCAGCTCCAGCCGCCGAAGAAGAGGACGATTATGAGTGCGCTGATTACGAAGGTGTTCAGGTATTCGGCGAGGAAAAACACCGCCCAGTGCGCGCCGCTGTACTCGACGAACGGCCCGCCAACGACCTCGGACTCCGCGTGATGGATGTCGAACGGGGTGCGGCCCAGTTCAGCCAGGCCCGCTATGACGAATATCACCAGGCCCATCGGCATCACGAACGCAAACGGGATCGAGCCCTGACTCGGGAGATTCCGGACCTGGTCGCCGATGGTGACGCTGTTTCCGTTTATCACCGCATCAAGGGATAGCGACTGGACGAGCGCGGCGATCGACAGGATCACGATCACGATCGGTATTTCGTAGCTAACAAGCTGTGCGGCGGCCCGCAGTCCGCCGAGCATCGAGTAGCGGCTTGAAGACGCCCATCCTCCCATCAGGAGGCCGACGACGCCAAGCCCGCTGATCGCAACCAGGTAGAGCAGTCCCAGGTCCAGCACACGCACCGCCAGGTTGTCCCCGAAGGGAATCGCGAGCCAGATCAGGAACGCCGGGATCGCCACAAAAACGGGCGCCATCCAGAAGAGCACTTTATCGGCGTACGCCGGGATGATGTCTTCTTTGGTCATCAGTTTGATGGCGTCCGCCACCGGCTGTAACAGCCCGTGTGGCCCGACAACGGACGGCCCGGCGCGCTGCTGGATTCTTGCAAGTGTTTTTCGTTCCAGCCAGGTGAGCGAAAGCACACCAACGGCGAGAGCCGTGAATAGCCCCAGGATGCCGGCGAATGCGAACAGGACATCGGTGAAACTCAACGGTCCACCTCACCCAGGACGATATCGAGTGTGCCGAGGATCACCACGACATCGGCTATATAGTGCCCAACGGTCAGGTCACGGAGCGCCTGCAGGTTGCAGAAAGATGGCGGCCTTACCTTGAGGCGGTACGGCCGCTCGCCGCCGTCACTCACGATGTAGACGCCGAGATCCCCACGCGGGTTTTCGCAGTGGGCGTACACCTCACCGGCGGGGGGGCGGGGGATTCGACGGATTTGCGCCATCGTGTCGCCCGGTTCCATCAGCGCGATGGCCTGGCGGATGATGCTGATCGACTCCCGGGCCTCAAGGATGCGCAGGTAGAAACGGTCCCAGCAGTCGCCGGCGCTGCCGACGGGAACGCCAAAGTCCATCTCGTCGTAGTGGGAATACGGCTCATCGACCCGGACGTCGTACGGGACGCCCGATGCGCGCAGGACCGGTCCGGAAAGGCCCCAGTCCAGGGCGTCCTCACCCGATATCACACCGATCCCCACCGTGCGTTCGACGAAGATTTCATTCACCGTGAGGAGACGGTCCGTCTCGTCTATCCCGCGCTCCAGGTCATCGCACAGGGCCAGCGCTCGCGCCACGAAGTCGTCGCCGACGTCCTCTTTTATGCCGCCGACCCGGAAGTAGTTGTGCATCATCCGTGCGCCACTTACCGATTCGAAAAGCGCCTGGATTTTCTCGCGGTCCCGGAAATTGTAGAGCACCGGCGTGATTGCGCCCATGTCAATGGCAAAGGTCCCGTAGAAGAGCATGTGGCTTGCGATGCGGTTGAACTCGCACATGATCATGCGGATCAACTCCGCACGGGGCGGCGCTTCGACCCCCATCAGCTTCTCGACCGCAGCCACGATCACGAGTTCGTTGTTGAAGTTCGATATGTAGTCGAACCGGTCGAACAGCGTGATGATCTGGCTGTAAAGCTCGTGCTCGCAAAGCTTCTCGGAGCCGCGGTGCAGATAGCCGACGTGCGGTACCAGGTCTAGAATCTGCTCGCCATCGACACGTAGCTCCATCCGGAACACGCCGTGCGTGGCCGGGTGCTGCGGGCCCATGTTGACCATCATGTCCACGGTTCCGGGCTGAGAACTCGCCTGGTTATCCGCGAGGTTTGCTGGATTAACCAAGACCTACCACTCCCCGTAATCGTTCAAGGGGTAGCTCTTGCGCCCGGGGAAGCCCTCAAAGTCGTCGGGCAGCACCAGCGGAGAAAGATCGGGATGCCCGTCAAAGACGACCCCGAAAAGGTCATGCATCTCGCGCTCATACCAATCGGCCCCGCGCCAGACGCCGGTGACGGAAGGCAACGAGGCCCCGCGTTCCGGGATCCTGGTCTTCACCACCATCTTGTGGTGATTCGCCAGCGAGAACAGGTGGTACACGACCTCGAACTCACCGTCTTGTTCCAGATAGTCGACCACCGTCAGAAGACGCAGGTATGTAAAGCCGAATTCAGGGTCGTCTTTTAATTGCTGGCAAATATCGATGAGTCGATCAGCCGGCACCGTACAAACGACCTCGTCAATCGCCGCGCCGAACTCGATATCGTGGGAATCGAGGGTTTCAGACAGTCTCTCGGCAAGTACCACACCCTCTGCCGGCAGTGCGACGGCGGCCCGGGGCACTTCCGGTTCATGACGTTTTGCGGGCGCGGCTTTTCCGCCCTGGCCCGACGGTTCGGCCTCGCCGTTTGATGTTCCCCGGGTAGTCAACCGACCTGCCCTTCCCGAGCGTCCGCCTGGATTTTTTTCTGGAGCTTCAGGAAGCCGTCCATCAGCGCTTCAGGGCGCGGCGGACAGCCTGGGACGTAGATATCGACGGGGATCAGATGGTCGACGCCCATCACCACGGAATACGACCGATAGTACGGTCCGCCGTTTGTGGCGCAACTGCCCATCGCGATGACCCATTTCGGGGCCGGCATCTGTTCGTACAGGAGCTTGATTGGCTCAGCCATTTTCTTCACGACAGTACCGGCGACGATCATCACGTCTGACTGTCTGGGTGAAGGCCAAGTGACGATCCCAAAACGGTCGGCATCGTGGTGTGGCATGTATGTCGAGATCATTTCAATGGCGCAGCACGCCAGACCAAAGGTCAGGGGCCAGAGTGACGACTTGCGGGCCATCGCCACAAGCTGATCTGCGTTGGTCGTGATCACCCCGGGAACGGCGGAACGCTGGAACGGACTCGCTCTCGGCGTGTTCCTCCATCCCTCTGTTATTTCCAAGACAGGGCTCCCTTGCGCCAGGCGTAGGTCAGCCCGAACATCAGGATGCCGAGGAAGATGAGCATCTCGTAGAAGACGGCCGCGGCGGCCTCCAAGAAGATCACCGTCCAGGGGAACAGGAAAACAGCCTCAACGTCGAAGATCAGGAAGGCCAATCCGAAAACGTAGTAGCGGATATTGGTGCGGGACCATGAGAACGGCGGCGTCTCGATCCCACACTCGTACGGAATACGGCCCCGTTCGCTACTCTGCCTGGGGGCAAGCAGATACGAGGCGATAAACATGCCCCCGATCACAAGCAACCCCACAGCGCCGCCGATCGCTATGACCGTCCAGTTGTCGGCGAACCCTTCAACCACTAAAGGAACCTCTAAATTCGCTGTCTATAGAAGTTGGTCTGCCCACGCCGGGAGGAGCGGAACCCGCCGCACGTCTGCGCGACGAAATTCGACACGCTGCACATTTGAGATTAGCACCCGACCGCGCCCCATTCAACGATTGATTGGGAAGCTGCAGGGGTAGGCCGCACCGGCACTACCACCTATCCGTCTAGCGATTTCGATCAGGCCCCGTTATCCAGTGCATCGATAACGGTGTCCAGATCTTTATCCCCACGCCCGGAAAGCAGCAGCAAGACGATCGAGTCCGGGTCAAGCGTCGGGGCGTATTCGGAGAGGTAAGCGACCGCGTGTGACGGCTCAAGCGCCGGGATGATCCCTTCGCTCCGACTCAGCAACTGGAACCCTTCGAGCGCCTCGTCATCCGTGATGGCGACATACTGGGCCCGCTCGGAGTCTTTCAGATAGCTGTGCTCCGGCCCGACACCCGGGTAGTCCAGCCCGGCCGAGATGCTGTGCGCTTCCTGCACCTGCCCGTGCTCGTCCTGTAGCAGGTACGACAACGCACCGTGCAGCACGCCCGGCCGTCCTTTGGTCATGGTCGCGGCGTGCTCTTCCGTTTCCACGCCTGCGCCCGCGGCCTCGATGCCGATCAACCGTACCCCGTCGTCGTTCATGAAGCCGCTGAACAATCCGATTGCGTTGCTGCCGCCGCCGACGCAGGCGATGGCGTAGTCGGGCAGCCGGCCGGTCGCTTCAAGAACCTGTTCCCGGGATTCCCGGCCGATCACCGACTGGAAGTCGCGCACGATCATGGGGTACGGGTGCGGTCCGACAACGCTGCCGATGATGTAGTGGCTGGTCTCGATGTTCGTGACCCAGTCACGGATCGTCTCGTTGATAGCGTCTTTTAGCGTCCGGCTGCCGGAGGTGACGGTCTCAACAGTCGCGCCAAGCAACTCCATACGCTGTACGTTTGGCGCCTGCCGGCGGATGTCCTCTTCGCCCATGTAGACGACGCATTCCATGCCGAACATGGCGCAAACCGTGGCCGTGGCGACGCCGTGCTGGCCCGCCCCGGTCTCGGCGATTATCCGTTTTTTGCCGAGCCGCCGAGCCAGAAGCGCCTGCCCGACAGCGTTGTTGATCTTGTGCGCGCCGGTGTGAATCAGGTCTTCGCGCTTGATGTAGATGCGTGCGCCGCCCAGCTCACGCGTCAGGTTGGCGGCGTAGTAGAGCGGCGATGGGCGGCCGACGTAGTTGGCCAGCAGGTCGTCAAGCTTTTCGATGAACGCCGGGTCGGAGCGTGCCGATTCGTACTCACACCCGAGCTCCTCAAGCGCGGCCATCAGCGTCTCGGGCACAAAGCGCCCGCCGTAGTCACCAAAACGGCCGCGTGAGTCGGGTAGCGTGGGTCGGGTAGTAGTGCCTGTCAATCAGATTTCCTGGGGATCATAGGTGCACCGTTTGTGTGCCTGTTTACGTGTCTGACGGAATCGAGACTGATGATCGTAAGAACCAAGCTAGAATAGCAGCCTGTTCGGCCCACCATCTGCTTATAACGGCCCGCTATTTTAGGGACATTCCATTATCGCTTCCGAGACCCCACATATCCGGCCCGATCGCGACCAGTACTACATGGGTATCGCTCTCGCCGTGCGTGCGCGGGCTAATTGCCTGGGCAGCAAAGTCGGCGCACTGATCGTTCGTGAGGACCGGATCGTCTCGACCGGTTACAACGGGACGGCGCAGGGCTTGCCGAACTGCGAGGATGGCGGTTGTCAGCGCTGCGAGAACCGTGGCACTCGATACGCGTCCGGCGAGGCGTACGACCTCTGCATCTGCGTGCACGCCGAGCAGAACGCCATATTATCATCGGCGCGCTTCGGCACCCCGATAGAGGGCACGGACGTGTACACAACGCTGCGGCCCTGCTTCAACTGCACGAAGGAGCTCGTGCAGGCCAGGGTGCGATCCGTGCGCTACATGTACGACTGGGTCCATCCGCGTGAGGACGTTCGTGACGAATACAACCGGCTCCAGAGCTTCATCAGGCTTGTCGCGCAGGTTGAAACGGACGACCCGGACGCCGTCTGGGCGATGCCGGGGCTACGCGGTCGGCTGGAGATAGACCCACCGGGACCTGGCGCTCAGAGCGGATAGCTTGCGCCAAAGTGGCGTATGAATCGCCTCAGGCCCGAAATATCTCCCGCTGTATCGCAGATGAAGGTCTTGATGCCAGTTACTTTCACTGTCGATCACTCTCCACGAGCTCTAAGCCCATGCTTCCAAATCAGGGTTCTAAGAATCCCGACTGATCTCGACACCGACCGAGTCGGCACCGTTCAGCGCGCCCGGCTTCTGGACGCTCACGTCCACTCGAACAACGGCCGCCGGTTCTAGGCAAATCGTCGCTACGTTGCGGGCCATCGCCTCTATCAAACCGTATGACGACGTCTCGACATGCGCCTGTACGGCCTTGCTGATGTCACGGTAGTTGACGGTATCTTCGATATTGTCCGATTCGCCCGGCGCGCTGAGATCAGCGTGCAGTGTGATGTCGATGACCACGTCCTGTTTGGTGACCCTCTCCCAATCGTTGATGCCGATGATGCAGTTGATCCGCATGCCGGTGATGTGGATGCGATCTATCGTCATGTGCGGGAGAGCCTCTGGCCGCCATCCACGTAGATAGTCTCGCCAGTGATGTAGTCGATCTCGATCAGCGTCATGATGACCTCCGCAACCTCCTCAGGAGTGCCAAGACGGTCGAGCGGCGTGCGGGAGGCCAGTTTTTGGGATAGCATCTCGTCCTCTTCCGGCGCGGCCGTGACGGGAAGCAGTATCGCCCCCAACGCCACCTCATTGACCTGTACTGCGGGCGCCAGAGCGGCGGCCAGCGATCTCGTCAGCCCGCCAAGCGCTGCTTTGCTGACCCCGTATGCGAAGCGTTTGGGGCGCGTCGTCTTCCAGTCGGTCAGGTTGATGATCTTCCCGGGCTTTCCGTTCAGGTGTTCCGCCATGGCCCGCGACAGCAGGAAAGGCGCAGTCACGTTCACGGCGAGGTTGACGTCCCAGTCGGCGTTGCTCGTCTCCTCCAGCCAGCGGTCCTGAAAAACCGATGCGTTGTTGATCAGGATGTCCAGCGAGCCAAATTTTTCCACGACCGCCGGGATCAGCTTTTCGGCCTGCTCTCGGTTCGCGAGATCGGCTTGAAACATGTCGGCCTGGCCGCCGGCGGCGATGATCTCGGCAACGAACGCCTGCGCTCCTTCTCCCGAGTTGCGGTAGTGAACAGCGATCGTGGCGCCCGCGTCAGCCAATCGGCGTGCGATTACGTTCCCGACGCGTGCACCTGCTCCGGTGACAAGGGCGACTTTGTTCTGGGTGTTCATTCGGTTGCCGGGTACCGCCCGTCTATAGAAGTGGGTCGGAGCTCGCGCCGATGTGCATCATGAACTCGCCGCGCGTGGACGGGTTGTCCCGGAACGCCCCGAGCATGGCGCTGGTCACCATGCGGGTGCGCTGCTTCTTGACGCCGCGCATCGCCGCACACAGGTGTGACGCCTCCACCACTACGGCGACCCCGCGCGGCTTGATCAGCTCTTCCAGGAAGGTGGCGATCTGCTGCGTCATTCGTTCCTGGACCTGCAGACGCCGGGCGAACATATCTACGAGGCGTGGGATCTTGGACAGCCCGATCACCTTATCGTTCGGAAGGTAACCCACCGACGCATGCCCGTAGAACGGGAGCATGTGGTGCTCACACATGCTGTAGAAATCGATATCTTTCACGACCACCATCTCGTCGTACTCGACATCAAACAGGGCGTCGTTCAGCAGTTCTACCTGGTCAGTCATGTAACCAGACAGCAGTTCGTCATACATACGGGCGACCCGTAACGGGGTGCTTGCGATACCGTCGCGCGCTGGGTCTTGACCAATTGCATCAAGGATCGTGCTGATCGCTTCGGCCACCACTTCTTTGCACTCTGCGCTGAGGACCAGCCCGTCCTCAAACGTGAGTTGTTTGAGCCCGCCGCGGGCAGTTGTGGGTCGTTCTTCGATCATGGATGGTGCCTCCCTGCCACAGCTTTAGTTGTGTGCGACCGGCGGTACGTCGTTAAGGAATGCGCAGTTTACCAAGGGTCCGCCCGGACTCGTTTACGCATGCTCGGCGCAATTGGTCTTGCGACGAGTAGTTAACCGCCTGCAATGGCTGGCAAAAAGTGGACCTCGGTCTCATCGTCGTCGATCTTGTGGAGCAAACCCTGCCTCGTGGCCTGTTCCCCGACGACTGCAGCGATACCCGGTTTCAGGTTGCCGTCCTTAATGAGGTAATCGGCCGCTCCCGGGAACTCCTTCTCCAGGTTTCCGATCACTTCCCGAAGGTTCTTGCCCGGGATCTGCGCTTCAAGCTGTCCGTTAGTCAGTTTTCGTAGAGATTGTGGGATGAATACGCGGGCCATCTGAGCTGTCCCTTCTGGCTTGTGCGAACGTGATCCGTATTCGTAGCGGGCACGTTTCGATCATAGCCTCGACAACGCCACGAATAAAACGAGGCGCCCCGTTTGACCGGGACCCCTCAATGTTTGTTCGCTCTCGGTCCTCAGACCTGAGCGTCGCCCTCAACCTTTGTCGTCAAGCGCCGTCAGGATGCGCCCGGGGTTCATCGGGGACTCGCGGAGTCGGATGCCGAGAGCATCGTGGATGGCGTTTGCGATCGTTGCCACCGGCGGAACGATCGGAACCTCACCGACGCCGCGAACGCCGAATGGGTGACCTGGGTTCGGGACCTCGACGATGATCGTTTCGATCTGCGGCAGGTCGTACGTGGTCGGCATCCTGTAATCCAAGAAACTTGAGTTGACCATAACGTCGTCGTTCATGAAGTATTCTTCGTTCAATCCCCAGCCGATGCCCTGCACGACAGCGCCCTGCATCTGGCCCTCGACGTAAGCCGGGTGGATCGCCGTACCAACGTCCTGGACGATGGTGTAGCGGATCACGTCCGTCTTGCCCGTCTCGGGGTCGATCTCCACGTCTGCGATCTGCGTGGAAAAAGCGCCACCGGCTCCCTCGGGGTCTACCGATGCGCTGCCTACCACCGGTCCACCGGTCGAGCCCAGCTTGCTGGACAGCTCTTTGTGCGAGAGCCGCAGCTCCGGGTCCGATTTCGACTGGTAGTTGCCGTTGGCGAACTCGATTTCGTCGAGGTCGACGTCCCAGAGTCTGGCCGCCCGTTCACGCAACTGCGAAACAACGTCCTGCGCCGCGTCGTGGGATGCGTATCCGGTGGCGTACGTCGTGCGGCTTCCGCCGGTGACGTCCGTGTAGCCAATACCTTCCGTGTCGGCGACGTGCGGGCGCACATCTTCGACCGGGATGCCGAGCACCTCTGCCGCCATCATGGCGATGGAGGCACGCGAGCCGCCGATGTCGGTCGAGCCTTCGGTCAGGGCGACGGTTCCGTCCTCGTTAACGGCGATCGTCACGGCCGACTTCAGGCCGATGTTAAACCAGTAGCCGGAAGCGATTCCGCGACCGCGGAGTTTGCCGTCCGGGCCGTTTTTCTTAAGCGAGGTGTTCCAGTGGGGTGAGGCCTTCGCAGCTTCGAGTGTCTCGATGTTGCCGATGAGCGGGTGGATCGGCCCGTCAGCCCGGCGCGTGCCTTCTTTGGCGGCGTTCTTGAGGCGGAACTCGATCGGATCCATCCCGAGCTTCTCGATTATCTCGTCGACCACCGTCTCCACGGCGAATGCGGCCTGCGTCGTGCCGGGAGCGCGGTAGGCAGCTGTCTTCGGCCTGTTCACAACGACGTCGTAGCCGTCGATCCGCGTGTTGGGGATGTCGTAGCAGGAGAAGGCACACATCATCGCGGCGCCGACCGGGGATCCCGGGTACGCGCCGGCTTCGAAACGTATGTCCGCATATGCTGCGGTGATCGTTCCGTCGTTCTTCACGCCGACTTTGGCGCTCATCCACGAGCCCGGCGTCGGGCCGGTGGCCTCGAACACGGCTGACCGCTCCATTAGCAGCTTCACCGGACGACCCGTTTCACGTGAAAGAATGGCCGCAACGGCTTCCAGGTAGCTCGGGATCTTGCCGCCGAAACCGCCACCGATTTCGAGCGGAATCACCTTCACCACGGAGTCCGGCAGCTGGAGAATTCCGGCGACCTGACGGCGGGTAGGGAACGACCCCTGCGTGCTCGTCCAGATCGTGATTCGGCCCTCTTCGTCCCACGTGGCAGTGGCGTTGTGCGGCTCTATGTAACCCTGGTGCACCATCGCCGTCGTGAACTCACGTTCGATGACAAGGTCCGCCTCGGCGAATCCCTTTTCGATGTCACCGAAATCGTGGCGGATGTGGTTCGCCTGGTTGGTCGGGCCATCGATCTTCTCGCCAAGGTCCTGGCCTTCCAGGTCCTCAAGCACGATCGGCGCGCCCGGCTTCAGGGCTTCCATCAGGTCTGTGACGGACTTGAGAACTTCGTAATCGACCTTGATGAGCGCCGCCGCTTCCAGGGCGGTGTTCTTATCGACCGCCGCCACCGCAGCTACCGGGTGCCCCTTATAAAGGACTTTGTCGCCCGCCATTATGTTGTTAGAGGCGTAACGGAAGTTGACGGCGCCCTCTCCGAGGTCGACCAGCGTGTCGTGGGCTCCCGGGAAGTCCGCGCCTGTTATCACGGCATAAACGCCGGGTACGGCCTTCGCCGGGCCGGTGTCGATCGACTTGATACGGGCGTGGGCGTGCGGGCTTCGGAGGACCGCGCCCTGCAGGAGGCCCGGAAGCTTGATGTCCGCTCCGTAGATCGCCCGACCGGTGACCTTGTCGTATCCGTCGTGTCGTATCGGGCGTGTCCCGATTACGTTGTACTTGCCTTTAGTCGTTTCTGTCGTCATTGATACCTCCCGAGTACCGTTTCAGCGATTTGGCCGATTCCGCCTAAGCGGAATTGGCGACCTTCTGGACCGCTTTCACGATCTTGTCGTAACCGGTGCAACGGCACAGGTTTCCGGCAAGCCAGAAACGGATGCGCTCTTCGCTCGGGTTCGGCTCTTTATCGAGCAGCGCTTTTGCGGACACAAGGAACCCGGGTGTGCAGATGCCGCACTGCAGAGCAGCTTCCTCAAGGAAGGACTGCTGAAGCGGGTGCAACCGGCCGGGCTCGGCCATCCCCTCGATCGTCTCGACGGTGCTGCCGTCTATTTCGGCGCCGAGCACACAGCAGGAGTCGACGATACGACCGTCAAGATTGACGGTGCATGCGCCGCAGTTGCCGTCGTTGCAACCTTCCTTGGTGCCGGTCAGCCCCAGCTCCTCACGCAGCGTGTCCAGAAGGCTCACGTACGGCGCCACCAAGAAGTCGACAGGTTCTCCATTCAGGGTTGCCCTGACTCTTACTTTCTCGACCAACTTAGTTGTTCTCCCGGGCGCGTTCTACGGCCCTCTCAAGGGTTCGACGGGCCAGAACGCCGACCAAGTGTGTGCGTTGTTCAGCCGTGCCGCGCATGTCGGAAATAGGACTTGCGTTCCCGCTCGCTATCTGCGCTGCGACTGAGATGTTCTCCGCCGTCGCTTCTTTGCCGGCAAGTGAATCGCCGGCGGACGAGAGGATCGGCGTCGGACCCACCGCGGAGAGCGCGACACGGGCGGACATGATCGTGTCCCCGTCCAACTGTACCGAACTGGCAACGCCGGCTACGGCGATGTCCATTTCGTTCCGGGGGGTGAACCGCTGGTATGCGGCGCCAAAGCCTTTTTGCGGCGTCGGCATTTTCATCTCGACCAGGAACTCCCCGTCGCCGATTACCGATTGGCCTGGACCGGTGCAGAAGTCTTCCGAGGCCACCTCACGGGTGCCGTTAGGTCCGGCGATTACGCATGTCGTGTTGTGGACGATGAGGGAGCAGATACCGTCACCACTCGGGGAGGCGTTACAGAGGTTACCTCCGAGCCCGGCGCGGGACTGGATCTGTATCCCGCCGATGATGGTGGCGCTGTCCACCAGGCCGGGGAAGGCCGCCGAGACCTTTGCGTCTTCATAGACGCGATAACAGGGGACGGCAGCTCCGAGACGGAATTCGCCGGAGCCAAGGTCAAGGACGTTGGTTTCCGGGATGTGTTTGACGTCGACCAGGGCGTCCAGCTCCCATCGGCCAGCGCGCGCCATGACCAAGGCGTCGGTTCCGCCGGCAAACGGCCTGGCGCGCTCGCCGTGTTTGGCGAGAGTCGCTACGGCTTCGTCGATGCTCGTAGCGCGGACATACTCAAACGGGTGCAAAAGCTGAGCTCCTTATAACTCTTGCTGTTGGCAAGACATGGGCCACGCCGAAAGCATTCGCATCGAACGCACGCGCCCCCGGCCTTAAGAATGGGGCCACGCCAGAAACGCCAGATGATCGGACAGGTCGCGCGCATACGCGTTCGTAGAATCATTGAGCAATGCGCACACGCGCCCGGCGGAGCGGCAACCCCGGGAGCCGCATTATGCTCGCGCTCCAGATGCGCCGCAACAGTCACAGGGCGGTTTGCCCGGCGGGCAGACCAACTTGGGGCGGTTCCCGCCGCTCCACGGGGGCACCGGCACCGTTAGAATCCACCCCGCACACCTGATTAATTGGCGCCCCTGAATCATTTGGTGTGCGAGGAGAGGATCAACAATTGCCAGAGCCCGCTATCTTCAAGGCCAGCCGCGTCGCCAATCCCAACAACGACGGCTGGCTTAGCGATCACGCCGTTATCACCGATGAAGCCGGGCGTATCGAGGCGGTGCTCCCGTCCGCGAACCTCGGGGACACTTCCGGCAAACGGACTCATGATCTCGGAGACGTGTCGCTGCTCCCGGGGCTGGTCGAGGCTCACTCGCACCTTCATGTCAGTCCCGATTTTGACGGTTTCGCGAACATCACGACAGAGACCGATGACCGCATGGTCATGCGGGCGGTTGGCGCGGCGCGCAAGGCGCTGCTCTCCGGGGTTACGACGATGCGGGACATTGGGTCCCGCAACCAGGTGGCGTTCCCGGTGAGGGACGCTATCGAGGCTGGCGTCATCCCCGGGCCGCGGCTCTTGCTCGCCGGAACGCCGATCACAACCACCGCTGGACACTGCTGGATGTTCGGCACGGAGGCGGACACCCTTGAGGATGTCGTGAAGGCGGTTCGGAATCAGGTCAAACTGGGCGCAAACGTGATCAAGATCATGGCGTCCGGCGGCAATTTCACCCCGACGTCAAACCCGCGGATGACACAGTACCCCGCCGAAACACTGCGCGCCGCTGTAGTGGAGGCGGAACGTCTCGGCATTTACGTCGTCGCGCATTCACACGCCACCGCCGGGATCCGCAACTGTATCGATGCCGGCATCCACCAGATAATCCACTGCCGCTGGCTATCATCCGATCCGACGGTTGCGATGGACTACGATCCGGAAGACGCGTCCCGGCTCGCCGACGAAGGTCGCTGGGTTGACCCCACGATCGGTCTCTCGGTGCTGGGCGCCGAGGCGCGCGCCGCCGGCGCTCCACAACGACAGATCCACTGGGGAGTCGCGGCCGCACGACCGTCGCCGGAACAGACCATCGAGGTGTTGCAAGACATGCGCGCCAGGGGCGTGCGCTACACGACGGGCCTCGATATGGGGATGGCGTTCGCCGACTACGACAAGTCCGCGTACAACGCCATCTCGTTCGTGGAGTCACTCGGCTACACGCCGTGGGAGGCAGTCTCCGCTTCCACCTCCGTTACTGCCGAGGCGCTGCGGGTGGACAAAAACGCCGGCTCGCTCCAGCCCGGCAAGTTTGCCGACCTGATGTCGGTGGCGGGCGACCCATCGAAGGACATACGTGCGCTTGCGATGTCTGCGGACGTGGTGAAGGGCGGCGTGCCGGTGAAACTGGATGGGATGGCGCTCATCTAATCGGCCGGGTAATTCACCAGGTCCGTTCGAGTCGATAAATCCACTGGAACAATCCGTAAGGGACGCACGCACGTGACAGAAAACGCCGTCTTCAAAGCAGACCGTGTCGCCAACCCGGAGGTGACAGCGTGGCTGTCCAACCATGCCGTCATCGTCGAGGACGGACGGATTTCTGACGTGTTACAACAAAGCGCGCTGCCGACCGGCATATCCGACACACACGAGATACACGAACTGGGGGACGTGTCGTTAATGCCCGGGTTGATCGAGGCGCACGCGCACATGCACACGGCGGCGGGCCCAAACCCCGTCTACACCCAGCGGGCAGCGTTCAACGACTCGAAAGAGTTCTTCATAATGCGCGCCGTCGATCACCTCCGCACAGCGCTTTTGAGCGGCGTGACGACGATGCGGGACCTGGGCGGACCGACTGACGTGGTGTTCCCGGTGCGTGACGCCGTCAGGGCGGGCGTGATCCCTGGGCCGCGCCTGCAGCTTGCGGGCGCGCCGATCACGACGACCTCAGGGCACTGCTGGTTCTTCGGCGCCGAGGCGGACACGGCTGAGGAGGTGGTCCGGGCGATCAGGGCGCAGGTCAAACTGGGCGCAGACTTGATCAAGATCATGTCCACCGGCGGGATGTTCACCCCCCAGGCCAACCCGCGTTCCGCCCAGTACCCGGTGGAGACGCTGCGTGCGGCCGTGGTCGAAGCGGAACGGCTGAACGTCCAGATCGTCTCCCACTGCCTTGCCGCCGACGGCGTGCGGAACTGCGTGGAAGCTGGCATTCACACGCTGATCCACGCACGCTGGCACGATTCCGATTTCGGCAAAGGCCTCGCCTACGATCCGGACGTCGCACAGATGGCGGCGGACAAGGGGATCTGGGCGGACCCGACGACCGGCCACATCATGGTCGGCAACGTGAGAATCGCCGCCGGAGATGTCCCACCACGCGTCCCGCACTGGGCCGTTTCCGCCACCACGGTAACAGAGGATGAGCACGACATCGTTCTGCGTGACATGAGGGAGCGGGGCGTGAGGTTTGTGACCGGCCTAGATATGGGGATGGCCCACGGGGAGTTCGATATGTCCGCTGCGAATGCGTGGTCGTTCGTCGATCTTCTCGGTTTCACCAACTGGGAGGCACTGGCGGCGTCCACCGTGGACACGGCTGAATCGCTGCGTATCGGGTCTGAAACCGGTGCTATTCAAGCCGGACTGAGCGCAGATCTGTTGGCCGTGTCCGGGGATCCAGCGGACGATATCGAGGACCTGTTCAAGCCCACGGACGTGGTCGTTCAAGGGCGGCTGGTCAAGCGAGACGGGCGCGCCCTTGTTTAGCCGAAGCACTTCCTGAACGCGGTCCAGGCAGGGGTGCCCTTCAGGCGACCGGCACCGTCCCGGCGACAGATTCTTCAACGGGTTGTTCAAACGGCAAGGGGAAAGAAAACGCCGAACCCTGGCCAGCTTCGCTCTGACACCACACACGTCCGTGGTGCCTCTCTATGAGACTCTTGCTCACGTACAAACCAAGCCCGGTGCCTCGGATGCGGAGCTTGATGGGGTCGCTGCCCCGGTAGAAGCGCTCAAACAGGCGGTTCTGGTCCTGTGCCGAAATACCGAACCCGGTGTCCGTCATGGAGACGGCGACATCTTCCGCGCGTGCCTCGCAACTTACTGTCGCGGATCCGTCATCGTGGCTCTACTTTATGGAGTTGGAGACGAGATTGCTGATGACCTGATCAATGGCCTGCCTGTCCCCTTCAACCATCGGGAAATCGTTGCACTGCTAGTATCCAACCGCGAGCGCCAGCGACAACATCGCCGCGGCCAGCGCTATCCGGACCGAAATCAGTGACCCCTCGAACACGGCCCCTGCGAGTCCGATCACCCGTTCCAGGCTGGATCCACCAAATTGCTCGGGCGCGGGCGGACGAGATGATGTGGCGCCTAACGATATGGGCGCCCGAGTGTAGGATCTTGAATTACGGCCATAATTAAGCCGTCCCGGCTGCGCTCGTAACGGTCGCTGTTAACATCGAGCCGACGAGGAGTGTTCCACAACGGCAAGCGTAACCCGGTACTGGACGAACGCCTGCAAGCCAATGTTCCGTGCTTCTCCGGGCCGTGTTCTCACGACCTAAGCAATGTCCGCCCGGAATCGATAGCCGACGTTCCAGACCGTCTCGATAAAGCGATGTTCCACGTCATTGATCTTGCTGCGTAATCGCCGAACGTGAACATCTACGGTCCGGGTGCCTCCGTAGTAGTCGTATGCCCAGACGGTCTGCAACAGCGCCTCCCGTGAGTAAACGTGTCCCGGGTTGGACGCCAAGACGCGGAGCAACTCGTACTCCTTGAACGTGAGGTCCACCTTGTGGCCGGAAACGGTGACCTCATAACGCTCCAGGTCTATCCGGATTTCGCCCTGCTGCACAACCACTCCGAGGTCGTCGCCCCCGGAACGCTCCGCCAAGAGGTTGATCCTGAACGCGAGCTCTTCCGGGCGGATCGGCGGAAAGCAAATATCGATCTGCCCATTAGACGTTTGAGATAGATTCAGGTCACGTGTCACAAAGCCGGGCATGAGGATTAAGACCGGTAAAGAAAGCTCGACCGCCGCGTCGATGCGTTCAGGCAGTTCCGCATCCGCCGCGCCCGAAAGAACCGCCACGGATCGACGCACGTCAATACCGTCCGGGATCCGCACCTCTGGTAGACGGATCGGCGTGAGATCAAGTCCCAACATCCTCAACCCGGCTTCCAGCGGAGCCGCGTCGGCGTCCTGAATTCCGATGAGTAACACGGTGGTCATCTCGTCAGCATCCCGTCACATGCCAGCCATCAGGGCGGGACGCGCCGGGCGATTCAACTTCCGGCACATGTTGTTTTTCGGCACGAGAGTGGATCATGGAAAGTGGGCGACGCAGGCCTGTGCTGTGGAGGAGGGGGTTACGTGAAACGACGCACAATGTTATTACGCCCGGCGGGTCAAGATGGAAACGATCCCGGCGACGAAAACACTCTCCGATCGCGATATGACCTCAATTTCCGTTGACGTAGACCGTCCAAGATTCTTATACTTCTCGTTTGTCGTTTGTTACGAATGGATGGTGGCGACGGGGATATTCCTTTCGCCATCCTATCTGAACGCCTGAACAAACATGGCGACGGTAACCAATTTCCAGGGCGGGGTAATGCCGACAGCGAACCAGTTGATGCGTAAGCCGCGTAAGCGGACGCGTTCAAAGTCCAAGACGCCAGCCCTCGGTTTCGTCTACAACTCGTTGAAAGACCGAATGCGACGGGGTAATGGAAGCCCGCAGAAACGTGGCGTCTGCCTACAGGTGAAGACCGTTACACCGAAGAAACCGAACTCGGCTCTTCGCAAGGTGGCGCGCGTCAGGCTGACCAACGGCATCGAGGTCACGGCGTACATCGGCGGCGAGGGACACAACCTCCAGGAACACTCGGTCGTCCTTATAAGAGGCGGACGTGTGAAAGACCTGCCTGGAGTTCGATATCACGTAGTACGTGGCGCCCTTGACACCTCGGGTGTCGACGACCGTCGCCGTGGCCGTAGCAAGTACGGAGCGGTGAAGCCACAGAGATAATTCACGGGTCGAGAATCGACCCAACTACCCCGACATTAATGAGTCAGATGGTCCGGACCGGGCGCAGGACTCAGGCCAGGTCGGGGTTTTTCTTGGAAAGGAAAGAACGCTTCCGGAACGAGGTTGACCGCTCAGAGTTGGCTACGGCGATAACTGGGCCAGAGACCGGCCGGAGGATGAAAAAAGATGGCAAGGCGAAGACGCGCAGAGCGAAGAATCATTGACCCGGATCCGCGTTTTGGGAACGTGGAACTGGCGCGTTTTACAAACCGCCTGATGAAGGGCGGCAAAAAGACGGTCGCGCAACGCGCTGTCTACAGCGCCCTTGGCATGCTTGAAAGTGAAACCAACCGGCCCGGACTCGAGGTTTTTGAGCAGGCGATCCGTAACGCAACGCCGATGCTTGAAGTAAAGCCCCGCCGTGTCGGTGGCGCCACGTACCAGGTGCCTACCGAGGTCCGGCCGGAACGCCGAGTCTCTCTGGCGATGAGGTGGCTCATCACGGCGGCGAGGGCCCGCCAGGGGGCGCCGATATCGCGGCGCCTCTACAACGAACTGCTCGACGCATCACGAGGACAGGGCGCCGCTGTGCGCCGGCGTGAAGAGCTTCACCGAATGGCCGAGGCCAACAGGGCTTTCGTCCACTACCGCTGGTGATTTCACCAGCTGCAACTCCGGGGGGTCGTCGACTCCACCGGCCACAACGCCGGAGAGGTCGGACTTAACGCGAATGGCTACAACCGTGGCTTCAAAAGCTTCTTCGAAAATAGATCTCAAGAAGATCCGCAACATCGGATTTATCGCCCACATCGACGCCGGCAAGACGACGGTGAGTGAACGCGTCCTGTTCTTTACAGGGATGACTCACAAGATCGGCAACATCGATGATGGCACCACTGTGATGGACTTTATGGATCTCGAGCGCGAGCGCGGGATCACCATCGCTTCGGCGGCAACCGCCACTCAGTGGAAAGATCATCAGATCAACATCATCGACACGCCCGGTCACGTCGACTTCACGGCGGAAGTTGAACGTAGCCTGCGCGTGCTGGACGGCGGGGTGGTGATTATCGACGCCGTTGCCGGTGTCCAGCCACAGTCAGAGACCGTGTGGCGACAGGCTGAACGCTACTCCGTGCCGCGCATGGTTTTCGTGAACAAGATGGACCGCGCGGGGGCCGATTTCGTGAAGGCTGTTGAGTCGCTCTTACGCAGACTCGGCGCCAATGCCGTCCCGATCCAGCTTCCGATCGGCGCTGAGGCTGACTTCAGCGGCATGATCGATCTCATCGAGATGAAGGCCTGGATTTACGAATCCGCCGACGCCGTTGAGGCGGTTGAAGCTCCCATCCCGGCCAACATGGCGGATGAAGTAGCTGCGTATCGCGCCAACCTCTTAGAGAAGGTGGCGGAAACGGACGACGAGCTGCTCATGTCCTACCTGGGCGACGAGGAGATCCCAAATGATGATCTGATCATCGCTTTGCGCAAGGCCACCATCGACCTCAAGGTCACGCCGGTGATGTGCGGCACCGCCCTCAAGCACCGTGGTATTCAGCCTTTGCTGGACGCCATCGTTGACTACTTGCCCTCTCCGCTCGACGTCCCTGCGATAGAAGGCGTGGACCCGGTCGACGGAACTGAGTTGCTCCGGCACGCGTCGGTCGATGAGCCGGTTAGCGTACTGATATTCAAGGTCGTATCCGACCAGCACGTTGGCCGTTTGATCTACATCCGCGTCTACTCCGGCGTACTTGAGACCGGGGCCACCCTCTTTAACCCGCGCACCCGGAACCGGGAACGAATCGGCCGGCTTTTGCGGATGCATGCGGACCGCCGTGAGGAGATCACGTCGGCGGGACCGGGCGAGATCGTCACGGTCATCGGGCTGAAGGACGCACGCACCGGCGACACGCTTGCTGCCAACAACGACCGGATCGTCCTGGAGACGATCGAGTTCCCGGAACCCGTCCTGTCTGTGGCCGTCGAGCCCAAGACTCGATCGGACCAGGACAAGATGGACGTCGCGCTGAACAGGCTCGCCGACGAGGACCCGACACTCAGGCTCAGCACAGACGAAGAGACCGCACAGGTCGTCCTCGCTGGAATGGGCGAGTTGCACCTAGACGTGATCGTGGAGCGCATGCGCCGCGAGTTCGGGCTCGACGTAAACGTCGGCAGCCCGCGGGTCGCGTACCGTGAGACGGTCACCCGAATATCTGAAGCACAGGGACGGCTCGTCCGGCAGACTGGTGGCCACGGCCAGTTCGGTGACTGTACGCTCCGTCTGGAGCCGCTCGGCATCGGTGAAGGCGTTGTATTTGAGTCCGAAATCACGGGCTCTACCCTCCCGAGGGAGTACTACCGGCCTATTGAACAAGGCGCCCGTGAAGCGGCGGCCAACGGCGTTCTTGCCGGCTACCCGGTAACGGACGTGAAGATCGTTCTTACGGACGGTTCTTACCACGAGGTTGACTCGTCAGAAATGGCGTTCAACGTCGCCGGTTCCATGGCGTTCAAAGCGGCGGCGCAGCGAGCTCGTGTGGCGATACTTGAGCCGATCATGACGCTGGAAGTGATCACGCCGGCCGAGTTCCTCGGTGACGTTCTCGCAGACCTGAACTCACGACGCGCCCAGATACAGAACATGGAAGGGCAAAACGAGACGCAGATCGTCAACGCTTTTGTCCCCCTCGCGGAGACGTTCCGCTACGCAACCGACCTGCGTTCCCGCACGACGGGCCGCGCATCGTTTGTAATGTCACTCGACCACTACGACAAAGCCCCGCGACACATCGCAGATGACATCGCAGGCGGGGGCAAATAACCAACTGAGGACCCTTACCAGCCGGTGAGGGTCCGTTCACGTTGAGACGTGGACGGAAGGAAACATGGCCGGACAAAAAATAAGAATCGTGTTGAAGGCATTCGATCATCGAGTGCTTGATGTATCCGCGATTCAGATCGTTGAGACGGCGGAACGAACAGGCGCCAACATCTCCGGCCCGGTGCCGCTTCCGACATCGATCCGGCGCTTCTGCGTCATCAGGTCGCCGCACATCGACAAGCGCTCGCGTGAGCACTTTGAGTTGCGCACGCACAAGCGGCTCATCGATGTACACGAGCCCACTTCGAAGACGATCGACGCCATGACCCGGCTCAACCTGCCGGCCGGTGTCGACATCTCGATAAAACTGTAATCAACGTCCCAGATCGAACACTTAGAACGAACCCGAGGATAGAGCAGAGATAACAATGGGTATCCAGGGCCTGTTAGGCCGCAAGGTCGGAATGACCACGCTTTACAACGAGGACGGGACCGTCGACGCCGTAACGGCGATCGAGACGGGGCCGTGTGTTGTGACGCAGGTTCGCACCGATACGCTTGACGGCTACGAGGCTATTCAGCTCGGTTTCCAAGACGCCAAGCGTCTGAATAAACCGGCTGCGGGCCACCAGCAACGCTCCGGCGGCAGGTTCCGCCACCTGCAGGAGTTCAAGGCGTCCGACCTGAGTGAATTTGAGGTCGGCCAGTCGCTTGACGCTGCGGTATTTGAGGTCGGCGAGACGGTCAGCGTTTCAGGCAAGACGCGCGGACGTGGTTTCGCTGGCGGCGTTCGCCGACACGGATTCCACGGAGGCCCGAAGACGCACGGGCAATCAGACCGGCATCGGGCTCCTGGTTCCATCGGCGCCGGCAGCTCACCGGGCCGAGTCTGGAAGGGCACGCGCATGGCGGGCCACATGGGCAACAACAAAGTGACCACCCGCGGTCTCAGGGTCGTGAAGGTCGACGCCGAGCGCAACATCGTGTTGGTGCGCGGCAGCGTGCCCGGCGCACGCAACTCCCTCGTCCGAATCGAACGGACAAACGGCAACTACTAGGCCGCCGAGAAATAGCGGCTCCAAGATTTGGTTCATCGTGGAACTTGAAACGAAAAATATGTCAGGGGATGCCGTCGCTACCGTCGAGGTAAGCGATTACGTCTTCGCGGAGCCTATGAACGGCCCCTTGCTGCACCAGGCGGTGGTAGCCCAGCAGGCAAACCGTCGCCAGGGCACCCACAGCGTCCGCACCCGCGGACAGGTGGTGCACTCCAACCGCAAGCTGCGGGCTCAGAAGGGTTCCGGACGGGCCCGTCTTGGCGACTCCGGAAACCCCGGACTCCGGGGCGGGGGAGTCGCACACGGCCCGCACCCGCGGGACCACTCGAAACGCCTTCCGGTGCGGATGCGACGGCGCGCGCTCCGGGTGGCGCTCTCCGATAAGGTCCGAAACGGGTACATCACCGTTATCGATGATCTCTCGGTCGGCGAGCCCAACACCAAAGCGATCCTTGAGATGTTGAGCGCCCTAGAGATCAAGGGATCCACCTTGATCATTACCACTGCGCCGACGGGTGATCTTCGCAAATCCGTGCGGAACATCCCGAACACAGACACGTTGGCTTCACGGCTTCTCAGTCCGCTGGCGGCGACGCGTGCCCGCAACATCATCATCTCCCGGCACGCCGTCGAGAACATCGACGAGCTCTGGGGTCACGTGACGGTGAAGCCGGGGCGAGCAGGCCGCAATGCAGAGGAAGCGGGTAGCCCGGCATGAGTCTCTTTGACGTACTGGTCAGGCCCATCGTGACGGAACAGAGCACGCTGCTGCAGGAACGCGGCAAGTATGTGTTTGAGGTCCAGAAAAGCGCCAACAAGGCTGACGTCAAGGCAGCGGTCGAAAAGGTGTTTGAGGTCACGGTGCTTGACGTCAACACGATGGTCATCAAGGGCAAGAGCAAACGCTTCGGCCCGCGGCCAGTTACCAGGTCCAACTGGAAGAAAGCGGTCGTCACGCTGCAGGCGGGCGACACAATCCAACTATTCGAGGGCGCCTAGATGCCGGTTCGACGACTAAAACCGACCTCCCCCGGTCGCAGAAATACCGTCCTCTCTGACTTCTCCGACATCACGCGGAAGAAGCCGGAGCGCGCGCTCCTCGCGCCTCTCGGCAAAAAGGGCGGACGCAACAACACGGGACGCATCACGGTCCGTCATCGCGGTGGCGGCCACAAGCGTCGCTACCGGATCATCGACTTTGCGCGCATGCGCCGTGACGTAAACGCCACTGTTCTTTCTATCGAGTACGACCCCAACCGCTCGGCGCGGATCGCACTGATCCAGTACCACGACGGCCCGAAGGTTTACATCATCGCCCCGGACGGCATCGGAGTCGGCTCGACGCTCGTCGCTGGCGACGAGGCGGCCGTGATACCGGGCAACGCCCGCAGGCTCGGCACCCTGCCGACGGGTACGTACGTCCACAACATTGAGATCCAGCCCGGCAAAGGCGGTAAAATGGTCCGCTCCGCCGGGACGGTCGCACAGGTGATGGCGCACGAGGACCGGTACACACAGATCCGTCTGCCGTCCGGCGAGGTCCGCCGGCTGCTCTCCAATTGCATGGCCACCATAGGTCAGGTGGGCAACCTGGACCACAAGAACCAGAAGCTTGGCAAGGCCGGGCGTAAGCGTCATCGCGGCTTCCGGCCTACGGTCCGGGGGGCGGCGATGAACCCGAGCGATCACCCGCACGGCGGTGGTGAGGGACGGGTCGGTATCGGTCTGAAGCACCCGAAGACCCCGTGGGGCAAACCGGCGCTTGGTCCCCGCACCCGCAAGAACAGGGCGGGAGATAGGTTCATCGTCCGCAGGCGATATCAGAAATAACTGCTAACAACCGGTTAACAAACCACCTGTAAACAAATACCAAGGCAACCAGGGATTACATGTCACGCTCCATTAAAAAAGGTCCTTTCATTGAAGAGAAGTTGATGACACGCGTGCGGCGCGCTCAGCGCAACTCGTCACGCAACGTCATCCGGACCTGGTCACGGGCCTCGATGATCATGCCTGAGATGGTTGGGCTGACGATCGGCGTCCACGATGGACGACGGCACATCCCTGTTCTGATTAGCGAGAACATGGTGGGTCACCGTCTTGGCGAATTTGCGCCGACGCGGACCTTCCGCGGGCACGCCGGACGGTCGGACAGGACGACCTCTATCCGGTAGCCGGGAAGCTCACTTCCTTGAATCAATGAACCCCTAGACGACGGGGTTTACGGAAATCTAGAAGCAGATAGATCGAGACGATGGCAGTCAGGGCATACAACAAAAGCGTCGGGATCTCGGCCTTCAAATTACGGAAGGTCGCTGACCTAGTACGTGGCCGGCCGGTAAATGAGGCGCTCGACACGCTTCGTTTCATGATCAGCCCGTCCGCGACGGTGATGTCGAAGACGATCACGTCTGCGGCCGCCAACGCCGAAAACAACGAATTGATGGATCGCGGTGCGCTGCGAATCGTCACTGTAACGGTAGACCAGGGCACGACCCTTCGGCGATTTCGCCCGAAGGCTCGCGGCCGTGTTGGAGCCTTCAACCGGCCAAGCAGCCATCTGACTGTGGAAGTCGATGAGGAAGTAGGAAACTAGGTTGGGCCAGAAAACTCACCCGATAGGGTTCCGCCTCGGCGGGGTTCGCCAATGGCAGGCACGCTGGTTCGCCGATAAAGCGACCGGCTATCGCAATTTGGCCGTGGAAGACCAGGCCATACGAAAACTTATCGCAGACCGTTACGAAGAGGCGGGCGGCATCACGCGCGTCGAGATCGAACGCGGCACGCAGGACCTCGTCGTCTCCGTGCACACCGCGCGCCCCGGCATCGTCATAGGCCGCGGCGGCCAGCGTGTGGACGAACTCCGCACGGAGCTGGAGCAGCTCACCGGCAAACGCGCCCGCCTGAACATTCAAGAGGTCCGTAACGCCGATGTGGACGCCTTCCTGGTAGCCCGGAACATCGCCGACCAGCTCGAGCGTCGTGTCGCTTACAGACGTGCGATGCGGCTCTCCGCACAACGGACTATGCAGGCCGGCGCGCAGGGCATCAAGATCATCGCCTCCGGGCGACTGGGCGGAGCGGAGATCGCTCGCGCCGACAAGGCCATCGAGGGCCGGGTCCCGCTGCACACACTTCGTGCGGACATCGATTTCGCCATCGCCGAGGCTGCGACAACGTTCGGTCGCATCGGCATCAAGGTCTGGATCTACAAGGGCGATATCCTCCCCGAAGGCCGCGCCGGCAGGACGCTCAACGTCGCAGACGTTGTGGCGGAGCAGGCAGCAGCCAGCGCCACCGCAGCGGAGTCAGCTTCTGTTGAAACCGAATCTGAAGAGGAAGCGATGGCTGGCAGCGTTACGGTAGAGATCCCGGTAGAGGTAGCGGCGGCGGCCACAGAAACGGCCGTGGAAGAGACGCCCGAAGCGGAAACCGAATCCGGCGCATCAGACGAGAAGTCGGAGGCCTAAACGATGCTTCAGCCAAAGAGGGTCAAGTACCGCAAGCACCACCGGGGCCGGATGAACGGGTCGCCGCAGGCAGGTGCCTCATTGGAGTTCGGCGCGCTGGGCCTCAAGTCCATAGAAGCCGCCTGGCTGACTTCCCGTCAGATAGAGGCGGCTCGGCGAGCCATCGTTCACAAGTTGAACCGTGGCGGGCAGGTATGGATCCGGGTCTTCCCGGACAAATCCGTCACCGCCCGGCCCGCAGAGACCCGCATGGGCGGTGGCAAAGGCGCAGTGGACCACTGGGTCGCTGTCGTTCGCCGTGGCCGTGTGATGTTTGAGATCGGAGGCGTTCCGCTGGCACTGGCACGTGAGGCACTCACAAGCGCCGGGCACAAGCTGCCGGTCCGTACAACTATCGTTTCCCGTGAGAACCTGGTTTAGACGGAGATACAGGTGAATATTGACGAAGTAAGAGGGCTAAGCCACGACGAGCTCATAAAAGAGCTCGCCGATCAGCAGCGGGGGATGATGAATCTCCGGTTCCGGAAGGCCACGCTCCAGCTCCAAGACTCAAGTGAAATAAAGACCACGAGGCGCACCATCGCCCGGGTCCGGACGGTGCTGCGTGAACGCGAGATTGCTGAGGCACTTCAGAGTTGACATCCGGTCTGCAAAAACAGAGGACGGGCACAGTCGTCAGCGACAAGATGGACAAGACCATTACGGTCGAGTTCTATTGGAGTCAGCGTGACCGGCTCATTGGAAAGTCGCGCCGTCGCGTGACCAGGTTCCTGGCCCATGACGAGAACAACCAAGCTCACCTGGGCGACGTCGTTCGCATCGAGGAGACACGCCCGCTTTCACGCCGAAAGCGCTGGCGGCTGATCGAAATCCTGCAGGTGGGTGACGTCGCAGATTTCCAGCCGTCCGAACTTTCGACGACGATCGAAACGACCGAAATCGAACAATCGACGGGGACCGAGTAAGTGATTCAGGTTCAATCGCGTTTGCGCGTAGCCGATAACTCCGGGGCCCGCGAGGTGATGTGTATTCACGTCGACGGCGGGAGCCGGCGCCGCTACGGCGGTCTCGGTGACGTGATTACTGCCGCCGTCAAAGAAGCAACCCCCGGCGGCACCGTGGAGATGCACGAGGTTGTAAAGGCCGTGATCGTCCGCGTCGCCAAGAACACGCGTCGCCCGGACGGTTCGTACATCAAGTTCGACGACAACGCCGTCGTCATCATCGGCGAGAGCCAGAACCCGCGTGGCACCCGCATCTTTGGCCCGGTGGCCAGGGAACTGCGGGAGCGTGACTACATGCGTATCGTTTCGCTCGCCCCGGAGGTGCTGTAGATATGGCACAGCGAATACGCCGGGGCGACCAAGTAAAGGTGATCGCGGGCAAAGACCGCGGCGCCAAAGGAGAGGTGGCGCGCGTGGACCGCAAGAAGGGCACCGTCGTCATTGACGGGGTCAACCTTGTGACACGGCACGTCAAGCAGCAGGCCGGTACGGCGCAGGCCGGGATCATCCGGCAAGAAGCGCCCATCCAGATCTCAAACGTGGCGTTCATCGACCCAGAAACGGGCGAATCCGGCAGAGTCGGATTCCGTGTACTCGAAGACGGCACCAAGGTACGAATCGTAAGAGGTAGAAGTGAGTCCTGAAGCCGCAGTGGCGGCGGAGCCCCGGCTCAAAGCCACCTATCGTGAAGACGTAACTCAGGCGATGCGGACCGAGTTCGGTTACTCGAACCCGATGCAGATACCGAGGCCGGTCAAAGTCGTTCTCAACATCGGCATCGGTGAGGCGCTGGACAACCGTAACGCGCTCGACGCCGCACTTGGCGATTTGACCACTATCGCTGGCCAGAAGCCAGTGATCCAACGCGCCAGGAAGTCCATCTCCAACTTCAAGCTCCGCGAGGGGATGCAGGTTGGTCTCACTGTCACGTTGCGCGGGCAGCGGATGTGGGACTTCCTTGACCGCCTCATCAACTTAACGCTGCCACGTGTCCGTGACTTTCACGGGATCTCACGGCGGTCGTTTGACGGGCGCGGCAACTACTCCCTTGGCATCCGGGAACAGATCGTGTTTCCGGAGATCGACTACAATCTAATCGACCGGCTACGCGGCCTCCAGGTCAACATCGTGACCTCCGCCAACACGGATGAAGAGGGCCGCCGGATGCTAGAGCTTCTCGGCATGCCCTTCGAGCGGGTCGAAGACGCCGCGTAGCTCTTTCGGTTTTACCCTTTTAGTAAATCTGGGAATCCCATTTGGCTAAGAAAACAAAAGTAGAGAAGTGGAAGCGCCACAAGCGCGAGTTGGCGACGGGCACGATGAAGTACCCGGTGCAGTTCCACAACAGGTGTGAGAGATGTGGACGGCCGCGCGGCTACATCCGATTCGTCGGAATGTGCCGCATATGTTTCCGTTCGCTGGCCCTCAGGGGTGAGCTTCCCGGAATCAGGAAGGCGAGCCTCTAACACGTGACCCGGTCCCGTCCCGCCGTGTGGCGGCCAGCGGTTATCGCCGGAAGGTGTCACGTGCTGTCCCTCAGGAAGGGCGGCCCGGACGGCAAACCAACGGTGTAGCAAGAAGCAGGAACAGAGAATGCCCTTAACCGATCCGATATCAGACATGTTGACTAGGGTGCGAAACGCCATCCAGGTGAGACATGAATCCGTCCTAGTCCCCGCTTCCAAAACGAAGCGGTCCCTGGCCCGGATGTTGCAGCGTGAAGGTTTCATTGCCTCCGTCGAGATTGAAGAGGCGGAAGGCAAGAAACAGCCCATGATGAAGCTCGGCCTCAAGTACTACGAGGACGAATCACCGGTCATCACGGGCTTGAAGCGCGTCAGTAAACCCGGGCTCCGGGTCTACGTCGGTCGACGGGAGATTCCTCGCTACTTCGGTGGCCTCGGCGTGTCGTTTATCTCGACATCCGCTGGCGTTATGACCGGGCGCGAGGCCTGGCGACGCGGCATCGGCGGCGAGCTCTTGTTCTACGTTTGGTAAGGGCAGGAGTACGTAACGATGAGCAGAATTGGTGGAGCCCCCATCCCGGTCCCGTCAGGCGTCGACGTCAAAATCGATGGTTCTGCGGTCTCGGTCAAGGGCGGCAACGGCGAACTCAACTTCGAATTCCATGACGCCATGTCTATCGTCCTGGAAGACGGGGTCCTCACGGTCTCCCGCCCCTCCGACGAACCGAAGCACCGTGCCCTGCACGGACTGACCCGCTCCCTCTTGAACAACATGGTGGTCGGCGTGTCAGATGGTTACGAGCGTGCACTTGATCTGATCGGCACCGGCTACCGGGTTCAGCAGAACGGCAAGGGCATCACGCTCCAGCTCGGATTCAGCCACCCGGTTGAGGTCCAGCCACTGGGCGGCATCACGCTGGAAGCGGACGGACAGGTGCGCGTCGTCGTAAAGGGCGCGGACAAACAGGCCGTGGGCCACCAAGCCGCAGTCATTCGCAAGCTCCGGCCGCCAAACGCCTACACCGGCAAGGGCGTGCGCTACGCCGGTGAACAGATCCACCTCAAGCCCGGCAAGAGTGCCGCCAGGGCGGAATAATCAAGATGCCAAGTAAGAAGCTCCACCAGTCAAGGCGTGAGATGCGCCACACTCGGCTGCGCAAGAAATTGGCCGGCACAAGAGAGCGGCCGCGGCTGGCTGTGTTCCGCAGTAATCACCACATCTATGCGCAGGTGATCGACGATTCAGCCGGGCACACCCTGGTTACGGCGTCAACGCTTGACCCGGATTTCAAGAGTCAGCCGTCTTCCGACGGCAAGATCGATAGTGCGACCGCGGTCGGTACATCGATCGCCCAAAAGGCAAAAGATGCCGGAATCGAACGCGTGGTGTTCGATCGCGGCGGATATGCGTACCACGGACGTGTGAAGGCGCTCGCAGAAGCGGCCCGCGAAGTGGGTCTGGAGTTTTAGATGACTCAGCAAGACAGGCCGGGTGGACCACCCGGAGCAGGTGGCGGTGGCCGTGGTCGTGGGGGCCGAGGCGGTCGTGGCGGACCCGGTGACAATCGCGGCCGTGGCGGACCGGGCGACCGCGGCCGGGGCCGTGGGCCCCGGCGTGACCGCCCCCAAGAACGGGAAGATTCAGGCCTCGAAGAACGCGTAATCAAGATTCGACGCGTCTCCAAGGTCGTTAAAGGTGGTCGTCACCTGAGCTTCAATGCGCTCGTGGTTGTCGGCGACAGTGAAGGCAAGGTCGGGATGAGCCTCGGCAAGGCCGGGGCCGTCCCGGACGCGGTCCGCAAGGGCACCGCCGGCGCCAAGCGTGAGATGAAGCCCGTCGTACTTAACGGCACCACCCTGCCGCACGAGATAACGGCCAAGTTTGGCGGCGCCAAGGTGCTGCTCAGGCCGGCCGCTCCCGGTACCGGCATCATCGCCGGTGGCGGTGTTCGGGCCGTCATGGAGGTCGTGGGCGTCAAAGACGTTCTGTCAAAGACGTTCGGCTCCAATAACACGCTGAATATCGTACGCGCCACGCTGCTCGCACTGAGCCAGTTGCGTGACCCGAAGGCCGAGTATGCCCGTCGCATGGGCATCGACAACTCGGCTCCGACCCCGCAGCCCGATCCGGTCGCAGTGGCGGTCGCGTCGGCGGCAGTGGCGGAGTAAGCCATGGGCGACCTTCGTATCATTCAGATCAGAAGCAAGATCGGCTACCCGCAGGATCAGAGGGCGACACTGCAGTCCCTCGGCCTTCGCAAGATCCGTCAGCAGGTGATCCGGCCGGACAACCCCGCAGTGCGCGGGATGATCCACAAAGTTCGGCATCTCATAACTGTGGAAGAAGCTGAGTAGAAACTCGCCTCCTAGAAATCAACGATTGCAGGTAATTTAGGCAAATGGGATTACACGACCTCAAGCCCGCTCCCGGTTCGGCCCGTCCTCGACGACGCGTCGGGCGGGGCGATGGCAGCGGCCGCGGCACCTACTCCACCCGCGGTTCCAAGGGCCAGAAACAACGCACGAGTATAAAACCGTTCTTTGAAGGCGGTCAGTTGCCGCTCGTGAAGCGCCTGCCTTACATGCGGGGCTTCAACAACAAGTGGCGGACCGAGTTCGTTCCAGTCAACGTGTCACGGCTTGATGTGTTTGAGGCCGACTCGGAAGTGGGTCCCGCCGAGCTCGCATCGGTCGGCATCATCACAAAGGCCGGCGAGAAAATCAAAATCCTGGGAGATGGTGAGATATCTGCGTCCCTCCAGGTCAGCGCGCACGGGTTCAGTAAATCTGCACGGACAAAGATCGAAGCTGCCGGCGGCAGCGTAGTCGTAATAGATTAGCTATTGCTGACTTCCGTGGATTTGCCAGGGTGAAGGTGCGTCGTTGATCCGAGAAGCGCAAGCACAAAGAGCAGAATCGACCCGTCCCGCCTTACTTCAGGCGGTGATCGACTCGATGCGGATCCCGGACCTCCGGTCCCGGATCCTGTTTACGCTGGCGATTTTGATTGTTTTCCGGTTCACCGCGCACCTCCCGGTGCCCGGTGTGGACCGCGACGCGCTGGCGGCCGCATTTGAAGCCAGCCCGCTACTGGGCTTCCTTGATCTGTTCAGCGGGGGGGCGCTCAGGAACCTGAGTGTCGCCGCACTTGGTGTTTATCCGTACATCACGGCGTCGATCATCATCCAGATCATGACGCCGCTCATCCCGTCACTGAAAGAGCTTTCGGCGGAGGGCCAGTACGGCCGCCAGAAGATCAACCAGCTCACGCACTATCTGACGGTCCCGATCGCCATCTTGCAAGGCTACGGCCAGTTGAACCTGCTGCAGAGCGGCGGGCTCGGTGGTATCCATGGCGGGGCGATCGGTGGCATCGGGCTTGGCAGCGGGGAGCTGCTCGGCACGCTCGCCATTTTGAGCGCTTTTGTCGCCGGAACACTGTTCTTAGTGTGGTTGGGCGAGTTGATCACTGAGAAGGGCATCGGAAACGGTATATCGCTGATTATTTTCGCAGGAATCGTCTCTACGTTGCCCCAGATAGTTGGCCAGAGCGTGCTGATCAGAGATCAGGGATTCCAGCTGTTAATGCTGGGCGTCATAACGCTTGCGATGATCTACTTCATCGTGGTGTTCAACGAGGCGCAACGCAGGATTCCCGTTCAGTATGGTCGCAATATCTTCCGTGGCGGGAGGATGTACCGGCAGGCGGGTGCCACGCATATACCTTTACGCGTCAACTCCGCGGGCATGATCCCACTGATCTTCGCGTTCTCGATCTTGATCCTGCCGCCCACCCTCGCCAGCTACTTTGCGGACCCGGCGAGCGATAGCTTTGTCGCAAACATGTCAGCGTTCTTTACCGACGCGCTGAGCCCGACGAGCCTGTTCTACTGGATCCTAGTCTTCATCATGGTCGTGGTGTTCACCTTTTTCTACGCGCTCGTCACGTTCAATCAACAGAACCTGGCGGAGAACCTGCAGAAGAACGGCGGGTTCGTGCCGGGCATTCGGCCGGGCAAGCCGACGCACGACTACCTCATGCGCGTGATCTTCCGTATCACGTGGGGCGGCGCCGTATTCCTCGGGTTGATCGCCATCATGCCGTACCTAGCCGGCCAAGTAACGAGTGTAGCCGCGTCGACGAGCATCGTCAGCGCGACCAGCCTTTTGATCATGGTCGGCGTGGCGCTGGACACGATGCGGCAGCTTGAAGCTCAGTTGCTCATGCGTAACTACGAAGGCTTCATCCGCTAGTTCCACCCCGACTCAGTTCAAAGGCACACACCGTTTGCTCATCGTATTTCTTGGGGCGCCCGGCGCAGGCAAGGGCACACAGGCCAAGGCTCTTGCAGGGGAAAAGACCCTGACTCACCTCGCGACAGGTGATCTGCTTCGCGTAGAGGTCGCGGCGGGATCGGAACTGGGACTTGCCGCCAGGGCGTTCATGGACCGAGGTGACCTGGTGCCGGACGACGTGATGATCGGGATGATTCAGCGCCGATTGGAGTCTCCGGGCTCCGACGGCATCGTGCTGGACGGTTTTCCGCGCACGGTGGCGCAGGCACGGGCGCTGGATGAGGCGCTTGCCGCCGACGGCACAAGCGTGGACCGGTCTATCTATTTCGAGGTCTCAGAGAAGGAGCTTGTTAGGCGGCTTGCCGGCCGCGCCACCTGCTCCGATTGCCAGCGGGCATACCATGACACGTTCAACCCACCGAAGAACAGCGAGGCGTGCGACGACTGTGGCACGGAGCTGATCCGGCGTGAGGACGACAAGCCTGAAGCGGTGCTTAACCGCCTCAAGGTGTATGAAACGCAGACCACGCCGGTCCTCGATCACTACAGGACCATGGGAAAGCTGGTGACGGTCGATGGAGAACAGTCGATCGACGCCGTACAGAAAGACCTGGCCGGGGCGGTCGGGTAGCTCTTCGTTGACAGCCATTTGGGGGACCCATCTGGTACGTGCGGCGAAGCCAGGCTTGAGCTATAATCTCTAGGAGCATCCTTGAACCTCGGCTTAACTCTCGGCTCAGAATCGGATCCAATGTTTCGGGTACCGACGATTAAGTCAGCCCGCGAATTGGACTCAATGCGCGCGGCCGGGAGAGTTGTCGCGGCGGTAAGAGAACGGCTCATTGAAGTCTTGGAACCCGGGGTGACCACGGGTTACCTGGATAAAGAAGCCCAGAAGGTGATATCGGACAGAGGCGCCGAGCCATCATTTCTCGGGTATGCGCCAAGCCCGGGTACGATTCCGTTTCCGGGCGTGATCTGTACCTCCTTGAACGAGGAGATAGTCCACGGGATCCCGGGCGACCGGGTGATCCAGGACGGTGATCTGGTGAAACTGGACATCGGCGCGGTTGTCGATGGTTTCCATGGCGACTCGGCGATAACGCTGATAGCCGGCGACGGGGATGAGAAGAAAAAAGAGCTGGTCGAGGTCACTCGGAGGGCTCTGCAACAGGGGATTCTGGCGGCCATACCGGGCGCCAGGGTCGGCGACATATCCGCCGCAGTGGAGGGTTACGTAAGGCCTCTGGGATTTGAACTAGTCAGGGAGTACACGGGACACGGAATAGGCCGGCGGCTGCACGAAGCGCCGCAAATCCCAAACGTAGGAGTCGGCGGGCAGGGGCCGCAGCTTCGCGTCGGGATGGTTATCTGCATAGAACCGATGGTCAACCTTGGCACGTGGAGGACGGAAGCCCTCGATGATGGCTGGACGGTTGTGACGGCGGATAGAAAACTTTCGGCGCATTTTGAGCACACCCTGGCGATCACACCGGAAGGTCCGGAAGTTTTGACGGCCCTTTAAGCGGAACACCGGGAACGGAGAAAATTTGGCGAAGAAGGAAGGCATCGAAGTAGAGGGCACGGTTACAGAGGCACTCCCCAACGCGAACTTTCGCGTGGAGCTCCCGACCGGGCACAAGGTACTGGCGCACGCATCCGGAAAGATCCGGTTGAATTTCATCCGGGTTCTGCCGGGCGACAGGGTGCTGGTTGAGCTCTCTCCTTATGACCTAACCCGTGGCCGGATCACCTACCGGTTTAAGTAGACCGGTAGGCGTCAAGCCGTCTGGGGCAGGTACAAAAATATGAAAGTAAGAGCATCCGTAAAACGTCGTTGCGCTAACTGCAAGGTGATCCGACGCAAGGGAACGATCCGCGTTCTGTGCAGCAACGGGCGGCACAAACAACGCCAGGGTTAATTTCTCCACATTGAGGCGGGCACGACAGGCGCCTGGAGCAACCTCGCCGCCAGAACCCGGGTCACCCCCGAATTTCCAGGTTTTTGAAGGTTTAAGGAACATCGCACATGGCACTCGTCGCTGGAGTGAACATACCGGACAACAAGCGGGTCGATATCTCGTTGCAGACCGTTTACGGCGTAGGCCCGGCTGTGGCCAAGCGCGTTGTGGAAGAGGCAGCGCTTCCCGGCAACCCGCGTGTCCGTGAGCTCAGCGAGGAGGAGCTCAACCGGCTCCGTGGCGCCCTTGACCGCAGCGGAGCGATCATCGAAGGAGACCTCCGCCGAGAGGTCCAGATGAACGTGCGCCGGTTGATCGATATCGGAAGCTACCGTGGCCTGCGCCACCGGCGCGGCCTACCGGCACGCGGACAGCGCACAAAGACGAACGCTAGGACCAAACGCGGACGCCGACGTGCGATCGCCAACAAGAAGAAGGTCGGCCACTAAGCCACCATCCGCTTTTGAGCGGCTATCAGACGGTACCTACGGGATCCCTCAATTGAAATAAGGACCGGCGCCGGCGCACCAGCGTATGGCAGGGGTCAGTGATCCACCCGCCCGGAGGCGGAATCAAAACAGAATGCCAAGAAGAGTTCGCACACGACGTCGTGAGAGGAAGTTCGTCCCCCAGGGGCACGCCTACGTCTCCGCCACATTCAACAACACAATCGTGACCCTGACGGAGCCAAACGGCGACGTGCTGTCTTGGGCGAGCGGCGGAACCGTTGGGTTCAAGGGATCTCGTAAGGGCACGGCCTTCGCAGCGCAGCGCGCCGGAGAGGCCGCCGCACGGAAGGCGATGGACCATGGACTGCGCACGGTAGACGTGCTTGTCAAGGGTCCCGGATCCGGCCGGGAAGCGGCCATCCGCTCCCTGCAGGCCGCCGGCCTGCGTATCACGAGTATCAAAGATGTCACGCCGGTGCCCCACAACGGGTGCCGGCCGCCGAAGAAACGCCGGGTTTAGCCCCCGGCGGAACGCGATGCGCTTTCACATCGATAGCGCACCTCCAAGCCAGGACTCGGGATCGACTGTCCTCATCCGGATCCGCACCAGTACGCCCGTAAAACGGCGAAAGGAAAAACAGGCTTTAATGGCGAGGTATAACGGCCCGGCTTGCAGGCTTTGCAGGCGGTTGGGAGAAAAACTCTTCCTGAAAGGCGAACGCTGCTACACGCCGCGCTGCGCCGTAGACAAGCGCCGGGCGCCCCCGGGCGAACAGGCCGCTAACGCGGGTTTCCAGCGGCGACGCCGGATTTCCGAGCACGGAACACAACTGCGCGAGAAGCAGAAGGCTCGTTACGTATACGGCACGCTCGAGCGCCAGTTCAGCAACTACATGAATCAGGCGACGCGCGCTTCCGGCGTGACGGGCGACCGGCTCATGCAACTGCTCGAACGACGGCTGGACAACGTCGTGTACCGACTTGCTTTCGGCGACTCCCGAAATCAATCGCGTCAACTGGTCAACCACGGTCACTTCCAGGTGAACGGGCGTCGGGTGGACATCCCGTCGTTCATGGTCAAGCCCGGTGACGTGATCTCATGGCGAGAGGGGTCACGATCCAACAACTACTTCAAGACGATGAAAGAGACGTTGCCGAAGCGTACGGTCCCCGGCTGGCTACAGCTGAACGCCGAAAACGCCACCGGCACGGTCGCGGCACTGCCCGCCCCATCCGAGATCGACACCAAGGTCGACACTCGGATGATCGTCGAGTTCTACTCCAAGCGCTAAGGGGTTTCCTCGATGCTGGATAATCTATACGGGCTCCCGACAGCCGAAGAGCTCCAACCCGCGTTTCATGAGATCCCGCCACTCGGTATCTCGATCATCGAGACGAACGACACTTACGGCAGGTTCTCGGCAGAGCCGCTTGAGCGCGGCTGGGCGACGACGCTCGGCAACGCTCTCCGTCGCGTGCTTCTAAGCTCGCTGCCGGGCACGGCTGTTTCATGGCTCAAGATCGACGGCGTACTCCACGAGTACTCGACGATCCCGCACGTTAAGGAAGAGGTCACAGAGCTCTTGATGAACATCAAGAGTATGCGGCTCCGCTCACTCGCCGACCGACCGGGCCGACTGCGGCTTGAGGTTGACGGCGAGGGCGAGGTGAAGGCTGGCGATGTCATGGCGTCGTCCGACTTTGAGATCGTCAATCCTGAGCTTCACCTGCTGTCGCTCGACTCTGCGGAGGCGCGTGTCTCCATCGAGATGAACGTTGAGCAGGGCACGGGCTACGTCCCGGCGGCGCACGAGACCGGTCTTCCGATCGGCGTGCTCCCCGTCGACGCCGTGTTCACACCGGTCCGTAAAGCCGGGTTCAAGGTGGAGGCGACCCGAGTCGGCCAGAAAACCGATCTGGAGCGCCTGGTCATCGAAGTCTGGACTGACGCCACGCTCACACCGATGGAAGCGATTCGCTCCGCCGCCGCGCAGTTGATGGACCGGTTCTACCTGTTCGCCAACCTCGAGGTCGGTCGCAGCGATGACGATCCCATCAGCGATCCGATCGAGTCCGGCAAGGCCAACACGCCTGTCGAGTCGCTCGACCTTTCGGCACGCACCCTCAACTGCCTCAAGCGGGCCGGTATTCATCGCGTGGGTGAGGTGTTGAAGATGCCGCGTCGTGATCTGCTGAGGATCAGGAACTTCGGCCAGAAGTCACTCGACGAGCTGTACGAACGGCTTGAGGAGAAGGGCTTCTGGTCGCCGGACGCGCCTGAAGACGGCTCCGAGGGAGACGCCGAATCCGCCTCCGGAGAAGACGCCGCCGCGGTTAGCGCCGGGGAGGCCGAAAATGAGGCATAAGGTTTCAGGCCGGGCGTTTGGACGCCCCGGCCACATCAGGCGGGCGATGTTCCGCAGCATGGTCACAGATCTGCTGCGGCACGGACGCATCAAGACAACCCTCCAGAAAGCCAAAGAGTCACGAATCTTCGCCGAGCGCATGATTACGCACGGCAAAGAAGGCTCGATCCACTCCCGCAGGCAGGCGGCCGCTTTCATCACCGACACAAGTGTCGTGAAGCGGTTGTTTGATGAGATCGCCCCGGAGTTCGCAGACCGCTCGGGCGGTTATACCCGAGTGATCAGGCTTGGTCCCCGCAAGGGCGATGGAGCCGAGATGGTCATTCTTGAGTTGGTTTCTTAGCCCGATTTTCTGAAACGAGAAGAGTCCCGGGACTTAATCGTCCCGGGGTTCGTAATCAAAATGCGAATCGGACTCGTAATTGAATATGACGGAACAGACCTGCACGGTTCTCAGTTGCAGGCCACGGACCGAACAGTACAGGGAGAGATAGAAAGCGTCCTGCCGACGATATTCGGGAGACCGGTCAGGTTGTACATGGCCAGCCGCACGGATGCCGGAGTGCACGGAACAGGACAGGTCGGGGCGTTTAACGTCGAGACCGATCTGAACGACCAGAAGATACGGGACGCTATAAATCACTACCTGCCCGAGGATGTCGCAATCGTCTGCGCCTCAAGGGTCGCAGACGATTTCGATCCGAGACGGGATGCAACAAGCAGGGAGTACAGATACACAATCAATGACCGGCGTTCCAGATCGCCGTTCTCCCGACATCGGGCAGCACACGTCCGGCAACGGTTGGACCAATCAGCGATGAACGAGGCCGCCACTCGCCTGGTGGGTGAACACGACTTTGCGGCATTTGCCGGTCCGGCGACTCCGCCGGATGCGATCACCGTGAGGCGGGTGGAGGAATCAGGGGTTGAACGAAATGGGGACGAGGTCGAGTTCACAATCCGTGGGAATGCGTTTGTCCACCAGCAGGTGAGGCGGGTAGTAGGAGCGCTGGTCCGTGTGGGCCGCTCTCAGATGGAACCGGATCAGTTTCAGGAATTGATCCACCGGGCAGAGCGTGGACTCGCAACAGACCTCGCTCCGGCTCGCGGACTGTGTTTGACGAAGGTAAACTATCTAGGTGCGGACGGGACCGGACTTCCCCGCACCACGAGAGATCGAGCAACGATTAGATGACCAGCAATATCAAGCCATATAACCCGAGCGCCTCCGATCTTGGATCGGATTGGCAAGTAATCGATGCCAAAGGGCAGACGCTGGGGCGTCTGTGCACGGGCATCGCCATGTCGCTGATGGGCAAGCACAAGCCGGGATACGTCCCGCACCTGCTCAGCGGCGATTTTGTCGTGGTGATTAACGCTGATAAGGTGGTGGTCACGGGCAACAAGACAACGCAGAAAGAGTACCTACGGCACAGCCAGTACCCGGGTAACCTGAAGCGGATTTCGTACGAGACGATGCAGGAGAAGCACCCTGGTCGGATCATCCAGCACGCCGTCAAAGGAATGCTGCCGAAGACCAAACTGGGCGCACGCATGTTGTCCCGGCTGAAGATCTACGCCGGATCCGAGCACCCGCATGAGGCACAAATCAAGGGCGCAGAACTCGCGCGCTCCAAAGAAGGGGACGCCTAGTTGACGGATCAGCACTACTACTACGGCACGGGTCGCCGGAAGAGCGCGGTCGCACGCGTTCGGCTCTACCCAACTCCCGGCGGAATCACCGTCAACGGCAAGCCCGTGGGGGAAGTTCTCCCCGCCGAGAAGATGATGTTTGAGGCCACAGCGCCTCTCCGCGCTGTCGAGATGGTGGACAACGTCACCGTTGTCGCCAAGATCTCCGGCGGCGGCACGTCCGGACAGTCCGGCGCGCTGGCACACGGCATCGCCCGGGCGCTTCTTGTGATGGACCCCAACCTGCGCGCTCCCTTGCGTGCCGGCGGCCACTTGACCAGGGATGCCCGGGTCAAGGAGAGCAAGAAGTACGGCCTGAAGAAGGCCCGAAAGGCGCCCCAGTACACCAAGCGCTAGGCCCGGCTGGGCGGCTATTCCCTGCGGGGTGAATCCGATTGGGCGCTCATCACGGTCATATGGAACACCCCCGACGTTCATCGCCGGGGGTGTTTCGGGTTCAGGGATTCGCGCAAGCGAGTCCGTCAGTCGATCTCTGCTACGACGCAGCGCTCCAGACCGGCGAGATCCTTCTCTACTCTGACCGATGCTGTCGGAAGCGCCTCGGAGAGCAGGTCCGCGGTCCCGGCGAAGGTCAGTGGGTCGATCTCGAACAGAGCAATGCAGCCGGATGGGTCCACAACGGCCTCCAGCATCGGCGCAAGGCGTCTGACGACGTCGAGGCCGTCTTCTCCGCCGAGCAGCGCCATCACGGGCTCCCGGCGCACTTCCGGCTGCGCGGCTTCGAGCGTGTCTGAGCGGACATATGGCAGGTTTGCGAAGACCATCTGATACCTCTGCCTTTCTAATGGTGCGGCGAGGTCACCCTCGTAAAACTCGATGCGGTCCTCAACTCCAATCCTCATCGCATTGCCTCTCGCCACCACGAGCGCCGCCGGGGACAGGTCCACGGCATCCACCGACGCGGCCCCAAGCTCGGCAGCCAGCGTGACCGCCAGCGTCCCGCTTCCGGTACCAATATCGGCTATCCGGATAGGAGGCGGGACCTCAGGGTGCTTCGAAACCCAGCAGAGGGCCAGCTCTACGAGAAGCTCCGTCTCCGGGCGTGGGATCAAAACATCCGGCGTCACTTCCAGTTCTCGACCATAAAACGCCTTTCGCCCGGTGATGTAGGCGAGCGGCTCACGGCCGGCACGGCGGTCAGTTGACCGGCGCAACTCCGCGGCAGCTTCGGGTTCAACCGGGTCATTTATCCCGGCGAACATACGAGCGGGGTCGATCTCAAGGACGTGCTGCAGAAGGAGTTCGCCTTCGAGCTGGTACTCCTCGATACCGGCGTATTTCAGCCGGGCGCGACACCAGACCAGTAGTTCACGAATGGAGGCGTCGCCGCGCTCGCCCTCACGTTCCAATGACCCTTAGTCCTCGACGCCGACCGCCGCCAACTTCCGGGCCTGTTCGTCCCGTTGCAGGGCGTCGATGAACTCATCCAACCCGCCTTCGAGCACGCGCGGCAGGTTGTGGCTGGTCAGGTTAATTCGGTGGTCCGTGATGCGACTTTGCGGGTAGTTGTAGGTTCGGATCTTCTCCGAACGATCGCCCGTCCCCACCTGCGCTTTGCGGTCCCCTGCGATCTCTTCTTGCTGCAGTCGCAACTGGAGGTCCCAGAGACGGGCGCTCAGGATGCCCATGGCGTGCTGTCTGTTCTGAAGCTGGGAACGCTCTTTCTGGGACGTCACAACAAGGCCGGTCTCCAGGTGCGTCATGCGCACTGCGGTGGCAACCTTGTTCACGTTCTGGCCGCCGGCGCCGCCCGAGTGATAGATGTCGATACGGATATCTTCCGGCTTGATGTCTATCTCAAGTTCGTCCGGCTTCGGCAGAACGGCCACGGTGGCCGTGGAGGTGTGAACCCGGCCCTGTGATTCAGTGGCGGGCACGCGCTGAACGCGGTGCACTCCGCTCTCGAACTTCAGCCTGCTGAAAGCGCCCTTGCCCTGGACCTCAAAAATTACTTCGCTGATGCCGCCAATGCCCGATTCGTTGATATCGACAAGCGTCATCTTCCAGCGAGAGGTCTCCGCATATCGCTGGTACATCCGGTAAAGCTCCGCTGCGAAAAGCCCGGCCTCGTCTCCGCCGGCGCCCTTTCGTATCTCCACGATGGCATCGGCTTCGGCGGTTACATCCGGCGGGAGCAACGCCAGCTCCAGTTCTTCTGTGAGTCGTACCTCGTCGGCCTCTAGTTCCTGCACCTCTTCACGCGCCATCGCCGCCAGGCCGGGGTCGCTTTCGCCGTCCAGCATCTCCTGTGCGCCCGCAATCTCCTCCGCCACACGCCCGTGCTCCCCGGCCAGCTCCACGATCTCCTGGAGGCGCGAATACTCCTGTCCGAGGCGTCGGATCGCATTGGGATCGGTCGCGACGGCAGGATCCGACATCTCACGTTCGACTTCGGAGTGGCGATCGACGATCGCCTGGATCTTTTTCAGAGTGGAATCAAGCACGGTTTCAGAATATCACGCAGGCAGGGCCTAGATTATTTTGCGACGTTGTAGGAGTGGGCATGGCGCGGCCCGCCCGAGACACCGTGTAATACGCTTCTAGTCGCCCCGGAGGGCCTTCGCAAGCGCCTGGACGTTCAACGCCACGGCTTCCTGCTCCCCGTTGTCTCGGAGCGGCCTCAGAGCGCCTTCAGCCGACTCGATCTCGCGATCGCCGATGATCAGGGCATAACGGGCGTTCATCGAGTTGCTGTACCGCATCTGGGCCCTCATACTGCGACCAACCGGAGCCACAAGCACGCCAAGGCCGTCGTCCCGAAGACCGGCGGCGAGTGCAGACGCACGCAAACCTGCCTCGTCTCCAAGATGAACGATTACGACATCTGGGCCGGATTCAGGCGGAACAAAGCCTTCCCGTGACTTCACTTCCGAGATAATCCGATCCAGCCCGAGGGCGAACCCGATACCCGGCGTTGGCGGCCCGCCGATCTCCTCGATCAGTCCGTCGTAGCGGCCGCCGCCAAGCAGCGTGCTCTGCCCCGCGGCATTCTCCGGCTCGATCTCAAACACGGTACGCGTGTAGTAATCGAGACCACGTACGAGGCGGTGGTCGATGGAGTAATCAAGGTCCGGATATGTGTCTTTCAGGCCATCGAGCAACGCGATTACCGAGGCCCAGTGCGCATCACACGCATCACACAGGAAGTCGGTCGATTTAGGAGCAGCGTCGCCAATCCCCTGACACTGGGTCCTTTTGCAGTCCAGCAAGCGGAGCGGAGCGCTTTCAAATCTCTGGCGGTCGTCGTCGCAGACCTCGTCGATGTGGCCGCGGTAGTACTCACGTAGCGCATCGAGATAGGCCGGACGGCACTCGGAATCTCCGATGCTGTTGATTCGAAGCGACGTGCCGTTGATGTTAAGAGACCGGATGTAGGACCATCCGAGCTCTATCACTTCAACGTCCACGTTCGGCGATCCGTCTCCGATCGCCTCGACACCAAACTGCCTTAGCTGCCGGAAACGCCCAGCCTGGGGGCGTTCATACCTGAAATAAGGCCCGATGTAGTGCATCCGCACCGGCTGCGGCTGGTTGTGAAGGCCGTGTTCGATATAGGCCCGGCACACGCCCGCCGTTCCCTCCGGCCTCAGTGTGAGTGAATCGCCGCCGTGGTCTTCGAAGGTGTACATCTCCTTCTGGACGATGTCGGTGGCGTCGCCAACTCCCCGTTCGAATAGATCTGTTGGCTCGAACATCGGGGTGTCGATACGGCCGTAGCCGAATCGTTTGGCGGTTTCGGCCGCCGTCTTCAGTGCGAACGACCAGTAAGGCTGTTCGTCCGGAAGTATGTCGTATGTGCCGCGGGGTGCGCGGAAGGATGGCATCGGGCCAACTCCTTCGCTCTCGGCCTGCTGAGTCAATCCCGTGCCAGACCGTTAGAGATAACCGTGGATCGATGTTTACGCCGGACTCGCTGCTTTCAGGCTACGAGCCCAGCCCCGCATGCTGGAAGATCTTGCCTTCCGTCTTGATGGACGGGGCGATCATCATCTCAGCCTGGTGCATCTCCCGCACGGTGGATGCGCCGACCATTCCCATAGATATCTCAAGCGCGCCGACCAGGTTCTGCGTGCCGTCCGTCAACGAGGACGGACCTTTCAGGATTTGTTCAAGGCTGGCCCTCGTGCCGACCTCGATACGTGTGCCCCGGGGGAGAGACGAGTGCGGTGTCGCCATACCCCAATTGAACCCCAGTCCGGGAGCCTCTCTTGACTGCGCGAACGGCGTCCCGATCATGACGGCGTCGGCGCCTGCAGCGATTGATTTGCAGACGTCCCCGCCGGTCCTAATGCCGCCGTCCGTGATGATCGGGACGTATCGGCCGGTGTCCTCAAAGTACTGATCCCGGGCAAATGCCGTCTGGATGGTCGCCGTGACCTGCGGGACGCCGATCCCGAGAACTTCACGGGAGGTGCAGGCTGCGCCAGGGCCGACGCCGACAAGGATGCCGGAGACGCCCTCTTCCATCAGCTGACATGTCACCTCGGGGCTGACGGTGTTGCCGACCAGCACCGGGAGGCCGATGCTCTCGACGAGTTCTGAGAAGATCAAGCCTTTCAGGCTCTTGGAGATGTGCTTTACCGTCGTAACGGTGCTCTGCACGACGATGATCTCTGCGCCGGCCTCTTTGACCACCGGGGCCAGCCGTTTGGTATTGGCCGGGATGACAGAAACGGCGCACGTGGCACCGCTTGCTTTGATCTCTTCAACCCGCCGGGACACGAGATCGTCTCGCATCGGCTGGCTGTAAACCTTCTGGAGGAAGGCCGTCGCCTCTTCTCGGGGTTTGCTGGCGATGTCCGAATATATCTCTTCGGTGTCCTCGTACCGGGTTTGCAGGCCGTCTAGGTTCAGGACCGCCAGCCCGCCGAGGCGGTGAAGCTCCCCGGCGAACGATGGGTTAACGACGGCGTCCATCGCTGACGCCAAGAACGGGATCGCAAATTCGTGTCCATCCAAGGCGAAGGTCGTGTTCACCCCTTCAGGGTTGACCGTGATCTCGCCGGGAGCGATCGCGACATCGTCGAATCCGTATGCACGTTTGAGTTCTTTAATCTGTGCCAACGCGGACGGTACCCCCGGTGAACGGTATTGAAAATGGTGTATCGGTCCCCTTTTGCCAGCGTTGATGTCTCGGCAGCAAACTCGAAAACAGATCAGGTTACGAATTTCGACGCGCCGTCCAAAAAGGGGTATTCGAACGAGTATACGACCGCGCTAGTCTATCCGGAAGCGGGTACCGAAAACGCGAAGATCCTGGATGCGGCCCGTATCGACGGCGTATCGCCAATCCGTTCGTGATAACCTCATTCTCCACCGCTAACTCCACACGGTCCCGGGGCTCAAGATCGCCGGGCGCGGAGAGGTGAGTGACGGGGCAATAGCCCGGAGAATTCCAGCCGACGACATGGCCTACAGCGCAGTCGTACGGCGTCACGGAGCTCGACGAGGAGATGACCCGGCCCGCGGCATCGCCGCCCGCTCACCCACGCGCACGTCAGTGTTATCTGTGTCCGGGCCAGAGCGAACGCAGTTTGATGCACGCCACAAACACGGGGCCACCACTCCCTGACCGGGGCCGGATCACCGACGTTTCCGGTATCTCTGTGGGCCACTACACGGACCTGCAACACGGAACGGGCTGCACGGCGGTGTTGGTCGATGAGCCGGCCGTCGCAGGGATCGACGTTCGCGGCGCCGCCACCGCCAGCCGCGAAACACAGCTGCTACATCCACTCGCCACGATCGAGCACATCCACGGCGTGATGCTCTCGGGTGGAAGCGTTTTCGGTCTCGATGCGGCGGCGGGAGTGGTCCGTTTTCTTGAGGAGAACAAGCGAGGTCTCAAGATCGGCCGTGCAGTGATCCCCATCGTGCCGGCGGCGAATATCTTCGATCTGGGGCTGCTCTCCCACGCCGTGCGCCCCACCGCGGACAACGGTTACGCGGCCGCTAGCGCTGCCGACCGGGAGTTTGAGCTTGGCACGGTAGGCGCCGGTACCGGGGCGACGGTCGGCAAGCTCAGAGGCGGCGACCACTCGACCAAGGGCGGGGTCGGCACGGCTTCGGTCTCACTCGGGGACGGGATACTGGTCGGGGCTATTGTGATCACGAACGCCGTCGGGAGCATCGTCGATCCTGGCACAGGAGCAGTTGTCGCCGGCCCTCGGACCGAGAACAGGTTCGAGAACACGATGGATTTCCTCGTGGACAACCCGCCGCGCCTCAGAGACCTGATGGGTATTCGCAACTCCTCCCACACCGTCGTGGGTGTCCTTGCGACCAATGTCGGGTTGGATAAAAAGGCCGCCAGCCGGTTCGCCGGCGCGGGGCAGGATGCGATCGCCATGGCCGTCCGTCCGGCGCACATGTCCGGCGACGGCGACATCGTTTTCGCGTTGGCCACCGGTACACATCCCCGACTGTCTGGCGAAGATGCCATCGCCGGGATAGAGGATCGTCTGCGCGCGGCCGCCATGCAGGCGATGGTGGGAGCGATTCTTTCATCCATCGAACACGCCACCGGCCTGGGCGGCGTGCCATCGGCCGCCGAGCATGCCGCCGGAATAAGCCGGGAGACGAAACCGTGACCGGAGAACCCGTAATCGCACTGGACGCCTATACCTCGATCGGATTCGTAGGAGCGGGCCGCCTGGGCACCAGCGTTGCTTCTGCGTTGCATCGTGCCGAATTCCGTGTGGTCGCCGTCAGTTCCCGGAGCGACTTATCGCTGGAGGCGTTCGCAGAGCGCGTTCCCGGTTGTGTGCCCGTGCCCACCTCGCAAGACGTCGCCGATATAGCCGACATCGTGTTCATTACGACTCCCGATGCGGTAATCGAGCCCGCGTGTAGCGCCATCTCGTGGCGAAGCGGCCAGGCCGTGATTCACTGCTCCGGTGCCCGGCCGGTCAGCGATCTGATTTCGGCGCAAGAATCGGGCGCGCGCACCGGCGGCGTGCACCCCCTCCAAACCTTTCCGAACCGGGACAGCGCCGATCTCATATCCGGAGCGTCCGCCGCGGTTGGATCGGACGATCCCGTATTGCTGGACTGGCTGCAAAAGACCGTCTACGTGCTCGGTGCGAAGCTGTTCACCATCCGGGATGAGCACCGGGCCGCCTACCACGCCTCCGCCGTGATGGCGTGCGGGCTCGTCGCATCGCTGATGGGGCTGGCAGCGGAGGTCTGGGCGGAGATGGGCGTGTCCCGGGCCGAAGCACTGGACGCTCTGAGGCCGCTCACGGCGGCGACGGTGGAAAGCGTCGGCCGAAACGGGCTGCCGGAAGCGATTACGGGTCCCGCGTTGCGCGGGGATGTGGAGGTTATCAGGTTGCACCTGGAAGCGATGAAGAACCAGTCGACCGGTGTGGCGCACGCATACACAGCGCTCAATTACGACGCCATGCCGCTGTTCGAGGAACACGATGGACTCTCCCCCGAGGCCGCCGAGGAGATAAAGAACTTGCTTCGCCAATCACTTGAAAGCCTGGACCGCTCCAATCCCGGGGGGACTGAGATTTCTGGCGTTAACGAAAGGGGGTCGTGATGAGAGTGACGACCCGTCAGATTGCACAGATGAAGCGGCGTTCAGAGCGCATCGTGATGGTCACGGCGTACGACGCGCTTTCGGCTGGCGCGGCTGAGCGGGCCGGTATCCCGATGGTGCTTGTAGGCGACAGTCTGGGACAGGTGGTGCTGGGCTACGACTCCACGGTGCCGGTGTCGATGGACGGCATGGTGGCCCACACGGCTGCGGTCACCCGATGCGCCCCATCTCCTTTGATCGTGGCCGATCTGCCCTTCCTGAGCTACCAGGTCTCAGAAGAACTGGCGCTCAGCAACGCCGCACGTTTGCTACAGGAAGGCGGCGCGCAGGCGGTGAAGCTGGAGGGCGGCGTGCCGGTCGCCCCGACGGTGAAGCGTTTGACGGACTCCGGCGTTGCGGTGATGGGCCACGTGGGATTCACACCGCAGTCTGTCCATCAACTTGGCGGATACCGCGTGCAGGGTCGGGGAGAAAACGCGGCGGCTCGGTTGTTGGAAGATGCACTGGCACTTCAAGAGGCGGGCGCTTTTGCCGTGGTGCTTGAGTTGATGCCAAGCGAGGTCGCTGCAACGGTAACGGAGCGGTTGTCCGTGCCGACCATTGGTATCGGCGCTGGCCCTGACTGCGACGGGCAGGTGCAGGTGTTTCATGATCTGCTGGGATTGCTGCCGGATTTCCGCCCCAAGCACGCAGGCCGCTACGGCGATCTCGCCGGTGTGATCGACGAGGCGTTGTCGCGGTACGCAGACGATGTGCGCGGCAACAGATTCCCGACCGATGCGGAGTCGATTTCGATCAGCACGGATCAGAAGTAGCCGTCGTTCTTACTTTGGGATCACACGAGATCATGCAGTGCAGGTAATCGAGACCGTGGCCTCCATGTGCGATGCGCGCGCATCTTTGGCGAGTCCGGTGGCGGTCGTTCCGACGCTTGGCGGGCTGCACGCCGGTCATGTAGCGTTGTTTCACGCCGCCCGTGAGCGGGCCGGTTCGGTGATCGTCACGCTCTTCCTTAACCCCACACAGTTCGGTGAGAACGAAGACCTCGACTCGTACCCCGCAGATCGGGAACGCGACCTCGATATCATGCGTGAGGCCGGTGTGGACGCCGTTTTCGCCCCGTCCGTCGGAGAGATGTATCCGCCCGGCGACACGTTCTCGATCGACCCTGGTCCAATTGGCGATTGCTTAGAAGGGGCGCAGCGGCCCGGCCACTTCCGTGCGGTGGCAACGGTCGTCGCAAAGCTGTTCAACGCAACTCGTCCGAACCTGACCTACTTCGGAGAGAAGGACGCCCAGCAACTTGAGGTCGTGCGGCGCCTGGCTCGGGATATGCCGTTTGGGATCGAGGTCGTTCCGGTGCCAACGGTGCGCGACGAACGCGGCTTGGCACTGAGCAGCCGGCTCGCCTACCTCTCAGATGCTGAGCGCTCGGCGGCGGAATGCGTCTACGCGTCCCTTTGCACGACCCGTGACATGTGGGCCGCCGGTGAGCGCTCTACATCAACGCTGGAAAGCGCCATGCGGGCCGTGATCGAGAGCGAACCTCTCGCTACACTTGGTTACGCAGCGGTTGTTGATCCCGGGACTTTCGAGTCTTGGAATAACGGGGCGAACCCTCTGGCGCTGGCCGCTGTGGTGATAGGAACTACGCGGCTGATCGACAATATCCGGCTGAACTGAATCACAATTATCGGAAATAACCCGGGCGCTCACAGCCCGTCAGGTGAAACAACGTATTGCGAATTCTGATCTCCAACGATGACGGCGCATTTAACTCGGCCCTCTGGGCGATGGTGGAGGTCGTGAAGGATCTCGGCGACGTCATCGTATCGGCGCCAGACCGCGACCGCAGTGGTGTCGGTTCCGGGCTGACGCTCAACGATCCGTTACGTGCGAAGTCGATCACGTCTCCCGTTTCGGGTGTTGACGCATGGGCCGTCGAAGGCACGCCGGGCGATGCCGTGATTCTCGGTCTGAAGCAACTATCCAAAGGGCCGGTCGACCTCGTGCTCTGCGGGATGAATCCCGGTAATAACGTGGGCGCAGATCTGACCGTATCCGGCACTATTGGAGCCGGTCTTCAGGGTTACCTGAACGGGGTCGCCACCGCGGCGATATCGGTCGGACTCAGAGTTGACGCGGAATCCCCGATAATCGGAGCGGCGGTACACGACCTTGCGGAGTCGATGCTCAACCACGTCGCTTCTGGTGGTCCAAAGCCGTTTGTGAACGTGAACTTCCCGAAAATCGATGACGGCCCTTACTTGGGAGCGATGCTGGCCAAACCCAGTAAACGCATCCCGGGCGCATCGGATACCGTCGAGACTCAGACGCGCGGCGTGCGAACCATCTACTGGATTCAACGCCCGCCGTCGGCGCTGAATGAAGCATCGGCAAGTGAGCCAGGTACAGACGTTTGGGCCATGCGGAACAGCTGGGTATCGCTGACCCCGCTCGATGGCGGGCTGGCGGAAACAAGTCCGCATGAGTTTGCGCATCAGGGCGTCGATGTACTGCACCGGTCCGTGACAATCCATCCCGGACAGCAGACGGATCAAGCCGCAGGTTAGCAGGCTAGCCTGGTTTATTTTGGAGTCTTGTCCCGTTACGCGGGTTTAGCTGGTTTCATCCGCAGCGTGAAGCGCTTTGGCTCCTTCGGCCATTCCTCGGCTCAGTAGATCGACTTCACTTGAGTAGCAGATGATCTTGGCCCCGGCCTTGATCCATTGTTCGCCCTGCTCGATGGAATTCACGAGCATCGACACCTGTTTTCCGTGCTTGACCGCGCCATCTATCAAGCGCGTGCGGTACTCGTCGATCACCTTCGCCTGGTCCGGTGTGGCGAACACGCCAAGCTCCTGGGCAAGGTCAGCCGGGCCGAGTGTCACGGCGTCTATGCCCGGGACACTCATGATTTCGTCCAGGTGATCGAAAGCCTGCTGCGACTCAAACATGATCGTGGTGTGGATCTGCTGGTTGATGAAGCGTTGCGACTCCCCAAGCGGACCGTGTTCGTAATCGGTGCCGGGGCCGAACCCGGCCATGCCGCGCAGACCGTCCGGCGCGTAGTGTGACGCGCTCGCCACTTCCTCAGCGATCTCCGGGGTGTCCACCTGCGGGATATGAAGACACCACACTCCAGAGTCGAGCAACCGGGTGATCCATTCCCGGTTGCCTTCCGGGGGCCGCACGGTGATCGGGAATCCGAGAGCGCGTGAGAGGAGGGCGAAGTTGCCGATAGTCTCCATCGAAGGCGATGAGTGCTCGATATCCACCCGTGCGAAGTCCATGCCGGCAGACTGCATCAGCTGGAGGATGGCCGGATTGCGGACCATGTTGACCCATGAGCCGATCTGCACTTTGCCGGCGGCCAGGTTTACTTTCATCGGGTTGGTTCGCATCGGGCACTCCCCTGTTACATCTGGATTGCGTTGACCCACGTCGGCTCGGGCAGTCTAAACCTGTCCGCCGCCCAGATGAGCGTCACCTTTAGCTGCGCCCGCTGGAATGCGCTCACCCTTGGCAATTCCGGGCCGGGGGGGCATCCGTGAAATATCCGGCGATTGGTGCTATGGCCGCGTCCATGGCATCGTGGTTTATGGCTCCATGTTCTTCGTACCAGTTAGCAATTACCTGCGGGGCAGGCCCGCCTAGCGCCGTGACCGCCTGGACGGAAAGTTCGATGCTTGCGCCCAATCGAAAAGGATCAATCGCCCGCCGATAAGCCTCAGGTTGTCCAAGCGGACGTGCCCTTGGGTGAACGTGCGTTTGAACGAACTGGCCGCCCGGCGACCTGAGGCCGCTTCCAGAACACTGCCGTGCACCTGAAACCGGTCTTCAGTTTCGCCTGTCTTTCGGCCCGCAAGAACGGCACACGCCGCCATGTCCTCAAGTGCGAACGCACACTTGCGGGTGTTGCGCTTTGAGGACGCTTTCGCCCTGGGCGTGGGTACCCACTCCGGCTGCGAATCGTGCGACGTGGACTGATGGAACACTGCCAGTCCCGTGGTTACACGTCGTGTAAGACCGGCGGTCTAGGGCGGAACTGTTTTGGGCTTACGTCCTCCGGCAGCAGAACACGGCATCCGTCGACGGCAGACGATCCCAGGAATCCCGGGGCGTGGCCTTCGAGCACATGCGGAAGCTCACGATGGATTCGCAGCTCGCTGTCCGGCGCCGCCCGCATGAAGTCGTTGGACGCCTCATTGACGCCCGTGAAGAACGCGCGCCGGCCGTCCCGGAGTCGCAGCCGGAATGTCGGCGTCGAGCCGTAGCCGCCCCAGGCCCGTGTTACACGGGCTACCGGCGAGCCGAGCAGGCGTGCCCTCTCGTTCTTGATCGGCGCAAGGACGTTGCGCCAGGGCGTTTTTCTTCGATCCCTGTTTGCGGCATGAAGCGGCGAATATAGTTCATCGCCCTGCCCCGGGCTATTTCGGGCGAATATCATGAGTGCGCCTCACGGACTTCTGAAAGGAGTCACCCCCGGATGCCAGAAAAGGCCATCGCAGCTTACGGATCGTGGGAATCACCGATTACCGCCGAGAGCGTGTCGGCGGCCGGGGTGCGTCTCAGTGCAGTCTCCGTGGATGGCGGAGACGTTTACTGGCTTGAGGGCCGGCCGCTGGAGGGCGGGCGCAGCGTGTTGGTGTTGCGCCGAGATGACGGAACGATCGAGGACGTTACATCGGAAGGAGTCAACGTTCGAACCACGGTGCACGAGTACGGCGGCGGCGCCTACGTGGTTCACGATGGCGTTGTCTACTTCTCAAACTTCTCAGATCAGCGTCTTTATCGACAGGTTGCCGGGGGTTCTCCAGAGCCAATCACGCCGGAATCGTCATCCCGGATGCGATTTGCCGATGGCCGGGTGACGGCTGACGGCGCCGCGATGTACTGCGTGCGGGAGAGTCATCCGCAAGGGGGCGGCAAGGTGGTCAACGAGATTGTGCGGCTGTCGCTGGACGGATCGGGGGAGCAGTCCGTCGTTGCGACCGGGCACGATTTTTACGCCGCGCCACGGCTGAACCCGGATGAAAGTTCGATTTCCTGGCTGACCTGGGATCACCCGAATATGCCGTGGGACACCTCGTATCTGGAGATCGCCGATCTGGATGAGCGTGGCATCGTATCTGGTGCGCGGGTGGTGGCCGGGCGGGACGATGCCTCGATCTACCAGCCGGAGTGGGGGCCGGATGGGCGGCTCTACTTTGTTTCCGACGAATCCGGCTGGTGGAATTTGTATGTGCTCGGCAATGGCGACGCCGCGACCCCGCTTGCGCCGATGGAGGCGGAGTTCGGCCACCCGATGTGGGGACTTGGCGCGTCCACCTACGGATTTCTGCCGGATGGCCGGTTGCTGGCGACATGGAGCGTGGACGCCATCGCCGGAATGGGGGTTGCCGACCCAAACGGCGGCGGCTTGACCGTCATCGACATCCCGTACACCTCTCTTGGTGCCTCATACGGCACCCTCGCCGTCCTCGACGCGGAGGCGGGGCCGAGAGTCGTTTGCCTAGGCGGATCTCCGCACTCCGGCGCGGCCGTCGTTTCGATCAGCGTCCCGGACGGCGCTTCTGAGGTTCTGAAACGTGGAAGTACGCTCTCTGTGAACCCCGGTTACGTGTCGGAAGCGAAGCCGATCTCGTTTTCTGTGAGCGACGGGGAGACATCACACGCACTCTGGTATCCGCCGGTAAACCGCGACTTTGCCGGTGGGCGTCACGAGCTACCGCCGCTTGTGGTGATGAGCCACGGCGGTCCGACATCACAAACGGATGGTTCGCTGAGCATGGGCATCCAGTTCTGGACCAGCCGGGGCATCGGCGTTGTTGATGTGAATTATCGGGGAAGCTCCGGCTACGGGCGCACCTACCGGGACGCACTTCAGGGAACGTGGGGGTTGTTCGATGCCGAGGACTGTATCGCCGCCGCCCTCTATCTGGCGGATGCGGGTCTGGTCGACCGGGGGCGGATGGCGATCCGTGGCGGTAGCGCGGGCGGCTACACGACGCTCGTGGCACTGGCGTTCCACGACGAATTCGCGGCCGGCGCTAGCTACTACGGCGTTGCTGATCTCACAGCACTCGCCGAGGAAACGCACAAGTTTGAGTCCCGATACCTGGACGGACTGATCGCTCCCTACCCGGAAGGAGCGGCCGTCTACGACGAGCGGTCGGCGATCAAGCAGGTCGACGGGATGTCGGCGCCGCTGATCCTGTTCCAGGGTCTGGAGGACAAGGTTGTTCCGCCGGAACAGGCACGCATGATGGCGGAAGCGCTGCGGGCGAAAAGCGTCCCGTTTGCGCTGTTGGAATTCGAGGGCGAGCAGCACGGCTTCCGAAAGGCAGAAAACGCCATCCGAAGCCTGGAGGCGGAGCTCTTCTTCTACGGGCAGATTTTGGGTTTCACGCCCGCGGACAAGGTCCAACCGGTGGTTATTGAGGGGCTGTCGTAGGGGCCGATCGCCATCGGCCCCAGAGCGGATAGTCAGCCGCCTCTTCAGTGTGAGGTTCACTCATCCCGCAAGAACTTCAGCACGCCGGGTAATCAGAATCCCCTGTCGTCCTGAACTTGATTCAGGATCCGATTGATCGGCGTTGACACCTCACAGGTCGCGACGACGGGCGATCCGGGTCGCGAATCGCCAGGGTCGCTGGATGAGCCGATCCTGAATCAAGTCCAGGATGGCATGATGGTTCAGGACAACGTTGAAGTACAAGTGAGGGCAGGCCGCTGCCCGCCCCTACGGTGTCCATCATTTCACCCGCTCATCCCGTCGTCCGTCCAGCGTTCCGCCACGTCTATGCAGCGCATGAATTCGACGCCCGGGTATGTGCGGATGTAGTTAATCAGCTTCTCCAGCGCCATCAATCGGGCGAGTCGGCCTGAGGTGTGAGGGTGCATGGTGAGCATGAATGAGCGGTTGAGCCGGTGTGCGCCGTCGAACTCCCACTTCCAGGCTTCCAGAACGTCCGGGGCGGTCGCCATCGGGCCCGTTCGCCCGGCGACGGGCGAGTAGGTGTAGTACGGGGCGTCGTCCAGCGACCAGTGGACGGGCAGCTCGACCATGCGGCCACCTTCCGCCTCCACGAAATACGGGATGTCGTTGCCCATGAGGCTTGAGTCGTAAACGAAGCCGCGTTCTTTGAGTAGGTCCAGCGAGTTGGCGCTTAGTTCCCACGATGGCGAGCGGTAGCCCACCACACGCTGTCCCGTGATCCCCTCCAAAATTTCCGCTCCGTGATCAAGCACCTCACCCTCTTCGCCATCGCCGGACAGCGTGGCCGGAGGCTCGTGCCTGTATCCGTGGTGTGCGACCTCGTGGCCGTGAGCCACCACGTCCCGCACCGTGTCCTCGTGTCGTTCCGCGACCCATCCGGGGACGAAGAAAGTGGTCTTGACGCCGAGATCGTCCAGCAGGTCCAGGATACGGGGGACTGCCACGTTTGGCCCGAACTCGCCCATCGAAATGACGCTCGGCTGAACCTCGAGATCCGGGTTGCGGTTCAGCGTCGCCGACGGGCCGTCCATGTCGAAGGTGATCATCGCGACGCATCGGGTGTCACCCGGCCAGATTCCACTCATGTCTCACTCCTGTCCATTAATCCCATCTCTAAACCCAGCGGGCCGCGGCCATAGCGCCTACAGCCACCAATGCCAACAGTGCGTGCAACTTCTCGTACACGCTGATCTGGGAGTCCAGCGCCGCCATCGCGTCTAGATCCCGAGATCCCTCGTTCTCTCGCCGGCCCCGGGCCTGGGTAAAACCTGCGAGGCCGCCAAAAAGTAGCGCCACGATCGCCGCCACAAGCCCGATTCCGATCGACCAGCCCCAGCCGTTATCAAACAGTTGGCCAAAATCGCGCCCCGGCGTACGGGACACGAGGACAAACCCGACCACGATCGTGGTCACAGCCGAGCCATGGACGACGGGGGACCAGGTTTTGTTGATCGACGTCGTAACCGTTTTTTCTATCTCCGGTTCAAGCACCCGAAGCCGAGGGTTGAGGATGAACGCGAGAAACACGGCGCTTCCGACCCAGATCACACCGGGAATGATGTGAAGAATTCGCAATATTGGAAGTTCGGTGAACATGAAGCCTCTTCATTGTTGGACTGGCGTCCATCGCATCGCCCGACGGCATTCTATCGGTCAGATAATCCAGGCCGACCCGATTCCGCATAAAGGAGTCAGGGCGCGGTTCTGCGGTTAAAGTAGCGCCGTACGGGTAAACGACGCTTGAAAACGGGGATTCGAGATGCACGAACTCTTGAGCCGATCAGCCAGGCAGATAGCGAAGGCCATCCGAGATCGTGAGGTCTCTTCGGAAGAGATCGCACGCGCAGCCCTGAAGCGTATCGACGAGGTCAATCCAAAGCTGAACGCGGTGGTCGCGCTTGCCGCCGACAGGGCGTTGGATGAGGCGCGTCAACGGGACGTAGAAACGGCTCGGGGCGAGTTCAAGGGGCTGCTGCACGGCGTTCCGATCACGCTGAAAGACTCACACGACACCGAAGGCATCGTCACCACCGGCGGCACGACCGGGCGACGTGAATTCGTGCCAACAGCGGACTCGCCACCAGTTGCGCGGTTGCGTGCAGCAGGCGCCGTGGTGCTCGGCAAGACCAATACACCAGAGTTCACGATGTCCTTCATCACCGAGAATCTGGTGTACGGGAAGACCAACAACCCCTACGACGTGACCCGAACGCCGGGCGGCAGCAGCGGTGGGGCGGCAGCGATCGTGGCGGCCTGTGGCGCGTTTCTCGAGCTTGGCTCGGACCTCGGCGGCAGCGTGCGGGTGCCCGCCAACTACTGCGGCATCGCCGGACTGAAAACCTCTGCCGGACGGGTGCCACGCACCGGCCACGCCTTCCCGTGGGGCGGTCCGCTGGACGGATTCGGCACTGTGGGACCGCTCGCCCGTCGCGTCGAAGACCTCAAACTTGCGTTGCCGATCATATCCGGGCCTGACTGGATCGACCCGTTCGTGGAGCCGGTGCCGATCCGCAACCCTGACGAGGTGAACGTCGCCGGAATGCGAGTGGCCTTCTTCACCGACAACGGCCTGCAAACGCCGACCCTCGAGATTCAGGAAGTCGTCCGATCCGCCGCCGCCGTGATCTCCGATACAGGCGCCGCGGTTGAGGACACCCGTCCGGCGGCCGTCGGCCGCGCCTCGGACCTCGCCAGCAAGTCCTTCGGCGCCGATGGAGGTTACTTCTCGTGGAAGCTTCTGTCGGAGGCCGGCACGTCCGAACCCTCACGCTTCCTCGCCGAGCGCGCCGAAGGGCCACCGGAGAACGGACTGTCCGTCGAGGAGTACGCGGCCTTAATGCACGAGGTAGACGGCGTACGAAGCGAGATGCTCGGCTTCATGAAAAACTTCGATGTGATCATCTGCCCGGTGGCAGCTCAAGCCGCGCCGACCCACGAGGACGCCGAGGAGCTGAAATACACCTACACCCAGGCCCATAACCTGAGCGGCCTGCCGGGAGCGGTTGTGCGCGGTGGGACATCGCCCGAAGGCATGCCGATCGGCGTCCAGATTGTGGCGCAGCCGTGGCGGGAGGACGTGGCGCTTGCGGTGGCGGCGGTGATCGAAGAGGCAACCGGAGGCTGGATAGCGCCGGCCATTTGAATTCAACACGACGCGTTCTCGCCGACTCCGAGCACATCACAAACAACGCAAGGAACCCACATGGACAACCTGCTCAGCGCATCCGTAACCGAACTCGTGGAGCTGATTCGCTCGAAGCGTGTCTCATCGGTCGAGATCGTCACGGCGCACCTTGAGCGCATCAAGGCGGTCGACCCGGTTCTGAACGCCGTCGTGCAACTTTGTGAGGAGCGAGCGCTGGACGAGGCGGGACAATGCGATGCCGAGCTGGCCAACGGCCAACACCGGGGCGCACTGCACGGTGTGCCTTTTACGCTGAAGGACTCGCACGACACCGAGGGGATCATTTCGACAGGCGGAACGACCGGCCGCTCCGAGTTCATCCCGGACGCTGATTCACCGCCAACGGCCCGCTTGCGTCGCGCCGGTGGCGTCTTGCTTGGCAAAACGAACACGCCAGAGCTCACGACCGGCGGTGTGACAGAGAACCTGATCTACGGGCGAACCAACAATCCGTACGACCTCAAACGAACCCCGGGCGGCAGCAGCGGCGGCGCTGCTTCGATAATCGCAGCCGGTGGCTCGCCCCTTGATCTTGGCAGCGACACCGGAGGCAGTATCCGCGGCCCTGCGAACTACTGCGGCATCGCCGGACTGAAGCCGACCACCGGCAGAGTCCCACGCACCGGCCACATCGTGCCCCCGGGGGGGTACCGGGACGCATTCACGACCATCGGTCCGCTGGCGCGACGGGTTGATGACTTGATCCTGACCTTCCCGTTGATCGCCGGACCGGACTGGCGCGATCCCTACATCGTGGAGATGCCCGTGCGGGACCCCGATCTGCTCGATTTCTCGGAACTTCGTGTGGCGACGTACGACGATAACGGAGTCTTAACACCGACCTCCGAAGTCATGGCCGCGGTCAAGACGGCGGGCGAGGCGATCGCTATAACGGGCGCCAGGGTCGATGAAAACCGGCCGGTCGCTGTCCCGCGTGCGTCCGAATTCATGGACCGAACCCGAACGGCCGATGGCGGAGCGTTCTCACGTGTGCTGCTGGAGCGCTACGGCACGAGCCGGTCAAGCCCGACGTTGCAGTCGCGCATCGACAGCGCCGGCGACCCACTGGACGCAGACGGCCTTGCACAGGTTCAGGACGAGATGGACCAACTACGCATCGAGATGCTGACCTTCATGGACGACTATGACGCGATCGTGTGCCCGGTCTCCGGGTTCCCGGCGCCGCTCCACGACGACGCAGCGATAACGACGTTCGGCGGCTACACCCACATCTACAACATGACGGGGTGGCCGGCGGTTGTTGTGCGGGTTGGTACGTCGCCGGAAGGGCTACCCATCGGCGTTCAGGTTGTGGCGCGTGCGTGGCGGGAGGACGTGGCGCTGGGGCTGGCGGGAGCGATCGAGATGGCGACCGGTGGGTGGGAAGCGCCGGCGGGACTTTAGGTTTCGGGATAACGGTTCCGGGTGACAGGGGCCGACTTCACGACAATACTTTTCCCTCACTCCAGCCCACTCCCGCTGGGAGAGGGGTTTCATCGTTCGTTAATTGTGGTGACTAGAAGGAGTAATCCATGCCCGGCGATGTAGCTGATCTTGTATTTACCGGCGGCGCGGTCCACACAGTGGACGCCAAAAACACGATCGCAGAGGCAGTGGCCGTAGCTGACGGTCGCATCCTAGCCGTCGGTTTCGAGGCGGACGTGCTGGCGACCACCGGGCCGGGTACCGAGCGGGTGGAGCTTGGCGGGAGGTCGCTGCTGCCGGGGATGATCGATGGTCACGGCCACTTCTCCGGGCTGGGCGCGGTGCAAAGGCAGATCGACTGTAAAGCGCCGGGGATGGGCTCGATTGCGGCGCTTGTCGAGGCCGTCCGGGAACGGGCCGATATGCAGGCCCCGGGCACGTGGATCTGTGGCCGCGGCTATGACCAGTCACGCCTGGCGGAGAAACGGCATCCGGAACGGGCCGATTTCGATGCCGTCGCACCGGACAATCCGGTGCTTTTCACGCGCACATGTGGCCACATCGTCGCCTTCAATACGAAAGCGATGGAAGCCGTCGGTGTCACCGACGCCACGCCGGACCCCGAGGGCGGCCGGTACGGCCGTGACGCCGCTGGCAACTTGAGTGGCGTCGCGTATGAACGCGCCAACATCCCGTTCCGTAACGTTCCTCCGCCGCCCGCCGACGATCTCCGGGAACACTTGCGAGAGGCCAACCACCTCTACCTGAGCACCGGATGCACCAGCGTCCAGGACGCCGGCGGGTTGTTCGGCTCGTACATGGTTGAGGCGCAGGAGATGGTAGCTGCCGGCGAGTTGAACGTGCGGCTGTACGCATTCGTGACAGTGAATGCGCTCGACCACCCGCTCGTGTCAATCCTGGATTCCGGGTTGCACACCGGCTTCGGCGATGAGTGGTTACGAATCGGCGCCTTCAAGATCATGACGGACGGGTCAAGCTCCGGCCCGAGCTCCTCCACGCGTGAGCCATACACTTCAGACCCCTCCGATCACGGGATCGCGTACTGGGAGCAGGGTGACCTCGACGACCTGATCGGGCGGGCGCATCGGGCCGGATGGCAGTGCACGGTGCACGCGGTCGGCGACGGGGCCATCGAGCAGACACTTGATGCCTTGAAACGAGCGCAAACGGAGTTTCCTCGCCGCGGACTCAGGCACCGGATCGACCACTGCGGGATTCTGCCGCCGGACCTGCAGGAGCGGGTGGTCGAGCAGGGCATCGTGCCGTCCATGCAGCCGGCCTTTTTCTGGGAGTTCGGCGACGGCTATATCGCCAATTACGGCCGGCATCGAGCCGACGTGATGTTCCCCGCGGGCACGCTGATTGATCGAGGAGTGGTCGTGGCCGGGGGCTCGGACGCGCCCGTGACGGACCATCGGCCGTTGCTGGGCATATCTCAGGCGATGACACGCACCACGCAGGACGGCGATGTATGCGGTTTGGACCACGCTGTCGGGCTGGACACGGCGATACGAATGCACACGATTAATGGCGCTTACGCCAGCTTTGAGGAGCACCTGAAGGGCTCATTGGAGCCGGGCAAGCTGGCGGATCTGGCACTGCTCGGCGACGACCTCCGTGACGTCGATCCTCAGAACGTGCGGGACGTTCGCGTAGAGCGGACGTACGTAAACGGGGAGCTGGTGTTCCAGGGACGCTGATTCGAGTGACGCTAACTGCCCGTTAGTACCATCCTCGACTGCGATGGCCGTGGAACAATCTAAGCCCGAGATCGCGTCGTAATTTCGGCGCAATCGTATTCGTCAGACAATACTTGAGCCGCAGTGACCTGCCCTCCCTTAGACGGTACCAGTCAATAAATTAGAGACTGGACGTCTCCAGAAGTGGGAGGGCGCACAGGACATCCTGTTCGAGGAGATGTAGGCTCCGGCACTGCTCACGCGCTTCGTGGCATACAATCCGCCCGCTCACTTCATCATTATCGAGAAGGAATGGTCACATGCCCAAGATGCGCAGGAACCCGGCGAAAGCGAAACTGGCGGCTGGCGGGGTGGTCACCGCAATTGGCGGCGTTTACACCGCCCAGATGGCGGATTTCATCGGCACGACTGGTGTCGAGGGTGTGTGGTTAGAGGCGGAGCACGGCCCACTGGACTTCGCTGATATCGAGGATATCACTCGTGCGTGCGACCTGTGGGACATGGCGTCTATCGTCCGGGTCGGGCGGGCCGAGGCGAACACTATCTACCGGACGCTCGACTGCGGGGCGCAGGGCATCGTCGTGCCACACGTCAACACCCGTGAGGAGGCGGAGCTGGTCGTAGATTCCTCCAAATACGCGCCCCTCGGCAGCCGTGGGATGTTCAGCACACGGCAGGGTTATGCCGTTGGCGATTACCTGGATCACGCCAACAACGAGACGTTTGTGTGCGTACTGGTCGAGGACATCGTCGCCGTGGAGAACCTGGACGAAATCGTCAGCGTCGACAACATCGACGTTTTCCTGGTTGCGCCGAGCGACCTGGCGCAGTCGATGGGCCACCTCGGGGATGTCGAGCACCCGGAGGTTCAGGCGGTGATCGACCGCTCAATCCAGCGGATCGTGGACGCCGGGCGCATCCCGGGCCACGTCGGCCGGACCGCTAGCGTAGCGAGCTACATCCAGAAGGGTGTGAGGTTCTTCAACGCCAATTTGAACGAGTGGATCACCAACGGGGCGGCGATCTACACGGCGGAAGTTGAGAAAGGCGTCCGCGGATAGATTCTGAGACTGAGTGTCTCTCTCTTCGTCCTCACCCCAACCCTCTCCTGCTGGGAGAGGGGCAAATGCGAAATCCGGAGTATCTACACATGGCTGAACTGCGACCTAACCGTGCCAAGGAAAAGCTGGCGAATGGCCAGATCGTTACATGCCTGGCCGGTGTGGACTCCCCGCATCTCATCGATTTCGTAGGCCAGATCGGTATCGACTCTGTCTGGCTTGAGGCCGAGCACGGGTCAGTAGATTTCGAGGCGATCGGCGATCTGTCCCGGGCGGCTGACCTGTGGGGCGTCACCCCACTCGTGCGGGTCGGCAACACCGACTACAACACGATCTACCGCACGCTGGATATGGGCGCCATGGGTATCACTGTGCCACACGTAGATACGGCTCAGGACGCCCGAGACGTGGTGTACGCGGCAATGTACGCGCCGATCGGCGGCCGGGGTATGTTCGGTCCACGCCAGGCGTTCGGGGTCACCGACTTCGTCAAAAAAGCTAACGACCAGACGATGGTGGTTGTGCTGATCGAGGACATCAAGGCCGTCAACAACCTGGATGAAATCCTTCAGGTCGAGCACATAGACGTGTTCCACGTCGCGCCGAGCGACCTTGCGCAATCGATGGGGTACATCGGTGACGACGAACACCCGGACGTGCAGCGGACTATCGATGAGTCGATCGCAAAGATCATCACCGCCGGGAAGACCGCCGGCACGACCGTGGGCGCACACAACGTCGGTCGTTTCCGCGACCAGGGTGTGAAGTTCTTCTACACAAGCCTGAACGGCTGGATCATGTCCGGCGGCAAGGAGTTCCTAGACGCCCTTGGCTAACGAACGAACTCCGTAGCTTCGGCGGCGATGTTCCACGGGCCGTCGCCGCGAGCCGTGCCATCCACGGTATTGACCAGCAGCCGGTCGGCCTCAGGCACCTCCACCAGCAGGTATGTGCCGGGCCGGGCCTGCCGAGGTCGTCCTTGAAATCCTGGTAGCAGTACACGCCGGTTCCGACCTCGACTTCGATGAACGGCAGGTTGACTCGTCCCCCATCTCGTTCAGCGAAGCGGTAGGCCGTGGACTGGATCCCCGGGACGTAGCCGATAAAGATGACCGGCAGTCCCGGGAGGACTTCGTCGCACACGAAGGCGACGTTCATGTTTCCCTGCGTGAATTGTGAAACGTCATTGAACCAGTTGCCCTGGAGGGTCCCGGAAACGGTGTAGTTCAGTACGCCGCATTTGGGTTCGACCGTCCGAAGGCCGTTGTTGTCGCCGACCAGTGGGGGCATGGCGGAGCGCTGATCATCCGGGTACCGGTCCAGCACGCACACTGCACCTCGTGCCTCTTCACCCTGCAGCTCTGGATGCAGGAATTGGATGTTGTCGGCTGTGATGTCGAATCGGTGATTGTTGTCGGCGCCGTTGAGCCGGATGACGTTGATTCCGGCTGAATCGCATCGGGAGCGGCAGCGGGGCCGCCGGGCGCAGATGTACATCACGCCGCAACGGCAAGCGCGATACCCAGAAAGGTCTGGTACTTCGTCTAAAATCAATAGCCACGCATCGGGCCGTCCTCCCATCTCCATTTTGAACGAGAGAGTTGACGGCGACGTAGGTCGTCAAACGGGAATCATTACGTGGCGGCACCACATCCCGCGCGGACTTAGTGTTAGCGTCAGAGCGCTGACTCTAGAACGGGTCCGGACCGATTCCCTGCTCGTGCAACTCTCCACGCGTGTAGCTGCCGAGAGACCGGAAGTCGAACTCGGTGTAGCGCTTGATCCAGCCGAGCACGATCTGCTCAGACTCCCGGTAGCGGATCTTTGTCTCGCTATCAGCGGCATCTCCAAGTCGCTCGATGATGTCGGCGCCTTCGGAACGGGTCAGCTCCTTGATGAACGCCAAGTCGTGGCCCCGCTCTGTATCGGCGCAAACGGCGCTGTGCACGACCCGCTGCGCCGTTTGTGCAACCGAGATGCGGGCCGTCGCCAGGTCTTCCATAAGCGCCGGGTGGACGCCCGGATGGCCGTCCAGTGAGTCGATGCCCTTGGCGCCCCGCCCGTTCAGCCAGCCTTCGACGTACTCGATGATGGTCCGCACGTTGCGCCGGGTTCCCTCCTGCGTGACAAGCCCCTCAGGCGTCTCGATGAGCACGGGGAAGTTGCCCGGGTCCTTCATCGCCGCCGTCGGCTGCCAGCCGCTGGCGTGAAGCTCCTTGAACGGGTCCGCCGCTGTCTTCTGGTGGTAGATGTGCGCCGTCCAGCCGCGCAGGAAGCCGTTCTCTGCCTCCCAAACCTTGTCAGCGTGTATGGCGCTCGCTGCCGCTTCGTTGACGGCCTCGTCCGGGCTCGGAAGGAACGTCGCCATGCCGCCGATCGGGACCGCGCCGTGTTTCAGGCAAACAGCCACGAGCCGCCGGAAGATGTTCGATATGAAAACCGTGGTCTTGACGTCCACGTCGAACCGGTCCGGCCAAAGTGAGGCGGGATCGTTCATCACGAACTCAAGCAGGCTGGCCTTCAGGTCCCAGCGCGCGGCGTTCAGTCCGGCGGCGTATGGGCCCAGTTCGTAGAGCATCTCTTCCATCTGCCACACAGCGGGAAGGGACTCGACGAGGATGATGCCCCGTATCACGGCGTCCGCCAGGTGCGGCAACAGCTCCCGGGATCCGTCGAAAACGTCCCGGTACAGTCGAATTTCGGCCACGGATTCGGTCTTTGGCAGGTAGAAGTAGATACCCCTGCCTTGCTCTGCATGGACCCGCCCGGCGTGAAACAGCGTCGCCGCCGTGCCCAGCAGTGTGGCCGAAACGGGAGCGCCGTCTATCGTGAAATCGGGCTCGTCCAGGTGGAGGCCGCGTTCCCGGTGCATAAAGAACGGGATGGGGCCGTCCCACAGCTTGTAGCTCCGGTCCCTGTCCTCGTCATAGAACTCGAGCGTCCCGAGCAGAGCGTCCCGGCGGTTTATGGCGGAGCGAACGGTGTCGCCCAGCGTGTGGCCGGCCGAGTCCTCGTCATCATCGAGGTCGCCAACCGCTTGCGTGCCGTCCGGCATCGGGTTGAGTGCGTTGATCAACATGGAGGTCATTGACACCGGGCCGGAGATCTCGATGCCCGGCAGTTTCAGTTCTTCCGGTACCTCCGGCACCTGCCAGTCGGTGGTGGTTGCGAAGCTGGGCGGCAGGTGGGACGGCTGCCGGCCGTCGCGGGTCGCCGCTGCGGACACAGCCAGGCGTTCGTCCCGCAGCGCATGAACGCGGCCGTTTAACCTATCGTGAAGAGCGACTAGGTAGTCTAGGAAATCCGGCGTCATGATCTCGCCCGATCCCTGCACGTTCAGGTACTTGACTCGGTTGCTGGCCGACATGGGTTTCCGATCCTTAAGGTTTCTGGCAGTTCTGGCGTTCGCCAACGGCCGCCGGGAGCGGGCTGGACGGTTTACAAACGGGCGCAGAATTGCCGTTACGCGGGCCGCGGGCCGGAGGTGGTGCCGACCCGTACCGACAGTAACTACGTTTTCAGGCGTTCCCAGCGCGAAATATTATCTGGATCGACCATGACCGACCATCACGGAAACGTGTAACAGGCATGAGATACTCGGCGCTGCCGTGCCCGGAATTCACCCTGAGCAAACGCAGAGACCGATACGAGGAGAGGATATCGTAGTGACTTCGAACGAGCCCGCCGTCAAAGGTATGTTGACCCGGGATGCCCTTGTCGAACTGACGCAACGGGGTGAGATCGACACCGTGGTGGTCGGCTTTACGGACCTGTACGGCCGGCTCATGGGCAAGCGGTTCGATGTCCACTTTTTCATCGAGTGGACGGTGGAGCACGGCAGCCACGGCTGCGACTACCTCCTGGCGGTCGATATGGAGATGGAGCCGGTGCCCGGTTACCAGTTCGCCGGCTGGTCGAAAGGTTACGGCGATATCCACCTGTCTCCGGACATGGCGACGCTTCGGAGGGCATCGTGGCTTGACAAGACGGCAATGGTTCAGTGCGATGTCCACGTGTCGGAGTCCGGTGGCCACGGCCTCGTGCCGATCGCGCCGCGGTCGATGCTCCGGAAGCAGTTGGAGCGCGCTAAGGCTATGGGGTTTGAGGCCTATGCCGGCTCTGAGCTTGAGTATTACGTGTTCAACGACTCTTATGCCGATGCCGCTCGCTCCGGCTATTCCGGCCTTGAGCACGCCGGCTGGTATGACGAGGACTACAGCCTGCTGCAGGGGACGCGTGGCGAGGCGTTGAACGGTTCGGTCCGCCGTCATCTACGCGATTCGGGCGTTCCGGTGGAGACCTCCAAGGGCGAGGCCGGGCTGGGTCAGCATGAATTGAATGTGCGTTACGCGGAGCTATTGGCGATGGCGGACCGGCACGTCGTGTACAAGCAGTGCGTCAAGGAAGTGGCAGACGGACTTGGGGTGAGCGTGACCTTCATGGCGAAGTTCGCAGAGGGGCACAACGGATCAAGCTGCCACATCCACCTGAGCCTTCGTAAAGACGGAGAACCCGCCTTTGCCTCAGGTGACGGGCAGTCGGACATATTCCGCTGGTTCCTTGGCGGCTGGATGGGGCACGCCCGCGAGTTCATGCCCTTTTATGCGCCCACCGTGAACTCGTACAAACGATACAGGAGCGGCTCCTGGGCCCCGACGTCCCTGGCATGGGCGTTCGACAACCGCACCGTGGGATTCCGGGTGGTCGGCTCCGGTGGCTCGTTGAGGATCGAGTGCCGATTGCCCGGCGCCGACGCCAATCCCTATCTGGCCTACACGGCCGCGCTCGCATCGGGATTGGACGGCATCGAAAACCAGATCGAACCCCCTCCAGCGCTAGACGGCGACGGATACACGTCTTCGGATGCCGGCGCGCTGCCAGCCACTTTGCGGGCTGCCAACGAGGCGTTCGCCGTGTCCGAGTTCGTACGGGCGTCGCTTAGCGACGATGTCGTGGCGCATTACGCCCACTTTTTTGAAACCGAGCAAGAAGCGTTTGACGTAGCCGTCACCGACTGGGAACGACGACGCTATTTCGAACGTATCTGATGCACACACCCCTTCGGTTTCGACGGCAATCACAGCGATAATCGATGGTCGACATTTATGGTCGGTCGCAGCGCGGCCACCCGGCCTGAACCTTGAATTCTTCACGGAGCCAACTACAACGATGAACCTTCGTCCCCACAGCCGTCTCGGCTCGGCACTGAAACGCGTCGGGCTGCTGATCATGAGCCTGACCGCGATCGCCCTGATCGCTGCCTGTTCGTCCGACAGTCCGGATGCACGCCCGACCGTCACTCCACTCCCGGTCCTGACGCTCCGCATAACACTCGACGAAGTTGTGTCCCTCACACCGAGCCAATCCGCCGAGATCTCTGGCGAAGACGTCACGCTCGCGTTCCACCGAGTTGCTAACGATTCCCGTTGCGCGGAAGGTGCCCAATGCGTCACGGCAGGCAACGCAATCGTGGTGATGTCGCTGACTGGTTCAGATTTCGACTCCGGACAGATCGAGATGATCGTCAGTCCGGGCGGAGGCGGTGAGGTGCTGGCCGGACCCTACACCGTCACGCTGGCGTCGTTGGAGCCCGATCCGCCGCCCGAAGGTGGCGTGGATTCGGACGACTATGCGGTCATCTTCAACGTGTCCAAGAAATAGGTCTAATCGGGAACCAGCCAGATAACCAGACCACGACAAAGTCCGGAGGGACACATGGGGTTCACGCCCGACCAAGAATCGATCATCGCCGACTTTATTTGCGAAAACGACATCCCCGGCGCGGCCGTGGCGATCGTCCGTGATAACCAGATCATCGCCGAGGGCGGGTTCGGCGTGGCCGATGTGGCGAAGGAAGCGCCGGCGACCGAACACACGGTGTGGCCGATCTGCTCGATAACGAAGTCGTTCACCGGCGTCTCTGCGATGCAGTTGGTCGAAACCGGAAAGCTGCGTCTGGACGAGCCGGTGCAGACGTATCTGCCTGATTTCCGGTTGAAGGACAAAGCGGCAAGTCGACTCATGACGACCCGCCTGTTCCTGCGCCACAACAGCGGTATGGGCCGCACCGGGCACCAGGATCGAACCCGGGAGGAGGCGGTCAACCCGTTCCCAACCCGTGAATCACTGGTTAAAGCGCTCGATTCCGCCGAGCTGCAGTCGGCCCCTGGCGAGGCGTTTTCTTACTGCAACGAGGGCTTCGCCACCATAGGTCACACCATCGAGACACTGGCCGGAATATCGCTTGAGGAGTACTTCACCAGTAAGATCCTCGACCCGGTCGGGATGTCCGACACGTCCATCGATTTCATGGACTGGAAGAACAGCACGGACCGCACGTACGCATACTCTCGCGGGGACGCGGGGGCGTTCGACAGTGGCGAGCGTCACGGCGACTACATCGTTGTGCGTTTGAACGACGATTACCAGACATTCTTGTCGACCGGCGGCATCGTCAGCTCCGTGCATGACCTGGCGCTCTACCAGATCGCTTCGATGGCGTACGAGGACTCGCCGCTTGGCCTGACCGCAGGGTCGCTTGATCACATGCAGAGTGTGCAGTTTCCGTTCGGCGACACCGGGTGGGGCTACGGATTCGGCTACTGGGTGTTCTGGGCTGGCTCAACGAGAGTGATCGGGCACTCAGGCGGGCTTCCGGGAATCTCTACTTATTCGATGATGATCCCGTCCGAGAAGACGGGTGTTGTGGTGTTCACCAACCGGGGCGACCGCAAGGCGTCCTTCCCGGCAGAACAGTTGATGAATACGGTGCGCGGGCAGGTGTGGCGAGGCTCCACGTCCGAGCCACTGCCGTTCTCGACGCGATACCCGACGCCATCTGCGGGCGATCTGTCTGATTACACCGGTAGCTACGAGTTCCGGGCCGGAACGGCAACGGTCGAAGCGGGTGACAGCGGCGTCGTGATCAAGACGCCGTCACGGCTGGACGGACCGCCGGTGTCGATAACCACAAGACAAGTAGGCCCCGACTCGTTCATGAGCCAGGATCAGGGCATGTCCATCCCATTTGTGCGGGACAGGTCAGGGCAGGTGGTGCGCTTCCTGAACGGCGGTTACTCGTACGAGCGAGTTTAGGTGGCGGCACGCGCTTTCTCGTACGGCCATTGTTGGCGCGCAATCAAAGCCTTTTCCACAGACAACGCCGCGGTGAAGGTCCCCTGGCTTCGCTCGGGATGACATTGGGTGCTGTGTCGCAAAATTCAGATTTGTTAGCGTGGCGCTCCGTTGATCCGCCATCCCGAGCGAAGCCGAGGAACCTTTACCAGTTGATTGATTGACGAACCAGACTGGAACGGGCAATTTCGTCCGTCCACAATCGTCATCTCGCAGGTTCGTCGGAATCCCCGCCCCTACTCCATCTTGGAGCCGACGAAACGGGAGATGGCTCGTGCCGTCGGGTCCACCCGCACGTTGATAAGCGCCGGCTTTCCAGAAGCAAAGGCTCGCTCAAGCGCCGGGGTTATCTGGTCAGGCTCCTCTACCAGTTCACCGTGGCCCCCAAGTCCCTGGGCCACCAGGTCGAAACGGGTGAAGCCCAGCTCTCGGCCCGGCTTCCGGATGCCTTCGACCCGTGCCGTCCAGCCCTCGTTGTTGCTGACCACAACCACGATCGGCAGGTTGTGCCGGACCGCTGTGTCGAAATCCATCATGTTCATACCGAGCGAGCCGTCGCCGTGCAGTGACAGGACCTGCACGTCCGGTTTCGCCACCTTTGCGCCGATGGCGTAAGGCAGCCCGACGCCCATGCAGCCGCTCGGGCCGGAGTTGATGCGGTGCCCCGGGTAGTAGGTGTTGATCGACTGCCGGCCGTAGTGAAGTATCTCGTTGCCGTCCACGGTCACGATGGCATCGCGATCCAGGAACTTGTCGATCTCATTGCAGAGCCGCAGCGGGTGGATCGGCACCTGGTCCGTGTTCAGGTTGGGCTGTGCGCGTAAGAGCCGGACTTCGTTCTGTTCATCCAGGTAGTCGCTCCACTCTTTACGGGCGGACGCGCCGCTTGAGTCGATGCCGGAGTCGATCAGTTGCTGGAGCACGACCTTGCAGTCGCCGGCCAGCCCGATCTCTACGGACCGATTATGACCAATCTCCGACTGTTCGATATCGATTTGGATCAGCTTCGCGTCCGGGCCGATGCGCCCTCCAAAGGTCATCATCCAGTTGAGCCGCGTGCCGACAATCAGCACCACATCCGCCTCACGAAGCGCCGTGCTGCGTGCAGCCAGGAACGACAGTTCGTGGTCGTCCTCGATCAGGCCACGGGAGATGGGCGACGTGTAGAACGGAATGCCAGCGCTCTCGACCAGCTGTCGCAGCTCGTCCCACGCCTTGCCAAAGAACACGCCGCCGCCGGCGAATATCAACGGCTTCTTGGCCTTCCGAAGCGTGTCGGCAGCGGCCTTCACCGACACTGGGTCCGCGCCGGAGCGCGAGAGCGACTCCGGCCGGCTGGCGACGGCTGCGTCTGATTCTTCGACCTTCGTGTAAAGGATGTCCTCGGCACAGTCCACGTAAACCGGTCCCGGTCGGCCTGTGGTTGCGATCCTGAAGGCTGTTGAGATCTGTTCCGGGTAACGGGCGGCGTCGGTCACCCGCATCGTCGCCTTGGAGACCTCTTCAAAGATCGCCGCCTGGTCCAGCTCCTGGAAGCCGTCCTTGCCCCAGTCGTGATACGGGCCGGCGCCGCCCAGGGTAATCATCGGAGCGTTGTCGATGTAGGCGGTGTACTGGCCGGTCAGCAGGTTGAGCGTGCCTGGGCCGGACGCCGCCGTGGTCACGCCGGGCTTGCCGGTCACGCGTGCGTAGCCGTGCGCCGCCATCGCCGCCGCCTGCTCATGCCGGAAGTCGATGGTGCGTATTCCGAAGTCTTCCGAGTAGTTGACGATCTCGTAGTTCGGACCGCCCATCAGGAAAAAGAGCGCTTCCACACCCTCTTCTTTGAGCGTCCGGGCGATCAGGTAGCTACCGGAAACTTCAGCCATGCGTCGGTCCTTATCGTCGTGATTTGCGGATTGTTGGGATTGCGAGGAGTCATTGTACGAGGCTGCACGCCACACACCATCCGAGCCCGGAGAAGCGCCTGTTTCACGATCAGCCGGCCGAGTCGATGAGCCTGCGCTCCTCCTCTTGCGGCCGTGCCTTGATTAGGGCCCCGGCAGCAGAACTAGGGTTCGTCCCCGCCAGTGCTGCCGCCGCGGCGAGCAGCGCGATGCCCGTAGCGAAATCGTCGTGGTGGATGAACTCAGGCCTGATCGTGTCATCTGGTCCGTTGTTGTGCCATGCGCCGAGTGGATAGGCCAGCCCGGTCGTCGGATAGCCGTTGCGTGCGAAGGCCGTGCCCTCACATGTCCCGGCCTGCATCAACTGCCGCTGGACTGGCGAGTCCCCGATGGTCTTGATCGCCGCCGCCAAGTATTCCTCCGCCTCAAAACCAAAGGTGGTCATTCGGTCACCGGTGCGCACCACCGGGCCGACGCCCATCTCCGCGCCGGGGAGGATGCTGCTTGTCTCGACCGACACGACGTTTGTCCCGGTAGGCAAGAGACCGTCCGCAGCCGCCAGCCGTGCGCCGACCAACCCGACCTCTTCCGCACGCGTGAACAGGCCGTACACCGCCCCCGGGGTCGGCTCTTCCACGGCGGATCGCAAGACCGCCAGGATGCTGGCGCAACCGGCGAGGTCGTCCGCCGCCCGCATCCGAATAAGCTGACTCTGCACGTCGTAATCAAAATCCGGCAGATCCAGGACGACGGCGCACGGCAAGGGACCAAGCCTGTCACGCGGGACTTCAAAGATCAGGTTGTTGCCATCGCGCGCGCCGGCACGGCCCATGACCAGCCCGGGTTCCCGCTCGCCGACCGGCCCAATGAACGTCACGGCGACCCCGGAGTCGTACGCCTGCGGCGGCAGCCCTCCCAATCCGTGGCCATGCACGCCATCGTCCTCCGCCGAGATCGCCTCGTATCCCGGGTGATCCATATGCGCAACGAACGCTACGTCGTCTGCCGAATCGTCCGTTCGCGGCCTGGTCGCAAGGATGTTGCCGTATCGATCAACCTGCGTCTCGACGCCAATGTCTGCGCACTGAGCCAGGATGTAGTCCGCCACCGGCTTCTCGTAGTACGAGGTCGCCGGTATGGCCCCCAGGCCCGCCAGGTAGGTGAGGCCGATCGCCGTAAGTTGGTCACGATCCATGGTGCGGAATGATCCTTTTTTAGCTGACCGGAATCGGGGTCGAAATTGCGACCGGACAATCCTACAGCCCGTTTGGACACGATCTGGATACACCGGCCTCACGCGGCTTGCTAGAATACCGCCGCTACAAAACGTCGGCCTTTCGCCGAAAACCACCGCCAGTATCCGGAGAAATCCTCACTAATGCCTAAGGTCGCTTACTTCATCCCGCCGGAAAGCCCGATGGCCACCATCTCTCGCGATTTCTTCCCCGTCGGATGGGACGTGACAATGATGGATGCCTCCGTGTCCTCCGAACGGGAACAGATCGACCTGGTCAAGGACGCCGACGCGATGATCGTATTCGGAGCAAAGCCAAAAGAGGCCGTGCTGCGGGCGGCGAAGAACGTCCGGCTTTACCAGCTCGGGTCGGCCGGATACGACGGCGTGGACATGCAGCTAACCGGTGAACTCGGGATGCCGGTAGCGACCGCCAGCGGGACCAACGCGGAGGGCGTGGCGGAGCAGTTCATCGCCCTCACCCTGGCGCTGTACCGCCACCTGACATGGGTCGATATTTCGGTCCGGAAGGGCGACTGGATCCCGCCGCGCGCAAGGGGCATGGAAACCTTTGAGATCCTCGGGAAGACGGTCGGCATCGTCGGGGCCGGGTACATCGGTTCCACCGTGATGCGACTGTTACAGGGTTTCAACTGCAACATCCTGTACAACGACGTGCTCGCGAAGCCGGAGCTTGAAAAACAGTACGGCGCCAAACCGGCATCCCTGGACGAGATCCTGTCCGAGTCCGACATCGTCACGATCCACGTACCGCTCCTGGATTCGACCCGCCACTTCATCAGCACCCGCGAGCTTGCCCTGATGAAGGAGTCGGCCATCCTGATCAACACGAGCCGGGGTCCGACGGTGGACCAGGCGGCGCTTCTGGAAACGTTGAAGGCGCGCAAGATCTGGGGCGCTGGTATCGACGTGTTTGAGGTGGAACCAGCCGCCGGCGATAACCCGCTCTTTGAACTGGACAACATCGTGGTCAGCGGCCATGTCGCTGGCCCTACCCGTGAAAGCTTCCCGCGTCGGGCGGAGTTTGCGTTCGCCAATATCAAACGGATGCTTGAGGGCGAGGAAGCCATCAACATCGTCACCGCCACTTGATCCGGCCGACCTTGAACCTTTATCTGGTCGAGCGCAACATGACGTACCGACCCATCCTTCCAAAATCCACTGGCGAGCCCCAGAAAGGAAGACCGTAAATATGGTTACCCGAGACACAAAGCAAAAAGTAGTCTTCCTGGGTCCCGAAGACGACCCGCTTACGTATGAGCGCGCCGAGCTTGAGGGGATGGATGTTGAGATCATCCAGGTCAACCCGGACAGCGAGGGCGAGGCCATCGAAGCCGTCAAAGACGCCGACGTAGTGCTCGCTCGCGGCTACGCCATGCAGGACCCGGTGTTGCGTGAAATGGAACAGGGCGCAGGCGTAATCGTGTACTCCCACGGATTCGATCACATGGACGTCGATTCTGCGACTGAGCACGGGATCATGGTGGCAAACGGCGCCGGCATGTGTGCGGAAGAGGTTTCAGACCAGGCCTGCGCACTGATCCTGGATGTCGCCCGACAGATCACGTTCTCGGACCGCTACATGACCGAAGGCAACTGGACCGACCCGGCGATGCTCGCCCGCCGTACCCCGATCGATGAGGCCACGCTGGGCATCGTCGGATTCGGCAACATCGGCAGGGCCGTTAACCGGAAGATGTCTGGCTGGCGCATGCGCACGGTCGTGTACGACCCGTGGGTGGCGCCCTGGGTCGCCAAGGAGCACAACGTTGAGCAGGCCCACAGCCTGATCGAGTTGCTTCGGCAGGTGGACTACGTAACGGTCCACGTCCCGCACAACAAACAGACCGACAAGCTATTTGGGCAGGCCGAGTTCAAGGCGATGAAAAGCACCGCTTTCTTCGTCAACACCTGCCGGGGCAAGGTGCAGGACGAGGACGCCCTGATCAGTGCGCTTCACACCGGCGAGATCGCCGGAGCAGGGCTCGACGTGTTCGCGACCGAACCAACCCCGGCGGACAACCCGCTCAGAACGATGTCAAACGTGGTCACGACCCCGCACGCGGCGGGAGGATCGACCCGATCGGCAACGCTGTCCCGAATCCGTGCGGGTCAGAACGCGGCGAGCATGCTCAGGGGTGAATGGTCGATGGCCGGCGTCAACCCCGGCGTGCGGGACATCATCTCGCCGCGCAAAGTCGCACAGTTTTCCGGTTACAACAGCTAAAACCGACCAGCCATTACCGGCCAACCATTACGAGAATGAAAATCGGACCTGAGGGTCGGCGGCGCGTTTACGCAGCGTCCCAGCAGCCTCAGGTCGCGATCCCGGCGTAGTAGAGACCCCAGAGATGGTCGGTCACTGCGTCGGAGACGTTTCGCGCTATCACCGCGACCGCCTTCTCGCGCCGCTGAAGCACGCCTTGAAGCGTCGGCTCGGTGTCGGCCAGCGCGAGGTTGCGCTGGGCGAGCTTCAATAGATCTTCTGCATAGACCGGGACCTAGCGATTGGCGATGTCTTGAATGCCCGCGCCGGCTCGGGTCTGCGCCGTGACGGAGCGCGCTGTATCCGCCCTCCACCATGTGGCTTCGGCTGCGCTGACAATGGTTTCCAGTGATTCCGGCATGTGGGATTTCTGACTCGAAACCCGCGTATCGAGGGTCTCAAGACGGTTATCAAAAGAGGTTGTTCTTCGATTTTCGTCCCACTTTGACGATAAGGAGTCGGGCGTTAGACGTGCATGACATACGGAAAAACACACCGAGGGGCTTTGTGTGCCTCCAAGCAGGCCACAGCCCGTTGTGAGCCAGATTGGAACGATCGCCTCGTCGTTTCGCCTGACTTGCACTCATTTCTGACATACCAGGCCGCGCCCGGCTATGCTCTCCCTTCATGACACGCATCGCTGCCTTCGGGATCCATCACGAAACAAACTCGTTCTCGTCGCGCAAGACCACGTTTGAGTCTTTCCAACGCTCTGGTCTCCAGCGCGAAGGGATTCAGCGCGGGCCACGCATCGAGGAAATGCATCGGGGAGCGAAGACCGTCTTCTCTGGCTATTTTGAATCAGCGGACAGGCTCGGGTTTGATCTGGTCCCGATCCTGTTCGCGGCGACCGACCCCGGCGGGACGATCAGCGCGGGTGCATTCGATCAGCTCGTGGAAGAGGCGCTGGGTGTCTTGCGAAACGAAGGTCCCTGGGACGGCGTACTGCTCAACCAGATGGGGGCCGCGGTCTCGGAGCATTACCCGGACATGGACGGCGAGATCGCCCGGCGGACCCGGCGGACGGTCGGGCCGAACGTGCCGGTGGTGATGACCCTGGACCTTCATGCCAACGTGTCACACCAGATGGCTGATGAGACCGACGCGCTGGTCATTTATCACACGAACCCGCACCTGGACGCCGTCCCGAGGGCGCACGAGGCATGCGATCTGTTGATGCGCTTGATCTCCGGAGATATCAGCCCGGTACATGCCCTTGAGATGCCGCCGATGGTGATCGGCATCATGCACCAGAACACGAACGATCACCCCATGAGGGGCATCATCGACGACCTCCTGGAGGTGCAGAAGCGGCCCGGTGTTCTCCACGCAAGTGTCGGGCAGGGCTATCCCTGGTCAGATGTGGATGAGATGGGGTTCGCGTGCTATGTGCTGCATGAATCGTCGGAAGAGGAAGCGAGGCGCCTTGTCCGATGGATGGCGGGACGCGCATGGGACCGGCGGGCCGAGTTCGTCGAGGAGGTAGGACTAACCCCGGAGGAGGCCGTCCGCCACGCCTTTGCGGCGGATGCGCGGCCGGTGGTGTTGCTCGATGCCGGCGACAACATCGGCGCCGGCAGTTCTGGCGACTCCACGGTAATCCTCGCGGAAGCATTGAGGCAAGGAGCGGACAGCTTTCTCCAGACGCTCCGTGACCCGGAGGCGGTGGCCGCGTGCGACGCCGCAGGAGTCGGCGGGGCCGTCGATATCTGGGTAGGCGGTAAGACCGACGAACTGCACGGAAACCCGGTCGCCATCAAGGCGACGGTGAAGGTCCTCTCGAGCGGCGCGTTTGAAGACAGCCGTGCGCTGCACGCGGGCTGGACCTTCTACGATCAGGGTCGCTGCGCCGTCATCGAGTGTGACTCCGGCCCGACGCTCCTTCTCGTCTCGACAAGCATCGGCAACGTGAGCATCGAGCAGTACTACTCGGTCGGCGTACGCCCGGAAGAGTTCGAGATCGTGGTGGCAAAGGGCGTCATATCTCCGCGCCCGGCGTACGAGCCGATAGCCGCCGAGTTGATCCTCGTAAACTCGCCCGGAGCCACCTCTGCGAATTTGAACACGTTCGACTATGCTCATCGCAGAACGCCACTGTATCCGTTCGAAGAAACGGCGACTTACAGATAGTTCCGCAATCCGACGAAAACCGGTCGCCGCATCCTGGCCATGATCGACAATCCCAAACCCATGACGACACCAAACCGCAGGATCGTGGTCATCGAGGATGACCCAACCCTCCGTGAAGCGCTCCGCTACAACCTGGTATCGGAGGGGTACGAGATCGAAACGGCCGAGGAGGGTATCGCCGGGCTGGAGATCGCCCGCGACTCCGGGGTAGAGCTCGTGTTACTTGACTTGATGTTGCCGGGAATGAGCGGCCTAGATGTCTGTCGATCCCTCAGGCAAGGCGGGTCCGTGGTGCCGATCCTGATGCTTACGGCGCGAGATACGGAGCTCGATCGCGTGGTCGGGCTAGAGGTAGGCGCGGACGATTACATCACGAAACCGTTCAGCATGCGCGAGTTACTTGCGCGGGTCGCCTCCACGCTGAGGCGTATCGAGATGGACCGCTCTGCGGCGGCACACCTGGATGAGCAAGAAATCTTGGAGTTCGACAGCCTGACGATAGACATCGGCAAGAGGCAGGTGTCCGTCGACGGGGAGCAAGTTGAGCTGCGGCTCCGGGAGTTTGATCTGCTCGCCTACCTGGCGTCCCGGCCCGGCCGCCCGTTCACGCGCGACACTTTGCTTTCCGATGTATGGGGCTACGACTATCTCGGCAATTCCAGGACCGTAGACGTTCACATCCGGTGGTTGAGGATGAAGATCGAGCGCGAGCCGTCCCATCCAACGCGGCTGGTCACCTCCCGCGGTGTCGGCTACAGGTTCGAGCCATGATCGCCATGTTCCGCCCGAACCCGTCGGCCTGGAGAGCCGTCACGATATGAAATCACTAACCCTCAGGGTACGTATCGCACTGGTTTCGGCCGGGCTGACCGCTGCCGGCGCTGTACTGATCGGTTTGACGGCGGTTGGCGCCGCGACCGGCAACTCGCCGGTGATAACCGCCGTCGTGATCGTGTCCCTGCTCGGGTTCGCCGTGTCATGGGTGTTATCCGGACGGCTTGTCGACGGCGTGGCACGCCTGACGGCGGCAGGCAGGCGCGCTGTAGACGGAGACTACACAGTACGTACGGGCATCGGCGGTCCGTCCGACGTGGCAGACGCCTCTGAATCTCTCAACCATCTCATCGACAGACTCCGTTCGGCGTTGGAGGAGGGAGGTTCTGAGCGGATCCGTCTGTCGTCCATTCTCAACACCATGACCGATGGGGTGCTCGTGGTGGACGAAGACGGCATCGTCGAACTGGTTAACCCGGCGGCGATCGCTATGCTGGACGCGCCCCCGGAGTTCCGGGCGGGCGATCGCATGGTGACGCTGAACCGAGACCATGAGGTTCTCCGAGTTGTAACGGACTGCGTGCATGAACGCACTCCGGCGCATGGCCAAGTGGAGCTACTCGGGTCTAGGAGGCTCCTGAACGTCGCGGCGGTACCACTCACCGGGGAGGCGCTAGTGGATGAACCGGCGCGAACCATGAGCCGGGCGCTAGTGCTCCTGACCGATCTGACCGAACTGCGCCGCGTAGACGTGACGCGCACCGAGTTCGTTACGAACGCTTCGCACGAGCTCAGGACACCACTTGCGGCGATACGGGCATCCGCCGAAACCCTGCAACTGGGCGCGCTTACCGATCCGGATGCGGCGTACGACTTCCTGGATCGGATCAACGACAACGTGCTCCGGATGGAAGACATCATCACCGAGATGCTCGAGTTGTCCCGGCTTGAGACGGGCCAGGCGCCAATGCACCTCGCCCCGATCAGCCTGCACGATGTCGTGATGGAGGAAGTGGATCGCCTGCGGCCGGTCGCGGAGCGGGCCGGGATTGCGCTCAGCTCAGATTCGACAGATGAGCTGCCTGCCATAACCGCAGATCGGTCCATGGCCAGCCAGGTGGTGAGCAACCTGTTGTCCAACGCCATTTATGCCTCCGACGAGGGCGCCGAAGTGAGCGTGGCCGCCAGCAGAACGCCGGAGGGCGTCGAACTCTCGGTAACGGATAACGGCCGAGGCATAGAGGCCGAGTACATCCCACATGTGTTTGAACGTTTCTACAAGGCTGACGCGTCACGCAGCGACGGCGGGACGGGTATCGGGCTGGCGATCGTCAAGCACATAGCGCAGGCGCACGGCGGCGACGTCAGCGTGGAGAGCGCGTCGGGACGCGGATCGACATTCACGGTGACGTTCCCGCTGACGAAGGGTTTTGAGATCGACCCAGACACGCGGTCAGAGGGTCCCGCAAACGAGGACATCGCTTGAACTCCACTCCGGTTTAACAATCGTTTAACAGAATCCTCCGCACAGCGATAAACCTGCGCGCGGAGACTGGCGAAGAACCGCTCTGATGAATCGGGGGACCGGGAAGCCGTGAGTCCCGCCGAACAAACCTCCACCTCGGATCCGGTGAAGCTTGTCGACCCGTTACGTGGCGTTTGCTCTTGGGATCGCCCTGATTGCGGGGATCGTGGTGCTTGGGATGAACGAGCCCGGCACGAGTCCTCTGGCGACCGACTCCACGCTGGCAGGGACCATCGAGATCGATGGGTCCAGCACGGTGTTCCCTATCACCCAGGCCGTCGCAGAAGAGTTCCGTAAGCTCCACCCGGACGTGCAGGTGCCTGTAGGGGTATCGGGAACCGGTGGCGGCTTCAAGCGCTTCGTGGTCGGCGAGACGCACATATCCAACGCTTCACGACCAATCAAACCGATCGAGATCGATCTGGCGGCAGAACACGAAATCGAATTCATCGAACTTAGCATCGGGTTTGACGGGTTGTCCGTAATCGCCAATCCCTCGAATGACTTCCTGACCTGTTTGACCACGGATGAGCTGCTGGCCATTTGGAAGCCCGGAAGTGATCTGAACCGCTGGAGCGAGGTGCGGGGTGGGCTGCCGGACTCCAGTTTCCGCCTCTATGGACCTGACACCGACTCGGGTACTTTCGACTACTTCACGGAGGCGATCGTCCAGCAGGAAGACGCCAGTCGTTCCGACTACTCGGCCAGCGCAGACGACAATGTCTTAATCCGGGGCGTCGCCGGCGACAAGAACGCGCTCGGTTACTTCGGATTCGCTTTTTACTCCTCCAGTCCTGACAAGTTGAAGTTAATCGCCGTTGATTCCGGGTCCGGGTGCATCTACCCGTCCGTGCAAACGATCAATGACGGCACTTATGCACCGTTGTCCCGGCCGATGTTCATCTACGTCAACGTGGCTGCGCTTGAGCGAGTGGAGGTGGTGGAATTCTTGAACTTCTACCTGGACAACGCCACCGCGCTGATTCAGGAAGTTGGATACGTGCCGCTTCCCGAAACGCTGTACGACGAGGGCAGGGCCATCCTGAACGCGTCGATGGAGGCAGCGGGATGAAGGAGCGGCTGTGGTTTCTCTAAACCGGGCGGATAGAGAGCGCTCTGATTTCGTGGCGTCGGTCGAGGGCCGCCGGCAGGCCAGGTTATGGGTTCGCGCCGAGCAGCGTGTAGTCCTGGGATTGCTCGTGGCCGCCACGCTCGTCTCCGTGCTCACGACCGCCGGCATCATATTCACCCTGCTCAGAGAAAGTTTCGGGTTCTTCCAGAACATCTCCATCTGGGAGTTCATTACCGGGACGAAGTGGGCTCCGCTGTTCGAGCCGCAGTCGTTCGGCGTGATGCCGCTCATCGCCGGCACCCTGCTCGCCGCCGGGATCGCCGGGATCGTGGCGCTAACGCTGGGTCTCGGCGCCGCCATCTATCTGTCCGAGTATGCCCCGGACCGAGTGCGCCGGATCATCAAACCGGTGCTCGAGGTACTGGCCGGAATCCCCACCGTCGTTTATGGCTTCTTCGCGCTCTCGTTCATGACCCCGCTACTGCAGTCGTTCCTGCCGATCCCGGTCATCTTCAACGTCCTGAGCGCCGGGATCGTCATGGGGTTGATGATCATGCCGATGGTGTCGACTTTGAGCGAAGATGCGATGGTCGCCGTACCGCGCGAGTTGCGTGACGCCGCCTATGCGCTTGGCGCCACCCGCTTTGAGGTCGCTACCAAGATCGTCGTACCGACGGCCCTGCCGGGGATCGTGGCGTCATTCATCCTGGCGCTCTCAAGGGCCATCGGCGAGACGCTGATCGTGACCATCGCCGCGGGTGCCACACCAAATCTCACGATCAACCCGCTTGAAAGCATCCAGACGATGACCGCTTACCTCGTCCAGGTGTCACTCGGTGAGACCCCGCAGGGGACGCTCGTCTTCAAGACGATCTTCGCTGTCGGGCTCGTCCTGTTCCTCATGACCCTTGCCATGAACATCGTCGGACGCTGGATCGTTCGTCGGTACACGGAGAGGTACTGATGGATCGTCAGGTGGCGCCCCCAGGAGCCGCCGACGTCACGCGCACGGATGAATCCGATGTGAAACACGGTTCTGGATTCGCCCCGATCCGTTCGGCCTGGCGGCGCTGGCGTGACAGGTTCTTCTTTCTGCTCTTCTTCGCCTCGGTCGCCATCGGGATCCTGGGCCTTGCAACGCTGGTCGTCGATGTGCTTACGGATGGAATCGGCACGCTGGACTTCAGCTTCATCAACAGCTACCCGTCCCGGTACGCAGAGGAATCAGGGATCCGGGCAGCATTGTTCGGCACGATCTGGATAACGGTCGGCACCGCCGCGTTCTCCATCCCCATCGGGGTCGGAACCGCCATCTTCCTGGAGGAGTTCGCCCCGGACCACTGGGCCACCCGGCTGGTGCAACTCAACATCGCAAACCTGGCCGGCGTGCCCTCGATCATCTACGGAATGCTTGGGTTGGCGCTTTTCGTCCAGGCGTTTGCTCTGGACCGGTCCGTCCTCGCCGGGTCGTTGACGATGACGTTGCTTATCCTGCCGATCGTCATCATCGTGTCCCAGGAGGCGATCAAGGCCGTTCCAGGCGAGTTCCGTGACGCCGCGTTCGCGCTCGGCGCAAACCGCTGGCAGGTGGTCAAGATTGTGGTGCTTCCGCAGGCCATCCCGGGGATCATGAGCGGCATCATCCTGGCACTCTCACGGGCCGTGGGTGAGGCTGCCCCGATGCTGATGATCAGCTCCCTCGTGTTCCTGACCTTCATCCCGACGTCTCCGGACGACCGGTTCACGGTGCTCCCGGTACAGATCTTCAACTGGGTTTCGCTGCCGCAGCCCGGGTTCCAGGCGGTCGCATCTGCAGGGATCATCGTCCTTCTCGCCGTGCTGCTGTCGTTGAACTCCGTCGCTATCTGGATCCGCAACCGCTACCAGAAGAGGTACTAAGCTGTGTCCTGCATACAGATGACGGGCAATAGAAACTATCGAACGGGGTCGCCGTCATAGCATCGAATCCTGAATCAGACCACTCTGTCCTTTCTTCGTCCGTTGGTCCGGCCGGCCTGACCGCCGAGGAGCTCACGACCAACCTCGGTGAGCGCTACGTGGAACGATTCGACGCAGCGGAGGTCGCGCTCGAGACGCAAGGCCTGCGTGTTCATTACGGAGAGACCCTCGCGCTCTACGACACCGACTTGCAGTTCCCGCGCAACAAGGTCACGGCGATCATCGGACCGTCCGGTTGCGGCAAGAGCACGCTGTTGCGATCGTTGAACCGGATGAACGAGCTGATACCCGGGGGGCGCGTGGAAGGCAGCGTGATATTTGACGGCCAGGACCTGTACGCCGCGGGGGTCGACCCCACCGAGGTCCGCTTCCGGATTGGGATGGTGTTTCAGAGGCCGAATCCGTTCCCGAAGTCCATCTACGAAAACGTGATCTTTGGCGTCAAGATAAACGGCCTGAAACGTGACCTTGACGAGGTCGTTGAGCAGGCCCTCAGCCAAGCCGCGCTGTGGGATGAGGTGAAGGACCGGTTGGACGACAACGCTTTCGGCCTTTCCGGCGGTCAACAGCAACGATTGTGCATCGCCCGGGCACTTGCGGTGGAGCCCGAAATCCTGCTCATGGATGAGCCGGCTTCGGCCCTCGACCCGATCTCAACGCTGTCCATCGAAGACCTTATCCGGGAGCTGCGAGAGCAGTACACGATAGTGATCGTGACGCACAACATGCAGCAGGCGGGTCGCGTTTCTGACTACACGGCGCAGATGTGGACCGACGAGCGACGCCAGGGGACGCTGATCGAGTACGCGGAAACGCGTGTGCTGTTCAGCACCCCGCACGACTCCCGCACTGAGGGCTACATCACGGGACGCTTCGGTTAACGCTACACTTCCGCCCGGCGCCTCGGCTCCCGATCAGGAGTCGAGCGGTCGGCACATGAGGAGTGATTGATGACCTTGATCCGAAACTGGAAAGAAGTCGTCCCGTACATCGGACACGATTTCGCGATTATCTGGCCCATCTTCCGGAGCGTCGGCTGGCCGGACAGGACCGCCGACGAAGCCCCGCTGCAGGGACTGGACGGATTCACCCTTCATCGTATGCAGGGCGGCCAGGCGGGCGATTATCACGATCACGCCGACAGAGAGCAGGTCTACTACATGATCCGCGGGAGCGGGCAGATGAAGCTGGACGGTCAGATCGTCGACGTGGAAGAGGGCGACGCCGTCCACATCCCTGCGAAGGTGATGCACCAGTTCATCAACAACTCGGATGACTGGTGCGAGCATGTGCTCGTCACCGCTGATGCTCCAGCCCAGGAGTCGCCTACGACCCTGATCCGGAACTGGAAAGACTTGGTCCCGTACGTCCGTTACGACACGGCGATTATCTGGGGATTGTTTATGGGCGTCGGACGCCCGGAGGTCGATCCCGCTAGCACAGTGATGACCGGGATGGCCGGGTTCACACTGCACCGAATGCAGGGACGGTTGACGGGCGAGTATCACAGCCACGAGAACCAGGAACAAGTCTATTACTTTATACGCGGCGGCGGCCAGATGAAGCTGGACGGCGATATTAGAGACGTAAAAGAGGGCGACACCGTTTACGTGCCCCCCAGGGTCAAACATCAGTTGATCAACAACACGGAGGACTGGTGTGAACATCTCCTCATCACGACGGACGTGCCCGCGTCTTAACCGCCATCTTGATCGGTCGTAATCAGGTATCAAGCAATAAGCGCGGGACAACCCGACTTTATCAAGCCATCTCGCATAGAATCAATCGACACATCGTATGATCAGCGCGCTCAGAAGCAGCGTCGTCCTAATCGACCGAGAGAAGGGACCCTTGACCGAATGGTGACATCCGATTCTCTCAAGCCCACCCACCGAGTTGTTGGCACGCGTCCTATCCGACCTGATGGTCTGGACAAGGTGACGGGCCGCGCGCTTTACGGGGCGGACGTCAAGCTGGACGGCCTCGTGCACGCCGCTGTGCTGCGAAGCCCACACGTTCACGCGCTGATTAAATCCATCGACACGTCCCGGGCGGAGAAAGCGCCGGGCGTGCTGGCGGTGATCACGGGAGCGGATATGCCTGCCGCTGCGGCCGGGATGGTCGACGTCGGCGAAGAGGGGAACGTGGCTCTGGCCTGGTCGTCCAACCGCGTGATGGCGCATGACAAGGTTTTGTTCAAGGGCCACCCGGTGGCAGCCATCGCTGCGACCGATCGCAACGCCGCATATGAAGCACTCAAGTTGATCAACGTCGAATACGAGCCGCTTGATCCGGTGCTTTCGATCGAGCAGGCCATCGCGCCAGGCTCAATCCTTGTGCACGAGGACCTCGTCGGCAATCACCTAGGTGAATCGGTCAATAATACGAACATCGCGGCGATCATTCGGCATGAGCTTGGTGACCCGGTCGGAGAGATGGGACGGGCTTCGCTGGTGGTCGAGCGCGAGTTCAAGATGGCGACGGTGCACCAGGGCTACATAGAGCCGCAGACGGGCACCGCTTTCTGGGACGAGAACGACCGGGTGACCGTCTGGACCAGCACCCAGGGAGCCTTCGGCGTGCGTGCCCAGATGGCCGGGATCCTGAACCTGGCTGAGACGGATGTACACGTGATCCCGATGGAGATCGGAGGCGGTTTCGGTGGGAAGCTGAACGTGTACCTGGAGCCCGTCGCATCGATCCTGTCCCGGAAGTGCGGACGGCCGGTCAAGGCATATATGAGCCGGGCCGACGTCTTTGAGGCGACCGGTCCTGCGGCGGCGGCCATTATCAAAATCAAGTTCGGCGTCGATGACGACGGGATGATCGTTGCCGCAATGGCCGATCTCAAGTATGAGGCCGGCTCATACCCGGGCTCCCCGGTGGCGGCCGGAGCCGTCTGTTGCTTTGCCGCTTACGACCTGGATAACGTCCGCATCGATGGTTACGACGTGCTGGTCACAAAGCCAAAGACGTCTGCGTACCGCGCTCCGGGCTCGACGCACGTCGCGTACGGCGTGGAGTCGGTGATCGACGAGATCTGCGAGAAGCGGGGCTACGACCCGATCGAGTTCAGGATCGAGAATGCTTCAAAACAGGGCAAACGACGCGCCGATGGACCCATCTGGGGTCCCATCGGCATCACGCAAGTACTTGAGCAGTCGCGTGACTCTGACCACTGGAAGTCACCCCTAGAAAAGAACGGGGCGGACGGAAAGATCCGTGGGCGAGGCATCGCGGTTGGGTTCTGGCGCAACGGTGGCCGGAGGTCTGTGGTCACGCTCAATCTGAACAGCGACGGCGTCGTGTCGTTGATCGAGGGTTCGGTAGACATCGGCGGATCACGCGCCTCCATCGCCATGCAGGCGGCAGAGGTTCTGTGCATTCCGATGGAGGACATCCGGCCCACGGTCGCATCGACCAACAACGTTGGCTTCACCGACAACACGGGCGGCAGCCGCACGACCTACGCCACGGGGATGGCCTCTTACCGGGCCGCCGAGTTGATGGTTGATGAGCTCAAGAGCCGTGTGTCAAAGATCTGGGACATCGATTCGTCCGAAGTCGTGTATGACTCCGGCACTTTCCGGGCCATGCAGGATGCCGAGCTCAAGTCGATGAGCATGACGTTCAAAGAGCTTGCAGGCCGTATCGACGGCACCGGCGGACCCGTGTCCGTGACCGGCAGCGTGGATGTCACCGAGGCGGGCGGCGCTTTTGGCGCTCACCTGGTGGACCTTGAGGTCGATCCCGAGACCGGCAAGACGGACATCCTCCGCTACACCGTCGTCCAGGACGTCGGTGGCGCCATCCACCCAGCTTACACCGAGGGCCAGTTACAGGGTGGCGCCGCTCAGGGTATCGGCTGGGCGTTGAATGAGGAGTACTTCCTGACCGGCGAAGGCCGGATGGCGAACTCTTCGTTCTTGGACTACCGGATGCCGACGACCTTCGACCTGCCGGAGATAGAAACGATTCTGGTGGAGGTCCCGAACCCGATCCACCCGTTCGGCGTGCGCGGGGCCGGCGAGGTTTCGATCTCGCCGCCGGTGGGCGCGATCGCGAACGCACTACACGACGCGCTGGGGATTCGATTCCCGCAGTCACCGATGAAGCCGGGTCGCATCCTGGAATCTCTTGGGATGCTGAAAGATGGCGTGGAGTAAGCGACGCCTGATAGCTGAATCTGCAAGAAGGCCCGCTCTCACGAGCGTGCTTTCTTGCGTTCACCATGTGCTGATTGTCCCCCGAAGCACCGAGGGGACTGTGGATTCTCCCTCTCCCGTCGGGGAAGGGCTGGGTGAGGGAGGTTCAAAAAGCCTTACTTCCACATCACGCTGATTCTCTTCACCTAGCCCATTGCACCGCGAGTCATCCTGAGGAACTTGCGACAAAGGATCTCGCCGCCGGGAGATGGCCAGCACATTGGACTTTCCGGCGCTCGTCTATCGACGAGATCCTTCCCCCCGGTGAGTCGTGCATGCCCCCATTCAAAGGCATCATCGTACGCATCCGGGGCGACCCGAACGACCAGCTCGTAGTCCAGCACGCCACAGGCCACGTTGCCGTTCCATAAAAACGCCAGCCCGCCAAACATACGTTGCTCTGAAACGCCGGCGTGCCCGGCCGGCACCGTGCGGACTCGCTCCGCTGCGCCTTCGTCGTAAGGCATTTCATGTCCCTGATTACCTAGCGAGGTCCTTGTACACATCGAGACCCTGGCCGAACAGGTCCACCACATCGGCCCGTTGCGCGTCGGTGTAAAAACGTCCCTTCGTGCGCACCCAGTCCATCGACGCCTCGATATCTTGCACAAACAGAGCGGCAGATGCCGCCTGCACGTCAGATTTCGCGCCGCCCGCGTCGATGTAGACCGCCGAGGTGTGTGCCCACAGCGCCTGCGCAAACGAGTCCCGTTTCGATGAACCAAGCCGAGTGGCGATCCAGCCGTCCGCGCTCACCGCTATATCGGTCTCGATAGACCCGGCGGTTGCGTTGGAGGCGTCGGTGGAAACCCGCTTGATCACGGCACCGTCCTGGACGATCTCCACCGTCTCAACGGCATAGTGGGACGACCAGTCCACCCGCATATGCGTCGTGTCTCCAGCGCTCACCGACACCGTGCTCCCAGGAGGCGCGCCGTCCACGGACATCGATATGGCCGGGCCGTTCGTGATGAAGGTCTCGCCGCGCTTGATGCCGGCCAGCCAGTCGTCGTATGAAAACGCCCCGCCTGTTTGCGAGTAGATGCGGTTGGCGGAGCACACGAACCAGTCTGATCCGGTGGACGCCGGCATCTTGATCCCGCAGTTCAGCATCCGATACCAGATGTCGTACTCGACGTCGTTCCAGTAGGGGTCGAACAGGTTGATCGCATCCACTTTTCCAAGAGCGGCGGCAACGGGCGCTTCCATGCCTTGCCCGTTGTGGCACCAGATAACCAGTCCATCCTGGCTCCGCGCGTCGTCGCAGGCCCATGAAAGCGGTGGGTAGTCGGGATCGAAGGTGTCGATCAGCGCGCCGCGAGAGATCGGGTCCACGACGTTGCGGATGTTCAGGAACATCACGTGGCCGTAGCCTCGGGACCAGCCATCCTTGTCGTTGTGCCGGTTCTCCTCGCCGACTTGCACGTGGTGGTGCGTGTCCGTGTAGTCGTTCAGGACGCCGAGCGGGTACTTGTTGGTGGCGTAGTTGAGGTCCCAGCGTCGGAGGATGGAGATCGCCGTCATACGCAGGTCTTCAACCCGGGAGTCGTAGCCGAGCCGTTCGTCCGGTTTCTCTTCTTTTTCGTCGTAATGGATGTGGGTGTTTCCGGGGTGCCAACCTCGGTCCGGCAGGTCCGCCCAGCGTTCCAACTCGATATCCAGCGCCACCGTTCCACCGATGTCGTCCGCGTAGACCGTCCCGGTCCAGGGCCGGTACTCGGTACCTCGTTCGACCGTTATCCGCGATTGGCCGCGCGGCACCTCCAGTGAGAAATCACCGTTCGAGTAAAAGAATGGTTCGCCCGTACCGACCTTCCACATGGCGTCGGCCGGGGCGAACTGAATCCCGTTTGGCGATAGCACCTGGACGCGAGCCTGTACCGTTGCGCCGGTGCTGGGGTCGATGATCTTTCCGGAGAGTTTCGCCACGCACGACGTTCCTTTTCAGGTTCTGGATGCGGTCGGTGGGTCTGACCCGCAGTTTCATGCCGACCGGTTCATGACGCAAGATATACGTCATCTCACAAGTGCAGCAACAGAGGTTCAAATGCCAGATTTCGTGGTCCCAGATGCCGATCCCATGGATGAGTTACGCCGTTGGCTATCGGAGGCCGCGGACGCGGGGGTGTCCAACCAGGCGGCGATGGTGCTCGCGACCGTCGGACCCGACGGCACGCCATCCGCACGGGCGTTGATGGCACGAGCCCGGGAAGGAGACTCGATCACCTTCTTTTCCCATTACGAGAGTCCGAAGGCACGGGACATCGACGCCAATCCCGCAGCGGAAGCGGTATTCCTGTGGACGGCGTTAGAGCGGCAGGTCCGCGTGCGGGGCGCAGTGTCGAAGACGACCGCCGAAGAGTCGGACGCTTACTGGGCATCGCGACCCCGCAACACGCAACTCGCGATTCTGGCCGCGCCGCAGAGTTCGATGGTGTCGGATCACGCGTCGCTAACGAAAGCGAAGGCGGAGGTTACGGCAAGCGCCGACAGCGATGTGCCACGCCCGGAGTGGTACGGCGGATACAGGCTCACGCCGGATTCGTTCGAGTTCTGGCAGGGTCGTCCGGAGGATCGGTTGCACCTACGGGCCATCTACTCCCGGGAGGCAGATGGAGGTTGGTCGTTCGGGCTGATGGCCCCGTAGTCGGCCAAATATTTCAACCGCCACTCTCGGGTGCTAACGCCTGCGGCGCGGCGCCACGAACTTCATCGCGCAGACGCTCTTTTTCTTCTTCTGTGATCTGGTTCAGGGGCACATCCAGAAGCGCTTCCTGGACGGCATACAGGAACGTCACGCTGGTCTCGCTTGGGAACATGTTCGGCACGAGCATGAAGGTCTGAACCGGTCCGGTCTGCCGAAGTTGCTCAACGCTCTCGATGCCCACGGTCCGTAGTTGCCGTGAACTGACGGGATCAAGGTTGTCGAGGTCTTCAAGTTCGAATTCCGGCAATATGCCATTTGCTCCCGTCATCTCTTCCCGTCCACTTCTGGCAGTTCTGGGGTTCGCTCCGTCCACGGGCGAAGCTGTTCGAACAGCGACGCCGCCCTGATGACCGCCGCATCGTCCGCGTAGCGGCCCACGATCTGGAGCGCTACGGGCAGACCGTCACCCGCGAAACCGGCCGGCAGCGTGATCGCCGGGTGGCCGGTGAGGTTGAAGGGGTGTGTATACGGGTACCAGTTTTGCCGGATGATGCCGACCTCTTCTCCCTCTATGGCCACCGGGTCGTACAGGTCCATGTCCGACTCAAGCGCCGTCCGGGCGAGGGTCGGCGTCAGGACGAGGTCGAACTCGTCAAACCAGCCCTGCACCTGCCGGAATAGCTGTGTGCGCTGGTAGATCGCTCTCTGCAATTCATCCGCCGAGTAGTCGGACGCCTCGGTGATTGAACGCAGGAAGGTCGGCGTCATTTTATCTCCCCACTCGTCCACGTAATCACCAAAGCGCGAGCGCCAAGCTGCCTGGCTCAGAACACGCCAGAACGGCTCCGGCGTGACGAAACCGTCGTCAACTTCGACAAGCGTTGCGCCAGCCTCTTCAAACGCCCGGGCGGCTCCATGTGTAATCGCCTGCACCTCTGAATCGATCGTTTCGTTTCCGAGCAGGGGTCGCCATGCAATCTTCTTGCCCTCAAGACCCCCGGGTGACGCGGCGGCTTTGACATAGTCCCGGGCGCGGCGTCCAAGAGAGTGGGCGTCGGAAGAATGCGGGCCGGCCATCACCTGCAACATCAGGGCGGTGTCGGCGACCGTCCGCGTCATGGGGCCGACGTAGATGTTTGCGCCAAAAGAGTCCGGTGCCGCGTCGTGCGGGATGGTACCGAGGGTCGCCTTCATGCCAACGATGCCGTTGGCGGCCGCCGGAATACGTATCGATCCGCCGCCATCGGTGCCGACGTTCAGCGGCGCAAGTCCGGCGGCGGCGGACACCGCAGCGCCCCCGCTGGAGCCGCCTGCGATACGGTCGCTATCCCAGGCGTTGGGCGTGTCGCCAAATAGAGGAGCCCGTGTGAACGGCTTGTGTCCAAATTCAGGCGTCGTGGTCTTGCCGATCATTATCGCCCCGGCGGCACGCAGCCGCGCTACCGCCTCGGCATCGGTATCCGGAACATTGTGTTCAAAGATCAACGATCCCATCGTTGTTCGAACGCCACGGGTGTTAATCAGGTCCTTGACCGAAAAAGGAACGCCGTGAAGCGGCCCGAGTTCGTCACCGTTCACAAGAGCTTTCTCGGCCGCCCGGGCGTCCGCCATCGCTTCATCGTGTGCGACCGTGATGAAGGCGTTCAGGGTCGGCTGTGAGGCGTCGATTCTGCGGAGCGTGGCCTCGACCACCTCGACAGGTGAAAACTGGCGCGAACGAATTTTCTCAACAAGCTCCGTCGCTGGCGTGTACGCCCCCGGTACAGACGGCATCTTGCCTCCCTCCAGAATTCGCGGATCGAAAGCGACCTTGCCCCCACACGACGCTCGATCCCTCAGAAGATGTAACGCATGTACGCATCTCTGCCAACCCCAAGAATGGGCCAATCAGGCCTTCCAACCTGTACGATTCACTCCAATACGGGAATCATTGGCCAATATTCCGGGATCTCTCGGGGAAAAGTAAGGAATTTCGAGCCCCTGAAAGTCGAACTCGCATACGGAGACGGACGCCTCCCGCTGGAGCTGCCGGAAGAACGAAGCACCGTCATCACGCCCACATTTCGGACGGCGCTCCCGGATGCAGCACGCGCCCTGCATAAGGCGTCCCGGGCGCCGATCAATTCAGGACCGCTCAGAGAAATCGCCCGAAAAAACCAGCGGGTCGCCATCTCTATTTGCGACGTGACGCGAGCTCAGCCCCAGCAGCTGATGGTCCGGTCGATTCTGGACGAGCTTGAGGGCGTCATACGCCCGGGTGACGTGACGATCCTGATCGCCACCGGAACGCATCGCGCAAACACCGAGGACGAGGTGCGGGGCATGCTGGGCGACGAGATCGCATCCGCCTGCCGGGTGGTCAATCACGTCGCTCGGGACGAGAGTTCTCTTGACGATCTCGGGGTGATCGGGAACGGCGTGCCGGTGAAGTTGAACCGTGAATGGACGGGAGCCGACCTGCGAATCACGACCGGATTTGTGGAGCCGCACTTTTTTGCCGGGTTCAGCGGCGGCCCAAAGATGGTCGCGCCGGGGTTGGCGGGCATAGACACCGTCCTGAAACTTCACGATGCGTCCCGTATCGGCCATCCGAACGCTACCTGGGGTGTTATCGAGGGCAACCCGGTTCACGACGACGTGCGCGCCATCGCCCGCGCCGCGCCACCTGACTTCAGCGTCGACGTGCTGCTGAACAGCGACCAGCAGGTGACGGCCGTATACGCGGGGGAACTGTTCGCCATGCACGCCGCCGCTTGCGCACAGGCAAAGCTGGATTCGATGCAGGCGATCGCCCGACCGTTTGACCTCGTGATCACGAGCAACTCCGGGTACCCGCTAGACCAGAACCTGTACCAGGCAGTGAAAGGTATGTCCGCGGCGGCGCGCGTGGTCAGGCCCGGGGGATTGATCGTGTGCGCAGCCGAATGCCGGGACGGCATCCCGAACCACGGTTCTTACTCATCGATCCTCACTTCGCAACCTGACCCGCCATCCCTGCTGGAGATGATCGAGACGTCCGGATACTCGGAGCCGGATCAGTGGCAGGTCCAGATCCAGGCAAAGATTCAGATGGGGGCGCGAGTCCTTGTGAAGTCTGACCGTCTCTCTGAATCTCAACTCAACGCCGCCCACTTCGAGACGATCGACGACATCCAGTCGGTGATCGATGCCGCCGGGAGCGACGCATCCATTTGCGTACTGCCAGAAGGCCCACAGACCATCCCATTCATCGGCTGATCCAAACGAGGACGGTACCCATGGCAGATAAACACGTCCGGCCGGCGGTTCCCGGCGATGCGGCGACGATCGTCCGACTTGTGCAATCGCTTGCCGTATACGAGAAGGAACCGGTCAGCACCGTCGAGCTCACCGAGGCCGACGTGCTGCGGGATGGTTTCGAGGATTCCCCGCGCTTTGAGGCGCTGATTGCCGAGTTGGACGGGGCAGCCGTCGGATTCGCGCTGTTCTTCCACAACTACTCGACGTGGCAGGGCAGACCGGGGTTGTACCTGGAAGACCTGTACGTGGAGGAGTCAGCACGCGGCCACGGGCTCGGCATGGACCTGATGCGGGAGCTGGCCCGTATCGCAGAAGAGCGGGGATGCGCCCGGTTCGAGCTATCGGTGCTGGACTGGAACCCGACGCGTGAGTTCTACCACCGGATCGGGTTCGAGGACATGGAGAAGTGGCTCTCGTACCGGCTGGAACAGCCTGGCATTAAAAGACTGGCGCAGGGCTAACCGAAGCCGTCGGGTACCGGTACCGCCCGTTTCACCCAATCGCACCCGTCTCTGGAGCAGCCACCACATCCCAGCGGTCAGGGTTCCGGCGGTCGTTCCGTTCACCATCGCCGATTCCGGCGAGTAGGCGCCCATCCACTGGGTGAGCAGCACCAGTGCGAATGTCCAGATGAAGATAACCGAGAAGGCGCGCACCAAGGATGCGCTCCGCCAGACCGTGATGAGCGCCATTACGAGAATCGGAAATACGAGCGCGCTGTATGCCATCCGGGCGGCAGTTTAGTATCCGGTCGCGGGAGCGCAACGGCTGACGTATTCGGGATCGATAAACAAAGGCCCTCGCGCTGACTAACGCCACTCGGCATCGCTACTCAGTGACACCGTCCTGGGAGTAAGATGCGCTTCGCCGCGGGCGGTGCGCCCGTTCCCAACGCTGAGTCCCGGGAGAACGTTTTGGCCACGAACGAAATCAAGATCGCAGATACCGTCGAAGGTCCGATACCGCCCCGGGTCGATAACGATGACTGGCCGGGGAAGATTCACACCCGCATCCAGGACGTTGTGGACGCCAAAGGACCGGCGCCGTGGTCCGTCTCACTAATCCACGACGAACGAAACAACGGAACGCTCATCGCAAACGACCCCGGCACGGGCAACATCCCGCACTGGCACAAGGATTTCGACGAGTGGTGGATCGTGATGCGCGGGACATTGCAGTGGCACTACACCGGCGGCCGAGAAGTAACCGCTACCGAAGGTGACGTGGTGTGGGTTCCGCGCGGATCGGTACACCACATTCGAAATGTGGGCGACGGTCTGTCCTTACGATTTGCGGTATCACAACCCCCCGCCGAGCACTACTCCTCGCCGTGTGAAGTGTGCGACCACGCGCCAGACGCACCGGATGTATTTGGGATCGCCGACGTGATCGCCGCCGGGTCACTGACGATTTCGGACACGGTCAAGGGGCCGATCCCACCTCGCATTGACAACCACGACTGGCCGGGAGTTCTGCACACGACGCTGGACGCTGTGAAAGCAAAACACACCGATGAAGCCGAATGGCTTGAGTTCATCGTGTCCGACGAACGCAATATCGCAACACTGCTCGCTCAACCGGAAGGGCGCGGCAACAGCCCGCACTTCCACAAGGATTTTGACGAGTGGTGGTACGTCCAAGCGGGCCGTATCCGCTGGGAGTTGAGTGGCGGCAAGACGTTTGTCGCCAGCAAGGGCGACCTGGTCTGGGTGCCGCGCGGGACGACGCATCACATCACGACGGAGGGAAGCGAGCTCTCAATGCGGTTGGCTATCGCCATGCCGCCTGGGGGCCACTGGGCGGCCAGTTGCGATGTGTGCGGCCAGGAGAAAGCGGACGAGGAAGTCAGCTGGATGGACGTCCCGAAGACGAACGATCATCTGGCCGGTTGATGCATCGAAAATAACGTTTCCAACGAAGAGCCTTCTCCCTCACCCTTCCGTCAAGTGGAAGGGCAGTCCCCCCCAACCCTCTTCCGCTGAGAGAGGGACCCGCTAATCTATCTCCTAACTTCCAGATCACACGAAAGGCACGGCTACGTGGCGAAATCGCCCAGAATCGTCAAGATCGAGACCTTCCAGCACGACGAATACCCGAAGCTGGTGTTCATTAAGATCCACACGAACGACGGGCTGTTCGGCATCGGCGAGACCTCTTGGTCGCCGGAGCCCATACACGCCTTCATCCACGCAGACGCGGCGCAGTACCTTCTCGGCAAGGACGCCAGCCAAGTCGACTGGCACTGGCACAACCTGGCGAAGATGTCGGGCGGCATGCGCTCCCGCGGCGCCGAGATGCGGGCGCTTTCGGCAATCGACATCGCTCTGTGGGACCTGTTCGGTAAGCGTGTCGGCGAGCCTACTTACAATGTCCTTGGCGGTCTCAGCCGGGATAAAATCAAGGTGTACAACACCTGCGCCGGATACTCATACGGCGTGAACCGGGCAGGGCACTATGAGCCGGGCTCGGTGGACTATCGGCCGGACGGTCCGTACGAGGACCAGCACGCCTTTTTGACAGACCCGGTCGGATTGGCGCAGAGCCTCCATGCGGAGGGCTTCAGGGCGATGAAGATCTGGCCCTTCGACCAGTTCGTCAGCAAGACCAACGGGCAGCACATCTCGCTTGAGGACATCGAGAAGGGCACGGAGCCGTTCCGGCTGATCCACGAGGCAATGGGCGATCAGATGGAGGTTGCCGTTGAGATGCACCAGATGTGGAACCTGCCCTCTGCCATCAAGATTGCCCAGGCGGTAACGCCGTTCAAGCCGCTCTGGTTTGAGGACGCCGTCCAGATGGACAATCTGGATGCGCTGGCGCAATTCCGCAAAACGACCAATATCCCGACCATCGCAAGCGAGGGCGTCTCCACGCGCTGGACCTTCCGGGAGATGTTCGTGAAGCAGGCGGTCGATATCACCATGTTCGACCTGGGCTGGGTCGGGGGAATCTCCGAGGCCAAACGCATCGCCACGATGTCAGAGTCGTTCGGCATCCCGATCGCACCGCACGACTGCGTCGGTCCGATCGCCTTCATGGCGGACGTGCACCTGAGCCTGAACGCAACGAACACCTTCATTCAGGAGACGGTAAGGGCCTACAACGCCACCTGGTACAACAACATCGTGACAGAGCTGCCGAAGGTGGAGAACGGCTTCGCGTCGGTCTCGGACGATCCCGGGCTGGGGCTGGACTTCACGGACAAGTTCATGAATAGCGATCAGCTGACCGTACGAACGTCCGAGCTTTAGGCCCCGTCTCCGTGCCTAAATCTCCGAAGATCGTCAAGATCGAGACCTTCCGGAACAACAGGAGTTCCGCATGAAAGTCCTCATCACCGGAGCTACCGGCCTTATCGGTACGGCCGTCTGGACCCGGCTGGCCGACTCGCCGGACCGTTATACGCTGAAGGGGTTCGACCTTGTTGGTGAACCCGGGCGTGACATCACGGAGGGGAACGTCGCCGATTTCGACGCCGTTCGCGAGGCGCTGGAAGGCCAGGACGCGGTGGTCCATCTCGGGGCCAACGGCGGCCCGGGCGATCGGTGGGACCAGCTGCGCGAGTCCAACCTTGTCGGCTCCTACAACATATTTGAATCGGCACGCGAGGCCAATGTGAAGCGGGTCATCTTCGCTTCCACAGGTCAGGTGACCTGGAACTACGAACAGGAAGACGACCTGGGCGAGGTGATCGGCGGGACGTACCAGGGTGAATCGGCGTCGTACGAGCGCGCCAAACACACGTGGCCGGTTCGGCCATCCGGGTTGTACGCCGCCACCAAGCTCTGGGGTGAGGCGCTCGGGCGCTACTACTCTGACGTCCACGGAATCTCGGCGCTCTGCATTCGGTTCAGCTCTGTAAACCGGGCAGACTCACCGCTGAACCCGACCGCCAACATCAACCCGAACGATGTCGACATGCCGGGCAACCGGTCGTTTTCGCTCTGGACCAGCAACCGGGACGCGGCGCAGATCGTGCAGCGCTGCCTCGATGCGCCTGACGACCTGATGTTCGACATTTTTTACTCGGGCTCCGACAATCTGTGGGGTGTACGGGACATCTCGCATGCAGCGGACGTCCTGGGCTACCAGCCAGAGGACCGAGCGGAGGACTTCAGACCCAGGTACCAAGGCGGCTAGGCCCCAGTGGGGCTGTTATTAGGATGGAGTGGAACCGGGACGATCTGGATTACATCGCGATCATTATGACGGTGGTCGCAGGCCAGGCGTTCGGCGCGCTCTGGTTTTCGCCAATCCTGCCTGGCAACCAGTGGATGGACGCCATCGGGACAGCGAAGGAAGAGATCACCGCCAGGCCGGGTCCAAAGGCGGTGCCGTTTGCCATCTCCATCGCGCAAGGGTTCGCGACGATGTTCGTTGTAGCCCACATCCTGCAGCAACTGAACAATCCGGGGATCGAAAAAGGGTTGCTGATTGGAGCGATCCTGGGTGTTGCCGCATTCGCCACGATGGACGCCACTCACAAAGCGGTTGCCGGCAACAACCTGAAGCACTTCTTGATCGCCAACGGCCACACAGTGATCGACTTCCTGATCGTGGGAGCTATCACCGGCGTCTGGCACTCGGCCGGCCGGGCGGCTGTTTGGAGGAAGTTCGGGGATGCCGGAGTCGATGCGTCCGCCGGTCCTTCGAGAACCTCAGAACACGGTTGGGTTCGCCTCAGGACGCGGATGAGCATGAACCGGCGGACATCTGATGCAAACGCGCAGTTGGGCCGCGACGGAGTGATCGTGGCAAAGCTGCAATCTGCGCGTACCAGTTGCCTGATCCCGGTCCGGCGCCGTGCATGAACAAAACCAGGGCAGGTCGCTGTCCCTGCAATATTAGGGGAATCACCGGGGGCCGTAGTCCAAGTAATGGATCCGAAGCCCTTCCACCTCTACGAATCCACCGGCATACTCCAGATCGGCTCGCGCCAAGAGCCCGACCAGATTCTTGTAGGCCTCTGATCCACCGGGGATCGAATGAGCGATCGTCTCGGTTTTACCTTGAGCAGACATGGAATCTGACATCGTCCGACCTCGGCCTTTTCCTCCGCACCATCGGTAAGAGTTCACCGAGGGCATTCCAACACTAGAATAACCAGTCAATGCCCGAATACGAAGCTCTAAATGCGGACGAATCAGCCGACTCGACCCCCGAGCAGACGCTTACCGAGCGCTCGCGGGAGTTGATCGAGTGGCCAAAACTCCTGGACGTGCTCGCCGGCAGTGCGCACATGTTCAGGGCGCGTGAACTCGCGCTCAAACTGGAACCTTCCGATCACGAAGAACACATCGAACGGCTCCAGGAGGAAACGGCCGAGGCACGACGCATCCTGGACGAATCCGGTGACATCGGCCTCGGCGGCCTGATCGACCCGCGCCCCGATATCGACAGGGCGGAACTCGGTGGCATGCTCGTCGGCGAGGAGTTGAGCCGCATCGGAGGCGTCCTGCGTTCACTGTGGGAGGCGCGGGAGGCCGCACACGCGCTGGGGCGTGAGACGCCGATGATCGGCACGATTGCGGCGATGATCCCGGACCTGCGATGGCTCGATGAGCGCATTGGCGAGGCCATAGACGACCGCGGCAACATCAAGGATTCAGCCACGCCAAACCTCGGACGGCTCAGGTCCGGGGTCGGCGAGAAATACCGCAGGCTCGCAACCCATCTGGAGCGCTTCATTGCGCGGCCGAAAATCCGTGGCGCCATTCAGGCCCCGGTAATTGCCACACGCGGCGAACGGTTGGTGGTCGAGGTCCGTTCAGATCAGCGTTCGTCAGTGCCGGGGATCGTGCACGACGTGTCCAACACTGGTCAGACGCTGTTCGTTGAGCCGTTCGACGCCGTTGAGTTGTGCAACGGCTGGCGGGAGGCCGCGGCCGAGGTGACCCGGGAAGAGGAAAAGGTCCTGAGACGGCTTTCCGGCCTGATATCTGATCGCGCCGGCGACGCGTTGATGGCGATCGAAGCCGCCGGCAGGCTGGATCTGGTATTCACGCGCGCCCGGCTGGCACATTCGATGCGCGCCTCACGGGCCACAACACTCCCGGCGGGCGACGCCACGGCGCTGACCCTGATGAACGTACGACACCCGTTGCTGGGCGAGAGCGCGGTGCCGATCAGCCTTTCGGCCGGACCGGGCTTCCGGGCGCTTGTGATCACGGGGCCGAACACCGGCGGCAAGACCGTTGCTCTCAAGACGGCCGGGTTGGCCGTCCTGATGCACCAGTGCGGCATGCAGATCCCGGGCGATCCTCTTACCGAAATCTCTGTGTTCAACGGCGTGTACGCTGACATCGGGGATGCCCAGAGCATCGAACGGTCTGTATCGACCTTCTCGTCCCACCTCGGGGCCGTCGTGGACGTGCTCGAGGAGGCGGACGACCGCTCCCTGGTGCTGCTCGACGAACTGGGCACGGGGACCGACCCGGAAGAGGGATCGGCGCTGGCGCGCGCTGTCCTCGACCACCTTGTGGAACACTGCATCCCGACCATCGTCACAACACACCACCGCGCGGTGGCGGAGCATGCAGGCGCGTCGCCCGGCATGCAGAACGCCGCCGTCGAGCTGAACCCGGAAACGATGATGCCGAGCTATCGGGTCTCGATGGACACTCCCGGCCGCAGCTACGCGATGGCGGTGGCGGAACGGCTCGGGTTGCCCGAAAACGTGCTGGACCGCGCACGATTATTCCTCTCTCCGGAACACTCTGCGACCGAGGCACTGCTGATTCGGTTGCAACGCGAACGGGCCGATATCGAAGGCCAAATGGCCGCCGCAGAGGCGTACAGCGCGGAGGCGGAAGCGACGAAACGTGACTTGGACCGGCGGGTGCGGGCCGTCACCGAGGCACAGGACGATCTCGTTGAGGAGACACGGGCGGAGCTTCAGCGGGAGGCGGAGGATGTGCGCAGCAGCCTGAGGCAGATCCAGCGCCAGGCGAGCCAGGAGCGCGACCTTGCGGTGGTGCGGCGGGAGCAGGAACGGGTGAGACGATCTTTGCAACGTGCCGATCGATTCAAAGTCACCCGCCCGGCCGAGAGCGAGAAGATCGAGCCGGAAGCTGCGCCGCCACCGCCACGGCCCGTCACAGCGGGCGATGTCGTGGAGGTCCGAGGCCTGGGCGCGCAGGCAACCGTGACGGAAGTGAACGCGGACGGTTCCGCGAATCTGATACTCGGGAACGCTCGGGTGACGCTCAACATCGCCCAGTTGAAGGTGGTCACACCATCCGAGGGCGTCACGGCTTCTTCCGAGTCACGCATCACGATGTCGACGCCGATGGTCGACGCGCCGACGCGTGAGCTGGACATCCGGGGCATCCGGGCGATCGAGGTTCACGAGCAGGTGGTGGCGTTCCTGGACGAGGCAGCATTGCTTGGCTTGACCAGCGTGCGGGTCATCCACGGCAAGGGGACCGGGGCACTCAGGGATGCAACGCGGGAGGCGCTACGTCTTCATCCGGCGGTGGGCGGCTTTGAGCGGTCGGAACAGGCGATGGGCGGCGACGGTTCGACGGAGATCGACCTGCTCTAGGTCTGCGGTAGCCGAAATCTGTTGCTCCTCTCTACTCGCTCTCGTCCATGATCACCGTTGGGGTGGACAGGGTCTCGTGGCCCGGGCATCGAGTGGCGATACAGGCAAGTCGTTCCTGTCGCTCATCGTCGAGCGGGCCTTCAAGCCGTATTTTGCGTTCGCTCACATCCACCAGCCCGGGCTCTTCTTCGTAGTGTTCGAAATCGTCTGCAAGAACGCGGTCAAGCGACAGCTCGATGTGGACGCATTCCAGCGACCACTCTCGCCGTGCGGGGTACATGAAGAGCGTGATAGGCATGCACGCACCGAGTGCCGAGAGCAGAAACTCGTACGGGTTCGGACCGATATCGGTCCCGAGCGGCTCCGTTTCATCGGCGACAAACGCGTGTCGGTCGTTCATGATCCGGGTCTCGTACTGGTTGTCTGAGGTGCCGGTCACCGTCACCGTTGCCAATTGGTACTCCTCTGTCGGAGCTCAGATACTCGGTAACTTCTGGACATTCGATTCCAGAAGACGGATGTCGGTGGGCGCCAGCCCCACTTTGACACGCGACCCGTGATAAGTTTCCGTTTCAGTCGTCGAGTCCCCCAAAGATTTCAACGGGAATTCAGGGGATTCAAAGCGGAGCTGCCCTGCATGACCGAAGAACCCACCCTGCACCAGAACGAACAGCCGGTAATCGCCGTCGACGGACTACTGCCGCCTGATGTTGTCGACATTTTGATCGTCGGTGCCGGGGCGTCCGGCGCTGTCGTCGCATGGCGGCTCGCGCAGGCCGGGTTCTCCGTGGTCTGCCTTGAGCAGGGCCGCTGGGTTGATCCCGCGCTCTACCCGACGAGGGACCGGAACTGGGAGGTCCTGGGCCGGCACGAGTGGAACTGGGATCCCAACAAGCGGGCGGCCCCGGTCGACTATCCGGTCAACGACAGCGAGTCCGAAATCACCCCGCTCATGTTCTCTGCGGTCGGCGGCAGCACAATCCACTGGACTGCGCACGCGCCCCGGTTCCACCCGTCCGATTTCCGTGTGAAAACGCTGGACGAAGTGGCCGATGACTGGCCTTTCACCTACGACGACCTCGATCCCTACTACGATCTGAACGACATGATGATGGGCTGCGCCGGGATCAGCGGCGACCCCGCTATGCCGCCACGCTCTCCGCGACCGATGCCGCCCCTTCCGCTCGGCGAAGATGGGCGACACATGGCCGCCGCATTTGAGCGACTCGGCTGGCACTGGTGGCCCTCCGACAACTATGTGAACTCAATGCCTTACGGGGGGCGCGAGGCCTGCAACTACTGCGGCCCGCTGGGCTTCGGCTGCACGAGGAAGGCCAAGTCCAGCACCGATGTGAACTACTGGCCGGAGGCGATCCGGCTCGGGGCTGTGTTGAAGACCTACTCACGGGTATCAGAGATCACCGTCGGCAACGATGGACGGGCTACCGGAGCACACTATTTCGATCGCGCCGGGAACGTCCACCACCAAGCGGCCCGGAGCGTGGTGATGGCAGGCAACGGGGTCGGCACGCCTCGGCTATTGCTGATGTCGAAATCGGATGCCCACCCGGACGGGCTTATCAACTCGACCGGCCTGGTCGGGAAGAACCTGATGTTCCATCCCTACTCCATCACGACCGGGCTCATCCCGGGATTGTCGAAAACGTGGAAGGGCCCGATGGGCAATATCCTGATGTCGCAGGAGTTCTACGAGACCGATCTGCGGCGGGACTTCGTTCGTGGTTACGCCTACCAGCTCAATCGCGGCAGCGGCCCTTTGACGACGGCACTCGGCGGGGCGCATGAGCCCGTGTCATGGGGGGCCGGGCATCACGAGGATTTCTCGGAGCGTTTCGGCCACAACGTAATTTTGGCTGGCATCGGCGAGGACCTCCCCGAGGAACACAACACGGTTACGCTCGATGAGCGGCTCACGGACAGTAACGGCCTGCCCGCCCCCCGGATCAACTACAGGCTCTGCGAAAACTCCAAGCGCCTGCTGGATCACTCGGTCAAGTCGGCGACACAGGTACTGGAAGAAGCCGGCGCGACCCGGATCATGGCGAATCCGCTGTTGCGTTCGGGCGGGTGGCACCTGATGGGCACGGCACGGATGGGCGAGGACCCGGAGCGCTCGGTGGTCGACGGGTGGTGTCAGGCGCACGATGCGGACAACGTGTTCATCGTCGACGGCAGCGTGTTCGTGACGGCGGGCGCAGTCAACCCGACGCCGACGCTTCAGGCGATCGCGCTGAGGGCTGCGGACTACATCGCACACGAGCGGGATGATCTCAAGGGATGAACCCGCCACGGCCGAACAACTCAGAGAATTCAGAAAGACGCGTATGCCCACCGCCGATAGACAGTTAACAAGCGTGGATCGGGTCGTCTTGAAGCGAGTAATGGACCTGGTCATCCCGCCAGATGGCGATTTCCCGGGGGCCGGAGGGCTGGGCCTAGCGGAGCAGCTTGAACGGTCGTCGCAGCGCTACGGCCGTTTGCGCTCAGGGTTGTTGTCGGTGCTGGACGCCATGTCACTCGATATCGCATCCCGGATTGAGGGCGGATTCGCCGCGCTCGATGAAGAGCGACAGATCGCCGCCCTCAAGACCGTGGAAACCAACCTGCCAGCCCAGTTCGGCGAGTTTGTTGAACTGGTGTACGGGAACTACTACACGGACAGCCGCGTCCACGAACGTATCGGATGGGTCGGCCGGCCCCCGCAGCCGGAGGGTTTCGATCTGGAGCCGTGGGATCCAGCTGTTCTTGAGAACATGCGCAAACGGGAACCGTTCTGGCGTCAGGTGGGCTAAAGCCGGTGCGCGCGAGCTCCGGCGTTCGTTTATCGTGTGCGGACGCCGCAGGGCCTATCTGTAGCTAACGAAAGATACGTCCGCGGAAGACCGGACGAAACCAACCTCCCGAGTCACACAAGAATCGATATCAGGAAAGGGACACCTCGCAATGGACGCTGTTCAACTTAAAGAGACGCTCAGCGGCGGCGGACACGTTTTCGGCTGTATGATCTCCTCGATGCAGGGGATCAGGTTCTCCGGGGCGCTGGCCGGCAGCACGCTGGACTTCGCGATCATCGACACCGAGCACGGCTCCCGTGACCGCGTGGAGAACCAGCTTCTCTGCATGGTCCTCAGGCAGGCTGGGATCACCCCGATCATTCGAGTTCCCATCCCGAAGTCTGAGTGGGTTGCGATGGCCCTAGATGCCGGCGCAGCGGGCGTGCTCGTGCCCTACTGCGAGACGGTTGAAGAGGTTCAGGCCGTTGTCGCCACGGCAAAGTGGCACCCGCTCAAGGGTGAGTACCTGACGCGCGCCGTCACGGACGGCGTCCTCCCGAGCGACAAGACGAAAACGTACCTGGAGAACCGCCACAGGGAATCGATCGTCATCATCGGCATCGAGTCAGTCCCGGGTCACAACAATCTGGACAACATCCTGGAAGTAGAGGGCATCGACGGCATATTCATCGGTCCGAATGACATGTCCACGTCTCTCGGAATCCCGGACGACTACTCGAACGAGAAGTACACCGACGTGCTGAAGGACATCATCGCCAAGTCTAGCGCGAAGGACATCCCGGTGATGATCCACCAGCAGACCATCGAGACGTCGGCCACAGCGATCAAGCTGGGTGCGCGGTTCATCATGCACTCCTCTGACTCGCGGTTGATGCAGACCGCGATGCAGGACCACATGAACCAGTTGCGTGAGATCGCAGGCGCTACCACCACCGAGGGTGGCGACCACGTAGACGTCGCTTAACTCGTTTTCGAACCGTGAGGATCACGCGTTACGGCGCAGAGAGGGACACGTATGGCCTGGAAACGGGTGGTGCTTGAGATAGGCATGGGCACGGACATCAAGGGCCGTGACTACACGAAGGCGGCCGTGAGGGCATTAAGAGACGCCCTGTGGCACAACTCTCTTGGCACGGCCGCCGCGCTGGGGCTGGATGTCGATTCGATGAGGGTCGAGGTGACTATCGGTGTGACCCGGCCGGACCAGGTGGACAGGAACGCCGTCCTGGCGGTCCTGCCGCACGGCACCGGCACAGTGAACGTTGTCGAGGGGGGTCTTGAGATCCTCAACGACGAAGGCACCGACGGAACCCTTGTCGCAAGCGCAGCCGCCGTTGTGCGGTTAGATCTCCCATAGGAGGGCACCCATGCCACTGAAACGCGTGATCCTCGAAATGGGGACCGGTAACGACCTGCACGGCGGCGACTACACGAAGGCGGCGCTGCGGGCGGTGAACAACGCCCTACACCACAGCTCCGTCGGGTTCACACGCGCGCTGGGCATCAACTCCTCCGAGATGAACGTCGAAGTGACGATCGGCGTCCAGGAACCGGGCCAGGTCGACAAAGGCGCGGTCAAGGCCAGCCTTCCCGTTGGCCAGGTGACGGTCAACGCCGTCAAAGGCGGAATCGACGTGCCTGATCCGGATGGCGGCGACTTCGCGATCATCGCCAACGCGGCGATCGCGGTGAAACTGGATCTGCCGTAAATGAACCCGCTAGAGATCCGCTATGACCATTGATACACCCGTCCGCAGTTCACTCAAACCCTACTCCATACATCCGGTCCAGCAGTACATCATCGATGCGGCGGACAAGTGGCCGTCGAAGATTGCGGTGATCGACGGGGACCGGCGGTTTAGCTTCGGCGAACTGAACGCCCACAGCGATCGCCTTTCAGGGGCTCTCGCGGATATGGGAATTAAGAAGGGCGACCGTGTCGGGTTGCTCGCGCCCAACTGCGCTGAGTTTGAAATTGCATTTGTTGGCGTGCTAAAGGCCGGGGCCATCGTCACGACGATCAACTCGGGCTACCGCGAGCGTGAGATAGCGCATCAACTCAACAACAGCCGAGCCTCAGTGCTGATTGTGCACGACTCCCTGACGGAGATGGCGGACGCGGCCAGACCGCTCTTGGACGAACCACCGGAAGTGATCGTCATCCATCCCGATGGGACCGATGCAAGCTCATTCTGGGGGCGGATCGCCGCTGTCCCGCCAGAGGCGCCGAAGGTCGCGATCGACCCGATGAACGATCTCGCCGTGCTGCCGTACTCAAGCGGGACGACCGGGTTGTCCAAGGGCGTGATGCTGACGCACCACAACCTGACCTCTAATGTCGAGCAGTTCTTGAAACGGCCGGGCGAGTTTGCAGAACCGCGGCCGGACGACGTGGTGATGGTCCATCTGCCGCTGTTTCACATTTACGGCATGAACGTGCTGATGAACCCGTGCATCGCCATCGGGAACGCGCAGGTGATGATGGGCCGGTTCGATATCGACGAGTTCCTCGGGCTGCTTGACCAGCACAGCGTGACCGCTCTTTACACCGTCCCGCCGGTACTCGTCGGGCTGGCACAGTACCCGGGGGTGAAGGACCACGACCTGTCCGCGCTTCGCTTCATGGTCATCGGCGCGGCGCCCCTGTCCACAGAACTCCAGACCCGCGTCCAGAGCGTGACCGGTGTTCCCGTACTTCAGGCGTATGGAATGACAGAAACATCGCCGTACACAAATGCCGACTTTGCGGAGAGTGATCGGGCACGCCCGGGGTCCGTCGGTCCTGCAGGCGCCGATACGGAGCAGAAGGTGGTCGACCTGGAGGAGGGCGTTCGCGAGTTGCCTCCCGGCGAAGAGGGTGAACTGTTGATGCGGGGTCCGCAGGTGATGCAGGGCTACTTTGACGACCCGGAATCGACCGCGGAGACACTCACCGACGATGGTTGGCTACGTACCGGCGACATCGCACGAATGGACCCGGAAGGCTACCTCTGGATCGTCGACCGTAAAAAGGAGCTGATCAAGTTCAGCGGCTTTCAGGTGCCACCGGCCGAGCTTGAAGGGCTGCTTCTCGAACATGACGGTGTGGCCGATTGCGCCGTGATCGGGAAGCCGGATGAAAGGTCCGGCGAAATCCCGAAGGCGTTCGTGGTCCGGGCCGCGGGATCGTCCGTGGACGGCGAAGAGCTGATGAGTTTCATCGCCGAGCGTGTGGCCACGTTCAAGCAGATTCGGGAGATCGAATTCATCGATGCCATCCCGAAAAACCCGTCAGGAAAGATCCTCCGTCGGGTGCTGGTTGAACAGGAGCGGGCCCAGGCTTAATCCCAGGACCTAGCCCGGGGAATTAACCCAGGGTGAAGACCTTGAACGCCTCTGCAAAGCGGACGCCGACTTTTACGCCGACCCGGCCCCGCCATTCGCGCATACGGGCGTCTACCTCCGGGTACTGCACCTGGCTTTCGTGCGATTTGAGGGCGGCGACGGCCTTCGCCATGTCCTCTTCTTCAAGTTCGTTGAAGAAGTCCCCGCGCTCCGGCCCCAACATGACCCACACCTCACGAACCTTGTGTGGTTCGAAGCCTTCGTCCAGCAGATCCGGATAGGTCAGCCGGTCACGTGCCGTCGGGTAGACGGCGGACAGCGCTGCTTCGCCCGCGGCCTGGTGGTCCGGGTGTCCGACGTATCCGGCGATCTCCAAACTCCTGGTTGGATTCTGGCAGATCAGGATGTCCGGCTTGTGCCGCCTGATCTCACGTGCGATCGACTTCCGTAGCTCCAGCGTGGGCTCCAGCTCAGAGTCCGGGAAGCCTAGGAATTCGACCGTCTTCAGACCGAGAACCTTCCCGGCCTTTATCTGTTCTTCTTTACGAACGGCGGCCAGCGATTCTTGTGTGTCTTTCGGGTCGTCACTGCCCTTGCTACCGTCGGTGCACAGCACGTACACGACCTCCAGCCCCTCACGGACCAGTTTTGCGACGGAACCAGAGCAGCCGTATTCGGCGTCGTCTGCGTGCGCCACGACAACCATGGCGCGTTTGTAAGCGGGGTCTGGATCGATGGCCCTGGGCATCTAGTAACGACCTTCGTTATGACGGGAGCGGCCCGTGCGAGTCTGAATGTTGGATTTCCCGGCGCGCCGCCAAGGCGTGTCCGGGTAGTTGTGCGAAATGGCGCCGGGGAATTTTACATCCGAAGTTCGTGTATCCAGCGCGGTTAAGGCCTACGGCCATACCAGCGGGTCGCCATCCTCTCGCTTTTCGTGGCGCCGCTTGCTCCAGACGGTGACCCCACCTTCGCCGACGACGGTGAAACGGAAGTCCTGATTGAACAGCGCAGTGTGGCGATCGATGCCGAGGTAGGCGAGGTTTCGGCGTCGAAACCGTCTGGCGCGCATCCCGTAAGTCGAAGCGGTCTCGTAGTCCGGCACGATGACCGATCCCGGGAGGATGTTGAACGCCGACCCCCAGCGTAGTGCGGAACCCGGCGCTCGCTCACCGAAAACGGACGCAGCAGCGCCCGAAGCCGCTATCACGCCGTTCAGCTCGATCACATTGCCGATTGCGGTCCACGCGCTGCTGAACCGGAGCATCTCGTACAGATATCGGGCGTCGCCGTCCGTCAGGTAGACGACGTTTGCGTCCTCAATCCGCGCCGACAGGCCATCGTCCATCGCCGAATCCCGGTCAATCACCGGAACGACTTCGACCTCGGCGTCCATACCGCGGAAATACGCCGCCCCGGCCTCCGCGTGCTTGAGAGCGGCGTCCGGGTCGCCCCCTGCCGCGGTAGGCAGGATTGCGATTCGGGGTGGCCCGATCACCTTGTCCAAAAGGACGCGATCGACGTACTTCATCTCCTGCTCAAACTCACCACCACCCACCAGTATCAAAATGCCGTTCATGCGGTCGCTTCCCCGTTTGCGCTCGAAACGCGGGACAGGAAATCCACGACCAAAGGCCCCGCCAGGTCGCTCCGGTCAAACGCTCCGATGTGGTTCACATCGGGACAGCAGACGTAGTCCACGTTCGGGTTGGTCCCCGCGTCTTCCTCGACCCACGGCTGCATGCGGTCATGCTGGCCCACAAACATGAGGGTGGGCAGGTCGAGGGCCGGAAGGTCTTCGGCGACGCCGGGCCAGTTGAGCAAACCTTCGTCCGAGAGGGCGAGCGCCTCAGGATCCGGGTCGGGTAGGTTCGTAGATCCCGCCCCGTTCAGGCCCATCGCCCGCCTGAGCGCGCGAACGCTGCCTTTCCTGAGCGTTGCCGTACGCTTCTTCATGCTGTCAGCCGTCAGGTTGGTGGCGCGGGCGTGCATCCCGCCCACGACCAGCCCCCTTAGTCGATTCGGTTGCTGGAACGCCATGCCCAGCGCAACCCGGCCGCCGAGCGAGAAGCCCAGCATGTCAAACCGCCTCGCGCCCCCGGCCTCCGCCACCGCCAGCACGTCCATCAGCCGTTCATCCATGCGGTACGCCTCGATATCGTGCGGCGCGTCGCTCCTGCCGTGGCCGAGCATGTCGAACGAGATCACACGTGATCGCGCCGCGAGCAGATCGACCCAGCCGGCATCGGCCCAGCTCTGCGCTGATTGCGCGAAGCCGTGGTGCATGAGCAGCGGAAAGCCTTCGCCCGCGACTTCGTAATAAAGACGTCGGCCTGACGAAGTTACGTAAGGCATGTCGAAAGGTTAACCGACCCTTCACCAAATGCGGCGACCACATACGTCCTCGGCATGGACGTCTGAGGTTAGTCGAGCCTACGGAAAATGCTGTCGTCGCCGGGGTCCGGTGGAACCGGAGAACGGACGGTTTCCGGGGGAGAATCCACTTCAGCGTTCGGGCTGTCCTCCGGTTCAGACGGAGCGGAAGCGTCGCCATCGAGGAGCAGGCCGTCTCCTATCTCGTACACCTCTTCGGCCATGTCAAGCAGGGTCTGGTCATGTGTGGTTGTGACGATCGCCATCTCTTCCGCGCCCGCCATCTGGCTGAACAGGCCAAAGATCGACTGAGCGTTCGCTGAGTCCAGCTCTCCAGTCGGTTCATCCGCCAGGATCACGGACGGCCGCATGACGACAGCCCGGGCGATGGCGACACGTTGCTGTTCGCCCCCGGAAAGCTCAAACGGCCTGTGGCGTGACCGAGGCAGCAGCCCGACGAGGTCGAGCACCTCCGCAGCGCGTTCGTTGCGGGTCCGGGCGCCAACGCCGGCGATGCGCAGCGGCAACTCCACGTTTTCAAATGCCGAAAGCAACGGGAGAAGTCCGAACGACTGGAACACGATGCCGATGCGATGGCGTCGCAGCTCCGTCATCTCTTTCTCGCCCATCTCCACAACGTCGCGTCCCTCAAACCTGACCTGGCCGGACGTCGGTGTGTCGAGGCCGGCCAGCAGGTTCAACAGGGTCGTTTTGCCAGAGCCGGAGCGTCCGACGATGGCGACAAACCGGCCGCGGTTGACCGTGATGCTGATGTCCCGGACCGCATGGACCTCTTCGCCCTCAAGATGGAACATCCGCCCCACGTGGTCGGCGACCAGTAGCGGCTGCGTCGCGCCGTTTTCCGTCATCGTCTTCCACCCCTTCCAGAATCGGCGTCGGAACCGTTTTCGGGCGACGGTCGGATCCGTAACCGATCGTCTTCAACGTCTACCTGGACAAGCCGCTCGATGTTGAGGCCGTCCAACATTTCGCGCGGTATCTGGACCCGTCCTGAAGAATCCACCAGTTGGAATTCCTCAACGTCACGGCGCCCGCCACCGATCTGTCGATCAAAATTTACGCGGCCGCGTATCTCGCTGCTCGTCTTGCCGTCACGGATGGCGACTGCGCGTCCAACAGACTGCGATACGGCAGGGTCATGGGTTACCACGATGATTGTCGTGCCGAGCTCCCGGTTGACCGTGGATAGCATGTCCAGGATTTCCTGCCCCGTCTCGGTGTCCAGTTCACCCGTCGGTTCATCCGCCAGCAACAGTGCGGGCCGGTTGCTGAGAGCGACGGCGATGGCCACCCGCTGCTGCTCGCCGCCGGATAGCTGGGCGGGTTTGTGGGACAGTCTGTCGCCCAGTCCCACCAGGTTCAGCAGTTCTTCCGCCCGATCCCGTCGCTCCCTGCCTCCGGTGCCCGCCAGGAGCATCGGGAGCTCAACGTTCTCCAAGGAATTCAAATAAGGGAACAGGTTGCGAGATGTCTGCTGCCAGACGAAACCGACCTCACGACGCCGGTATTCCACGATCTGTTTCGAACTCATGTTGAGCAGGTCGTAGTCGCCCACATACACCCGCCCAGCGGACGGCGCATCGTATCCAGCTAGAACGTTTAGCAGCGTCGATTTGCCGCTTCCAGACGCGCCGATGATCGCCATCACCTCCCCGCGTTCAACCTCCAGCTCAAGGCCGCGCAGAGCCACGACCTCAAGGTCAGCGACCTTGTAGATCTTGAACACGTCCCGGCAAGAGATGTACGAAGAGCCGGTTGTTCCAGAAGTCATGGACAGATCATCTTTCGCCGATCCGGAGCACGGTCTGGATCGACACACGATAAACGTTAATCAGGATCGCGGCCATCACGACCAGGATCACCCCGCCAAGCAGGGCGAACGTGATCCCGAACGACGACCAGTCCATTGCCACAAGGATGGGTGGCACGACCCGGACGCCCTCGCCGGAGTTGCTCAAGAACGGCAGCATCGTTTCGCCGAGTCGGGTCCCCATGAAGATGCCGATACCGATCGCGACGCCAAGCACGAGCGCCTGCTCCAGTACCACGAGTGAAAGCAGTTGACGCATCGATAACCCGATCGTCCTCAACAGTGCGAATTCGCTCTTCCGGGCATCGAATGATACCTGCGAATGGACCAAGAAACCGACCGCGCTCACAAGCAACACTGTGGCGTAGGCCAGCGCCAGCAAGACCAGCCAGCCGGCCCGGACGAGTGGATCGGACGCTACTTCTCCGAGTGCCGAGTCCCGGTCAACGACCCGCAAGTACGAAAACGGCAGGAGATCGATCTGCATGGCAACGCGCTCGGCGGCACGCGCCGTATCGTCATCCGCGGAGCTGATCCAGAGCTCGTTGTATTGAATGCTGTTTCCGAACACGCCGAACCGGTTAGCCGTCGCCAGGACGGCATCAACGTCCGCCACCACAAACGGATCCTCGTTGGGATCGATCGTTGGGATGAAGTCGATGACATCCACGATCTCTAAAATCAGGTCCTCGTTCTCCAGCGACGCCCGCATCACGTCGCCGATGGAGCGACCAGAGCGCTCCATGAACTCGCTACTGGCGAGCACCGGGACCGGCGGAGTTTCGAGCCCGGCGAAAAGCATGAACCCGGCTGCGCCTTCAAACTCGCCCCAACTGATGCTGACGGCTCCGGGTATCGGCCGGTCTTGTTCGTCCGACGCCGGAAGCAGGGGCACTCCACTCCAGCGGTCCAGAGCCTCACGATCATCAAAAGACTCGATCGCGGTCACCGTTCCGTCCGACGACACGGCGGAGATCTCGTCGATCTGCAGGCTTCCGGGTGGCAACGGTCCAGATCCGGATACGAATGTGTTCAGCGCGCTGAACCAGAACGCCAGCAGGTTCAAAGAACCCGATTGAGTTTCATCGACATTGAATGACACCCTCCCGACGCTTCCTCCGATGGTGCACCAGTCCGGTGCGATCTGTGAGCCATCTGACTCGCCTGACTCTGGTGGGACATCTGGCGCGTCGGGCTCCGGGCATTTAAAGCTAAGACCACTCGCCGGACTGGGCTGGAGATTCCCAATAGGCCCGGCGGAGTATCTGCCGTTTACGTCCCGGAACGCCGCAATCACACTGATCCCCGGCGTGGGCTGACTGGGCCGAATGCGCATCGAAAGGAATTGTGTGTCAGGCGGGAGTGGGATGCCCGGCATTTCGTCGACACGAATCGACTCCAGTTGGGAGCCCAACGCGTCAGGGTTCAGCCCCGATCTGGACCATGCCACTTCAGCAAAGTTGTCCGGATCCACGGCGATCATTCGATACGAGTCGCTGCCGAACGCGCGGTCTACGGAACCGTCACGTTGCAGCACCCGGGACACCGTCTCCACCTCATGAAGCCGTTCGATATTGGTGACGATGTCCGCGCCCTGCTGTCTCGGCCTGGTCGCCAGATCTAGCACCCGTACATCGGCTCCAGTGGCGTAAAGCGCTTGGTCTCTGCCGTTTCGGTCCAGCGTGGCGCCGAAATTGGCGGCGAAAACGCCGAGTCCGGCGGTGAGAATGAACAGCAGCGACAGCCGGGAGTAGTGCGCCGGGTTGCGCGCCATCGTCCACAACCCGAGGATCATCATCGGCGACACAAGACGGTAAAAGACCCGCCCGGAGAACAGCTTTGCGAGCAATCCCATCATCAGGGGAAACACCCGCAACATGACGACACCGGCGGCGACAAGGAACAGCGCCGGGATGGCGAGCGTCACCTGATCAACCCTGTTCTCCCCGGCGAGGTTCTCCGCCGCGACCGAACCCCGGGATTGCAGTTGGCCCAGCAGGACCACGACAACGCCCAGCGCGACGACATCAAGGTAGTAGCGCTGGAACGCTGGTGGTCCCGTCGATCGCCCGGTGCGGCTGCGATGCGTCAAAAGGCCGACGCGTGAGGCCCTGAACGCCGGGTAGAACAGGGCCACGAAGCTGAAGAACCCGCCGATAGCTGCGAGCCGGTACGCCGCCCAACTCACCTTCACGGGGAGCGCCGCACCGCCGTTGAGGTCGCTAAACCAGGGCATGACCCCGGCGTACTTGATCGCCAGCGCGGCGATCGGCGGTCCGATGGCCACGGCGACCAGGGACAGCACGGCCGCCTCGATCACGAACACGGTCACGATCTGGCCGCCGCTCGCCCCGCGGGTGCGGAGAAGCGAAATCTCCTCCCGCTGCGCATCGACGAGAAGGCTGGCGAGGGTGACGGCGTAATACAGGACCACGAGGACTACCAGCATCATCACTATCGTCATCGGGAGATGGTTGAAAAAGAGGCGCGTCTCGAAGTCGTCCAGTGTTGTACCCAGCCCGGTGATCTGCCGATAGGTGTTGCTATCGACCCTCATGGTCGCGTTCAGCGTCGAAAGGGCATCCACGATGCCCTGAGCAGATACAGCGTCGATGCGGTCCGGGTCCACATCAAGCGTCCAACCATAAGACACCGTCATGTTAGGAGCGTATTCGGCGAGGATGTCCACAAATGTCGACTCGCTCAACATCGACACGGCAAACGAGAAGTCTGGAGATTCAAACGCAAACAGATCGTCGTAAATGCGCCAGAAGGCCGAGTCCGGATTACGCCGTTCAAAGATTCCGGCGACGACCGGTTCAGGGGCCGGGTTATCGTGATTCCAGAACGGATCGGCGACAAAGGTATCGCCGATGGAGTATTCGAACGCGTCGGCGACGCTCGCCGGGATGATGATCTCGGGCCTGAACACCTCCCCGGGCACCGGTGCCACCTGCCTCTCCGTAATCGGGTGCAGCCCGCCGCCCACGACATCGATCTCGTTTTCAAGGCCCGGGAGCAAAACGAATGCAACTCGGCGCTTGACACCGTCTCCTGCCGGAGGCACATCGGAGATCGGCTCGAAATCGAATGTCGCGCTGCGGATGGCGAGGTGCTGTTCTTGAACGATCTCGCCCAACCGGACCGACAGGATGCTATCGACCTTCGCAAGAATCGCATCGTGAGATGACCGCTGGCCCGTCGGCGCCGAGGTCTGCATGACGACGTCCAGTGAGGCCGCCGTCTGTCGGTCCATCGCATGCCGCAAAGCCAGATTGCGCAGCGAATCGAAGTAGATGAACGTGGCCGCCATGATCGCCACGGCGATCACGACGCCGGTTATCACGGCGATCAGGAGCCTGAAGTGCGCGACGCTGCGACGGGCGATGAGGCGCAGGGAGGTGAAGATCATTCCTGCAACCTCGTCGCATCATGCATCGCCCGTCTGCTGTAACGAACGGTCAGCAAGCCGACAGCGGCCACGGCGATCGCTCCAAGCAGGACGTACCCGAGCAGAACCGGCTCCCACTGCGTTGCGAGGATGAAGGGCGGAAGCGGCTCTGCCCCTGAGGAGGTTCTTGAGGAGACGCCGACGGCAAGTCCGGCGATGGCCAAGCCGGAACCGATGCCCAGCGCAATGCCGATCAGCCCAAGGAACAGGTGCTCGATCACCGCCGTTGCGACGTAGTTGAGCCGTGTGAGCCCGAGTGAGCGGACGAACGCCTCCTCGGTGTCCATCTTCCCGGCGTACGCCCGCAGATATGTCAGGTAGCCAAGTATGGCGACGATCAAGGTCGTGATACCGGCGAACAGTCCGATACCCCGCCACCCGGCCACCGATAATGGGTCCACCAGCGAGAGGTTCTGCTCGTCCCGCCTCACCTCGACCCTGGCGGCTGCGGACAACAGCGAGTTGACGTCCGCCAGCGCCTGGTCGTGATCTTCCGGCACGACGGCGATGAAAAGTTCATCTATCAATTCGGTCGAGAGAGCCCCTTTGAGATCGATGAAATCGGCGAGCCTATCCAGGTCGGCGACCATGAATCCGGCGTTGTCATCGGGGTCCAGGGTCGGGAAGAACTCGGTCACTTCGACAGCGACGAGCGGAGTAAGACTCCCCGACAACCGGGTGATAAACGGAACGCCCGGCGCAATACTGGCATTGGCGATCAGTGTGGAGCTCACGATGACGGGTAGTGGGCCCCCGCTCGCCGATCGGTAGATGCCGCGCACGCCGCCGTCAGAGCCACGCCCGAAGCTCAGGCGCCCGGTGCCGCTTCCGGACGCTTCTCCAACGTCTTCTGATCTCAGGTCCAGATTGAAGGCGGCGTCCAGGCCTTCCGATGTAGGAAACGTCGTCCAGCGATCGGGCGTATCGAAATCGACGAGGACACTTCGCGTTCCGGTCGCGGAATCGATTGCGACGACGTCGTCCATGAGGATCGATCCTGCGGTAGCCCTGTCATCTCCGGCCGGTTCGAACAGCTTGATCGACAGCAGTTCTATCGGCGTAATGACGCCTTCCAGAGACGCCGTTTGAAACCGCCAATCCCCCGTCTCCACCGGGCCAAGCGTGATGGTTTCCACGATACCGCTACCGCCGCGTATCGTCGCCCAGAGGAACAGGTGCTCGATCTCGTCGCCGGTCTGTGTCCACACCCCTAACTCCGTGGCCCGGTCAGGCAGGAACAGGGGCTCCACCGCCCGGTCGGACGAGATTTCCCCGAGCAGATCGGAAAGCTTCATGCCGGAGAAATCGGAGCGGAACCACGCTATGTCTGCGAAGGCATCAGGCTGCACGGCGAGCAGGTCAAAAACCGGACCCCGCGCGGCCGTTCCGATCTCGCCCGAGACCCTCATGGCGGCCGACACCTCCTGAATGGACGGGAACCCACGCAGGGTTTCGACCTTATCGATGGCATTTCGGGCCGCCACAACGTGTATGTCCGAACCGGAGCCGTAGAGGACACGCTCGCGTGCGCTGTCCTGCAAGGTAGTCGCGAGTGTCGCGACGACTACCGCCGACCCGGATGCGAGCGTGAGCAGGAGCACGGCGGGGGCGTAGAAGTAGGGCGCCCGACCAAGCCGCCAGATGGCGAGCGCGGCCCAGACGGGCCCGATCCTGCTGAGAACGAAGGCCATCCCTCTCACCGCCGGCGGAAAGATCCGCAGGAAGATAAGCGACACGCCAAGTAGGGCAAGCGCCGGCGCGAAGAACAGGATCGGGTCGGTGCTGAGACCCCCGTCTTGATCTACCTGGATCACCTCGTTACCACTTGCGCCGAGCTCCCAGATGAGGAAGCCCGCCAGGAGTAGCAGCGCGGCATCAAGGAAGTAGCGCTGGAAAAACGGCGACCCGGTCGGCTGTGCTTCGTTACGTAGCTGGACGACCACGCTGCCGACGCCGCCCAGTACGGTCGGCACGACAAGTACTCCGAACGCCACCAGCCCGGTCACAAGTGAGAACAGGAACTGTTCCAGCTCCAGCGCTACGGGAAGGGTTCCACCGTTGGTTATGCCGTCGAAAGGCGGAAATCGGCCTGCCTGTGAAATCACGGCGACCGAGATAAACGGCCCCAGCGCCACCGGAATCCCGATCAGGATCGCCGCTTCCAAACCGTACAACCGCGCCATTTGAAAGAGTGAGATGCCGCGGCTGCGGAGCATCCCGATCTCGTCCCGCCTCCTGGTTGCGAGCACGCCGGCCGCCATCAGCAGGTAGTAGACGACGATTGTGAGCAGGATGGTCGCCATCAGGAACATCGGTATCCGGGCGAACACGGACCTTCGCTCGAGCGCGTTGAAGCCTCTTTCGAGTCCGCTTAAGACCAGAGACCCGGGGACGGCCTGTTGGATCCGCGCTTCAAACTCGTCCGTCGTCTCGGCGATCTGGCCCGCATTCAATTCGCTCAGTCGGGTTTGGTCTAGCTCGACGATCCAGGCCGCGTCCATCGGTGTGGCTGCAGCCTCCAACGACACGGCGTCGAAGCCGTCCGGTGTCACGAAAAGCCCGACCGTACCCCCGCTGAACCCCGGAAGTAGTTCCGGACGCAACAAGGGGCCGTCAAACCCCATCCAGAAAGCGCTGCGTTCGTCATCGGCAACGAAAACGCCGCTGATGAACACGTCTGCGGCGGAAGAAGCCCCGAACGCCAGTTTGAGCTTCAGGGTGTCTCCGGGGGCGATACCGAGGTCGGCAGCAAGGTCCGCCACGATCGCCGCTTCCGCCACGATTCCGGACGACGCGCCCGGCTGCGTGTTCGTCGGCGTCTGTGGCGGCGCGCCGGAGACGAACTCCACGTTATCTACGAATCCGTCCATCAGCACGAAACGCGCCAACGACCAGTCGTCGACCGTGGCCGGGTCCAGGTTGAGATGGTAAGCGGAACGAAGGGCGCGTCTTGAATCCGACGCTGTGGATCCAAAATTGAAGAAGGCGGCGGTATCTATTCCGGTGGTAACCGTGTTGATCGCGCTCATCCGGGAAGGGATGGCGTCGTTGATAACGACAAGGTTTTTACCGATCGGTGGCAGATCGTCGAGCACGGCTTCGACGCCGACGCGATCAAGGCTCTTGAGATACGCCGGAGCACCGCCGATCACGACGGTGGCGATCAAGATCGCCAGCCCGACTCCAAAAAGGAGTCCTCCGTCCGCTGTCCCACGACGGCGTATGAAACGGCCGAAAAGGAACGGCCCTGACCCTGAGATACCGATTCTTACTCGCCTTCCAGCAACCGTCGCATCTTAACTAAAGCCCAAGGTCTGAACGCGGCCGTTCCACACTGCCCGATCTTCACCGTACATCCGATCTCCCGTTCAACTATGGCGTCTTGTGCAGATACCGCCCGTTGATCATTTTCCCGCGGGCCTGAACACTACGAACATTGCAAAGCTGGAGCGCGATGGATACGTCGTCAACGCCCGGATCGAATTTCGAATCAATCCCAACGGTTCAATCGAGATGGAAGAAATCTGGCGAGATATCGTCCCATTGAAGTTAGCTTCCCACAGCGTTTCCAAACTCCGATTCGGGCTGGGGAATGGAGCCTTCGGCGATTCCCTCCTTGACATCGTGGTCATAACAGGCCTTGGGATGACGTTCCAGCAGGAACTGTTCCCCGACTACGAGGAACGACTGAGAGAGAACGCCCCGAATTTGCCGAGGTGATTTACGATCTCTCGCCCGAAGGAGAGCGCGTTTTATGGGAGGCCGCCGTTCCCGATCTGGATAGATTCTGCTGCAGCGCGCGATTCTTCGATATCTATACGGGGGCACCGACGAGTTCTCAACAGGGGCTGGAGAAGCCATCGCGTTAAGAATCGTAGAGACGTACCAGTAAAACAATCCCGGAGTCACGGCCTCATCCCTGCTCTGCGTATCGAGTGAAGAGGTTCTCGAGGGCGCTGACTACAACCCATAGTACTGAATCAAGTGGCGATCTCTTCGCCCATGTTCTGATCCAACGGAGGGTTTGTCCCCTCCCCCCAAGAACGGGAATCTTGTAAATCGATGGCACAGGCACAGACGGCACCAGGGCAGTTAGGCGGTCCGTTAAGGCCGAAGGTCTTCAATTTTCGGCTCTTAAGGCTGTTGCAATTCCAGGGTAAATCATCGATTTCCTATGGTCGGTTTAGTTTTGATATCGTGATTCGTCTCCGACGGCGTTTTTGTGTGGGCATCGCGCACATTTAGATCTGCGGGCCACGTGCGACCCTGACGCCAACGGGCCGTTTCCTTATACTTTGCCGATGGCGCTCACCGATAAAGACATTGGCCGTAACGTTCGGTATCTACGCGTTGAACGAAAATTGACGCAGGCCGCCCTTGCGAATCGTGTGTACCTGGACAGGACGGCGATAAGCCGCCTGGAGCGTGGCGAACGCACGGTGACAGCCCCGGAGCTCGCCTCCATCGCACAGGCCCTTGGTGTGGACATGGAGTTGTTGACCACCACGCATGAACAGAGGGTGGCGGCAACACGGGCATCTTACGAACCACCGAAACCTGTAACGGCATCACCTTCGCACTGGATGCAGATCCACCTCGGCGGCGGACAGGCGGGCTACTTGGTCGGACCGGGAACAGGACGGGTGCCGGCGATCGCGCTGGCCGATACTTCCGAGGCCCCCGTCACGAAAGTCGTCGCTCGCCGTTCTACCGACTGACGTGTGACCGGCTCTCGCAAGCCTCCCGAACGTCCATACGGCATGTGAAGCAGCCGCTTTTGCCCCGTTTCAACGTGATGTGAGAATCTCCCACATCTTGCTGAATGTGTGTGGCATGCACGCAAATACAACCCCGTTAAGACCCTCCTTCGGATACCGTCTTGGCTGGCGCCGATGCTCGTCGGAGTCGAGCCCACCCGCAGCTACGAACGGATCTCCCTGCAGGCGTCTCATTGACTGGGGCGCCGGAGCCGATGTCTGGCAAGAGAGAGGTTTATGTACAAATTTCTGATAAGACGGCTGATATTCAGCATCTTCACGCTCATAGGCGCGACGATCATCGTGTTCACGCTTTCCCGCGTGGTCGGTGACCCCCGTCTTCTTTATGCGCAGGAGGGTGGCTACGGCCTGTCTGACCAGGCATGGGACGACCTGGGAGTGATGCTCGGCCTTGATAAACCGCTTATAGTCCAGTACTTCTTGTGGGTGGGCGATGTCGTCTCAGGCGATCTTGGAGAGTCACTCCTCGGTCGGGTGGAAGTAAGCAAACTGATTCGCCAGAAGGCCCCGAATACACTGCAACTAGGACTGGTCTCCTGGGCGATCGCGACGTTTATCGGCATCCCGTTAGGCGTCTTATCGGCCGTGAAACGCGGATCGTTCTGGGACTACCTCGGAAGAGGATTCGCACTGCTGGGCCAGGCGGCGCCGCCGTTCTGGATTGGCATCATGGCCATCCTGCTATTCGCCGTCAGGCTTGACTGGTTGCCGGCCGGCGGAAGGGCGGAAGGGATAGGCGGGCTCAAAAGTTTCATACTGCCCGCCGGAACCCTGGGACTTGCAGCGTCCGCAAGCTATCTGAGGCTGACCCGTTCAGCCATGCTGGAAATCCTTGACTCGGAGTTCGTAAAACTGGCCCGGGCAAAGGGCGTGGGCACCCAGCTGGTTATCTGGAAGCACGCGTTTAAGAACGCTCTCATCCCGCCGCTAACTTTGTCCGCACTGATCCTGGTCGGGTTCATAACCGGGACGGTTGTTGTTGAGACGGTGTTCACATGGCCGGGATTGGGCAGGCTTGCCGTCACATCGACGAACGAAAACGACTTCCCGGTAATGACCGGCGTGGTGTTGGTGTTCGCCCTGATGTACGTGATCATTAACCTGATCACTGACCTCACTTACGCTGTTGTAGACCCACGAATCCGGATCGGCTAAAGGGGATCAGTGATTAATGGCAACTGAAGTATCTAGAGGCGACTCGCAAGCCTTCGCTGTCGTAGGCCGGGCACGGCGTCGAAACCGTGCCCAGCGCTGGTGGAGGTTCGTGCAGGAATGGCCGGTGCTGCCGGTCATGATGCTCATGGTCCTGCTGATCCTGGCACTCCTGGCCGGAACTCCGTGGTGGGGGAACGTAACCGGTTTCAACCCGGAACTACCCTCACTGTCGGATCGGAACGCGGCGATCAACTCCGACGCAGACCTGAAGACTTACGAACGGGCGGTGGCGAGGGCCGAGAAGAACGGCGACCCGATTCCGGCCCGCCCGCACTTCTGGCTCGGGGCTGACCAGTTCGGCCGGGACATCCTGACCCGGATCATGAAGGGAGCGCAGATCTCCCTCATCATCCTGAGCATCGCTGCGTCCGTCGGGATGGTGTTCGGCACCTTCTACGGATTAGCGGCGGGCTATTTCGGGGGGTTACTGGACGAGATTCTGATGAGAGCACTGGACGTGTATTTCTCGATACCGTTCATCTTGTTGGCCTTAGTCGCAGTGATCGTGTTCGGCCAAAGTATCTCCGTCATGCTGGTGCTGCTTGCACTGCTGGCATGGCCGCCGTTTGTACGAAACGTACGTGCAGAGGTGCTGAGCCTCAAAGAACGTGACTACGTGGCTGCGGCCCGGGCAACCGGCGCATCAGACATCTGGATCATGTGGAAGCACATCGTTCCGAACGTGATCAACACGGTGATCGTGATCGCAACACTCCGCGTGGGTCAGTTGATCCTTGCGGAAGCGATTCTGAGCTTCCTTGGAGCCGGTGTGCCACCGCCCACCCCGACTTGGGGCGCGATGGTCGCCGAGGGACGTGACTACCTGGCATCCGCCTGGTGGATATCGTTCTTCCCAGGAGTCATGATCTTCTTGCTGGTGATGTCGCTGAACTTCATCGGTGACTGGTTCAGGGACAAGTTCGACCCCAGGCTCCGGAACTCGGTTTAACGGCGAGGGCGCAAGCCCACCAACGTAGACCACGGTAATACCGGGAGGGCCACGCCATTACGGCGTGGCCCTCTTGATTTGTCTGACATTCGTTGACGCGCCTTATGACGTAAGAAGGGACGAAATGTGGCCGTTAGAGCCGGACATCCTGACTGCTGTCCGGCTGCGTTCCGAGGCTCTCGAAGGTTGAGGAAGTGCAATTCCGCAACGGCGTATTGGTTCCTACTGAAGGCCGGGTGCCTCAAGTGTCCTGACGTAGTTGATCAGATGCCAGATCTCGTCATCCGTTAACCCGGAGACGGGTCCCATAGCTGTACCGGCCACTCCGATCCGGATGATCTCGAATAATTCGCCCTGCGTGTGTAGTGGCACGTGAACGGGGAGATTGGCCGGTGGCGGGTACAGGGAGACGGATCCAGCGCCGTCACCCTTGCCGCCCTCGCCGTGACATACGCTGCAAACCGCCTCGTAAGCCACTTTGCCCTTTGCTAACGAATCTCCATCCGGTACGAACGGATTTGTCTGGAGGTAGACGCTGACTGGTGCGAAGAACTGAACCCAGACAATGAGTCCGGCGCCGATCGCTCCCGCCGCCGTTCCCGGGGCCATGAACATCACCCCGCTCCGTTCATACCAGCCGCCAAGAGGTACACCGACCGCGAGTAACACGACACCGATCAGTGCGATTTCCACGCCCAGTAGCACCCGGCCCAGGTCTTTATCCGGCCGTATAGCACCACTGTTCGATCCGGCGCCTGCCAGAACCTCGAAACGGAACGCAGCGCGCGCGTCGAATCCGCTGAGGCGGGTGATGTCCGCCTCGATCTGCCACACGCCTACCAGGGCAATTACGGCATCGTTCAACACCCAGACGCCATTACCGACGTTTTCAAGCGGTACCGGCAGCTCGCCAAGGTCCTCTTCCAGGAAGCTGAGCCGGACGCGCACGTCCGTCGCATCGGTCAGGGGAGTGCCATTGCGATCTGTCAGGGAAATCCGAACCTGATTACGCCCGGTTTTTGCCGGCTCCACAGCGATGTCGATTACCACGTTTTCCGAGATCGTGTCTCCCACGAAACCGTTCGGCAGTCCTCTGCCCTCCCGGGCCGCGACCTGGCGGGCGGGTTCCATGCTGGTCATCACGCCGGCGAGCAACAGCACAAACAACGCTATCACCACCTCCCCGATCACGGTGCGGGTCAGCCACCGGCTCGCGTTGTCGTCACGGGCCAGCCGGTGGCGGATCCAGCGATGGTTGATAGCGGCAAGGACAAGCAGCGGGATGATGATCGCCGTTTTGACGATCAGGGTGATGCCGTACGGTACGCCCAGGGACGGGATGGTTGTGACTTGCGCCCAGGCGCTGAACAGCCCGGACACGGCCAGCAACGCCGCCCCGACGATCGCCACGACCGAGAATCGAGGGATGGCCTCTGCGAGGAACTCACGCCGGTAACCCGCTTCGACGCCCCGGAGCGCCGGAAGCACCGCCAGGCCGAGGTGGATCAACCCGCCACCCCACAGCGCTGCGCCGAGGAGGTGGAGGTAGTTGGAGAGCTGTGCAGGAAATGCCAAATCCGGCGTCGCGCCGGCATGGCTGACGAACGTGATGGGCGCCAACAATAGGAGAGATGCCCCGAGCGCCGCATAAGCTGCGTAGTCCGCCTTAACGGCGTTGCCCCCATCAGGTCGCTCTGATCGGCCGTTCCGTCGCACGTAGCGCGTTATCAACGCGGCAGAGAGGACCAGGAAGAAACCTGCCCGCCACAACCACGACCGGCCCCAGTCTGTCTCAAGCGTGTCGCACACCGGTTCGCCCAGCGCATCAATCCAGGAAACATCGAAGGTCGATCCGGACTGCGATAACAGCTGGCCCAACGAGGAAACGCCCAGGACCAATATCCCGGCCAGGTACAGCCACCAGACGCGCCGCTTCACCGTGATGAACGACACTCCACCGCCTATCACACTCAGAGCTACACGCCACACAGCAAGTTCCAGTACGAGACCCCCGGCGACGGAAAGGCTCCCCAGCAGAACGAGCCAGCGCAGATAGGGTTCCTGCGGATTGGAGAAAGTGGGCTGAGAAGGCAACTCAACTTCGCCGGAGATCGCCTCGCCGACCGAGAACAGGAATGATCCCCTGACCCGGTGTCCATCCACGGTCGAAACGTTGGCCCATGACACGGTGTAGGTGCCGTTGTCCAGGTCTGGAAGTGAGACGGACACGGACTCTACGGGGTTGCCCTGCGTGGTGACATCGTCATGATCAACGCTATCGCCGCGTGCATTTAAAACCCGGATATCGGCAAGATCCGGTTCGATACCCTCTGAGAACCAGAGGACGATGCGTTCCGGTGATTCAGGAAGCTCCGAGTTCGGCGCGGGTTCCGCCCGGCTCAGGTTGGCGTGCGCCGCGACATCGCCAACCGGCCGGGCCAGCAGGAAGAACACTGCGGCGGCTAGACCGATCAGAGGGAACAGCCAGCGCCTTGACGACCTACCCATTTTCAACGGCGTCGGCCGCGCCGGTTCCGGGACCTGCCCTTTCCTTTTTTGTTTCGAGCGCCCCGGAACGACAGCAGAGTCAAACCAACGACCAAACCGCCGAGCAGGCCGAAAGTGATTATCTCGTCCGTATATCCTCCCCCTCCGCCTACGCCGTGGAGGAGGAGGCCCGGGGTGCGCTCGAACATCGTTTACTTTCTCCTGAGGCCTAACGTCAGGCCACCGGCGCCAACGGCGAGGCCGCCGATGCCGATAACGATGGCGATGATAGCCAGTGTCTGGGCGGAAGAAGCGTCGTCCGACGCGGCTTCAGCAGCAGTCTCTGCAAGTGCCGCCGACTCCTGCGCTCCCCGAGCGGCGCCCTCGATTTCTCTCGGCGCCGAAACCTCCAACGGGAACTGGATAGAGGCCTGTGTCTGGATGTCATCAAACGTCCCCGGTCCAGAATCGAATTCCAGATTGATCTCGGTCTCCTGGATCTGTCCGGTTAGGTGGAACGTGTACGCGCCCGGCGCGGTCGGGATCATCGGAGCGACGTAGTGGCCCGGGTCCAGGAATGCGGCGGTAAGCGTCAGGGTCTGGGAGGTGTTTGTCGGGATGTGCGTGACCTCGACCTGCAGCGCCCCGTCCAGGCCCTCGAGCGGGCCCGTCGGCTCTGAGGCTTCTTCGTGGCCGTGTTCGTCGCCTTCGTCTTGCTCCATTGACATTTCCGGCATCTGACCCTGGCCACTGTGAACGGCCTCCACGGTGTCACCCGCGTTGTGCCAGACAACGGCCGAGCCCGGGCGAACCATCACGTTGGCAGGTGAATACCCGGTAGCCGTGACCTCAATCTCGACGTCGCCTTCGGGAGCGTCCTCCGTCACCATCACCGTCCCACCGAGCTCCGGGCTCAGGTGGTTGTGATACGGCACGGTTGAATCTTCCAGCCCATGTCCGAAGATGAACGAGTACTCCTCGCCCGGGTTGATTGTGCCGCCTTCAAACAGTGCGCCCGTGGCCGTCTCTAACGGGCCACTGATGCGCACCGACACGGCGTTCGGGAATCCCTCGTATGCCGGCTCTGTCGCCCAGCCAACGATGTAACTGAAGTCTCCGGCGTCACGGGATTCGTGCGCCGCCGCCATGACCGCCGTGACCGCAATAAGTCCGATCGCGACGACAAACGTCAGGGGTAATTTGAATCTAGAGATAATCGCCACTTCTGGCTCCTTCAATAAAACCGGCGCGCGTCGGCACGCCATCGATGCAACTAGTGGTTGCGAATCTGTCAGAAGGAGCTAGGCGATCGGGGGTCGCACGAGTTGTATGCCCGTAAACCCGGACGGAGGATCGTCGTCCGTGACGATACCGACGAACCGGAATGCGACGTTTCCATCGCCCAATCTGATGGCTGCCGAAGGGACCACGTTGTCTATGCTCAACCCCGTCGCATCGCTGTCGCCCGTAGCGAGCACAACCACGGCACTTATATCGTCCGCTTCGTGGCCGTGTGGGACCTCAGAGACGTGACGGTGTTCCGGCTGTATCTCATCCAGGAACACGTGGCCGTGGGAAGCCTGACGCTCGGCGAAATGGTGGTCGAGAACAGGGGCGACGATCGTCGTCAGCAGAGCGACGATGGCCAGCAGGACCATCGTCGTCATCGTTCCTGTTCGCGTCAAATTCAACCGAGGTGACCCCTGATCGCGGCAAATCGAGGATTGCCAGTGCTTCTGGATTGGCGAGCGTCCTGTCCGTGAACGTGAATCCAGACACCAGAGCACGGGCTGTACAGCCAGCCATCCCGTACGAAGGGTAGTGGTCGGTTGGACGCCCGTAAATAGGCAATCCCTCACGCGCCCGCTTTCCGTACTTGTCTGTAGATCGGGACGCTGGATGAAGCATCGAAGAGGGATATGGGACGCATTGGCGGATTCAAGTTCGCGCAGCATCGGTGGGGGGCCGGACATTTCGCCCACCGGCCTACTTGGGATTCTGACTTTCCTGACGATGGCGGCGACGCCGTAGAGCGTAGAGTAGACGTGCACCCCGGTCGAGCTGATGATCTGTCGATCCTCAACCACCCCGAAGTAGTGCCCGACATCGAGCATCGAGGCAAATCGCTTTGATCTCGCCCCCATCAAACGCCCTGAACCAGCGTGTGTGTGGCCAGAACACGTCATCCAAGTCGCCCATGCTGTAGACGTGCGTGTACGGCTGCCGGCGCAGGTAAGCCTCGATCCCGTCGCGATCCCGTAGTTCGGCGAAATTCATCCCCTGATCTTACCGGCGCACGCGTCCGTCCAGATAAATCGGCATGCTCACGGCCTCATCACGCTCAGCGCACTGCTCCTCACGGATTCCTCACATTGCGCTTGTCAACGTGCCGCGGGTACCGACAACCGGAATCCCTGAGTGATCGGGAGTACACGATGGATCTAGACGCACTGGCAAAGATGGTTTTGCACGGCGATCACATCGGCGCCGAACAGTGGACCGTTGAGGCGCTGGCGGAGACGGTCGAACCGAAGGCGATCATCGACGGGGCGTTGATCCCTGGCATGGACGAGGTAGGACGCCGTTTCAAAGGTGGCGAATACCACCTGCCCGAGGTGCTGATCGCGGCCCGGGCTATGAAGGCCAGCTTGAAGCATGTCCGGCCTCTGCTCAGCGAGGCGGACGGGCCCAGCATCGGGCGCGTCGTGATCGGTACGGTGCAGGGCGATCTGCACGACATCGGCAAGAACCTCGTTTCGATGATGTTGGAGGGCGCCGGATTTGAAGTACTCGACCTTGGGGTGGATGTTTCTCCTGAGGCGTTCGTTGAGGCCGCAGAGGACGAGGATACGCGACTGGTGTGCCTGTCCACGTTGCTGACCACGACCATGCCAAAGATCGCAGAGACGGTGAAGGCACTGGACGCAGCGGAGCTTCGTTCCGGCCTGAAGGTGATGGTTGGCGGCGCGCCGGTCGACCAGGTGTTCACCGATCAGATCAAAGCGGACGGATACGCCACTGACGCGCCGGCCGCGGTGGAGCTCGCCAAGTCTCTTCTTGGCGTCGGAGAAACGTCATGACAGACACCGGGCTAAGCGACACCCTCAAGAAACACAAAGCGTTCTGGGACCGGGAGCCGGGAACGGGCCCGCTGCTCAACATGGCGTCGGTGGAAGGCCGATCGCTGTACGCACCGCTGCAGGGCGTGAGCATCCCGCTGGCGGACGGCACAATCCTCTCGACGCAGGGCGACCCGCTCACGCCGGATATGATCGATCCAACGCTAATATTGAACGCCGAAGAGTTCCCGGCCCGAGAAGACTCCCACAAGACAGACGGTCCGCTCACCGTGGATGACCTGTTTGTGACAAGAGCCCCGTTCGGGAAGATACCGTGGGTGGAAGCCATCCTTGGCTGCCCGGTGGTGCCCCGATTGGACACGGGCTCGATCTACTCGGCGCCCTTCCTGGGCGCCGTCGAGCTATACGACACCATCCAGTCCCCCGAGCAGAGTCCGTGGCTGGATCTGCTGAAGGCGTATACAGGCGCTCTGGTAGAGGATTCCGGCGGCAGCTATCAGATCGCCCAGTGCCTGCAGCGCGGGCCAACGGACCTGACCTCCGCCGTGCTCGGACACACGCGGATGTGCCTGGCGCTGTACGACAATCCAAACGAACTGAAGGCGCTGGCCGAGAAGTGCACCGAAACCTTCATCGCGGTGGCGAAGGCCCAGCAGTCTCAGGTGCCAGCGCTGGAGGGCGGGTTTAGCAACCCGTTCGGCGTCTGGTCGCCCGGTTCCGTGGTGCGGACGCAGTGCGATGTGGCGTCTTCGATCTCGTCGGATCAGTACGAGGAGTTCTTCTTCCCCTACGACACCGAGATCTGCAAGAACTTCGACTACTCGGTGGTACACCTGCACTCCGGCTACCTGCACCACATGGACGTTTTCCTGAAGGAGCGCTACCCGACGGCGGTACAGGTGTCATTGGACACTGGTTCCACTCCGTACACGGTAAGCGACCTGATCCCGGTGTTCTCCCGGGTGCTTGAGTCGAAGCCGCTGTTTGTTCAGGGGGACATGACTCGGGAAGAGCTAGATGAGCTGCTCGGGGCGCTGCCGTCACGTGGCCTGTACGTGTCTCCGCGGCGGATCTTTGACGACTAGGGGCTGAGCCCGGCGGCCAAGAAGTAGTCCGCCAAGAAACGGTCGATGTACTCCGGTACCGTCGCCTCATTCACGCGGTCGAACACCGGCATGTAGGGCTTCACGTTCAACACCGGTGTCCCGTCGATGGCGTCCAGTTCCTGGACCGTGATGGTAGCTCCGTCTACGCCCAACAGCTTGACCGGGGTGATGCCGATTCGATTAGGCCGGTCTCGGGCGCGCTGGGCGAATGGGCCGGTTTTCGGCATGTCCGTTCGGCCACGGTGATGGCGCGTGAGGTCGGTCGCCAGTTCGAACTTCGCATCGTGCATCCAGAACACGACGATGACGTGGGAGCAGCGGTCAAGGCCGGTGAGTCCGGCTGCGAACTCCGGATTGAGGCGGACCAGTGACACGATATCGCCCCAGCCGTGGTCTACCGGCTCCGTGACGGGGGACGAGATGTGGCCTACGGGTTCGATCTGGATGGTCACGGGCTTTAGAAGCCTTTCGGTGTGACACGACCCACCTCCAGACCTCCTCCCTCCCAGGGAGAAGGCTTTTTATTTGCCGGCCCTCTCCCTCGGCGGGAGAGGGCCGGGGTGAGGGTGGTAACCCCAAAGCGCTCCATACCCGGAATACGTAGTCCGCGTCCTGAGGCCCTCAAAGGACCGGTTTAGGCCGATGAAACCGTGGCGGAGTGCATGCCAGCAGATTCCTGAATCCAGTTCCGGATAGGTTCTTCGCTATGGCCCAAGATGACAGTTATATGTGCCCTCAAGGAAGAACCCAACACACGCGATGGTCGTCGGGTCGATTGGTATCGCCCCCCCCGGGCGGATACTATTCCGCCCTTACGGTGTGTTGGGGGGCATTGTCATCACCCCATGGTCACGACAATTTTGACGGCCCCGTTGGCCCGTTCTCGAGCGGCTTTGAACGCCTCGTCAACACGGGACAGCGGGAACGAATGGGTGACGATTTCCGACATGTCGATCTGGCCGTCATTGATCCACTTCAGGGCCTGTCGGAAGCTGGAGAGCCCCAGTTCGTCCTGCGCTCCGAGTGGGCTGTAGGCGGCGATGCGCTTGCGGAAAAAGGTGTCGAAATCGAACGGGATCAATTCGGCGGATTGAGGCACACCGAACCACACGATCTGGCCGTCCGGCCGCACCAGGTCCAGAGCCTGCCCGTGGGTCTCTTTGGTGCCGATCGCCTCGACCACCACGTCCGCACCCTCTCCGGTTAGCTCTAAGACTGCGCGTGTGGCCGCGTCGAAAGTGTCACTGATACGGTCGTCGGAGCCGAATCCGGCGCCAACCTCAAGCCGGTGCGCTATCGGCTCGATGGCGATCACCCGAGCGGCGCCGAGGTGCTTCAGGACGTAGTTCCAGAACAGCCCCGCCGACCCCTGCCCCATCACAACGCATGTCTGGCCGAGCAGGTTGGGTAGGCGCTTGGCGGCAAAGATCACTGTGCCAAGCTGCTGCGCCATGAGCAGGTGGTCCGGCTTCTGGTCCGAGTCCGGTGGCAGGGCGGTCAGGAAATTGGTGCCGAGCGCCTGGCACTCGGCAAAAGACAAGGAGTCCCAGATGGCCGGTGTAACGAGCACGCGGTCGCCGTTTGACAGCTCGGTCCCGTTGGCGTCGATCACCGTACCGATGCCCTCATGGCCCGGGTAGCCCGGTCTCAACGGGTACTCCTCAACAAGCCAGCCGTAATCGACGATATGCAGGTCGCTTCCGCAAATAGACGCCAGTTCCATTTTGACCAACGCCTGTCCGTCTGTTGGGCTGGGAATCGGTACTTCGGTAAGTCGCACGTCGCCCTGCTTGAGGGTTTGCATGGCGAGCATTGTTTCGGTCAACGGAGCTCCTCGTGATGTTGCGTGGGCCTCTCCCGCGACGTGGCGAGGGGGCAAGTTTAAGTGCTACGGGGCATGTGGCGGAAAATGAATCTGCAGTGCTGGCATTCTGAGCGATTCGGACGACGCGACCCAGCTCCAGGCCTCCTCCCTCCCAGGGAGGAGGTTCAAAACAGTCCCCTCCTAATGTAAGGAGGGGTCAAGGGGTGGTTAACTTTGGGCGTCACGCCAGACCGGGCGGAGCAAGCACCGCCCTTACTCGTACTCGGCCAGCTGATCCCCGTGCGCGGTCCACATCTCGTCGAACATGTCGCGGATGCGGTCCATCGGCAGCGACGCGGCGGTCAGCGGATCCAGCATCACAGCGTGCGCCGCCGCTTCCCGGTCCTTCTCCAGGACGGCCTGCACCGCTAGCTCCTGCACGTTGATGTTGGTGCGGTTCAGCGCAGCCAGCTGCGCCGGGAGAGCACCAACGGCCATCGGGTGAAGTCCAAGTCGGTCCACCAGGCACGGCACCTCTACACACGCCTCGGCCGGCAGGTTCGAGATCAGGCCGTCGTTTGGCACGTTGCCGTTGATGACGGTCGGGATCCCCGTCTCCATCGCCGCCATGATTCGGCATGCGTACTCGTCAGACGGCTCGGCGGTCAGTGGTTCTTCGTCGGCCACCTCTGAACGCATGGTTTCAAAATAGGCTTCGTTGCGCTTCTCAAGGCGCGCCAGGTCCACCTCGATGGCGTTCAGGTTCAGTTCATCCATCACGTCCGGGTACTGGCGGAAGTAAGGCACGTACTCCGACATGTGGCGCGTGGACTCGGTGACAAAGGCCCCGAACTGTCGCATCACCTCGAACCGTACCGGGTCCTGCGCATGCGTTTCTGAATCGTCGAGGGCACCCCAGAGTGCGTCGTACGCGTCTTCTCCGTTCCGCTCAAACCGCAGAAACCACGCCATGTGGTTGATTCCGGCAACCCACGCCGTCACCTCTTCCCGGGGAGCGCCGATGTAGGCGGCGAGGTCCTGGGTGGTGCGCTGCACGCTGTGGCACAGCCCGACGACCTTCACATCGGCCGCCTCATCGATCGCCCAGCACGCCATCGCCATCGGGTTGGTGTATTGCAGCAGCCACGCGTTCGGGCAGTACTGCTCGATGTCGTGCGCCACGTCGAGCAGTACCGGGATGGTGCGCAGGGCCTTGAACACGCCGCCCGGACCGATCGTGTCAGCGACCGACTGGTCGACGCCGTAGCGAAGTGGCACGCCCTGGTCGATCTCCAGGTCATCGCCCACACGGATGGTCGTCAGGACGTAGTCGGCGCCGTCCAGCGCCTCGGCCCGGTCCTGTGTCGCGGTCACCGTCATGCCCACACCGGCGTCACGGCCCAGACGCTCCGCAAACGGTGCGATGATGTCCAGGCGTTCACGGTCTATGTCCATCAGGAACACATCGGAACCGGCCAGTGATGGAGTGGACACGACGTCCTGCAAGAGCCGACGGGTGAAGACGACGCTACCAGCGCCAACGATCGCAATTTTCGGCAAAGTTGTGTCTCCCGGTAGTGGTGTTTCGGCGTTGATCGCAAAAGATAACCACGCCCTAACCCCCTCCTACATTAGGGGCAATATGTGGCCTCCCCCAGGAGGGAGGAGGTTTGGAGGTGGGTCGCGTCGTGCAGCCCGACTATACTCGGCAATCCTACGCATGCCAGTTGAGAACTGACAGACGAAGCAACGAAGCAGCGGCAATGATCTTCTCCTTCATCCTTCACCTTCTCCCGCTGGGAGAAGGAAACGCCCCCTCTTCCAGCGGGAGGGGGTTGGGGTGAGGGAGAGATTTTGTCCTATTCCCACGCTTAAATGCGAGCTCCAACACCTCCGCTCCGAAGGTCAAACATGAACGAACAGCGCCGCGCAATCATCAAGAATAGCCACGTCATCGACGCCACGTCTCAGGAGCCAAGGGAACTGACGGTCGTCGTGGAGGGCTCGCAAATAGTTGACCTGCTGCCCCCGGGTTCGCCAGCACCGGCAGGCGACGCACGGGAGATCGACCTGGACGGCGGCTGGCTGACGCCGGGGCTGTGGGACGTGCACACGCACATCGGTCGCGGCATCCCCGACCCGGGTTGGCGTGACGAGAGCATCGCCGAGCGCACGACGCGCGCCGGACACGACTGCATGAACGCACTGGCGTTGGGCATAACGGGTATGCGAGTGGTCGGCGAGCGCGAATACGTGGACGTGGCGTGGAAGCGGGCTTTCGACTCCGGCCAGTTCATCGGTCCATCACTCTTCACGTGCGGCTGGTTTCTCACGACCACGGCCGGGCATTTTCTGCGTTCCGGCACGGCGAAAGAACTTGACGGGCCGACCGAGTACAGGCGGGCGATCCGGGAGAACATCAAAAACGGGGTCGACTTCATCAAGTTGAACCTGAGCGGCGGCATCATGGGCCCGCCCTGGGACGGCATGCAGCGCACGTTCCCGACGCCGGACGAGATCGATGCGGCGTTCGAGATCTGCCACCAGCGCGACTACAAGGTCGTGGCGCACGCAGGTGGTACCGACGCCATCAAGACTGCGATCAGCCACGGCGCATGGACGCTGGAGCACGGTTACGTTTTGGACGACGAGGCGGTGGCGATGATGGCCCACGCCGGGACGTACTACGTGCCGACGCTCGGGTTGAGCCATCTGAATCGCGGGCCTGCTTATGCGGAGTCAGAGGTGGAACGAGCCTGGGCGGAGTCGCATCCCGCTCCACCGGACTACGCGGCCCGGGCCGTGGTGGCAGCGGAGGCGCACGCGGCCGGATTCAAGAAGGCTCTGGACGCCGGGGTGCCGATCGCGAACGGCTCCGATCTGGCGCTGCCGGACGGCGGGTTGCTGGAGCTGGGGCAACTCGTGCGGCGAGGCATGTCGGAATGGCAGGCAATCGTGGCGGCCACCAAAACATCCGCCGAGGTGTGCCTCGCCGGCGACCAGCGCGGGACCGTGGAGGTCGGCAAAGCGGCCGACCTGCTGGCCCTTGGATCCAACCCGTTGGACGACATCGAAAACGTCCGAGACGTGCAGCTCGTCATGAAGGACGGAGACGTGGTGGTGCGGCGCTGATCGATAAAGGCTCGCACTGGACACAGAGCGTCTGGCCGAACGCCACGGCGATCGGTGCGTTCAGCCTTTTCGGCGGTGCCGTGGTGGCGACACGCGTAGTTGCGCAGGACATCCCGCCCTTCACGTTGGCGGCCGTCCGGATCGGCATCGGCGCGGTCATTCTATGGGCGCTGGTCCTGCTGTTCCATCGGCACGGGATGCGGGTGGATCGAGGCGATTGGAAGCTGTTCTTTCTGCTGGCCGCTTTCTACTTCGCCGCATTCCCGCTGGCGATGGCTTTCGGGTTTCAGGTGACCGAGGCCTCACGGGGCGCTCTTTTAATGGCGACTTCTCCGGTCTGGAGCATGGTGCTGGGGCGAATCACCGGCCGAGAGTCGTTAATCGGGCGGCAGATCGCCGGGGTGTTGATTTCGGTTGTTGGCATCGGGCTTGTGTTTGGCGAAAGCGCCCTTTCCCCTGCCGACAGCGGCGGCGAGACAGTCAGCACGCTGGCGGCGGTCGGCGGCGCATTACTCCTGCTGTTTGCGGCCGCATGCGTGGCGGTCTACGGTGTGGTGTCGCAGCCGGCGTTTCAGCGGTACTCCTCGCTGAATGTGAGCGCGTGGGCAATGCTGATCGGGATAGCCCTACTCGCCCCGCTCGCCATCGCCGAGATGGTATTCGGCAATACAGGCGGGTTCAGCGCCCAGAACTCGATGCTGATGGTGTACCTGGGCTCGCTGGGGATCGCACAGCTGATGTTCGGCTTCGCCCTGAGCCGTCTGAGCCCAACGCAGGTGGTCATCTACGTGAACTTGAATCCGCTGGTTGCGACAGCGCTGGGAGCGGCTCTGCTGGAGGAGACGCTGACCGGCACTTTCGCCCTGGGAGCGGCGGCCGTGATCACCGGCGCCGTGCTGGTGAACTGGCCAAGGGGTCGATGACCCGGTTATCGCCTGCGGGCGGCGGACGGGCTTGCGCCGCGGGCGGCGGGCGTCGTGGGAATGCGCGCTCGTGCAGCCGAGCGGCACAAGTCCCGTCCTTACGGCGTCGCCCGATAGCACGCAATCACCTCTGCGACATCAGTCACCTGTGAGGCCTCGCTGAACGGCGCACCAGCGAGGTTGGCGCAGGCGAAGACGGTTTGATCCGGAGACGCCTCACGAAGCGCAGTACCGAACTCGGACGGCAGAGGGGCCGTGAACGACTCAAACAGTCCATTGCCAACCGCAAGCCCGCGGACGCTACCCAGAACCGACGGAGCGGCATCGGCATTGACCGCCTTGATCTCGACATTCCTGCGGAGCAGCGCTCCCTGTGCGGCGATACCCGCCTGCGTCGCCAGCAGCCAGCCCAGCGCCTGCACGTCTGTCGAAGCCCGATCTTTGTGTCCGGGCGATGGGTTGTTTTCGAACCAGTCGAAAGGTCGGATATCGCTGGACGGACCGCGAATGAACATGCACCCCTCTGCGCCCGACGCCTGCGAAAGCGCCCAGCATGCGTATCCAGCGTAATCGGCGGTCCACACGGACGAATCGCCACCCATTACGGAGCCGGGACACGCGAATCCGATCACCCGCGCCAGCGGCCCGGACACGCCGTCCACGACCATGATCGGCACACCCTCGTTGAGGTCATACGCGCGGCCGTGCACCGATGTGGCAAGGCCCGGTAGATGAGCGCTGGCGAATCCCAGTTCGGCGTTCTGCATGCGATCTGCCGCAAGCGCGGCTGCGCCTCCAAGTTGCTGGGGAACGTAAGCCGTGTATTCGACGTACTCCGCGTTTCCGTTTTCCCAAAGCGGAGGCGAGCCGGCGTTGCCGGATACGCCGATCCAGACGAGCGATGGGTCCACCCCGGCGGCGGTGGAAACACGGCCTGTGACGTCCGAGGCAAATCCCTCGCTCATGCCCCAGACATCCAGCGTCACGATGGCGGCGCGAGCACCGCCTGCATCTAATAGCAGCACCCGGCCCAGCAAGTCATCGATCACACCGGTCGCGGGTCGTGGCGGGTGTTCCGGACCGGTGATGTTGAAGCCGACGGGCGGTGTGACCACGGTCTCGGAGTAGCCGGCCCGGAGTAGTTGCGAGCCTGGTTTCTGGTCTGGGGTCAAGAAGGCGGTTCCTGTTGTGGCGGAATGAGTCGTTTCGCTGGGAGAGATTGTAGGCGGGAAATGGGCGCTTCACCCTCACGACGGCTCATACGCTTTGATGTCTTGAGGCCAGGAACCAGCGTCCACCACTAACGGGCGTAGGGGTCGATTGGTATCGACCCGAGGACGGATAGTCAGCCGCCCCTCCGGTGTTACCGGCACCACCACGATCTCACTGTTGACGGAGTTCGCTATGAAACATTCCTGGTGGGACAGTTGGTCCATGGAGTCGATCTGCTCCGGCGTGGGCAGCATCTCGCCGGAGAACGCGATCTCCGGCCGCAACTCCACCAGGGTGATGGCCAGACGCCCTTCCGAGTTCATCTTCGTGTAGCCAACGGCGGCGTCGGAGTCCGCCACCACCACGAACCGGTGTTTTGCCGCCACCGCCCGGAAGGTCAGTACGTGGCAGGCGGATATCGCTGCGACAAACGTCTCTTCAGAATCGACGCGCTCGGCATTCCCGGGAAACTCCGGAGCGGAGGATACAGGCACGCTTTCGCCTTCGTGGAACGACCACGTGTGGTCTCGCGTATAGGTCGCGTACTTGAGGTCGTCACGGTCCCGTTTCCAATTAAGCGAGGCTCTGTACTCTGACATTGATCGTCCCACCGGCGGTTGAAGTCGGTGATCCGCTAGCCCGCTTGTCATCGCGATGTTAGCCTTCCGGCCTCGGTCACAACGCATCCCCAACGGAGATGACCATGCCCCCGGAACTCCCACGAATCCAGAATATTGACGATCGATTCAATCAGATCGTTGACGCCGACGCCTCCATAGAACTTGTGGCCGGCGGCATGGGTTTCACCGAGGGCTGCACATGGATTCACGATGGTGCCTACCTGATCTGGAGTGACATCCCAAACGACCGCATCATGCGCTGGTCGGAGTCCGGTGGGGTGAGCGTATTTCGGCAGCCGAGCAGGAATGCCAACGGCAACGCTGTAGACGCGCAGAGCAACCTCCTGACGTGCGAGACGAGCGGCCGGCGCGTCTCGATCGCACGGCCGAGTGAGCCCGAGACGACGCTTGTGGACAGTTACGGCGGGGCGCCGTTCACCTCCCCAAACGACGTGATCGTGAAGTCGGACAACACCGTCTGGTTCTCCGATCCCGATTACGGTGCGCTCATGGAGGACCAGGGACACGGACAGCCACCACAACAGGAACGCAACCGGGTGTACCGGCTGGATCGCTCTACGGACGAATTGACAGCGGTTGTGGAGGATCTAGACAAGCCAAACGGGCTGGCGTTTTCGCCCGACGAATCGATCCTCTACGTCTCCGACTCCGGCGCAACCCACGGCGACGACCGGCCACACCACCTGGTGGCATTTGATGTCGTGGACGGCAAAACCCTGGCCAACAGCCGTGTCGTTTGCGAGGTATCGCCGCATGTGCCGGACGGGTTGCGCGTGGACACGGACGGAAACCTGTACGTGACATCCGGCGACGGTGTTCAGGTATTCACGCCGGTCGGTGAGATGCTGGGCAAGTTCCTCACGCCGGAGATCGCCGCAAACTGTTGCTTCGGCACCCCCGGCAGGCAGACCTTTTTCATATGTGCCACCAGCTCGGTCTGGATGGTGCGATTAAAGTCCACGGGCGCATACCCGTTCTAGAGAAGCCATTAATCGCAGGAGAGACGCACTTGGAACCGCAGTACGAGATCCTTTCCGACGCCTTCAGCCGGTTGATCGACCCGGACGCACGCCTCCGCAAACTCGGAGAGGGTTACCTGTGGGCCGAGGGCACAACCTGGGTGCCGGACGTCTCGGAAGAAGGTGGAGGTTATCTGCTGTGGAGCGACATCCCGAACGATCGCATGCTGCGCTGGTCGGAGAGCGACGGAACGACCACCTTCCGGCAGCCCTGCGGCTACACTAACGGCCACACCCTGGACCGCGAGGGGCGGCTGGTCTCGGCGGAGCACGGCGGGCGCAGGATCAGCCGCACCGAGCCCGACGGCACGGTGGTGAACCTGGTGGACAACTACGAGGGCAAGACGCTCAACTCCCCTAACGACGTGGTCGTGAAGTCGGACGGGAGCATCTGGTTCACAGACCCGCCGTACGGAATCCTGAGCGACCGGCAGGGCCACAAAGCGGACTCGGAGCTTGGCGCCAACTACGTCTTCCGACTCTGGCCAGACACCGGGAAGATGGAGATCGTGATCGACGACTTCGACATGCCAAACGGCATCGCCTTTTCACCCGATGAGTCGATTATGTACCTGGCTGACACCGGGTACGAACTGGAGTCGCCCGAGGCGTCGATCCACGCTTTTGATGCCTCCCCGGATGGCACCCTGTCCAACCACAGGATCTACGCCAAGCCGGACTCCGGAAAGTCGGACGGCTTTCGCGTGGACACAGACGGCAACGTCTGGACCTCCGCCGGCGACGGCGTTCACGTCTTCAATCCCGCCGGGGAGCTGCTCGGAAAGATCCTGACTCCGGACCGGAACGCGAACCTGGATTTCGGCGGACCGAACGGAACGACGCTGTTTATCGGGGTGAACGCGGAGGCATATTCGATCGAGGTGAATGCACGACGGGCGGCGCGGCCTTAAAAGCGTGGTTGGGCGAACTTGCTTCTCCTTCACCCTTTTAATACATCTGACCTCTCCGGGCAGCTTGATCGCCCTGGGGCGAAGTCAGCGTCCTGAGGCTCTCGAAGGGCCGGGTACTGCAACCACACTGAACGCAAGCAAGCAAACGGGCTAGTCTCAGGGGCGGATTGCGATCTACCCTGACCCCTCACCCCGGCCCTCTCCCGTTTGGGAGAGGGGGCAAACTTGATCACGCGGTTCCTGCCGATTAGCGTCGAACAACCAACTGTCATCCTGAACTTGATTCAGGATCGGTTATTACGACCGTGACTTTGTCGAACAAACGAAATCGTTCGTACTTGTCAGACGAGGAGTCCGATATCTTGGTGGAACCCGTTAGAAGCGAATCCTGAATCGAGTTCAGGATGATACGGGATGCGCACACGGGGCAGTACCACGTCCATCATCGAACCCTCACACACTCCTCCAATACGAGATGCGGTCTCTTAACATCGAACGCGAATGACTGATAAACGCGATCCACATCCCCCGTACGTACTTGCCATCGATATCGGCAGTTCATCTGTGCGCGCCACGATCTATGACGCACGTGCCAATGTCGTACCCGGTTTCAGTGTCGCCACGCCGCACGTCACTCCGACCACTTCCGATGGGGGCGCGACAGATGATCACCTGGTGCTCGCTGGCGTCGTGGAGCGGACGATCGACGGCCTGCTTGCAAATGCGGAAGACGCGGTGGCGGACATCGTCGCCGTCGGGCTGGACACCTTTGTCGGCAACTTGATGGGGCTGGACGAAGGCGGGCAACCAACGACGCCCGTCTACACCTACGCAGACACACGTTCACTAAAGGAAGTCGCCCGGATGAAGCGGGACTTTGATGCGGTCGACGTACACCAGCGCACCGGCGTGACACTCCACACGGCATACGCGCCCGCACGGCTCCTCTGGGTTCGGCACACCAAGCCGGCAACCTGGGGCGCGACCACGCGATGGACCGATTTCGCATCGTTCCTGTACGGGCGCTGGTTTGGGCGTGAAGCGGCATGCAGCAGTTCTGTGGCTTCGTGGAGCGGGCTTTACAACCGGCACACGGAGGACTGGGACAGCGAACTGCTCAACTACACAGGCATCTCGGCGGATCAACTGCCCCGACTCGCCGACTACGGCGATGCGATGTCCGGTCTTACTCCTGAATACGCCGCGAAATGGCCGGCGCTTGCCGACATCCCTTTCTGTCTGGCAGTCGGCGACGGCGCGGCGGCGAACGTCGGTGAGGGGTGTTCGGCGCCCGGAGCGACTGCGCTGACCGTCGGCACTACGGGCGCGGTGCGGGCCGGGGTCGCAATCCCGCTGAAAAACGTCCCGCGCGGGTTGAGCGTTTACAACCTGTCGCGAAAGCGAATCCTGCTCGGCGGCGCAGTCACCGACGCCGGGGGGTTGTTCTCATGGATGCTGGACACCTTGAACGTGCCGGACGCCGCGGCGCTCGAATCCGAGCTAAGCGCGCTGCAACCCGACGGCCACGGCATGACGGTGCTGCCATTTCTGCGAGGAGAGCGCAGTCCGGGCTGGCTCGACGACGCCACCGGCGCGGTGATCGGGTTGAGGGCCAGCACATCGCCGGTCGAGATCGTTCGGGCCGGGCTGGAGTCGGTCGCTTACAGATTCGCCCTGATCGCAGACCGGCTGTCGGGAGTGGTCAGCCCCGGTCCGGAGATCGTGGTGGGCGGCGGCGCTGCGCAGAGTTCGCCCACGTGGCTGCAGATGTTTGCGGACGTCCTGGGCCGGACCGTCGTCGAATCCGGCGAACCCGAGACTACCAGCCGCGGGGGCGCGATCCTTGCGCTTGAGAGCGCAGGTGTGATCGGATCCCTGGACGATCTTCCGGCGCAACGGGGGCGGCGATACACTCCCGACCCCGCATCAACAGACGCGTATCGATCCGGGCTGGAGCGGCACCACGCGCTTTATCACTCGCTGCTCGATCCGCCGGATGCCGACGGTTCGTACACCAGCGAGTGCGACCACAAACCTGTTTGAAGCAGAGGGAACTCCCGGGTATCGTTACCCCAGGCCAGCTACAGGTCTCACTCGCAGGGGCGTAGGCACTCGCCAAGTGCGCTCCAAGCGCCGAGAATGTCCATTCCACCCCGTTGCCACTCCAGAAGCGGCTTCACTGGTTACCTCAACCTCCCATAATTCAGGGGCCCAACAATCACCCCGGACATCGACCCGATACGGAGCACACATGAAGATCGCCATCAGCGGCGACCACGCCGGGCTTGAGCTCAAGAACTACATCAGGGACTACGTAAACGGTCTTGGCCATGAGGCCGTGGATCACGGTGCGTTTGAGTACGACGCCGATGATGATTTCCCCGATCTCGCCGCCCCGGTCGCACGTGCCGTCGCTAACAAGGAGGTTGACCGCGGCATAATCGTTTGTGGAAGCGGCGTCGGAGCGTCCGTGGCCGCCAACAAGATCCCGGGCGTGCGTGCGGCGATGTGCCACGACACGTACTCGGCGGCGCAGGGCGTCCAGCACGATGACATGAACGTACTTTGTGTAGGGGCCAGGATCATAGGTGTGGCGCTGGCCGAGGCGCTGGTCGATGCATTTCTCGGGGCGGAGATGGACAAGCACCCGCGGTTCCAGCGCCGCCTGGACAAGGTGATCAAACTGGAACAGGAAGTCCGGAAGAGTTAACGGAACGGGCCAGGAGGCCAATATGCCAGAAAAGTCCGGCAACACTATTCAGCAGGCCCACGCGATCGGACAGTCGATCTGGTTCGACTACATCAACCGGGACCTGATCGATTCCAAGTGCCGTGAACTCTCCGGCGCGCCCGCCTCCGACTGATATGGCCGACTGGCGTGACCAAGTCCGTGGCGAGTTAGACGCGCTCACACGCCGGCAGACTGCCAGGGCGTTATGGCGGCGGCACCCATCTGCATGGGTGGACCCATCCCCGGGCGGTACCCCTGCGGGCGATGCAACGGGCTGGCTCGATCTGCCGCAGCACATGGCCGAATTCGCTGTGGAGCTGCCGGGATTCGCAGACAAGGTCCGTGCGGACGGATACACCGATGTGGTGCTGCTCGGGATGGGGGGGAGCAGCCTGGGACCGCTGGTGCTGGGGCGGGTGTTTGGGACGGCGCCCGGTTACCTGACACTGCACGTCCTGGACTCCACCGTGCCGGGCCAGATCGCGGCGGTACGCGATCGCGTGGACCTCCGGTGTACGTTGTTCATGGTATCCAGCAAGTCCGGCACGACCATCGAGTCGTTGACGTTGCTCGATTATTTCCGCGGGCTGTTGGGGTCGACCGGTGTTGAGACTCCCGACGCTCAATTCGTGGCTGTGACCGACCCGGGGACGCCCCTAGAGACACTGGCGCACGAGCGCGGTTTCAGACGTGTGTTCAACGCGCCGGTCGACGTAGGCGGCCGTTTCTCCGTGCTGTCACGCTTCGGTCTGCTACCCGCGGCGTTGATCGGCGTGGACTTGAAGAAACTGCTGCCGCCGGTGGTACACATGGCGACGGCGTGCCGGGCAGACGCCGACCCGCTCTCCAATCCGGGAGCTCTGGTAGGTGCAACCCTCGGCGGGCCAGCCAAAGCGGGCCGTGACAAGATCACGATCATGACCTCGCCGAGGTTGGAGTCCTTCAGCCTGTGGGTCGAGCAACTCATCGCCGAATCGACCGGCAAGAACGGGCGTGGCTTGATCCCTGTGGTGGGTGAATCGCTCTTCGACGCCTCGGAATATGGGAACGACCGTAACTTCGTGTACGTGCGCCTATCCGGGGACGACAACGCCCATCTGGACGCCCATGCAGACGCGCTTCAAGCCGCGGGGCATCCCGTGACGCGCCTCCAGATGAACGACACGCACGAACTTGGCGCTGAGTTTTTCCGCTGGGAGTTCGCGGTGGCCGTGGCGGCTACATCTATCGCCGTCTATCCCTTCGACCAGCCCGATGTAGAGAGCGGCAAGGAGTTCACGCGGAACCTGCTCTCATCACCAGACGGCGCGCGGGGGACGCCATCGGTCGCCCATGACTCTGGCGATGTGGTTGA
>MDTC01046861.1_pt1 | contig 163886 bp, 159 predicted proteins | sample 811181 | NCBI WGS metagenome assembly MDTC01 (sample SAMN05326644, study PRJNA326480) | marine metagenome | isolation source: seawater | place: Pacific Ocean: North | collected 2011
ACATCAGCACAGACACCGAAGACCCGCCGCAGTTTGTTCAGGCACGTCAGCTTCGCAGCGATTACCACAATACACTTGCCTACACCAACTCCATCGCAGAACAACAGCGCCTGGCCTACCCGGCTCTGCAGTCACTGACGGTGCCACGCCCACTGGCAGAGGCTCAGACGCTTGCCCTTCGCACTGTCGAGGAACTCGGCTGGACCGTTACGGCCTCAAGCCCGGGACACATCGAGGCAACGGATCAAAGCTTCTGGTTTGGCTTTATTGACGACGTCGTGATTCGCATTGAGGCGGATTCGCAATCGAGCACCATCGATCTGCGATCGGCCTCCCGCGTAGGAAAAGGCGACCTCGGCGCCAATGCCCGACGCATCCAGCGCTTCCTGACACACTACCGGCAATCGCTGAACTAGCATGCAGACAAGGGCTATGCCGTCTATAGTGAGGAGCAATGCGACTGCCCTCCCCCCGCTTTGACTGCGGTTGCAATCGGCCGAACATTGGGCTTCAGTGAAGGCTATGGAGGGCATGGATTACGGAGCGCATAAGGATGACGCACATATGCTGACAAGACGCGCCGCCCCTACACTCGTGTGCATGTTGCTATCCCTCGGGCTTGTCGCACCGTACCCTGTCTTCGCTGACGATGTTCAGCTCGTGATCAATAACGAACACATCGATCCCAAACAACTCACAACGACCGAGCTGCGCGCTATTTTTTCCATGCGCAAACGCAACTGGGAAGACAATACCGCCATCCGCGTTTTCGTCTTGCCCGACAACCACCCTCTCCACAAAGCGTTCTGCAAGTCAGTGCTAAAGGTTTATCCGTATGTGCTGCGCGAGCAATGGGATCGTATTATTTTCAGTGGTACCGGCCCCCCCCCGACGATCTTGGAAAACGTCGAGCAACTGCGGCGAACCGTTGCCGCTACGCCGGGCGCAATCGGCTATGCCTACAACCCTGACCACCCCAGTTCCCGACAAACGGCGCAAGGCAAATCAGAGGACACACCATGAATCGACATTTACTGCTGTGTTTGGGGGTTTTGCAATATGCCGCAAGCAGCTGCGCCCATGCCCAGGACAAAAGTGCTCTGCAGATTCATGGCTTTGCGTCCCAAGGCTATCTGCTGAGCGACGGCAATAATTTTTATGGGGAAAGTCAGCGCGGCACCTTCGACTTCATGGAAGCGGGACTCAACGCCAACTGGAGCACCGGCAAAAACTGGAATATCGCCGGGCAGTTGTTTACCCGTGATGCCGGCAGTACCGATAATGGCAAAGTTATCGTGGACTATTTGTTTGTGGATTATCACGCCGTCCAGACTCAGGATTCAGGACTGGGAGTGCGCGTTGGCCGCGTCCGCAATGCCTTGGGTTTTTACAATGAGATACGGGATGTTCTGGTCGCAAGACCAAGCATCCTCATCCCCCAGGCTGTTTACTTTGAAGGTATCGGAATGCGTGAACTGCTGTTTGCCTCCGAAGGGGCCCAAATTTACAGCTATTGGGACGACGAGCGCACCAGCACCACCTTTTCCCTGACGATGGGCCGTAACAACAGCCTCTCAGAAACCCTGGTCAGCAACCTGTTCGGCGACAATACATCCGTCATTCTGAAAGGCCGCGCCGATCGCCCGGTCTATGTTCAGCTGGCTCACAATATTGATGGCAGTCGGCTGCGCTTCGCGCTGTCGAGCTACGATGTCGGCGTCGATTTGATCACCATGCTTCCCGGAAGCCGGGAAATCCATCTCGATGCCCGCGGCTATGTGGCCTCAGCCCAGTACAATACTCAAGACTGGTCGTTCACCGCAGAATATTCTACGACCGAACTCCGCTTCTATGGCGGCGCGTTCAACAACCTGAAGATCGATATTGAGGGCAGCTATTTGCAGACCCAGTACAGGCTGTCCCCAAACATGACGCTGTTGGGACGTTACGAATACAGCATTCCCCACCAGGATTCGGACAGCGACGATACCCAGCGACTCGTCATGGGGGCGAAATGGTCGATCGACCACAACTGGACGCTGGCGGTCGACCTGCACGGCATTCGCGGAAATAGCGGCATCCCGGCCGGCGACAACCCCGATGGCCGTCGCGAACGGACAGAGCTGCTGGCGATCATGATCGGGTACCGCTTCTAATGCCCAACAGCAACCCTCAGCTTGAAACCGCACTGACCGAGCACAAGCGCGCGCTTGGATTGTTCCAGAAGCTGTGCACGCTGATCTTCCTGTTTATCGGCATCATTGTGTTCGCACGCAGCTATGTGAGTTATCAGCAAACAATGACCCACATGCGCGAGCATTCTGAAGAACATCTGGCGATGCTTCAAAAGACCTTCTATGCCCTGACCGAACGCAGCAGCCAAGAGCTGTTTCGAGCCTCCTCCCAATATCAAGTGACGTCCTTAGCCGAGCTGCAACGTGGCACATTCTCCTCGCCCTCGTTAACGTCCGGCATTGACTCAGTGTTGTTCATCTCTCCCAACCGAACAATTATCGCCAGCATTCAGCAGGAAGGTCGCCAACTGCGGCCAACCGCGGAACAGATCGATAACGCACTCAGGGATATTTCGACAGAGCAACGTCCAAAAGCCGCGTTAATATGTAACGAGCAGTGCTTCAACAGCGCCTATGTGCCGGTCATCACCGACGAGGGCGAAGAGTTAATTATCAATCTCAATCGCTCCTCAACCCTGCTCTTGCAGGATTTTTTCAATCTGACAAACGCTGAGCTTCTACTCCTTCACCCGTCCAGGGAAAGTGACTTGGGCAGCCACGTGCTGATGGCCAGCCACCCGGATGCAAGCATCCGCATACTCAAATCCGCGCTGAACACCAAGCCAAGCTTGCTGACACCCGGCGAAACCTTTATCGGCGAAACCCCCGTTGGCTATTTCAGCCTGGCCGTCGACAATGTGGATACGCTGTCACCGAGCTTACTATTTGGTGTTCTGGTCGACGAAAGTCATATTCCCGGCGAAGTTACCGAACACCTCCGCCAGGCGGTCATCACATCGTTGATCACTCTGGTGCTCGTTTCACTGGTCGTGTATTTCGTTCTCAAGCCTCCTCTCGACCGCCTCGCCGCCGTAACGCGAATACTGCCGCAGCTTCCCAATGAGCAGTTCGCTCTGGCCAGGCGCAGCCTGCAACGGGTTAGACGACGAGCGAGCTTCCGCGATGAAATCGACGATTTGATCAATACCACTGCCGCGGTTAACGATGCATTGGAGAAGCTCAGTCTGGATGTGCAAAGTCACCGCGAAGAACTGCAAGATAAGGTCCATGCGCTAACCGAGGCCAAACGCTTTAACGAACTGCTGCTGGACAATGCGCCCATCGTCGTCATTTTGCACGAAGCTGATGGCAGAATTCGCACCCTCAATGGTCAGGGGCGAGCACTGTGCGGTCTGGACAATGCGATACCGGCTGGCGCAAATATCAACTTATGGATACGCGACCCGGAACGGGGTATCACCCTCAGCCAAACGCTTGAAGACCTTATCCAGCAAAATACCACCAAGCTGCAGAACGAATTCCCGTTCCTCAGCTACAGCGGCGAACTGCGTCATTTTCTGTGGACACACAGCCGCATCGATATTGATGACGAAAGTCTGCTGCTGTCGCTCGGGGTCGACATTACCGAAACGCGGAGAGCCGAAGAGAGCTTGCGGTGGCTCGGCGAGCATGACCGCGTCACCGGCCTGCTGAATCGCGCTACCTTTACCGAGCAGGCGGACCTGCATATCCAAAGCCTCGACAACGTCCATGACATCGATTTGATCATGGCAGATATCGATAATTTCTCTGAGTTTAATGATCGCTTCGGCTTTGAAAATGGCGACAAACTCCTGCGCGCTTATGCTCAGCACATGGCTCAACATTTCGGCAGCAGCAGCTTGCTGGCAAGAACAGGCTCAGGCGAATTTTGCGCCCTGCGCGCCTCGTCATCGGGTGCGAAACTCGATGCCAAGCAGTTGGAGGGGCTTACAGCACTGAGCATCGACATCAACGGACAGCGGGAAACCGTCTCAATCACTGTCATTGTCGAACGCTACCGGCGTGAGAGCGGCAGCATTGACGACTTGCTTTCCGACAGTACGTCGGTAATGAACCTTATGAAAGCCAAGGCCAAAGGCCATGTTTATCTCGCTGAAGACGACGATGGCAAAAAACGTCGTGAAGAAAAATATCTTCTTAAACAGCAGTTGCTTCGCGCTTTCAGTAACAACCGTATTGTTTTGTTTTTCCAACCGATTGTAGACCTCAGCAGTGGCAAAATGACCCACTGCGAGTGCCTGATCAGGATGCTCGACAACGATGGCAACTTTATTCCACCGGCGAGCTTTCTTGATATCGCCAATGAAGCGGGCTTAATGCCGCGATTGGATTATCTGGTTATCGAAAAAGCCATGCGCCAACAGGTGGTATGGCAACGGGCTGGCGTCAATACCCGGCTGAGTATCAATATTACGGCCCCCACTCTCGATCAGCCCGATTTCGCCCAACGCATCGCCGAGATTGTAAATCGCACAGGCGCTGATCCCAGAGCCTTGATTTTCGAGTTGGTGGAAACCGACGCCCTGCAGGATATCGACAATGCCCGCCGCCTGCTCAAACAGTTGCAGGCACTCGGCGCCAGTATTGCACTGGACGACTTCGGTATCGGCTTCACCTCGTTTGAGTATGTTCGGGAACTGCCCGTGGACTACATCAAAATCGACAAGGCGTTTGTGCAGTTCGTCCACGAGCGGGAGAACGACCGGGTGCTCGTTCGCTCGATCGTCGAGATGAGCCACGGTCTTGGAAAACGTGTGATCGCGGAGGGCGTCGACAGCCGTCAGGCTCTTGAAGTGCTGCGGGCACTGGATGTCGATTACATTCAAGGCTATTACATCAGCCGCCCGGTGCCGATAAACGCCTTGAATCTCCATACCACCCTGCCCGATTAGCGCGCGGCGTATCAGGCGTCGCTGCGCACCCGCGCTACCGCCCGCTTCCAACCGTGATAGCGTCGCTCGCGGTCGATATCCCCCATCTTGGGCGAGAAGCTGCGCTCCTCCTGCCACAGCGCTGCGATGTCTTCCAAGGAGTCAAACAACCCCAACTGTAAGCCTGCCAGATACGCCGCTCCCAGCGCGGTCGTCTCGGTAACCTGGGGGCGCTGGCAGTGGCAGCCTAAGGTGTCGGACAGACGCTGCATCAACCAGTCATTCACCGACATGCCTCCGTCGACACGCAGGTTCTGAATATTTGCGCCGTCGCCGGCCATCGCTTCCAGCAGATCTCGGGTTTGGTAGCACACCGACTCCAGCGTCGCTCGCGCAATGTGGGCAATCCCGGTGTCGCGGGTCAGCCCCAGAATCGCGCCGCGCGCCTCCGGGTCCCAGTATGGCGCCCCCAAGCCAGTAAAGGCAGGCACCATAAACACGCCATTGGCACTGTCCACGCTCTCGGCCATCGCCTGGGTTTCGGCGGCCGAACCAATCAGTTTCAAACCATCGCGCAACCACTGCACGGCCGCGCCCGCCACAAAAATACTGCCTTCCAGCGCATAGCAAACTTCACCATTAAGCCGGTAAGCCACGGTTGTCAGCAGCCGATGTTTGGATTTCAGTGCACGCTTGCCGGTGTTCAACACCACAAAACAGCCGGTGCCATAGGTGCTCTTGACCATACCCGGTTCAAAGCAGGCCTGCCCGACCGTCGCCGCTTGCTGGTCGCCAATCATCGAGCAGATCGGCAGACGCGCGCCCAGCAGCGCCTCGTCGCTGTGACCGAAATCGTCAGCGCAATCTTTCACGTCTGGCAGCAGACTGGCGGGAATATCGAACATTTCGAGCAACTCTTCGTCCCAGCGCTGTTCGTGGATATTAAACAGCAAGGTACGCGCGGCATTGCTCGCGTCGGTGGCATGTACTTTGCCGCCGGTCAGACGCCACAACAAAAAACTGTCGACCGTGCCGAACGCCAGCTCCCCGGCTTCCGCCCGGCGGCGTGCACCCGGCACATTATCGAGAATCCAGGCCAGTTTGCTGGCGGAGAAATACGGATCCAGCAGCAGGCCACTGCGACGGCTGGCCATTTTCTCCAGACCCTGAGACTTCAATCGAGCTATCCAGTCCGCCGTGCGGCGGTCCTGCCAGACAATCGCGGGATAGATCGCCTCGCCACTGCTGCGATCCCAAACCAGCGTGGTCTCACGCTGATTGGTAATACCGATGCCGGCAATTTCTGACGCTTGCAGCCCCGCATCGGCAATCGCCGCCCGGCAACTTTCCAGCGTCGTCTGCCAGATTTCCTCGGGGTCGTGCTCTACCCAACCGTCCTTCGGATAGTGCTGCGTAAACTCCTGCTGTCCGACACCGCAGTGACGTCCGTGTCGATCGAAAACAATCGCGCGGGAACTGGTGGTTCCCTGATCGATGGCTAGCAGATATTGGCCCATCGGCGCCCTCTCCCCTGTACTTTTCGTTACAGGCAAGCGTACTCAGCAGGGCAGCGTGGCACAAGCACCGTCTAGGCGAGCATCCCGCCGTCGACACGAATTTCTTCGCCATTGATATGCGTACCGTCATCCGACGCCAGCATGGCGATGACCCCGGCCACAACGTCGGGCCCCTTGGCGCCAGACAGCGAGGTGATACGGCTCAGCAGGCTGAAATCGGCATCGTCGGGAAAGGCCAGGCCATCCACCATGCCCGTTTGAATATCGCCGGGACACACACAGTTTGCCCGCACCCCGCGCTTGGCATATTCCACGGCAATACTGCGAGTCAGCGCCAGCACACCGCCTTTGCTTGCACCGTAGGCCACCCCCCAGGGCAGACCTTTGAGCGACGCGGTCGACGCCGCATTAATCAGTGCCCCTTTACTTTCAATCAGCGCAGGCAGCGCGGCCTTGCACAGCATGAATGTGCCCGTGAGATTGACGTTGATGATCTGCTGCCACACATCCAGCGGGGTTTCGTGGGCATTGGCAAAGCGCAAGATGCCGGCCATATTGACCACAGCATCCAACTGCCCCCACTCCCGCACCTTGGCCACACTGCGCTCTGCGTCCCCCTCGCGGGAGAGATCAAACACCATGGCTTCGGCACTACCACCGGCCTCGGCAATCTCGGCAACCAGTGCGTCAATCCCCTTGGCATTGATGTCGGCACACAGCACCCGACCGCCTTCTGCTGCAATCCGCTGCGCCGCTGCACGCCCAATCCCCGAGCCAGCGCCGGTGACCAATACATTTTTACTCTCGAATCGTTTCATGGTGTTCCTGTTTTATTGTTGTCGTGTACAAGGTTGACAGAAATAGCAGTGCTCGCTGCGCGGGGAAACACCCGTTTGTAGGAGGCGCAGGGTGCCGGGGGGAAAGTGACCGAATATGTTAGTCCCGGTGACGTGTTTGGCCCTTGCCTTGCGACACGGCTGAGATAAGCTGGCCCGCAGAAAAAAACACCTGTTATAGCGGCGCCCAGCGCCCCACCACACTAGAAACTACAGGAGAGCGACGTGGCCGATCTGGACCAATTCCGCCTCGAAGTCCGCCAATGGCTGGAGGACAACTGCCCCGAGTCACAGCGTAAGCCGATTACCCGCGACGAGCAGGTTTGGGCCGGACGCAATAAATCCTTCCCCAGCGACGATGCCAGACTGTGGCTCGAGCGCATGGCCGACAAGGGCTGGACGGTGCCTGACTGGCCGACCGAATACGGTGGTGGCGGTCTTGACGAGCGTCAAACCAAAATCCTGCGCGAAGAAATGAAAGCGCTGGGCTGCCGCACGCCGCTCTACGACCTGGGTATCTGGATGCTTGGCCCCGCGCTGTTGGAGTTTGGCAACGAAGAACAGAAGCGCGAGCATATCCCCAAAATTGTTCGCGGCGACGCGCGCTGGTGCCAGGGTTACTCGGAACCCGGTGCGGGCTCCGACCTTGCCAGCCTGCAAACCCGGGCCGAGGACAAGGGCGACCACTTCCTGGTCAATGGCTCCAAAATCTGGACGACTAACGCCGATAAATCCGACTGGATCTTCTGTCTGGTGCGCACTGACCCCGACGCGAAAAAGCAGGAAGGAATCAGTTTCCTGCTGATCGACATGGACGATCCCGGTGTAACCACCACGCCCATCGAGCTGATCAGTGGCGAGTCAGAGTTTTGTCAGACCTTCTTCGACAATGTGAAAGTGCCGAAGAAGAACCTCGTCAGCGAGCTGAACCAGGGCTGGTCAGTGGCCAAGGCCCTGCTCAAGCACGAACGCAAACTGATGTCAGAAGTGGGCGGCGACACCCCTGCTCCCAGCTTCGGGCCGGTACAAGCCGCACTGGAGTACGTCGGTCTGGGTGACGACGGCAAGCTCAAAGACGCCGGATTGCGCGACCAACTGGTCCGTCACGAGATGGCCTTCCGCGCCTTGGGGCTCACCCACTTCCGTACGTTTGAAGAGCGCATGAGTGGTCAGGCCGACAGCAATGTGCCGCTGATCATGAAGTACGTCGGTACCGAAGAAACCAAGCGCAAAGACGAGCTGCTGGTTGCCCTGCTGGGGCATAAAGCCCTCGGCTGGGGCGGTGATGGCTTCAACGAAGACGAAGATCTCACCACCCGCGGCTGGCTGTTCTCCAAAGCCCTGTCGATTGCCGGCGGCACCTCGGAAGTCCAATTGAACATCATTGCCAAGCGTGTCCTTGGCCTGCCTCAGCAGTAAGAAAGGGAGACCGGAAATGGCACTGGTACTGAATGAAGAACAACGCCTGCTCAAGGATACCGCCAAGGATTTCCTGAGCGCGAACATGCCCGTCGAAGCCCTGCGCAAACTGCGCGACAGCGACGATGAAATGGGCTACAGCCGCGAACACTGGCAGCAGATGTGTGAACTCGGTTGGGCAAGCATCGTCCTGCCCGAAGAATACGACGGCCTCGATTTCGGCTTTATGGGCCTTGGCGCCGTCATTGAAGAGAGCGGCCGTGTACTGGCGGCCTCGCCCCTGATGAGCACCGTGGTACTGGGCGCATCCATCCTGATGCTCGGCGCCAGCGACGAGCAGAAGGCGGCGCTGTTGCCGAAAATCGCCAGCGGCGAGCTGACACTGGCGCTGGCCATGGAAGAAGGCAATCACCATGCGCCGCTCGACACCGTTCTGCGCGCCGAAGCGACCGCCTCAGGCTATCGCCTCAGCGGCAGCAAGAGCCTTGTCACAGACGGCTACAGCGCTGAAAAATTGATTGTGCTGGCCCGCAGCAGCGGCAAGGCCGGCGAAGCGGAAGGTCTGAGCCTGTTTCTGGTGGACGGAAACGCCCAGGGGGTTTCACGACACCGCCGCCGCATGGCCGACAGTCGCGGTGCCGCCGCCATCGATTTCGACGTGGAGGTCAGCAGCGACGCGCTTATCGGTGAACTGGGCAAAGCCTGGCCTGTACTGGAACCGGCACTGGACCGCGGCCGTATCTGCCTGGCCGCTGAAATGCTGGGTGGCGCTCAAGAGTGCTTCCAGCGCACCGTGGAATACCTGAAAGAGCGCTCGCAGTTTGGCGTCAAAATCGGCTCCTTCCAAGCCCTGCAACACCGTGCATCACTGATGTACATCGAGCTGGAGCTGGCTAAATCGGTGGTGCTTGACGCCCTGTCAGCCATCGACGACAAGCGCCCGGACATGCCCCAGCTCGCCAGTCTGGCCAAGGCTCGTCTGAACGACGTGTTTGAGCTGGTCACCAGCGAGGCGGTACAGATGCACGGCGGCATTGGCGTGACGGATGAACTGGAAATCGGATTCTTCCTGAAACGCTCGCGCATGGCCAGTCATCTGCTGGGTAACAGCGGTTTCCACCGCGACCGCTACGCCAGCCTCTGCGGCTACTAAAACCGCCGCTAAGCAATACGGAAAACGGGCCAGACGGCCCGTTTTTTTATGTTCTGCGACCGCGCATTTCCATGCGTTGCAAAAACACCTTCATCAACGCATCGTACAAAGCATCCCCCAGCAGCTTGTCCTCAACGCCTGAATCCACACTGGGGTTATCGTTGACTTCGATCACCACAACCCGGTCACCCTTCTGCTTGAGATCAACCCCGTAAAAACTTTTGCCGATCAGTGCACAGGCGCTCACCGCCGTATCCAGCACGGCCTTCGGCACCTCGTCCAGCGGCACCGCATCAAAGCCGCCTGACTGGCTGCGCTTGCCGTGGCGGTAAATCTGCCAATGCTTGCGCACCATGTAGTAACGACAGGCATACAGTGGCTTGCCATCGAGCACACCAATACGCCAGTCGTAGTCGGTGTACATGAACTCTTGCGCCAGTAACAGCGCCGACTTGTCCAGCAGACGAGCGCTCTCTTCTCGCAATTCGTCCATCGTATCGACCTTAACCACCCCCTTGGAAAACGCCCCATCCGGCACTTTCAATACCATGGGCAAGCCCAAGGTTGTCACCAGACGCTCCAGCTCGCCGTCGCGATCACGCCGCAAGAACTCCGTCGCGGGCACTGGCAGACGATGGCTGCGCAACAGGTCAGCCAAGTAGATTTTATTGGTGCAATGCAGAATGGACTGGGAGTCGTCGATGACCACCAGTCCCTCCGCTTCCGCACGCTTGGCAAAGCGGTAAGTATGGTGATTGACCGATGTGGTCTCGCGAATAAACAGCGCGTCATATTCAGCCAGTCGGGGATAATCCCGCTTGCCAATCAGCTCAGCCGAAATGCCGTGTCGCTCTGCCGCTCGAATAAACTTGCGCAGCGCCGTCTTGTCGCTGGGCGGCATCCCCTCTTCCGGATCAGCCAGAATCGCCAGGTCGTAGCGGAAGGTTTTTCGCGCTGGCGGCTTGCGCCACATTTTGCGACTGAAGCGCTCAAAGGTGGTCGCAAAGGCCTCCTGCTCGTCAGCGGATTTCAAGGCGCGCAGCGAAACCGCCTGCACCTTCTCCAGCCGCCAGCGACGCCGAAACTCCAGAGTGATTTCAAGCAGCGGGCAGGGAAAATGCGTGAACACCGAGCGACCGACATCGCGGTAGGCATCATCCAAGGTGTCGCCAAACCAACAGCGCAGCTTGTGCTGCTGTCCCTCTTCACCGGCGGGCAGCTCCCTCAGCACCGGATCGACCCCCTCCCACTGAATCGCTGACAGGGATTTGCGGCCGAGGTCGCTGAGGGTTTTCACCGACGGCAACACATTGTGTCCGCGTGCCTCTGCCAGGAGTGAGCAGTAGTAACCGCTGCCCAAATAGCGGTAAGAGCGACAGAGGTTAATCACCCTCACTCGCTCGCGTTGAGCGGGCAAGGCCAGATAGTCATCAAAGCTGATCACATCCTTGCTGGGGTAATACGGCGCCCAGTCGCGAACATCATCAACCACCACAAAAAAACGGGACATGCGGCAACTCTCCTGGCCCAACGGGCATCCCTGAGCGAGCGGGCAACAGGCCGCTCAATGGCGCGCATTTTGCGGCCAACTATTACCCTAAACAAGTGATCACTGCGGATTGTCGTCAGTAAATATTGCGCAGTATGATCCGCCCATATTTGCGGCGCCGCCGCTCTACCAGGTTGCCAGTATGAATGCGTCCATTACCTCGAGCCAAGCGGTGTGAATCACGCTATTCGCGAAGCGGCGTTGAGCGACCTCAACGCCTTGCTGGCGCTGGAAACCGCATGCTTTGAGGGCGATCGCCTATCCCGCCGCAGCTTACGGGCCTTTATCCACGACGGCGCCCATCACCTGCTTGTCTGGGAAGAAGACGCGGTACTGCGGGGCTATGCCTTGCTGCTGTTTCGACGCGGAACACTGCTCGCCCGTCTATACTCATTGGCCGTCCACCCCGATTGCCGTGGCAGAGGCATTGCCGGGCAATTGCTGGACGCCGCGGAAGACCATGCCCGGCAGCGTAACTGTATGTTTCTGCGGCTTGAGGTACGCGAAGATAACCGTGCCGCCATCGCGCTATACGAACAGCGCGGCTATCGCCGTTTTGACCGGGTGACCGACTATTACGAGGATGCTGCGGCTGCCCTGCGTATGGAAAAACGGCTTCGCGGCCACGCAAAAGAAGGCATGCAGCAGGCACCGGCCTACTACCGCCAAACCACCGAATTTACCTGTGGCCCCGCCTCGCTGATGATGGCCATGCATCAACTTGACCCCACTCAAGCCCTGAATCAACGCCAGGAATTACAGTTGTGGCGTGAAGCCACCACCATTTTTATGGGACGCGGCCATGGCGGCTGCTCGCCTCACGGGCTGGCGCTGGCAGCGCTGCGCAGAGGCTTTGACACCACGCTGTATATCAACGACCTGACTCCGCCTTTTCTTGACAGTGTGCGCGGTGAAGACCGGCGAGAGCTGCTGGAGCGGGTGCACAGCGACTTTCTTGAGCAGTTGGCGACGTACCCGGCCACTATTCAGCAGGCCATACTGGATCGCAGGCAGCTCGCTGAACTATTGAGTCGTCATGAACACGTGGTAGCGCTGATCAGCACCTGGGCACTGGACCGACGTCGGCAGCCACACTGGGTTTACCTCAGTCGCAACAGCGCCAACACTGTTTTTATTAACGACCCCGACAGCAACACCGAGAACGGCCAGGCGCTGGACGACAGTGCCAGCGATTGGCAATCTGAGGCGGATTACCGCCATGTACCGATTTCGCTGGACCAGTTCAGCACCATGGCCAGTTACGGCAAGCGGCGCTTGCGCTGCCTGCTTGCCATCGACCGACGCCACGGATGAGGGTGGGCGTGCCGCCCCCACAGACAGGATCTTTTATGGCTGTTACCGAGACCTACCGCGAAACACTGCGCCAACTATCAGACGAATTGATTGCCATTCAAAAGCCGATACTGATTCTTGATGCCATCAAGTGGCCTCAGGCGGTCGAGCAGACGTTCTTTGCCAACAATGCCCAGCGCCTACCGGATATAGACAGTGCGTTCTATCAGCAGAATAACCCGCTGAATTTCGAACCGGCAGTGTTGCAGCACCAGCTGTCAGACTTTCAGCAGCGACTGCATAACCGTCTTGGCGAAGCGGATCCACTGGGCCATATTCTTTGGGAAACAGCCGAGCAGTATCAGCGTGTTACCGAGCTGCTCGCCGCGCGTGGCACGCCAGCATTCCTCACCGCCAGCCGACAGCTCTACGGCTCAGCAAGCGACGCCCTGAATGGCGATACGACGCCTCTGATTGAGATGGGACAGCGCTTCTGCGATATCTTTTCGCTGCCCGCCGCTCACCACCTCTCCACCCCCTACCCCAAGAACATTCCCGCCGATGAAGCCGTCCGCCAGCTTCAGCAGCGACTGCTGCCCTTTTTCGATGGCAGCAACTTCAGCGTCAAAGAGTCTGATGGCATTGTGTCAGACGCCTCTGCCGGGGGGGACTGCATCAAGGTGAACACCCACGCCAATTTTTCCGAGCTGGAACTGCAAGTACTGGAAGTGCACGAAGGCTGGGTGCATGTGGGCACGACTCTCAACGGTCGATCACAACCCTGGGCGAGCTGGCTGAGTGTCGGATCGCCACGTATTACCGCACTCCAGGAAGGACTGGCAGTGTTGATCGAAACACTGACCTTCAGTTCTTTCCCCGGCCGGGCACGCAAGATCAGCGACCGGGTGGTCGCCATCGATATGGCCGAGCGAGGCGCTGATTTTATCGAGGTCTACCGTCATTTTCTGGCACAGGGGCTGAATGAACGCGAGTGCTACAAAATCGCTCAGCGGGTGTTCCGAGGTGGCATGGTGGCGGGCGGCAGTTGCTTCACCAAGGATCTGTCCTATGTGAAAGGACTGGTGGAAACGGTGAACTTCATCCGCAGCGCCATTCTGGCCGACGCCCCGCAGCTGTTGCCCCTGCTGTTTGTGGGCAAGGTGAGCCTGGATGACGTACCGGTACTGTATCGCTATATGCAGGAAGGTATTATCGAACCACCGCGCTATCTGCCGCCCATGTTTCGCGACCTGAATGGCTTGTATGTGTGGTTTGGGTTTTCCAGCGGTCTGTCCAAGCTCGACCTGCAAAGTGTGCAGGCGCACTATCAATCGCTGTTTTCAACATGAGAAGCGTCCTCTGGCAAAACAAGCCAGAGGACAAACTGATCAGCCGTAGAAGCAGGCGTAGCTGCTGGTTTCGGGAATCTGAAGGTCAAAAGCACTATTGGCAGGCACGTTAAATTCTTCGCCCGGACCAAATCGCTGCCAGTTATCACTACCGGGCAGCAGGACATTCAGCTCGCCACTGATGACCAGCATGCGTTCGGCGGCATCGGTGCCGAACTGGTATTCACCGGCAGCCATCACCCCGACTGATACCGGCTGACCCTTAGACTCAAATCCCAGCGACTGCACATTGCCGTCAAAATACGTATTGTGTTTGATCACCATTGACCCTCTGTAAAGGCTAAAGGCGCGATCATACGCGCCCTCAGGTCTCGCCACCAGTGACAGCCGCCGCTTTCTTGTCCGCGTTGCCGTAGTCCCGCCCGATGTATTGGTACATGGCCGGCACCACAAACAGTGTAAACAGCGTACCGATGCTCATCCCCGAGGCGATAATCATCCCCAGCGAGAAGCGCGACGAAGCGCCGGGGCCGGTCGCGACCAGCAGCGGAAACATGGCGACAACCAATGCCGCGGTGGTCATCAGAATCGGCCTCAGGCGGATAGATGCCGCCTCCTCAATCGCCTCCCGCTTGCTCATTCCGTTCTCCAGCTGAAGACGGTTGGCGAAGTCGACGATCAGAATACCGTGTTTCGAGATCACACCAATCAGGGTAACCAAGCCGACCTGTGTATAAATATTCAGGGTCATACCGGGGAAGGCCGTCAACTGCATCCCATTGGTCAAGGCAAAGATATTCAGGCAGAGCAGTGCCCCACACACCGACATCGGTACGGTGACCAGAATAATCAGCGGATCGCGGAAAGATTCGAACTGCGCCGCCAGCACCAGATAGATAATCAGCAGCGCAAAGGCGAAAGTAACCAGCAGGGCATTCCCCTCCTGCTTGAACTGTCGCGAACTCCCGGCATAGTCGAGCTGGAAATTACTGGGCATGACTTCCCGAGCAATATTTTCCAATACCGCCAGCGCGTCGCCCTGACTCACATCCGGACGGGGAACAGCGATAATTGTATTGGAGTTCAGCTGCTGGGCATGCGGGATTGACCGGGGCTTGGTCTCCTTTTTCAGCGTCGTCAGCGTGGAGATCGGCAGCAGCTCACCTTGCCCACCGCGGGTATAGAAGTTTTCCAGTTGCTCGGGGTTCAAACGCTCGTCGCGACTCACCTGAGCAATCACTTTATAAGAGCGCCCGAGGTAGGAGAAGCGATTGACCTCAGCGCCCGCCATCATCGCCGTCAGATCAGAGCTCAATGACTGCATGTCCACGCCCAGTAAGCCGGCCTTATCCCGATCGATAGCCAGGGTCGCCTCCGGGCGATCGAAGTTCAACTGCGACGCCACGTAAAAGAAGCGATTGCTCGCCTCAGCGCGTTTAACCACTTCGTCCCCCACCTCGGCGAGCAACTCGGGTTCCGCCGTCGACTTGAGGACAAATTCAACCGGGTAACCTTGGCCGGGGGTCGGTAATGGCGGTGGCTGGAACGCCGCGAGGCGCAGTGGTGCGATACTCACCAGGCTCTGTCCCAGCTCGTTCGCGACATCGCCCATGGTCTTGTCACGCGCGTCCCAGGGAGTACCAATCAAGCCGATAAAGCCCATGCTGCTCTGGCCATTTTCGGCGATATTAAACGCGAAGGTGTGATCAACTTCTGGATGGTCGAGAATGGCCCGCTGGGTGGCCAGAAACGATTCGGTAAAATACTCCGGCGATGAATATCCATCCCCTTCAGCGATCACGCCCGCAAAGCCAAGGTCCTCGGCCGGTGCCAGCTCGCTGGTAGAGGTTGTGAAAAGAAAGAAGCAGGAAACGAGAACAATTAAGCCGAAGACGCCGATGACGTTGACTTGATCGAGTGCCACATGCAGGCGATCTTTGTAGCCTCGGCGCCAGAACTCAAACTTCTCATCGAGAAACACTTCAAGACGGCTGCTGCCCGTTGTCGAACGCAAAATCTTGGCGCACATCATCGGCGTCAAGGTCAGTGCGATCACCCCCGATATCAGCACGGCTCCGGCCAGGGTAAAGGCAAACTCCGTAAACAATTTGCCGGTAATCCCCGTCAGGAAGCCAATCGGCGCGTAGACCGCCACCAGCGTAATGGTCATGGCGATGACCGGACCGACCAGCTCGCGAGCCCCGACAAGCGCCGCCTGATTGGGCTCCATCCCCTCTTCAATATGCCGGTGGATATTCTCCAGTACGATAATGGCGTCATCGACCACCATCCCGATCGCTAGCACCATAGCGAGCAAGGTCAGCAAGTTGATGGAGAACCCCAGTGAGTACATCAGAAACAGTGCGCCAACCAGAGATAAGGGTACGGTAACAGCAGGTATGATTGAGCTGCGGGCAGAGCCGAGGAACAAGAAGATAACGACAACAACAATCAGTACCGCCTCTACCAGCGTGGTACGAACGTCGCTGATCGCCGCATTCACATACACGGTGCTGTCGTAAGACAAATTGGCCTCAATAGCCTCAGGCAGCGCCTTGACGATTCGAGGCCACATCTCGCGGACTTCGGCCGTCACCGCCAGCAGATTGGCATCTGGCCGTACGTTGATGCCGAGAAACAAACCCGACTCCGCATCCCAATGCGCAACAGAGTCATAGCTTTCGTCACCGAACACCACATCGGCCACATCCCGGAGGCGGACAATTTGGGTCCCCTCACTGCGCAGCACCAAATCTTTAAAGGATTCAGCCGTATTCAAATCGGTATCTGCCGCCAAGCCGACTTTTACATATTGCCCCTTGGTCTCGCCCACCGCCGACAATACGTTCTGATTCCGAACCGCAGAAAAGGCTTCACCCGGCGTCATATCGTGGGCAGCCAGCCGTTCCGGATCAAACCAGATACGCATGGCGTAATTGCGGCCACCCAACAAGGCGACGCTTTCGACACCGCCGAGAGAGGACAACTCCGGCTCAACCACGCGGATCACATAGTCGGTAATTTGCGCCTTACTCAGCGTATTGGAATAGAACGACAGATACATCGCCGCATTCCCGCCGGCATCGGCCAGCTGAATAACCGGGTCCTCACTCCCCTCGGGCAGCTGACTGCGCAGCTTGTTTACCTTGGCGGAGATTTCGGTCAGCGCTTCGTTGGGGTCTTTATCAATACTCAAATTGACCGTGATATTGGCCAGGCTCTGAGCCGAGTTTGAGGTCAAAAAGTCGATGCCGTCCGCCGAGGCAATTTCCCGCTCCAATGGCGTGGTAATAAAACCTTCGACCAACTCCGGATCGGCGCCCGGATACACCACCGATACGGTAATCTGAGCGTTTTGAATTTCGGGATACTCGCGCACGGTCAGGTCCTGAGCCGCGCGAAGGCCGAGCAGGAAAATCACCAGGCTGACCACGATGGCCAGTACCGGGCGCTTAACGAAAATATCAGTAAAATGCATAGGGCCAGTCCTTGTCGTATTCGCGTCGTCTCAGAGACATCAGCCCTGCGGGGGCGTCGGCGCCAGCTTGGCTTGCGGTTTCAACGCGTTTTCGATCATTACCGGCTGACCACTGCGCAGCTTCAGCAGACCACTGCTGGCAACCTCGTCGCCCGCTTCCAGCCCGTCAATAATTTCAATGTAATCCCCACGCGCCTCACCCAGTGTGACAAAGCGCTGGATCACTTCCAGATCGCCTTCCTTATTGCCCTCTTCCTGAGGACGGATGGCATACACAGAATCACCGTAAGAGGTGTACTGAATCGCCGTGCGAGGTAACACCAGGACATCGCGTGGTACGTTCAAGTCGACGCTGACCTTGGCATACAAACCGGGTTTAAGCAGCTTTTCCGGATTACTCAAGCGTGCACGCAAATCAAAATTTCGGGTCGCCGGGTCGATTTTTGGCTCTACCGCAATAACCTCCCCGGTAAACTGACGGTTGCCCAAGGCATCCACCACAATCGTCACTGTATCGCCCGGCTGAACTTTGCCCAGCTGCTTTTCGGGCAGTGAGAAGTCCAGTTCAATGGGATCGAGCGCCTGCAGCGTCACGATGGCATCACCCGCGCGAAGGTATTGTCCAACAGAAACACGGCGGATACCCAACTCACCGGCAAAGGGCGCCCGCAATGTTTTCAAATTCACACGCCCCTGCTGCGCGTCAGCCGCCGCCTTGGCCACTTCCGTTTCCGCAATTGCCGTATCGTATTCAGACTTGGAAATCGTACCGCGCTTGAACAAGGCCGCCCGACGTTCTACTTCAATCTCGGCGAGCTTGGCCTGGGCTTTTAAACGCGCCAATTCACTGCGTTCGGCGACAGACTCAAGGCTGAGAAGCTGATCGCCCTCACTGACCGTTTGTCCCGACTCAAAATCAATCGAGGTGACCGTCCCGTCCATCTCCGCCGTCAGATCGGCCCCGCGCACCGCCACCAGACTGCCCACCGCGTTGAGAGTCGATGCCCATTGCTGCGCTTCCACTTCGCTGCTGGACACACTGACCGCGGGTGTCGGCATATTATCGATAAACTCGTTCATCATACTGTTGCCGAACCACTTCATGCCGAACACACCGCCAAACACCACGCCGCAGAGCAGCAGCATAATAAGCATCCGCTTTGTCATTGTTCTTCCTTCCATCTCTGTTTGAGCAGGTACACCCGACGCGGTATAGCGCAAAAGTGCGTGACGTCAGCGCGGCGTAGGCCATCTGGTAAAAATGCACGCGCGAGCAACGGAGCAGCTTATCAGGATGGCTACCCGAAGTGGATTAATAATTTTACAGGTTACAGCCTATAAACCCTTATTTTTGAAGGGCTTATAAACTGTTATACCACTGGCGTAAACACCGCCGGCAGTTCGGGGGCCGGTGCGGGAAGGTCCTGACGAAGCCCTACTGTTGCGACTCTGGAGAAGGGACCGCGCTCCAACAGCCCCGGATTACCCCGGCGGTTGTCGAACTGGCGAATCAATGTCTGCTCATCACTTCGCACCGGCGCAGGCACCTCCCACAACTCCATCACATGACGATCATCAGTCAGGTGCGTCAGGCCGTAGCCGTAAGTGCGCCAATTAAAGTAGCGAAGATTATTGTTCACCAGTGGCGCAACCCCTTCCAGCACACGAACGGCCGTTTCACCCAAGGGAAGATAGCGCTGACGAAAGGTCTCGTAGTCGTCGTGCACCGGACCACCCTCCGCCGCTTCATAGAGAGCACCAGCCACCACTTCTCCCCTGCCGGGCCGCCCCATCGACGACGGGACCAATTCCACACCCACGGTTTGCAGCGTCTGACAATACTGAGCAATGCCACAAATAAAAAAAGCCCTGATCTTTCGATCAGGGCTTTTCAAATATGGCGGAGAAGGAGGGATTCGAACCCTCGATGAAGCTATTAACCCCATACTCCCTTAGCAGGGGAGCGCCTTCAGCCACTCGGCCACCTCTCCGGGATGTTCCAGCATAATGCTGGCGGTTTTGCTGCTAAGGCCTTGTTTTCAAAAGCGTGTTAGCAACGAAACGCGCGGCATAATACCATACTCAGCGAAGAATCAAAGGCCTTGACCGCAATTTCCGCTATTCTTTGTTACCGTCTTTTTCACCTTGAATGCGATCGTAGATTTCCTCGCGGTGAACCGCGACGTGTTTGGGGGCATTCACACCCAAACGCACTTGATTTCCTTTTACACCCAGTACTGTCACGGTGACTTCATCACCAACCATGAGCGTCTCACCAATACGACGAGTCAGTATTAACATGTAGGTTTCTCCTTTCCAGAGTCCGTGTCCATACCCCGTGGCGTATCCCTATGCAACGCAGCAATCGTCTCTGTTTTTACGTTGAAGGCTCTTTATCCAGATCAAAAGCTGCGTGAAGAGCCCTCACCGCCAGCTCAAGATATTTTTCGTCAACAACCACAGAGATCTTGATCTCCGAGGTGGTGATCAACTGAATGTTGATCGACTCTTCTGCCAGGGTCTTGAACATCTTGCTGGCAATGCCCGCATGCGAACGCATACCAACACCTACCAGGGATACTTTGGCAATCTTGTTGTCTGTTTTGACCTCGCGAGCGCCGGTTTTCTGCACCAGTTCCCGAACAATCGCTTCAGCCTTAGCCAGGTCATTACGGCTTACCGTAAATGTCAGATCTGTAGTGTTGTCTTCGGCAACGTTCTGAACGATGACGTCGACCTCAATATTGGCATCGCTGACCGGGCCCAATATCTGATACGCAAGTCCCGGAGTATCGGGCACGCCTAAAACTGTAATTTTTGCCTCATCGCGGGTAAACGCGATACCCGAAATCGCCGGGTTTTCCATATCTGAATCTTCCTCAAGACTGATCAAGGTGCCAGGGCCTTCTTCGAAGGCGTGCAACACACGCAGCGGTACACTGTATTTTCCAGCGAATTCCACCGCGCGAATCTGTAATACCTTTGAACCCAGACTGGCCATTTCCAGCATTTCTTCAAAGGTAATACGCTTCAGGCGGCGCGCATCACCAACCACCCGTGGATCGGTGGTGTAAACACCGTCAACGTCGGTATAAATCTGACACTCATCGGCCTTCAGCGCAGCAGCCAGCGCCACGCCCGTGGTATCAGAACCGCCACGCCCCAGCGTGGTGATATTGCCGTCCTGATCCACGCCCTGGAAACCGGCAACAACAACGACATGTCCTGCAGCCAGATCAGCGCGGATACGTTTATCGTCAATTTCCTTGATCCGGGCTTTCGTATGCGCCTCATCAGTCAGGATTCGCACCTGACTTCCAGTATAGGAGCGAGCACCAACGCCAAGGTCGTGAAGAGCCATGCACAGCAGGGAGATAGTCACCTGCTCACCGGTGGCAACCAGTACATCCATTTCACGGGGCGTCGGCTGGTCCTGCATGGCTTTGGCCATGTCGATCAAGCGGTTGGTTTCACCGCTCATTGCCGACACCACAACGACCACGTCGTGCCCGTTTGCTTTGAATCCCGCGACCTTTTCGGCCACTGCTTTTATACGTTCAATGGTACCGACCGAGGTGCCACCGAACTTTTGAACAATCAGACTCATCTTTTCTTTCTGCAAATGACCGCCCCGTGCGGAGGGCGCCCATTAAACAACAACTCCAGAATAAAGGAAACGGCTTCTCAGCCCCTATACGTGGTTCACGTATTCCTTGGCTACTGCCAATGCCTGAGGAATCCCAGCGGGGTCGGTGCCGCCGCCCTGCGCCATGTCCGGACGACCGCCACCTTTCCCGCCAACGGCCGCCGCCGCCTGCTTCATGATCTCACCCGCCTTGAAGCGCGATGTGAGGTCTTTGGTCACACCGGCCACCAGTGCGACCTTGTCGCCCTCGGCACTGGCCAGCAGCAGAACACCGCTACCGAGTTTGTTTTTGAGTTGATCCATGCTGTCGCGCAGGGCCTTGGCATCGGCGCCTTCGATCTGCACCGCCAATACTTTTACACCGTTGATCTCTTCGACGTCACTCATGAGATCGCGGCTGCCTGCCGTCGCCAGTTTGGCTTTCAGACGCTCCAGCTCTTTCTGCTGCTCGCGATTGGCGGCCAGTAGCTGAGACAGCTTGCTGTCAAAGTTTTCCGGACTGCTCTTCAGCGCGGAGTAGGCAGATTGAAGGCGGCGGCGATCCGCATTGGCTTCCGCCAGTGCGCCCTCCCCGGTCACCGCTTCGATACGGCGCACACCAGCGGCAATACCTGACTCCGCCACAATGCGCATCAGGCCGATATCTCCGGTGCGCTCAACGTGGGTACCGCCGCAAAGTTCGACCGAGAAGTCCCCACCCATGCTCAGCACACGAACGCTGTCGCCGTATTTCTCGCCAAACAGCATCATGGCACCGCGCTCGCGGGCGGTGTCGATATCCGTTTCCAGCGTTTCAACGGCCGTATTGCGGCGAATTTCCGCATTAACCATATCTTCAATGGCCGCGAGTTCTTCCGGCTTCACCGCTTCGCCATGAGCAAAGTCAAAACGCAAACGCTCGGCAGTAACCAGCGAGCCTTTCTGACTGACGTGATCGCCCAGTACCTGACGCAGCGCCGCATGCAGCAAGTGCGTGGCGGAGTGATTCAGTGCCGTCGCCTGACGGATCGATGCGTCCACCAGCGCCTGTACGGCTGAGCCTTCGGACACCTGCCCCTCGGCAACGATACCGAGGTGCACAAAATGGGCACCGGCTTTCTGGGTATCGCGAACTTCCACCCGCAGGCCATCAGCCGAGATCACACCGCTGTCCCCCGCCTGCCCACCGGACTCGGCGTAGAACGGCGTGCGATCCAGCACCAGCATAATTTCCTCGCCCTGCGAGGCACTGGCAACACGCTTGCCATCCTTGAGAACGGCAAGCACAGTCGCATCGCTCACCAGGCCGCTGTAACCCAGAAACGCTGTCTGCCCGTCGAGATCGAGTTCGATATCGGCATCCATTTTAAAATTGGAGGCAGAGCGGGCGCGCTCGCGTTGGGCGTCCATCGCCGCTTCAAAGCCATCCATATCCAGCGTCAGGTTCTGCTCACGGGCGATATCGGCGGTGAGGTCAACCGGGAATCCGTAAGTGTCATAGAGGCGAAAGACCGTTTCACCGGGAATCTGGCTGCCCTCGAGCCCCTCCAGATCCGCTTCGAGAATACGCATGCCTTGATCCAGCGTTTTGGCAAACTGCTCTTCTTCCGCCAGCAGCGCCTTCTCAACCTGCGACTGACGCTCACGCAGCTCAGGGTAAGCCTCGCCCATTTCCGCGGCCAGAGCGTCGACCAGTTTGTAGAAGAACGGGCCTTCTGCCCCCAACTTATTGCCGTGGCGCGCCGCGCGGCGAATGATACGGCGCAGCACGTATCCGCGCCCCTCATTGGAGGGCAACACACCATCGCAAATGAGGAATGCGCAGGAGCGGATATGGTCTGCAATCACCCGCAGTGACGCATGCTCCAGATCGCTTGCGCCAACCACCTTCGCCGTTGCCGCAATCAGATTGGCAAACAGGTCAATTTCATAATTGCTGTGAACACCCTGCATCACCGCAGAAATGCGCTCCAGGCCCATGCCGGTGTCCACCGAGGGCGCGGGCAGCGGGTTCATCGCGCCATCGGCATCGCGGTTGAACTGCATGAAGACGTTGTTCCAGATTTCGATGTAGCGGTCACCGTCTTCGTCGGGGCTGCCCGGAGGGCCACCGGCTACGTCTTCACCGTGGTCGTAGAAAATTTCGGTGCAGGGTCCGCAGGGGCCAGTGTCGCCCATCGACCAGAAGTTGTCCGACGCGTATTTCGCGCCCTTATTGTCACCGATACGCACCATGCGCTCGGCGGGCACGCCCACTTCTTCATTCCAGATTTTGTAGGCCTCATCGTCGTCGGCATACACCGTCACCCACAGCCGCTCGCTGTCGATGTTCATCCAGTCTTTCGAGGTCAGAAATTCCCAGGCAAATTGAATTGCATCGCGCTTGAAATAATCGCCAAAGCTGAAGTTACCCAGCATTTCAAAGAACGTGTGGTGACGCGCGGTGTAGCCAACGTTCTCCAGATCGTTGTGCTTACCGCCGGCCCGCACGCAGCGCTGACTGCTGACCGCTCGGCTGTAGTTGCGCTTGTCACGACCAAGAAACACATCCTTGAACTGCACCATGCCCGCATTGGTAAAAAGCAGCGTCGGGTCATTGCCGGGCACCAGCGAACTGCTGGCAACAGGGGTGTGCCCTTTGCTTTCGAAATAGCGGATAAAGGCATCGCGAATGGCAGCGCTTTTCATTAAAACGGTCTCACTCCGGAGTTCTGATTAAACGAGAAACGCCGGACGAAAACGTCCGGCGAAAGAGGAAAAGTATAGCGAAATCACCGAGGTTTGTATGCTACCGAAACCCCGGTGCAGGGATGTTCAGCCGAGTTTTTCGTCTGCACTCAAGGTTCGCGCTTCGGATTCCAGCATCACCGGAATGCCATCGCGAACCGGATAGGCCAAACCGCTGGCTTTACACACCAGCTCATTGCGCTCTGCATCGTATTCCACCGGCGCTTTGCTGACGGGACAAACGAGGATTTCCAACAGTTTTTTATCAATCATTACATGCACTCAAATTCATTGTTCAGCGCCGCAGCAGACTATTACTGCGACATCTCGGGCATTTCACCGACCAGCAACTGCGGATCCAGACGCTGGCCAAACCAGTTCAGTCGCCAGTCGAGATGTGGCCCCGTTGCGCGACCGGTGGCGCCGACTTCAGCAATCGCCTGTCCCTGCGCAATTTCGTCGCCCTCGTTCACCAGCACTTTGCTGAGGTGAATAAAGGTCGAGGAAATCCCCTGGCCGTGATCAATAATCAGCGTCCCGCCGGAATAAAACATCTCGTCGTGAACCAGCGTCACCAGACCACTCATCGGCGCTGTGACCACAGTGCCGGTTGGTCTGGCCACATCCACACCGTAGTGGGGCCGGCCGGGCGTGCCATTATAGACACGCTGACTGCCGAAAACACCCGTTACCGGCCCACTCAGCGGCCATACGAAGTCACCGGTAAAATCCTGACGGGGCTCATAGTGCTGACGCGCCTTGCGCACCAGCGCGGCCTCGCGGCGAATACGCTCCAACACATCCGCCGGTGGTGTCACGGTTTTCTGGGGAACGCCATTGACGCGCTGAATCGCGTATTCACGCTGCTCGATAGACAGCATTTGCGTCTGACAGGCATCACCCCGGCAGATTTTCAGTGGCACAGACGCCGGCGCATCGCGGTCAAAGCCCGCCGCGAACACCCCGTTATCGGCGACAGCCACCGTGTATTTCCCGAGTTCCACACGGCTACCCGGCTCAACCTTCCCCCAGATCATTCCGCCCTGAATCAATGAGCCATTCAGCTCTACCGCCTGAGCCGATACCGACAACACCAGTACCGCCAGCGTGATAAAACCTCGCATCTCTCACTCCCTTCTCACGGGGCTGCAAATCGTTGCCCCCTATTCATCGCCGATACCATATCGCGATATGATCCGCCGTTCAGCTATTTCGTCCTGAGGATTGTTGCACCCATGAGCCGCTACCGCCCTCCCCGCGCCCGAGGGTCTCGCTATATTACGCCCGAAGGCGAGCGTGTGCTGCGAGAAGAACTCCGGCAACTCTGGAAGGTCGAACGCCCCCAGGTTACCGCAGCGGTGCACGAAGCGGCCAAGAATGGCGACCGCTCTGAAAACGGCGATTATATCTACGGCAAGAAACGCCTGCGGGAAATCGACAGCCGGGTGCGCTTTCTCGGCAAACGCCTGGACGAACTGAAGGTGGTCGACACCCTCCCCAGCGACCGTGACAAGATTTTCTTCGGCGCCTGGGTCACACTGGAAGACGACGACGGCGAAGAGACTTGCTACCGGATTGTCGGTCCCGATGAATTTGACCTGGCCAGCGGCAAGCTGTCGATGGACGCCCCACTGGCTCGTGCCATGCTGGGAAAACGGCTGGATGACGAAGTGCTTGTTAGCACGCCCACCGGCGAAAAATGCTACTACGTCTGCGCGATTCACTACGGCGATAAGCCGGACACCAACACATAAGGAGAACGGGCTATGTTGCTGCTATCACTGTTCTGGGCCTGGCTGAGCTGGAATGCTTACCACCCTTGGAAAGGCAAGCCGGAGATGATGGGGATTATCAGCTTTATCTTCGGAATGCTGGCGGGTGAACTGGGGCTGCACATCATTGCTATCAACGTCGTTCTGACGCTGGGTATTGTCACCTTCGGCGAGCTGGAGGGCTTGGCTGACAGTCTCGGCCTGCTGATTGCCATGCTGAGTTGGCTGGCGCTGGCGCGCTTTTATTTCCAGTCAGCCAATGCAGAGCCGATAATGCGTGGCGCTATCTGTGAAGCGCTGGACAGCGAAACCTACCCCGACACCCCGGACGACGTCCTGCATTACACGCCGGACTTCGAACGCCTGCGTAATCCGGTGGCCTTCAAACACCCGCGCCTGAAACTTCATCGCAATGTTCCCTACTGCAAGGTCGACGGCCGAGATTTACACCTGGACATCTACCAGCGCCGCGACTGCCCGAAAAACGCGCCGGTGCTGTTGCAGATTCACGGCGGCGCCTGGATGCAGAATCTCGGCAGCAAGGAGCAACAGGGCCTGCCGCTGATGACCCAACTGGCGCTGAACGGCTGGATCTGTGTTGCCGTCCAATACCGCCTCAGCCCGGGCGCCACCTTCCCCGACCACATTATCGACTGCAAGCGCGCCCTGCTGTGGGTGAAAGATCATATTGCCGACTACGGTGGCGATCCCGACTTTATCGTTGCCACCGGTGGCTCGGCAGGCGGGCACCTGAGCAGTCTGCTGGCCCTCAGCGCCAATGCGGACTGTTTCCAGCCCGGCTTTGAGCACCGCGACACGCGGGTGCAGGGCTGTATTCCCTTCTATGGCGTTTACGACTTCCTGAACAGCAAGCATCAGCGCCACAACGAAGGTCTGGAACAATGGCTGGCTGAACGCGTCGTCAAGAAAACGCGCAGTGAAGATCCGGAACTCTGGGAGCGCGCGTCACCGGTGTCATGGGTGAATGACGATGCACCGCCGTTCCTGATTATCCATGGCGACGCCGACACGCTGGTGCCCGTCAAGGAATCCCGAGAGCTTTACCACATGCTGAAGGCCGTCTCGAAACAAGGCGTCGGCTATGCGGAACTGCCCGGCGCTCAGCACGCTTTTGAGCTGGTGATTTCACTGCGCAGCCAACTGGTCGTCAACGCACTCTGTGACTACTGCTACGTGCTTCACCAGCAGTACCTGGGCAAGAACGTCAGCCTGACTAGCGACAACAGCAACGCAAGCAGCAGTGATAGCGACAACCGGAATAACGACAACGAAGAAGGCGAACCCAGCCCGGCATAACGCCGGGCTGCGTCAATTAGAAGGGATTCCAGGAAGCTTCCTTGGTGAATTGCAAGTAGCCCACATTGGCGCCGGTGCGCAGGCCTACCCCGGTACGAATCGGCGCGACGACCGTGTCGCCACTGCGCAGATAGTTCACGCCTACCCCGGCAGCGTAATACACACCACCTTCAACGCCGGGGAAGCGCTGATACAGGGTTTCGGCGTCGTCCAGATTGTAGATCAGCGTAAAAACTTTCGAGGCGTTACCACCCATATCAAAGCCCACTGACGGCCCCTGCCAGAAAATTGCCCGCGTCTCACCGTCGAGCATTTGCAGCTCACCCCGCCCGTAGCGCAAACCCACCACAATGGCCGCCGACACTTCCTCGCCCACCACGATGGCATTGGGCTCGCCCTGTTCCTCAAAGACTTTCTCTATGGCGCTCGCCAAGCCCTTGCTCGTTTCACCGAAGAAAGCCCCCGCTTTTTCCATGACCTGCTCTTTGCTGAAACCCTCGTTCTTGTCTTCGGCGCCCTCTTCGGCGGTCGCCGAAAGCGGCAGCAATGTCACCAGTAATAACCAAATCCCCAGCCATTGGCGATACGGCATAATCTGTTCTCCTCTAATTTCCCCAGCACCTGTTTGTCTGTCCTGACACACTACGTTTAGTAGTAGTCGTGACCGCCGACTTGCGCCAGTGTTCAATCAGGACAGCTTTTCATTGCGGCAATCACTGACTGCAGATCGCCGCGATGCCGATCAAGCAAAAGCCGCAATTTAAGCAGTGCCGCTACGCTCAAGGCATCAGTGATATCCCCACACATCGCCATCTCCACCGCTTCCCCCAGCGGCAGACGACGCACTTGCAAATCCTCGGTCTCTTCCGGCGCGATCTCTCCCTGCGTCAGTTCTAACGCCAGAAATACATCGGCGACTTCATCGGTGCAGGAATTGCTGGTGTGCAGCTGAGCGTAGTGATACAGCGCCGCGCAGCGCAGGCCGGTTTCCTCTGCCAATTCACGCCTGGCGGTATCCGCAGGGGATGTGCCCAGTGGCGCGCCGCCCTCGGGAATTTCCCAGCTATAGCTATCCAGCGGATAGCGATGCTGCCCCACCAAATAGGTATAGCCGTCGTCATCCAGCGGCACCACGCCAACTGCCGTATTTTTAAAGCAGACTTTGCCATAAATACCCTCGGTCTTGCCCGGCGTGGTGACACTGTGGTGCTCCAATCGCAACCAGGGGTTTTCATACACCGTGTCACGGCTATGCTGAAGCCAGGGGCCAATCGATTTAGTCATCAGGAGAAATCTCGGTAACGGGAAGGTAGGGATCAAGCGTCCCGCGCAGGCGCGACTGCAAAGCGGGTACGATCTCGTCATCAAACCAGGCATTTTGACGAAACCAGCGAATATTGCGTGGCGAGGGATGCGGCAGGCACAGAAAATCGCCGTCCAATGGCTGATTCCGCACTCGATCGGTCAGCGAAAGCGGCTTTCCGCCTTTTTTGACATCCGGCAGATAGTAGCGCTGGGCATACTGCCCAATCAGCAAGGTGAGCGCGATGTTCGGCATATGCTCACGCAAACGCTGATGCCAAGTGGGCGCACACTCTGGCCGGGGCGGCAAATCACCACTGCGCCCTTTACCGGGGTAGCAAAATCCCATCGGCATAATGCCAAGCTGAGGATCGTGATAAAAACGCTGCCGGTCCATCTGCAGCCAAGCGCGAAGGCGGTCACCCGAGGGGTCATCCCAAGGTTTGCCGGACGCATGCACGCGCGTCCCCGGCGCTTGCCCGATGATCAGCAATCGGGCGTCAGCACTGAGTTGAACAACGGGGCGAGGCCCCAGTGGCAGATGCGCTTCGCAAAGGCGACAATGCCGCACCTCGCTCAGCAATTCAGAAAATGCGTCCATGGCCGCATTCTGCGTTGGCGCGGGGTTGGGAGCAAGCCAACACCCGCGCCGCTATCAGAACGCAATGCCCAGTGATTGAATGGTTTCAACCGAGAGACGCCCGGTTGCCAGTCCCTGCTTTTGTTGGAAGGCGTGAATGGCCGCCTCGGTGCGCTTGCCGAGAATACCGTCAGCATAGCCCGCGTCGAAGCCGCGCTCGTTAAGCTGTTTTTGTACCTGACGAAGCAGTTTGTCGTCGTCCAGGTCACGCTTGCAGGGAATTTGTCGCCAGACCAGCTCCTCGTCGGCAATTTTTTCGAGATAGCTATATTCCTCGTACTCGGCGGGTACAGGCACACGAATCAGCTTGGCGGGCTCCACCACCTTCTGTACCTTCACGGTTTTGTACACTGCGGGTACTTTGACTTCCACGGTGTGTTCCGGTTGATCGACAACGCGCTTGCGCACGGTTTCGAACACGGCGGGCTCATGAATGGTGCGGTATTCCGGAGGCGACACCAATACCTGCCGTTCGACTGTGCGGTATTTTGCGGGGATTTCTACCTGATGGAGAATCTCGCCGGTTTCCTCATCGATCTTTTCCAGCTCACCGCGACCCGGACGCCATACCCACTCTGCCGGTTTCACCAGAATTTTTTCTTCGCGGCTCTCATACTCGGCAGGGCGCACCAGCTCCTGACGTTGCTTGGCGGGGAGCACTTCGGTGCGCTCCTCTACCCACTTATAGGTCGCGGGCACCAGTTCCAGCTTGGTATAGGCCTCGCTGACAACCACTTGCTCTTCCTGCCACTCCGTTCGCGCAGGCTGCATTTCCAGACGCTCGGTGGCCTCTTTAACAATACGACTGGCCCGGCGGTCGATATATTTCGGCGGCGTCAGCATACGCGCATAGCACGCGCCCGTCTGGGCGTTCGGCGGCATGGCAGGCAGACCGCCATCCTGTTCACTGCGCGCCTTTAGCTTTTCTATCTGAATCAATGCATCGGCCAGGGCGGTTTCCAGCGATGCCATGCGCTCGCCATCGGGCACCGTTTCCGGCGCAACCTGTCCAGACGACTGAACAGGAGTCAACGAGCACGCCGTACACATCACTGCGGCGGCAAGAGGCAAAAGAGAAAGGCGAAAAGACATAGAATGTTCCGTTTCCGGCGGCGGTTATACTGGCGTTTAGCACTGATTTTTCAATCTTATAACGAAATCCCTAAGGCACGCGACCCCCTCAAATGAAATCTTGCACACAGAAGCAGATAAGTTAGCGAAATGAACCGATAAAGCCTGAAAATATGCGTTCCTGGCGCATTAATGCCGACGAAATGTGGCCTGTAATGTGCTTTAATAGCGCCGTTTTTTACTCTACTCAGGCCGCGCTTAGCTATGAAACACACCCTCTCTCAATTCAGCGACGCCAGCGAATTCACGCAGCGCCATATCGGACCCGGCAACGAGCAGGTCTCAGCCATGCTTCACCAGCTCGGCGCGCCATCGTTGGATGCACTGATCAGAGAGACCGTGCCCGCCAGTATTCTTCGCGATTCACTGCCGCTGCCAGACGGTGTCAGTGAACACGATGCGCTGAGCGAGCTGGCCGCCATCGCCGGCAAAAATCAGATTGCCCGCTCGTTTATCGGCATGGGGTACTACGGCACTCACACCCCCAAGGTCATTCTGCGCAATGTGCTGGAAAACCCGGGCTGGTATACCGCCTACACACCCTATCAGCCAGAGATTGCCCAAGGGCGCCTGGAAGCCCTGCTGAACTTCCAGCAGATGGTTATTGACCTGACCGGACTGGATTTGGCCAACGCCTCGCTGCTGGACGAGGCCACAGCCGCTGCCGAAGCCATGGCCATGTGCAAGCGCGCGGCCCGCAAAAACAAGAGCGACGTCTTTTTTGTGGATGCCCAATGCCATCCGCAGACTCTCGCCGTACTGAAAACCCGCGCTGACGCCCTCGGTCTGGACATTCACGTCGGCGACGCCTTTAGTGAACTGGAAAATACCGAATGTTTCGGCGTACTGGTGCAGTACCCGCAAACCGGCGGCGAGTTGCGCGACCTGCGTGCACTCTGCCAGACCGCACAACAGAACGATTGCCTGAGCGTGGTCGCTGCCGATCTACTCAGCTTGGTATTGCTGACCCCTCCCGGTGAGCAGGGTGCCGACATTGTCGTGGGCAGCGCCCAGCGCTTTGGCGTGCCGATGGGTTTTGGTGGCCCGCACGCCGCGTTCTTTGCCACCAAAGACAAGCACAAGCGCTCGGTGCCCGGCCGTATTATCGGTGTCTCCGTTGACAGCCGTGGCAAGCCCGCCCTGCGCATGGCGATGCAAACCCGGGAGCAGCATATCCGCCGCGAAAAGGCGACCTCGAATATCTGTACCTCGCAGGCGCTGCTGGCCATCATGGCCGTGTTCTACGCGATTTATCACGGCCCCGAAGGCCTCCGCCGCATTGCCCTGCGCACCAACCGCATGACCGGCATTCTGGCAGCGGGCCTCAAGCAACTGGGCTATTCAAGCAATGAGCAGTTCTTCGACACCCTCAGTGTCGATGCGCAAGGCAAAGCCGGCGCCATCGCCGATGCCGCCGAAGCGCAACTGATCAACCTCCGCCGCAACGGTGACTCACTGGGCATCAGCCTGGACGAAACCACCACTCGTGACGACTTACAGGCCCTCTGGTCGCTGTTCGCCGACGGCCAGCCGCTGCCTGATATCGACGCACTGGATGCCGAACTGGCCGCTCTGCCGGGCATCCCCGAAGACTTGCAGCGCCACAGCGAAATTCTCAGCCATCCGGTGTTCAACAGCTATCATTCAGAAACCGAGATGCTGCGCTACATGGCGCGACTGGAACGTCGCGACATCGCACTGAATCACTCAATGATTGCGCTGGGCTCCTGCACCATGAAGCTCAACGCCACCAGCGAAATGATTCCGGTCACCTGGCCGACGCTGGGAAACATCCACCCCTTCGCACCGGTATCGCAGATTCAGGGTTACCTGCAGTTAGTCGATGAGCTGGAAAAACAACTGGTGGAATGTACCGGCTACGACAAATTCTCCATGCAGCCCAATGCCGGCTCACAGGGTGAGTACGCCGGACTGCTGGCGATTCGCCGCTACCACGAAAGCCGCGGCGACGTGCAGCGTGACATCTGCCTGATTCCCAGCTCTGCCCATGGCACCAACCCGGCATCAGCAGCAATGGCCAGCATGCGCGTGGTTATCGTCAACTGTGACAAGCTGGGTAACGTCGACATCGACGACCTGCGCAGCAAAGCTGAACAGCACAGCGAGCAACTCGCCGCCCTGATGGTGACCTACCCGTCCACCCACGGTGTTTTTGAAGAAGGTATCCGCGAGATCTGCGACATCGTTCACCAGCACGGCGGACAGGTCTACGTGGATGGCGCCAATATGAACGCCCTGGTGGGCCTCGCCGCCCCCGGCCATTTCGGTGCCGACGTTTCGCATCTGAACCTGCACAAAACCTTCTGTATTCCTCACGGCGGTGGCGGCCCGGGCATGGGCCCCATCGGCGTGAAAGCGCACCTGGCGCCATTCCTGCCCAATCACCCGGTCCAGCCTATCGCCGGATTGAATGCCGGTAACGACACGGTATCAGCCGCTACCTACGGCAGCGCCAGCATTCTGCCTATCTCCTGGATGTACATCCGCATGATGGGTGGCAGCGGCCTGCGCCGGGCCACAGAGGTTGCCATTCTCAACGCGAACTACATGGCTAAACGCCTCGGCGAACACTACCCTGTGCTGTACACCGGCAAGATGGGTCGCGTAGCTCACGAGTGCATTATCGACCTGCGCCCATTGAAGGAAAGCAGCGGCATCAGCGAAGAAGACGTGGCCAAACGTCTGATGGATTATGGCTTCCACGCGCCCACCATGTCGTTCCCGGTGCCCGGCACGCTGATGATTGAGCCCACAGAGAGTGAATCCAAGGCAGAGCTTGACCGTTTCTGCGACGCCATGATCAGCATTCGCCGTGAGATTGCCCGCGTCGAAGCCGGTCAGTTACCCGCCGACGACAACCCGCTGGTCAACGCACCGCACACCCAGGCCGACGTCATCGGCAACGACTGGACTCGCGCTTACAGCCGCGAGGAAGCCGCCTGGCCAGCCAGCTACCTGAAAGACGCCAAGTACTGGCCAACGGTCAACCGCATCGACAATGTCTACGGCGACCGCAATTTGATCTGCTCCTGCCCGCCGGTTGACAGCTATCGCTAAGCACCGGCTTATCAGGCTTGGACTCCACGGGAGGGCGCAATGCCCTCCCCGAACGCGCGTTTAGCGACCCGTCATTGCTTTTCCAAGGCCGCAGCGACCCACTCAAGCCGGTCTTGGCCAAAGTACATCTCGTCGCCGACAAAGAACGTGGGCACACCAAAAGCACCTCGAGAAACAGCTTCTCCGGTCAATGATTTCAAGCGTTCTTTGACCTCCTCTGAACCGCAAAGCGCATCGTTTTCAGCAGGGTCGATACCCGCCTTACGCAACACCTCATTCAGAACATCCGCGTCGCCCAGGTTTTTTCCCTCTGACCACAGTGCCGGATACACGGCGTTTAGATAGGCTTCAAAATCTGCGCTACCCAGCAGGCCTGCCGCGCCTCGCATCAACCGAAGTGTATTGATGGGAAAATACGGGTTAAGCGTAAACTCCACACCATAGCGCGCGGCATATCTGCTCAAGTCCGTAAACAAATACCGGCCTTTGGCCGGATTGGCCGCTGGCGATTGGTTTCCTGTCGCCTGGAACAGCCCACCCAACAGTATCGGTTTCCAATTAATACGCGCATCCAAACTACGGGCCAGATCCGGAAGTTGTGTCCACGCCAGATAACTGGCCGGACTGCCCACATCAAAATAAAAATCAACACAGCGGCTCATAACAGCTCCTTTTTAAAAGGTTTCCATCCACGGACGAAGATCAAACTCGTGGGTCCAGCAATCCCGTGGCTGCGAATGGATATTCCAATACTGATCAGCGATATGTTCTGGCGAGAGTATCCCGCCCTGCGCTTTTCGAGCGTACACATCAGGGAAGCGCTCTTTTATAAAGTCCGTATCAATCGCCCCATCTACCACAACGTGTGCAACATGAATCCCCTGAGGCCCCAATTCTCTGGCCATGCTTTGCGCCAGAGCTCGCAAAGCGAACTTGGCACCCGCAAACGCAGAAAAACCGCTAGCACCGCGCACCGAGGCCGTGGCCCCAGTGAAAATAATGGTGCCCCGCTGCCGGGGAAGCATCACTCTTGCGGCAGCTCGCCCCGTAAGAAAACCTGCCAGCGAGCCCATTTCCCAAACCTTTCGATAGACCCGTTCCGTTGTCTCCAGAATAGAAAATCGAACGTTCGCACCAATATTGAAAATGACAACCTCGATGCTGCCGATGTCTGCTTCAATATCCTTAAACATCGACTCCATATCTGTCTCGTTGCGGGCATCACAGCCGAACGCGTGAACGTCGCCGCCATCATTCCGAATGCTCTGAGCCAAGCCCTCCAGCGCCTCTTTTTGGCGACGCGTCACGACAACGGCATAGCCTTCTTTAGCGAAACGCTTCGCGATAGCGCCTCCGGTGGCATCGCCCGCGCCAATCACGACAGCAACCCGTCGATCTGTATTCTTCATGCCCGTCCCTTTAAGTTCCATTTTGGAACTTTCATATTAGTTCTATTTTGGAACCTGTCAAGTTACTATTCGAGAACCTGACGTTAGGAGCGAAACATGCGCTGGGAAGACCTGGACAAAGAGCCCTGCAGCTTAGCGAGAACTCTCTCGGTTATCGGAGATCGATGGACGCTGATTATCCTGCGAGAGTGTTTTCTCGGCATTCGCCGGTTTGAAGAGTTTGAGGAACGTCTGGGCATTACCCGGCACGTGCTGGCGGGCCGCCTGAAGAAGCTCGTAGAGAATGGCGTGCTCTACAAAAAGCCCTATCAGGACGGGCAGAAACGAGAGGAGTACCGCCTTTCTGAAAAAGGTATGGACCTCTACCCCATCATCATCAATCTCGTCTTTTGGGGAAACAAGTACATGACCGATGAGCAAGGACCGCCGATTATTCATGTGCACAAACACTGCGGAATGCCGATGACACCCGTCACTCACTGCTCAGCATGTGGAGAGGAAGTCCGCGCGCGAGACGTTGAGGTAAAAGCAGGTGCGGGCTGGGAGGCCCGGCTGGGTGATCGTCTTACCCCACCAAACAGAAAGGCATCTGCAAAAAAATAGTGTCAATGATATGCGGTGTTCTGCTGCCGTCCGTTACACCGAAAGGCCTGGCTACGCCTCGCCAGTCGCAGTTGAATGGGGCTCAGCAATGGGATTGTCGCAGTAGCAACCTCGATTCAACCAATCAAAGACGGTCGCCTCAGACTCCCACGACAAGGCAGAAACACCCATGACATCATTCACGGCAGTTGTACAAAAATTTCCCGACGTTACTGGGCCAACATAGGTCAACACAGACGCCCGCATAGTGAGTAGTGTTGGCGTTGACGGAATCTCGGCGAGTATGGCAGGCGCATCAAACATCCCGTTTCCAGTGCGATAGAGACCGACATCAATCACCTTCAGCATTGAGGTGGGGCGTTCAGCCTCCTCAAGGATCGCAGTCAGCTTTTTCAGCGTTGCCGCGGTACATGCACAATGGCGATCTACGATGAGTACTAACTGATCTCCGGCATACCCTTCGTCTAGCAACCAGGCCTGCGCCCTCGCCGAAAAGCCGTCGTTAAACCCCATAAGCGGAGCTTCATCCGGGTCGACATACCAGCTTTCGAGCGATGCCTGCCACTTCCCCAGCAGCACCAAAGCAAGCGGCGCCAGTATCGCGGGATGAATAAGGAACTTGTCGTAACGGCGTTCAGTTACACTTGCCAAAACATCCACCAACTGTCGAAGTTGGACGGCCACACCAGTTCCAGCAGGCCAATCAGCACTGCGTACATCACCATATTCTTTTTCCAGGCCCGGCGACTCCACATCGCTGATTCAGGGGCACGCTGATATTGAAACCAAAGCGTATAGATAAACAATCCAGTCGCGAGACCCACCTGCAGAGCAATGGCAAAATTAATGCGCGACAACACTTCCGACGGACTCGCGAAGAGGTAGTGCCCCAAGGAAATCCAGTTCGCCAATACAAAGCCGTGAACCAGAGAAAAGCTGTAGTCGACTTTACCCCGGTAGATGTAGTCCACCGCGCGATGTGCGAGCAACATAATGGGAATAAAGAGCAAGGCGACAATCTCTGCCGTCAACCAGGCGGGCTCGGGATATTCATCAAAGAAGTAAACATTATCGAAGAAGTGCAATGCCGCGCCGTAAAGCGTTACCCAGATGAACCATTTATAGATTTTTGTTGGTGTGTCCATTTCAGTACCCTGCGAAATCCCATAGAATTATGCCATGCGACATATTTTTGGAGGCTATATTATGCCATACGTCATAGTCAAGCTTCGTATCCATACCGGTGGCAGAAAATGAAAGGGCAAACCCGAAACAAAATGATCTTTGGCGCCATCGACCTGCTGCGCCGACGCGGCCTGAATGCCACCAGCGTCCGTGAGGTGGTGAAACACAGCAATACTCCACGAGGCTCTGTGCGACACCATTTCCCCGACGGAAAGCAGCAATTGATCTCGGAGGCGATGCGCAGTGCCGACGAACTGGTAACGCAACTTTTGAAAGCGTTGATCGAAGACAAAGGACCAACAGAAGGGGTGCTATCTTTTATCGATAGCTGGAAGGACATCCTTCGCGACAATGACTATGAAGCCGGCTGCCCTATCCTCGCCGTTTGCGTCGAGCAATATATCGGCGACGATGGCGCGCCGGATACCGGCGTACAACGTCAGTTCCTTGCTATTGCCGAAGAGGCTTTCAGTGGCTGGCAGGCGATTATTACCGCAGCATTGGAGAGCAGCGGCGTTGATTCCCTCACTGCAAGCCGTCGATCGCGTTTGATCATCGCGGCAATGGAGGGTGCCATTGTGATGTGCCGTTCCAGCAGAGATCCCGCGCCGCTGGACGACATTAAAACAGAAATAGGCCTTTTACTGGGCGCATCACAGCACTAGGCCAGCACCCAGCGCAAAAGCCGTTCCTCACACCGAATACTGTGCCTCCAGCTCATCGATAAACGCCTTGCCCACCAAGCGCTGACGTTCGGCAAAGGGCGCTACCAGGGCCGGATCTTCGTTCAAGTGACGTTCATCGCGCAACACCGTCAGGGCCCGCTGCATACCCGCTACAGCACCCTGCAGGGCCGCATTGGCATAAAGCACGATGCCATAGCCGAATTCCGCCAGTTCGCCGGTCGTCGCAATAGGTGTTTTTCCACCGATCACCATATTCATCAGCAAGGGCGCGCTCAGGAACGTCGGCAAACGACGCACCTCATCTGCCGTTTCCAAGGCTTCGACAAACAGAATGTCGGCACCGGCCTCAGCATAAGCTGCCGCGCGGTCAACAGCGGCATCAAAGCCATCGATAGCGCGAGCATCGGTGCGAGCCATAATCAGCAGGTCTTCGCTTTGACGGGCATCGACGGCGGCTTTGATTTTACCGACCATTTCTTCGCAGCTAATCACCGCCTTGCCATGAAAGTGGCCACAGCGTTTGGGGCTGAGCTGATCCTCCAACTGCACGCAGTCGGCGCCAGCCCGTTCGAGCTGACGGATACTATGGCGCACATTGACGGCGTTGCCAAAACCGGTGTCGGCATCAACCAGCAGTGGGAGGTCCACCGCGTCGCGGATACGTGAGGTCTGTTCGACAATTTCCGCCAGCCCCATAAATCCCATGTCCGGCAGTCCCAACTGCATATTGGTAACGCCAGCGCCGGTGACATAAATCGCTTCAAAACCGAGGTCGGCAATCACTTTGGCAGACAAGGCATTGAAGGCGCCAGGCACCAGTACACCCCGACGGGCATTGGCAAGTTCTCTCAAGGTTTTTCCTGTGGACATACGTTTTTCCTGTCAATAATTCAGTGTGTTACTGCGTTAAAAGGTATCGGCGGGAACACGCACCCAGCCGTCCATCAGAATGCGGGCGCTGCGGCTCATAATGGCGCGTTTCACGCGCCACTCGCCGTTTTCTTCTGCCACCTCGGCACCCACACGCAGCGTGCCGGAGGGATGTCCGAAACGGACGGACTCACGAGCACTGCCGCCCGCCGCAAGATTGACCAAGGTGCCGGGAATTGCCGCCGCGGTGGCGATGGCAACGGCCGCTGTACCCATCATGGCGTGGTGCAACTTGCCCATCGACACCGCCCTCACCATGAGGTCGATATCGTCGGCAGAAACGGCACACCCACTTGCTGCAAGGTAATCAGCAGGCGCGGCCACGAAAGCAATTTTGGGGGTGTGCTGGCGCTGCAGTGCTTCTTCCGGCGCGCGGATCAAGCCCATGCGCAGCGCACCCGCCACGCGAATGGCTTCCAGCTTTTGCAGCGCCACCGTGTCATTATTGATATCGTCGCGAAGCTCAGTGCCCCGGTAGCCAATGTCTGCGGCGTTGACGAATACGGTGGGAATCCCCGCCGTCATCATCGTGGCGGGCAGCGTACCGATCCCCGGCACGTCCAGCTCATCGACAGGATTGCCGGTGGGAAACAGCGACGTATCCTCACCGTCATCGGCCGGGTCGAGAAATTCCAGCACAACCTCTGCGGCGGGAAAGGTCACACCGTCCAGCTCAAAATCACCGCTTTCCTGCACCTGACCATCGCAGACCGGCACGCGGGCAATAATGGTTTTGCGGATATTGGCCTGCCAGATACGCAGCTCGCAGTAGCCGCCTTCCGGCAGTCGCGACGGTTCAATCAACCCGGCGTGAATGGCGAAGGCCCCCGCCGCCGTAGACAGGTTGCCGCAATTGCCACTCCAATCCACAAAGGGCTTGTCAATTGACACCTGGCCATAGAGGTAGTCCACATCGTGATCAGGCTGCTGGCTTTTCGACAGAATCACGCATTTGCTGGTGCTGGACGTCGCGCTACCCATGCCATCGATATGGGCGGCATAGGGATCGGGACTGCCGATCACCCGCATAAACAGGCGGTCTCTGGCCTCCCCCGGCTGCTGACAAGCAACGGGGAGATCATCCAGACGAAAAAACACCCCTTTTGAGGTGCCGCCACGCATATAGGTAGCGGGAATACGAAGCTGAGGTGAACACGACATACGCTGTCCTTAAATCGTTAACACGGCGGCAAGGCAACACATTTATGCCGCCTCATTGCCCGCCAGAAAATCCTGAGCAAAGCGCTGCAATCCCCCGCCTGCCGCATACACCGAAACCTCTTCGGCTGTATCCAGGCGACAGGTCACCGGCACCTGCACGCTATCGCCGTTCTGGCGGTGAATAATCAAGGTCAGCTCGGCGCGGGGCGCAATGTCGCCCACGACGTCGTACAACTCGGAGCCATCAATCCCAAAGGTATTGCGGTTTTCCCCTGCCTTGAACTCCAGCGGCAGAACACCCATGCCAACCAGATTGGTGCGGTGAATGCGCTCGAAGCCTTCTGCCACAATGGCCTCAACCCCGGCCAGACGCACGCCTTTTGCTGCCCAGTCGCGGGAGGAGCCCTGTCCGTAATCGGCCCCCGCGACAATAATCAGCGGCTGCTTTCGAGCCATATAGGTTTCAATGGCCTCCCACATGCGCACAATATCGCCCTCCGGCTCCAGTCGTGCCAGCGAGCCCTGGATAAGCTCGCCAGTCTTGCCATCCCGGCACATTTCGTTCAACAACTTGGGATTGGCAAAGGTTGCCCGCTGCGCGGTGAGATGGTCGCCCCGGTGCGTGGCATAAGAGTTAAAGTCCTCCTCGGGCAGCCCCATTTTGGCCAGGTACTCCCCCGCCGCGCTGGAGGCCAGAATCGCATTGGAGGGAGACAGGTGATCGGTGGTGATATTGTCACCCAGCACCGCCAGCGGGCGCATCCCTGTCAGACTGCGCTCTCCGGCCAGTGCGCCCTCCCAGTACGGAGGACGGCGAATATATGTGCTCTGAGGACGCCAGTCATACAATGGGCTCGGTGCCTGGGCGCCGCGATCCAGATCAAACATGGGGATGTACACCTGCCTAAACTGCTCGGGATGGACATGGTCGCGAACAATGGCGTCGATCTCCTCGTCGGAGGGCCACAGCGTTTTCAAGGTAATCGGCATGCCATTGTCATCGAAGCCCAACACGTCTTTTTCAATATCGAAGCGCACCGTACCGGCAATGGCATAGGCCACCACCAGCGGTGGTGACGCCAGAAAGGCCTGCTTGGCATAGGGATGAATGCGGCCATCGAAGTTGCGATTGCCCGACAACACCGCTGTGGCATACAGATCACGATCGATAATTTCCTGCTGAATTGCCGGGTCCAGCGCCCCGCTCATGCCGTTACAGGTGGTGCAGGCATAGGCGACGATCCCAAAGCCCAGCTTTTCCAGCTCCGGCAGAAGCCCCGCCTCTTCCAAATACAGACGAGCCACCTTGGAACCCGGCGCAAACGAGGTTTTCACCCAGGGCTTACGCAGCAGCCCCAGCGCATTGGCCTTTTTGGCAAGCAAGCCCGCCGCGACCACATTGCGCGGATTCGAGGTATTGGTGCAGGACGTAATGGCCGCAATAATCACCGCGCCATCGGGCAGCTTTCCCTGAGCCTCCTCTTCACGCGCTTTTTCCAGACCCACCGCTATTCCCCGCTCATGAAGGGCTGTGGTCGGCAGGCGGCGATGCGGGTTGGATGGCCCGGCCATATTGCGTGCCACGCTGGACAAGTCGAACTCCAACACCCGCTCGTATTCTGCGCCCTCAAGATCGTCGGCCCACAGTCCGGCGGTTTTGGCATACTGTTCAACCAGCTTGACCTGCTCCGGTTCGCGCCCGGTTAGTGTCAGGTAATCCAGGGTCTGCTCATCGATATAGAACAGCCCGGCAGAAGCACCAAACTCCGGCGTCATATTGGAAATGGTCGCGCGGTCGCCAATGGTCAGGTCGCGAGCGCCCTCGCCAAAAAACTCCAGATAGGCCGACACCACCTTTTGCTGACGCAGGAACTCTGTCAGCGCCAGCACAATATCAGTCGCGGTGATACCGGGCTGACGTTTGCCGCTCAATCGTACGCCGACAATATCCGGCAGACGCATCATCGACGGACGCCCCAACATCACCGTTTCGGCTTCCAGGCCACCTACGCCAATAGCAATGACGCCCAGCGCATCTACATGCGGGGTGTGGCTGTCGGTGCCTACGCAGGTATCCGGGAAAGCGACGCCGTCGCGAGACTGAATGACCGGCGACATCTTCTCCAGATTAATCTGGTGCATGATGCCGTTGCCTGCGGGAATCACATCCACATTCTCAAAAGCGGTTTTGGTCCACTCAATAAAGTGAAAACGGTCTTCATTGCGGCGATCTTCAATCTCGCGATTTTTCTCAAAAGCTTCGGGATCAAAACCCGCCGCTTCCACCGCCAGAGAGTGGTCGACAATCAACTGAGTGGGCACCACCGGATTCACCTTGGCAGGATCCCCTCCCTGCTCGGCAATGGCATCGCGCAAGCCAGCAAGATCAACCAGCGCCGTCTGGCCGAGAATATCGTGGCAAACCACTCTGGCGGGATACCAGGGAAAATCGCTGTCTCGGCGGCGCTCAACCAACTGCGTGAGTGCCTCGGTCAGGGCGTTCGGCTCACAGCGTCGCAGTAACTGTTCGGCGAGCACCCGCGAGGTGTAGGGCAAGCCCTCATAGGCACCCGATCGAATGGCGTTCACCGCGCTGCGCGCGTCATAGTAATCCAGTTCGGTACCCGGCAGAGCAATACGATAGGCAGTATTCAACGATGACAATGTGGAACCTCATAACATCACAACAGCGGCAGACTTACGTTGCTGCCGCAACAACAAATGGGGGAAAAAGCCTCAGGCGCGCTGGGTCATCGGCGTAAACGCCATATCTTCGGGACCGATATAGTTGGCACTGGGTCGAATGATTTTGTTGTCGATACGTTGCTCGATCACATGCGCCGACCAGCCCGCCGTGCGAGCAATTACGAACAGCGGCGTAAACATTGCCGTGGGCACGCCCATCATGTGATAGCTGACGGCACTGAACCAATCGAGGTTGGGAAACATCTTTTTGACCTCCCACATCACAGACTCCAGTCGCTCGGCGATATTAAACATCTTCATGCTCCCCGCTTCTTCTGAAAGCTGCCGGGCGATGTTTTTGATCACCTCGTTGCGGGGGTCGCTCACGGTATAGACCGGATGACCAAAACCGATCACCACTTCCTTGTTTTCCACCCGACGGCGAATATCCGCCTCGGCCTCATCCGGCGAGACGTAGCGCTTCTGCACCTCGAAAGCGACTTCATTGGCCCCGCCGTGCTTGGGACCCCGCAGCGCCCCGATCCCCCCGGCAATGGCCGAGTACATATCGCTGCCAGTGCCCGCAATAACCCGCGAGGTAAAGGTCGAGGCATTAAATTCGTGCTCGGCATACAGAATTAATGAAACGTGCATGGCCTTCACCCAAGACTCGCTGGGAGTCTCGCCATGCAGCAGGTGCAGGAAGTGCCCACCAACCGAATCATCATCGGTTTCCACCTCGATGCGGCGCCCCGAGGTAGACCAGTGATACCAGTAGAGCAGCATGGAACCCAGCGATGCCACCAGCCGGTCAGCAATATCGCGGGCGCCCGGAATATTGTGATCCTCTTTTTCCGGCAACACGCAGCCCAACGCCGAGACGCCACAGCGCATCACATCCATCGGGTGAGCCGCAGCGGGCACGGCCTCCAAGGCGCTTTTCACATTGGCGGGTAGACTGCGCAGCGATTTAAGGCGCGTCTTGTAAGCACGGAGCTCGGCGGCGGTTGGCAGCTTGTCGTGTATCAGCAGATGGGCAACTTCTTCGAATTCACAGTTCTGCGCCAGATCGAGAATGTCGTAACCGCGATAGTGCAGATCGTTGCCCGTGCGCCCCACCGTGCAAATCGCGGTATTGCCGGCCACGACCCCGGACAGGGCGACCGACTTCTTGGGCTTTTTGCCAACCGGCGTCGCGCCCGTTGAGGCTTCTTTTGAGATGAAGGCTTCGCTCATGATCGTTCTCCGCAACCGCTGACCCCAGCAATGGACAGCCAGTTAGTAACTTCAAGATATTCGCAATACTTGCAAAGCGGATCGGCCAGACCATGATCTCTACTGGCCCATTGGCGATGACAATTACTGCGTGTTTACGTACAGCGGGAACTCGCCCCACAGCGCTGCACGGCCGCCATAGTTGCGCGGCAAACATCGTGTAACAAGGGCTAAAAAAGCGGGTTATTGCGAAGAAAATTTGCGAATTTGCGAATCTTGCAAATATTTAAAGACAGGAAAAAGAAGACCAGCCGCAGGCTCGTCGCCATGTCGGCCGGCAGTGATCACCGCACGGCGCTCAACTGGCACTCTCTGCTGCGCCTTGCGCCACCGTCCAAACGGGGTGATGGCCATCAGCATTGTCAAAGCCGATATCCCGATAGCGGCAGCGCCCCTCTCCGCGCTGAAAAACAGAGTTGGCGATTAGCCATACGGCGACAACACGCTCCGGCGGCTCCCCCCCAATCGCCCGCCGGTAATCGGCAAGCAGGGAGCGCCGCTCCTGCAGCCAATGCCCTAATTTTTCGTGATCATTGCGCAGCACCCAATGCGTTTCACGTTGATCCCACCAGGGAAGTGGACACTGAAAAATCGTGCCCTCGGCGAGCTCGGTACTCCACATGTAGGTTAAATCCAGGCCGTTATCAAACTCGACAGCGATAGATAGGTAGTCGTGCGTTGCCTGAATATTTTCTGGCAGATCGGACGGCAGCGACTCAGCCATCCATGCCCAGTTCAGCGTCAACGCATCGTCGAGAGGAAGGTCAATCGGGTATTGAACAATCCCCACATCGCCACAGATACGACAGCTTATTTCGCCGCAGCCGTTCGTCGAGAAAATGCGCCCCTGGCCCATTCGCCATAAATCCTTCCAGCCCTCGGGCAACGGCTGCGCTTCGGCAACATCGGCAAATAGCTCGGGCGCTGACTGCCGCGCTCTAGCCAGCAACTCGGCATCCGCAAGCGCTGGAACAGGAATCACCGCCATCGTTCCAGTCAGCGGCAAGGGTGGCTGCGCCACCTCATCAATATCGCCAGTGGTCGTCGCAAAATCGCCGGGAGCGACAGCAATAAGCTGTAATTCACCATCACAGTCCGCAGTAAGGATCGTGGCCTCGCTCAAGGCCTTCTGCACCTTGCCCTCACCGAAGCGATACCAAAGCGCGGAATTCGGTCCCAGACCCACGTCGAGCGCCCTGGAAAGATACAGACGTCCGCAGGCGAGCAGCATGACGCGGTCACCGGCCTGACACTGCACTCCGGTGGAATGCCAACGCAGCTCGCCCCCAACAAGCGTCATCGGCTCTGGGACATCAATCTCCAATTCAGCGGCCAGGCGCATGACTCGTGTACTGAAGTCATTGGGCGCTACCGACTTACCGCGCCTCAACCGACTCGCCACAAAGCGCAAAAGAACTGATAGCGGAGATGGCATGCCTTGCGCAGTCACGGTGCCTGGCGCCCCGATAAGTCCCATACGTTGATAAAGTGAGTGAAGCCGGTAGCGCGCCATTAGAAACTCCTTACTTATTATTCATGTTCAGGAGCTTGCGTCTGGCGGCGGGCAATGACAATGTCATTCGCGGTCAAAAACCGCTGCGCATTTGTTTGTGCGGCTTTGGCTGTACAGCTCGGGCATGTCGAAAGGTAAAAATGTCACCCACTTGGAAATTCTGCGTAAAAATGCACAGTTTTTTACCCTGAGCCCGTGCATAGATCACAGAAATGCCCGCCACCCCTGCTCTAACATCTAAGCTTAGATGCGGCAATAGTTGTTTTTACCTGCTACATCCGTGAAACTACTTAAGTTTTTAGACGAACGTATTTAATAACGCCCTGTAACACCTGCTCGACTCTCCTGGAGGGGGATAAATGAAAAGTCTCAGACTCGCGGTGTGGCTCTTGATCACATCCAGCTTACTTGCGGCCTGTGGTGGTGGTGGCGATGCCCGAAGCCCTGATCGTCCCGGCCTAAGCATCGACCCGTCGACCATGCAATTGGAATTCGTCGACGGCATCACCACTCTACCGGGAACGGGTAACAACCGTATTTCCGTAAGAATGATGGCCCTGCAGTCTGACGGCATTAACAAAAATGTCGGCCCGGCCCAAAACATTACCTCCCGCGTTAACTGGACGCTCACCAATACCCCTCTTGCGGCACTGTCTTCAGATGAAGATGGCGACCTGTCTTTCCGGACGGTCACCCGCAATGGTATTGGTACTGTTATCGATATCGAGAGCACCCAGCAAATGGAGATCGACGCGGCCGTGGTCAGCGCGTCAATCACCGGCACCTTCCAAGGGACCTCTCGAGTAGGCGACTTCACCATTGTTCCGCCAACCCCGAGTGGCGCCGAGCAACTGGTGGGCAAAGACCTCATCCTGCTTGACCCGACGATTCCCGGTGACAGCGAGACCAATGGTTACCGCCTCCTGCAATACTTCACCAACACCTCGGTGCCGGAGAACCGCACGCATACCGTGGTGATCTGTTCAAGCAGCGAGTTTGCCACCGTGGAAGCTGGCCAGCCCGTCAGCCCCGGCGATGGTGTTGTGGATGTCACGTATACCAACCCCTTCACCCCCGACGGTGATAACACTGCTGTAGAAGTGACCCTGTTCGCCGTTGATGGCGACAGCAATGCTGCCTGCGATGGCGCCTCCTCCGATGGCGTACGAGAACTGAAAGTCACACTTCGCCCGGCAACCTTCTCCAGCGTTGATATCTGCGCGGTGATCAACCCCGCTGGCGATGCCTGTAGTGCAGGTGGAGCATTCAATGAGGACTACATTGCGGATTGCCGCGGACTGGATACTGACAGTATCTTTGTACCCGCCGCGCAAAATCTTCAGTTCGTAGCCCGCAAGACCTTCAACTCGACCACTGATACCACGCAAACACTCACCGAATACTTGTGTAGCGAAGAACGCGAAAATGCTACTGCACCGACGTGGAGTGTCGACGAGCCCGATATCTTCTCCAGCGATCCTGCTGTTGACCCTGATCAGGGTACAGCCGCCACTATCGACCGCCTCGCCTACGCACAACTTGTTGAAGTTGTCGCCAACCCCAATGCAGTTGTTACCGGTAACTTTGGCGAGGGCGTTCCCGAGCTGCAAGACAGCCTGACACTGAATCTGGTGGATGCGCGCGTAGACGCTATAAAGATTGAGCGCACTGACGGCCTCAACGCGGATGATCCCCAACAGAGCCCAGACACCATCTACGTCAACAGCTTCCTGGATGGCATTGAGTACCGCGCTCTGTGTCAATTCAGCGACCTGTCTGGTACTGAGCAAGAGTTCGAGACCTGCCCCAACGGCCTGATCCGCTGGACCTCTTCCGCGCCTGATGTTGCAGAACCCAGCGCAGAGGCAACACCTGTTATCACTCTCGAGCCGAAAACCGGTGTTCAGTTGGCGGAAGAGCCCTTCCCGTTCACACTGACTGTGACTTACATCGGCAGCGATGAGGACATCAGCGGCAGCCGCAACATTGAAGCGCGCGACCCCGGCGAACTGCAGGCGCTGCGTCTGTTTATGGTGCCGAACCAGTCCGAGCCGGATGAAGTGGAAATCGACCAGTTCGCCTGTGTGGGCCGCTCAGACCTCGTATCGTCAGTCAGCAATGACGAAAACTTTGTAGAGAACGGCCAGCAGTTCGAAATTTACGCCGTATTCTCCAACATCCCGGGCTCTGCAGACCCCAACCTGGATGATCCCAATGCACCGGACTCCGGCCTCGTCTACGTCACCCCTGAGACTGAGATCCAGTTCAGCGCGGAATCGGGCTACTGGAGTGGCAGCTGGGCAGATCCTGCCATGTGTCAGAGTATTTCCAATCTCGGTGAAATCCCCGACCTCGGCGAGGAAACCGGTGGCGTGATTGTTAACTCACCGGCGGCCAGCTTCGACCCGAACAAGAAAGGTCGCCTGAAGTCCGATGGCTTGCTGCGCCTTAACACGGTGTGCGTAACAGGCTTTGCGCTGCAAGACGAAAGCAAGCAAATCCCTGAGGACATCCGTACGGTTGACGGCACCACCATTCTGGTTCTGCCTGCCGCGGACGACACACTGCTTGCCTCGTCGAATGAGCTCTGCGAAACACTGGAGCCGGTACTGACGCTCGGCGGCTCACTGTCATTCGTTGACGGCGACGGCCCAGGCATTCTTCTGCCTGTCATCTACGGCGTAAGCCTGGTTGCAGACCCGCTGCTGGCCAGCCTGGTTGCCAATGACGACGGTGGCCTACTGCCCGTGGAAGAGATTCTGGATGGCCTGCTCTACGGTGACTTCACTGGCTTGAGCGAAGATGCCCCTGACCTCGGCTTTGGCCTGGCGACCATCACCGACGGCTTGATTAACGGTGTCGGAGATGTTCCCGGCCTTGGCGTACTGGTCGACTTCCTTGACTCCTGTATTCTCTCCACAACGCTGGATATAGTGGGTGGCCTACTGGACTTCATTCTGGGGCTGGGCGATACCAGCGGCTTTGAGGATATTGACTTCTCCTTTGAAGACTGCGCCGCCTTATTTAACTAAGAAAACAACAATACCAGCGCGGCCTTCGGGCCGCGTTTTGCCATTGGATAGCTACTAGGAGACTCCCAATGAAACTGCGTAATTTTGCGCTAGGCGCTGCGGCAATGGGCCTTGCCCTGACCGCCGTCGCCCAGAGCAGCGACGAGGAAAAGGTGTTCGATGATCGCTGGCGTGTGCACGGTATGCTGGGTGCACAGGTTGCCGACGACGAGGACCTGGACAACGGCGCTCAAGGCAAACTCGGTTTCGGTAAACCCATCAGCCCCTACATTATGCTGGATGGCCATATTAACTACGGCGAACTCAAAACCAGCAAAGACGATATTTACAAGCGCGCCGCAACAGGCCTGGATATTCTGTTTTTCCCCTTTGGCGCCTTTTATCTCGACGCCAGTGCCCTGCAACCCTACTTCGGCCTGGGCCTGACGTATCACGAGATCGAATTTGTCGGCGACATTGAGTCCAACTATGGCAATGACGCCATCTTGGGCTTTACCTACGAGCTGGATCACGCCTCGCTGCGCGCCGAAGCCCGTTACCAGATCGACAAAATCCACGAAAAAGACGTGCTCGTCGACGACTACTTCTATACCTACGCGCTGATGCTGGGTGTGTCGGTACCGTTTGGCGACAAGCCCAAGCCCTACAACTATGACAGCGACGGCGACGGTGTGCCCGACCGCCTCGACAAATGTCCCAACACCCCCCGCGGCACGCCGGTTGATTCCAGCGGCTGTCCGCTCGACAGCGACGGCGATGGCGTGCCCAACTTCCGGGACCAGTGCCCCAACACCCCGGCTGGCGCCAAAGTCAACGTCAATGGCTGTTCTATCGACGATGACCGCGACGGTGTACCCAACGATATCGACCAGTGCCCGAACACGCCCTATGGCGTACCGGTGGATACCCGAGGCTGCCCGCTGGATACCGACAATGACGGCGTGCCGAACAAAATCGACCAATGCCCCGGCACCCTGCCCGGCATGAAGGTGAACTCGCGCGGTTGTGTAATTTCGCAAACGGTGGAGCTGAGCGGTGTTCACTTCGAATTTGACAAGGCCCGCCTGATGCTCGATTCGAAAACGGTACTTGGCAATGTGGCTAAATCGCTGAACAACGAGCCGGATGTGCGCATTATCATCGCCGGTCATACCGACTCGCTGGGCAGCGATGCCTACAACAAGCGCCTGTCCCAGGAGCGCGCGCAATCGGTTGTGGACTTCCTCATCAGCAAAGGTATCGACCGCAGCCGCCTGCGTGCGGTGGGTTATGGTGAGAGCAAACCCGTGGCCGACAACAGCACCGAAGAAGGTCGCGAGCGCAACCGCCGCGTAGAGCTGCAGGTCATTAGTGCCGAGCGCTAAGCGGCAATAGCCAGGTGACAAGGGGCGGATTTCCGCCCCTTTTTTTATGCCGGGAAAACGACTGTGCCCACAGAAAGCCCTCCCCCACGCTATCGGCGGCAGGTATCGCCACGGCGCATGACTTGATTTCCCCGCTGTAGCGACTTTACTGAAACCAATACCCCATCCTTGCGAGGTCACACACCGTTAATCGGAGCATGCGCAACATGCCTAACTCTTCCCCTGGTTTCAGTTTGAAACACATCAATCCGCCGGTTTTTTTCGGCTCTGTCATTCTCATTTTCGCCGTCGTTCTCTTCGCGGTCAGTAGCCCGGACTTGGCGGGCAGCGTCTTCAGCCAAACTCAAAGCTGGATCGTCGACAGCTTTGGCTGGTTTTATCTATTGGCTGTAGCGGTCTTCCTGCTGTTCTCGCTTTATCTGGCACTCAGCCAGTACGGCAGCATTCGCCTGGGCCCCGAGCATTCACAGCCCGACTTCAGCTACAGCTCATGGTTCGCCATGCTGTTCTCCGCAGGCATGGGTATCGGCTTGATCTTCTATGGCGTCGCCGAACCCGTGATTCATATGAGCAGCCCTCCCCAAGGAGAAGGTCATAGCGTGGAAGCCGCAAGGGAGGCCATGGCCACCACTTTCTTCCACTGGGGTCTGCACGCCTGGTCTATCTATGCCGTGGTGGGCCTGTCACTCGCCTATTTCGGTTTTCGCCACGGGCTGCCACTCACCCTCCGCTCAGCCCTCTATCCCATTATTGGCGAGCGTATGCACGGCTGGATCGGTCATGCGGTAGATATCTTCGCGGTACTGGGCACCATGTTTGGAGTAGCCACATCACTGGGCCTCGGGGTGATGCAGGTGAACGCGGGATTGAGCTACCTGTTTGATATTCAGGTATCGACGACCGTTCAAATTATATTGATCGCCATCATTACCGCCTTTGCCACGACCTCGGTCGTTGCGGGCCTTGATGCCGGTATCCGTCGACTAAGTATTCTCAATCTGATACTGGCCGGCGCCTTGATGGTCTACATGCTCGTCAGCGGCCCCACCCAGCACCTGCTGCAGGCAGTCGTTCAAAACACCGGCCACTACCTCGATGGCCTGATGGAAAAAACCTTCAATCTATACGCCTACGAACCCACCGAATGGATGGGCGCGTGGACGCTCTTCTACTGGGGCTGGTGGATTGCCTGGTCGCCTTTCGTCGGCATGTTCATCGCCCGCGTCTCGCGGGGCCGCACCATTCGTGAATTTGTGATGGGCGTTCTCTTTGTGCCAGTGGGCTTCACCTTCGTGTGGATGACGCTGTTCGGCAATACCGCGATAGCCTTGGACTTTGGTATTGCCGATGGCGCGATTGCCGCGGCAGTAAACAGCGATGTCTCCACAGCTATTTTTAAAGTGTTTGATTACCTGCCCATGGGGAATATTGCATCGATGCTGGCGACCCTGTTGGTCATCACGTTTTTTGTGACTTCCTCCGATTCAGGCTCACTGGTCATCGACATAATCACTTCCGGCGGCAACCACGAGCCACCCACATGGCAGCGTGTATTCTGGGCGGTCACCGAAGGTGTTGTTGCCATCGCCTTGCTGCTTGCCGGTGGTCTGGCGGCCCTGCAAAGCGCCGCCATCGCCAGTGCCCTGCCCTTCACGTTTATCATGCTGGTGATCTGCTACGGCCTGCACAAAGGCTTGAGACGCGAAAGCCTGCGACTGGAAGCACGCAGCCAGGACGACCACAGCATTACGGCCAGCGAGGTTCCCTGGCAGGTTCGTCTGAAACGCATGGTGACCTTCCCTGGCCGGGAGCGTGCCACCGCGTTTTTGAATTCGGAAGTGCTGGATGCCTTTACGGCGGTGCGCAAGGAGTTTGCCAAGCACGATCTGCACTGTGAGGTGCAGCGCGGTGACGACAATATTGTGCTCAAAGTCTTCCATGGCGACGAGGAGAACTTCCGCTACGGCGTCTTCCTCAGCAGCCATGTCGCCCCCAGCTTTGTGGTGTCTGATCTGCATATGGACGCCGCCCGACAGCATCATGTCTACCGCCTGGACGTACACCTTAGCGACGGCGCCCAGCATTACGACATCATGGATTATCCCCGCGAGCAGATCATCAGCGACATCCTCTCCCAGTACAACAAACACCTGCTGTATCTGAATCTGACACGAGCAACCATCGCTCCAAGTGAGGCGCCGATTGAGGAGGTGAAGGGGTGAGCATACGACGAATCAGTGCCACCATGGCGGCGCTACTGCCCCTGTGCGCCACAGCCGCGACCGACATTAACGTTGGCGGCGCCGTGCGATTTCAGTATACCTTCGAGGATTACGACAACGGCAATCGCGAGCGGGTCGGCGACCTCGACCTGGATACGGTCCGCCTGAACTTTGATGGCACTGTGGACAATATTCTGCTGTCGGCGGAGCTGCGCTACTACCAGTATATGGAAGTGGTACACCACGCCTGGCTGGGCTACCAGATCAATCCCGAATGGCAGGCACAACTGGGGATCACCCAGGTGCCCTTCGGCAACCTCAGCTATAACTCCCACAGCTTCTTTTTCAGCAGCAATTACTATGTCGGGCTGGAAGATGACTACGACTTCGGCCTGAAGTTTCTCTATCAGGGCGAGCGTATCGAAAGCCAGATCGCCCTTTTCAAGAACGATGAACAGGGTGGTATTGACGGCTATGTCGACAATCGTAGCGACCGCTACTCCTACGATGTCGTCGGCAGCCGACAAGCCGGAGAAGGCACCTTTGATGCACCGGGCAGTGCGCTGGCAGAGAGTAATACCTTGGCCTGGCGGTTAGCGGGCAATGTTCTGCAAGATGAAAACCGCAAGGTTCAGTTGGGCGTCTCCCTGTTGCATGGACAGTTGCACAATGACCAGGAACAGTCGGCTGGCGATTACGGCGCGTATGCACTCCATATGGACGCCAATCTGGGCAACTGGAACCTGCAACTTACCACCGGGCATTACGAGTACAACAGCGACGACGGCGCGGAGCGTATGGTAGTGGGCGCCTATTCCTTCTTCGACAGTATTGCCGCCGAGGCGGATATTCACAGTGCCAACATCGCCTACCGCTGGGATAAGCCCCTGGCCGGGCTGGATGCGATAACGTTCTATTTGGACAACAGCCTGATCAGCAATAAATCGGGGCAACTCGACGACACGCAGATGCATGTCCTCGGGGCGTCGATCAGCAAAGGCAGCCTGTTTACCTATGTCGACCTGATACACGGTGAAAACCAGCCGTTTATCGGCGGCAGCATGGGCGAGAACGCCGGCAATGCGAATACCCGCTTCAATATCAACTTTGGCTTTTACTTCTAATCGGACACACACCGCCCATAAAAAAAGCCCTGTCGCTCGCGCGGCAGGGCTTTTTATTTGCTTGCGCTCAGCGCCGCAAATCAGCCTTCAATCTGATAGTAATCCATCAGAATCTGAGCCACTTCAGGACGAGAGAACTCAGGCGGCGGCGCAATGCCGTTGCCCAGCATTTCACGAACCTTGGTGCCTGACAGCAGAACAAAGTCTTCTTTCTCGTGATCTGGCGCATCGCGCATCATCACCACCTTGTTCAGCTTCTTGGAGTACGCCGTGTGGTCTGCACGATAGATATCGATTTCCAGGGCACCGGCGGGCACTTTCTCATCGAAGATGGTCTGCGCATCAAAACCGCCGTAGTAGTCGCCCACACCGGCGTGATCGCGACCCACAATCAGGTGAGTACAGCCACAGTTCTGACGGAATACCGCGTGCAGCACCGCCTCACGGGGACCGGCATAGAGCATATCGAAGCCGTAGCCAGTGATCATTACGGTGTTTTTGGGGAAGTACACTTCCACCATCTTACGGATCGCCGCGTCGCGCACATGAGCAGGAATATCGCCAGCCTTCAGCTTGCCCAGCAGCATGTGAATCAGAATACCATCGGTGCCCAGGTCTTCCATCGCCATACGGCACAGTTCTTCGTGCGCACGGTGCATGGGGTTGCGGGTTTGGAAGGCCACGACTTTTTCCCAGCCGCGCTCAGCCATTTCGTTGCGAATTTCAACAGCGGTGCGGAAGGTGTCGGGGAAGTCGTCCTGGAAGTAGGAGAAGTTCAGCACCTGAATCGGACCGGACAGCAGAACATTGCCCTGACTTTTGAAGGTCTTCACACCGGGGTGGTCCATGTCCAGGGTGCCGAAGATGTTTTCGGCCATGAAGTCGATCTGCTCGTCGCTCACGCTCTCAACCGCCTCCACATCCATGATGGCGAGAACAGGGTTGCCCTCAACGTTAGGGTCGCGCAGGGCGATACGGCTGCCCGCTTCAACGCCTTCAGCGCTGGGCATCAGGTTGATAATGGGCACAGGCCAGAACAGGCCATCAGCAGTGTGCAGATTTTCAGCCACACTCAGTGAATCAGCCAGATTCATATAGCCGGTCAGCGGGGTGAAGTAACCGCCACCCAACATCACCGCGTTGGCCGCGGCGGCAGAGCTGACGACGATAGACGGCAGACTTTCAGCTTCTTTGTTCAGGGCATGGTGTTGCTCGGTGTCATAGACGAACAATGGCTTCAGTTCGTCGGCGCCATGAGGCTTAATCATAAAGTAACTCCCTTAATACTTCGGTCGATTCGGGTTCAGATAACGCCGCGCTCTTTGAGCATGGCCAGCAGTACGTTCACTTCTTCTTCCAGGCTCAGCTCATGGCTGTTCAGCACCAGCTCGGGCTTCTCTGGAGCTTCATAGGGATCATCGATGCCGGTGAAGTTTTTGATTTCGCCCGCACGCGCTTTTTTGTACAGACCTTTCGGGTCGCGCTCTTCGGCCACTTCCAGCGGCACGTTCACGTAAACTTCCACGAAATCCATGCCGCTTTCATCGTGCAGAGCGCGCACAGCGTCGCGGTCAGCGCGGTAGGGGCTAACGAAGCTGCTCAATACGATTACGCCGGTATCGACGAACAGCTTGGCTACTTCGCCGATACGGCGGATGTTTTCGGCGCGATCTTCGGCGCTGAAACCCAGATTTTTATTGATACCCATGCGGATATTGTCGCCATCCAGACGGTAGCAAAGGTGGCCCTGCTCCATCAGCGCTTTCTCCAGCGCCACGGCTACGGTGCTTTTACCGCTGCCAGACAGGCCGGTAAACCACAGGGTTACACCCTTCTGCTTAAGCAGGGCGTTGCGATCTTCACGGCTGACTTCGCCGTCGTGCCAGTGAACATTCGTCGCTTTCACTTCTGTCATGCTGATCTCCGAATAGGAATGGCTGTATGCAAAGGGCAGTGATCTGCCACTGAGATAGTGCGGCATCATAGGCCTCCGACTACTACAAGTAAAACGACTTGTTGCTATACTCAGTATCGATTTTATCGATACTTAATTTCCAGCAATGCGACGGCAAACATCATGAACTACACCCTTCGCCAGTTGAGCATTTTTTTAGCCGTGGCACGCCACGAAAACGTGTCCCGTGCCGCCGCCGATCTCAAGCTGTCCCAGTCGGCCGCCAGTGCAGCCCTTCAGGCTCTTGAGAACAATTACGGCGTGTCGCTGTTCGAGCGTCAGGGCAACAAGCTGTCCCTCAATGCAGTGGGCCGCAGCCTGCGTCGCGACGCCGAGGTGCTCTATGCGCACTGCCAGGAGTTTGACCAGCGCTTGCGCAGCCACGGCGAACTGGGCCATCTCAAGGTAGGCGCCAGCTTTACCATCGGCAACCACCTCGTGGTGCGTTATCTGGCCGATTACTTGAGTCTTTACCCGGAAGCCGATGTGCAGTTGACTACCGCCAACACCCCGGAGGTGGTCAGCAAGGTGCTTAACTACGAGGTGGATGTCGGCATGATCGAGCGTGAAGTCCAGCACCGCGACCTGGAGCTGATTCCCTGGATGGAGGACGAGCTGATTGTGTTCTGCAGTGCGAGCCACCCGCTGGCCGAGAAGCAATCCCTCAGCGATCGCGATATCAAGAGCGCACGCTGGGTGCTGCGCGAACCCGACTCCGGTGCTCGTCACACCTTCGACCGGGCGTTGGCGGGCCTGCTGCCGGAAATTAATATCTACCGGGAATTCCGCCACAACGAAGCGATCAAAAGCGCCGTGGAATCGGGGCTGGGCATCGGTTGTCTGTCACAGGTGGTATTACAGAAGGACTTTCAGAACGGCACCTTGGTGCCGCTGAAACTGAGTCGACGGGATATGCGACGGCGATTCTATTTCGCCCTGCCCCGCAAGCGTCACGACAAGGCGGCGGTCAGAGACTGGATCGACCTCTGCCGCCGCCAGGCCCTTACAGATACGCCTCGCGATACTCCGCAAACATCGCCTTGAGCTGGTCTTCGCTGAAGCCAAATTGCTCCAGCGTGTAGTCATGGGAGGGCCGTGCATCGCGCTTGTTATCTTCGCGATAACGCTCCATGGCATCGCGGGCGGCATCGGTCAGCGGCATACCGATAAAGTCATACACCCTTTCGACAGTTTTCAGCGGATCGTCGATGGTGTCCTTGTACCACACATCCAGAAATGCCTCGGGATGCTCCCGCCGGGTCGCCATAGTGTGGCGCGTTCCCCGCGCGTATTTTTCAGCCCATTGAGCGCCGACAACTTTCGGATCGACCTCATCGCTGCACATAATCCACAGGTTGTAATTCATACTGGCCGCAGATGGAATGGTTTGCAGCGGATCGCGATGGGTCTGTACGATTTTCGCGTCGGGAAACACCTTTAACAGCGTCTCCACATGGTGAAGATGGTGCGGGGTTTTCAGCAGCCAGCGTTGCGCCTGCTGACCACTGCGTTTTTTCTGCCACTGCAAACATTGCAGCAAGCGCTTCAGATACTCGTAGCCCGGCGTATTGTCGTGGCTGTCGTTCCACTGGCCATAGCTGGGCACATTACAAAAGGCATCGGGAATGGTGCTGTAGAAGCTGTGCTCCAGCAGCATGATGTCTTCATCTGCCGCCACCGGGTCCATCGGGTGAATCGCGGCCAACTCCGGGTTCGCTTCCAGCATCGCCGCCACTTCGGCCTCCGCGGAGGTAATGCGCGCATCCTTGCTCTTGAAGTCCCAATCCAACGCGGGTGCCGGATTACGCACCTCGTACCACAGCGGCGCGAAAAAGCGCTGGTCGCTGGCGAGAATGCGATGGGTATAAGTAGAGCCGGTGCGCTGCAGGCCAACAATGACCACCGGCGCCAACACCTTCTCGTCGAGAATTTCCGGGTGTTTGGCTATCCACGCCTCTACCCGCAGACGGTTGATCAAAATATTGAGAATACGTTCGTATTGCCCGTAGCGACCTGCCGCATTCAGGTTCGCTTCCTCATTCAGCGCCTTGACCAGCACGGCCATGGGCTCGCGAAAGCTGTCGTCGCCAAAATCACTCAGCCCGGTGGCCTCACTGGCGGCGGCCAGCAGCGCGTCTACACTCAGCTCGACCTCGGGAATGGCCTGTTCTGTCATGTTCAAAATCCTTACTACTGAGTTGTTGTTATGAAAGTTCGCTAAGCTTGACCACGCGACAACGCGGGTCGACGATGCGGTCGGCGCCAATCCAGCGGAAGGCCATGGTGCCCTCGCGGTGTCCAGTGGTATCCAGCCAGTTATCACAGCCGGGATCACGCGCCGACACGACGATGCGTACACCCCCATCGGGGCGGTATTTAGCGGTGTGCTTGTTCACATGAATATCGACGTAGCGGTATTCCAGCGACTCCATCCAGTAGTTATTGAGCTGGAAATTCCAGTTGTCGCAATCGGGAATCTCATCCGCTTCGATCACCAGGGCCTCGTCATCAGCCAGATTGAAATAGCCATGGTAGTAATAAATGTTCGGGTCGCCGCCCAGCTTCTGGCAGTACTCCTGATCTGCCGCAGGCAGGGTGTTGGGGTGTTGTTTAAAACCCTCAGCCCAATCGGCAAACAGTGTGGCGGTCCCTTTTACAAAGGCCGCGGTGCTGCGCAGCTGGCGAGCGAAGGTAACCGGGTCCAGCGGCGCGGGTTTGGCGCCGTTGCGGTGCAGGCGCTCAATTTTCAATTCCGCCGCTCGCTCGGTTTTGCGATCGAGATAGGTCTGGCGCACCAGCACCGCCACCGTATTTTCGGTGATCGGCAGCCAGTTCCCCTCGTGAGGCTGTCGAGACAGGATAATTTCGATATTGCCGTTGGCATCGACTTCCAGGCCGCTGTGGGTATCCAGAGCACCCACCGAGCGCATATTGCCATCCTCTTCTTCATAACCCCCGGCAATGGCGATAAAGCCGAGGTAGGCGACCGAGCCGCGCGTACCGGTGATTCGGTAATCGTAGGCACCGTTGATCTCGGCTCTCTGGTAATAATTGTCCGGGTTATCAGCCCCGATCTTGGCGGTCTCGTGAGAAGGACGATAAAAGCTCGGGAAATCGCCGTCAGCGCATTCCACAAACATGTCCAGGGCGATGCGTGTCAGTCGGGTGAGATAACGCCAACCTTCTGCGCGATGTAGCGGGTCACCGGGGGCTTCTTCTCGCAAAATCTGCTGACCGGTGGCTTTGAGCTGATCACAGAATTCAGACCACAGCTCGCCGCTCATCACAGCAGACAGCGCCTCATCGGCAGCAGGATTGGGGGACATTGATTCAGGCATAGTGCTCTCCTTTTTATTGTTTAACACTATGGCCCAGCCGCAAGCAGGTGGCATCACCCAGAGGGGTGAACGCGTCATCAGCCCTCGCGAATTCGCCGATACCAGGCGGCGGGATCATCAATTTCTCCGTCGTCACGCAGGGGCGGATAGTCCAGATTCCGCTGGCGGCAGAAGTCTCGAACCTCAGGGTGTGCCCATTCAAACAACAGGCGCTGGTAGGTTTCTGCATCCAGCCGCGGCTGGGCGTACATCCCCGCACGCTGGCGCTGGTACTGGGCTTCGGAAAGAATAATGCCCGCCGCAACCGACACATTGTAGGACTGCACCATACCCATCATGGGGATAGTGATATGCGCGTCAGCCAGGGCACAGGCTTCGGCGCTGACGCCGCGCTTTTCCGCGCCGAGCAGCACCGCGGTCGGACGTGTATAGTCCGGTTCGCGGTAGTCTACCGATGACTCGTCCAGGTGCGCGGCCAGCACTTGCACACCTTGCGCCTGCAAGCCGGTAATCAGCCCGCCAATATCGCGATGCCGTTTGACCTCTACCCAACTGTGGCTGCCCATCGCAGTCCCGCGAAATGCCTTGTAATCCTTGTCATCAATGACCGCGTGCATTTCGGCGATACCCGCGGCATCGGCAGTACGCACAATCGCAGACAGATTGCGTCCCTTATGAACATTGTCGGTAATCAGGGTCAGGTCTGGCTGACGGCGGTCCAATACCGCACGCAGCCGCAGGTAACGCTCAGGAGTCATGATAGTGCTCAATAAAAGCCGGCGATTATAGCGAACCGGCGATGACCGCCATCGTCAAACGCGAAATACAGACGTCACGGTCAGCCTCATCGCGAATGCGGATCTCCCACACCTGCGTGGTTCGACCTATATGGATCGGCTTGGCGACGCCGGTCACCCGGCCACTCGTCACCTTTCGCAGATGATTGGCGTTGATATCCAGACCCACGCAGACGGTTCCCACCTCTGCCGCCATCGCCGCCGACATGCTGCCGACCGTTTCAGCCAGGGCCACTGATGCACCGCCATGCAGGATGCCCATTGGCTGGTGCGTGCGGGCGTCGACCGGCATGCTGGCCGTCACTGACTCGTCATCAATGGCTTCGACCCGAATATCCAGCGTTTCCGCCAGCGTATTGCGCATTAATGCATTCATTTCATCCACGCTGCGCGCTTGCTTCCATAAGCTCATGATCTATTCCTCAACAGCAACTTTATATAGATGGCCGGGACACGATTAAACCGCTAATTCACAGGAGATAGCTGTGCGCTGGATTTAAAAGTTTTCCCTGTTAACATGGGTAAAAATAACACAGCACTCTAACACAGAGGAGAAGCAGCAATGAGCGGCATGCCACGCTTTGTCTACGAAGAAGAACACGAGATGTTTCGCACGTCAGTGCGCAAGTTTCTGGAAACCGAAGCAGCCCCCTACCACGCGCAGTGGGAGAAAGACGGCCATGTCGACCGCCAGCTCTGGATCAAAGCCGGCGAACAGGGCTTTCTCTCGCCGACCGTCGGTGAAGAGTACGGCGGCGTCGGCGCTGACTTCCGCTACAACGCCATCGTCGATGAAGAGATCGGCCGCAGCGGACTGACCGGTATCGGCTGGGGTCTGCACTCTGATATCGCGGTTCCCTACATCGTGCGCTACGGCAATGAGGCCCAGAAAGAGAAGTACCTGCCCAAGTGTGTCACCGGTGAAATCATCACCGCTATCGCCATGACGGAACCCGGCGCGGGCTCCGACTTGCAGGGCATCAAAACCACCGCCGTGAAAGATGGCGACGACTACATCCTGAATGGATCCAAAACCTTCATCACCAACGGTCAGCTGTCGGATCTGGTGATTGTGGTCGCCAAAACCGACCCCGCGGCGGGCGCCAAGGGCACCAGCCTGTTTCTGGTGGAAACCGGCACCCCCGGCTTTACCAAGGGCCGCAATCTGGAAAAAGTCGGCATGAAGGCGCAGGACACCTCTGAGCTGTTCTTCCAGGACGTGCGCATTTCCAAAGAACAACTGCTGGGCGAAGAAGGCATGGGCTTTGTGTACCTGATGCAGGACCTGCCCCAGGAGCGTCTGAGCGTGGCGATAAACGCCATTGCCAATGCCCGCTCGATTCTCGACCAGACCATTGACTATGTGAAAGAGCGCAAGGCCTTCGGCAAGTCCGTTGCCACTTTCCAGAACACCCAGTTCAAACTGGCGGAAATGGATACCGACCTGACCGTTGCCGAAGCCTATATGGATCGCTGCCTGCAGCTGCATGTCGAAGAGAAGTTTGATTCCGTGGCGGCAGCCAAGTGCAAACTGATGTCGACCGACCTGCAGTGCAAAGTCATTGACGAGTGCCTGCAATTACACGGTGGATATGGCTTCATGTGGGAATATCCTGTCGCGCGCGCCTTTGCCGATGCTCGCGTACAGCGTATTTACGCAGGGACCAACGAGATCATGAAACTGATCATCGGCCGTGACCTGGTGAAATAAGCCAAGCCACCGCCGTCTGTAAAGGGTCGCCTCGGCGGCCCTTTTTTATGGCCGTGCGTTGATGGCCATATTTAATCACCCCCCATAAATTGTCTCAGCGCATTCACTCCCACATCGCGTACAATAGTCGACTGCAACCCGGAGGCAAGGTGTGACAGACTGGCATTGGCAACACAGCAGCGACTGTTTCAGTCTGCAATGGTCACAGCCTCGCCCCTGCCTGAGTTCAGCCGTCTTCAACGGTGGCCTCTGCAAGGCACGCTCGGTACTGAATCTGCGCGTCAGTGGCGATCCCGTCTCCCCTCTGCTCACGCCGGAACAAAGCCTGCATCAGGCCGCGAATCGCCTCGACCTGCCGGGGCCCACCATCGGCCTGATGACCAGCGCCTTGATGGCTTCTTTCCGCTACCGCCAGACAGAATACGCCGATCACGCCATTGCGATATTTCTCACCTGCGGATTGGGAAACGCCCGCCGCGCCGGAGACCCGGCCGACTGGCTGGGCGATAGCCCAACCCCGCTCGGCACCATTAACAGCGTATTGATCAGCGACCTGCAGTGGAGCACGGCCAGTCAGGCCGAGCTGCTGGCACTGCTGGCAGAAGCCAAGGCCGCCGCACTTCAGGAGATGGGCATCCGCAGCCCACTGTCGGGAAAACCGGCGACGGGCACGGGCACCGATGCCTCGGTCATTATCGGCGGCCACGGCCGTGCGGAGCGCTGGTGCGGGAAACACACAAAGCTAGGGGAAATTATCGCGCAGCTATATATGGATGCGCTATGCAGCAGTATTCGCGAGGACTGACTCAGCCGGACTCAGCGTCTTTTTTCGCGGCCCTAAGCTGCTTCTTCTCGGCGCGACGACGATTGAAAAAGGCCTGCATGACGGTAGTGGCCTCGTCGGCCAGTATCCCCCCCTGCCACTGCACCCGATGATTCATCTGCGCCTGATCAAATAATTGTAAGTGGCTGCATACTGCGCCCGCCTTGGGTTCAGTCGCAGCAAAGACCACACGCTCAATCCGGCTGTGGATAATCGCCCCGGCGCACATGGCGCAGGGCTCGATCGTTACGTACAGCGTTGCACCGGGTAGCCGGTAATTGTCGGCGGCCAGCGCAGCCTGACGCAAGGCCAGTATTTCAGCGTGCGCGCTGGGGTCGCAGGACGAAATCGGCTGATTAAAGCCCTCGCCCAACAGTGCGCCATCACGCACGATAACCGCCCCCACCGGCACCTCGTTGAAGGTATCTGCCTGCTCGGCCAGCGCAATGGCGCGCTGCATCCAGTATTCATCGTTTTCCACAATCACGTCCCGAGAACAGTCACTCACTCTCTATGGCTGGGAGTCAGTTTACGCGATGCCTCTGTATGCTGACTATGCGCTCTCACTCTCCGCGGCCATCTCGACAAATGCCGCGAGGTAGGACTGCTCAGCATCGGCTTCGCGCATCCCAAGAAAAATCTGCTTTTTCACACCGTGTTTGCCCATCCGCACAGCGCGAATGGGTAAGCGCCGGGCGTACTCTGCCACCAGCCAGTCGGGCAGCGCAGCAATGCCTCGCCCGGCAGCGACCATCTGCAGCATGATATCGGTGGTTTCAACGGTCTTGTGCTTGCGTGGGCTACAGGCGGCGGGCAGGAAAAACTCACTGAACACGTCCAGGCGCTCGATATCGACCGGATAGCTGAACAGCACCTCACTGTCGACCTGCTTCGCCGAAAGCCAGGGTGAATCGGCCAGACAATGCTCGGCAGGCAACACCAGCACCTGCTCATAATCAAATACCGGCGTAAACCGCAATCCCGGCTTGTAAAGCGGATCGGGGGTCACCAGCAGATCGATATCGTGGTTGAACAGGGCTGCTATGCCACCGAACTGAAAGGCCTGTTTGACATCAACATCCACGTCGGGCCAGGCCGCCAGAAACGGCGACACCACCGTTAGCAGCCATTGATAACAGGGGTGGCACTCCATACCAATGCGCAGCTCGCCGCGCAGCCCTTTCGCCATTTGCGCGATCTGCGCCTCGGCATGTTCAAACTGTGGCAGCAAGCGATTGGCCAGCGTCAGCATCTGCTGACCGGCGGGGGTCAATTGCAAACGCCGCCCCTCCCTGCGCCACAGCGGCGTATCGAGGAGCTGTTCCAGCTTGCGCATCGCATGACTGAGTGCCGACTGGGTCAAACAGAGCGTATCGGCCGCCGCCGTGAGGCTGCCCTGCCGATCCACCTCACGAATAATGGCCAGATGACTGCGCTCAATCATGAACAAACCTCATAGATAGATGCAAAAACACCATTATTATTCATATAAGCCTCTCACTACCATAGCCCGCATCCAAAACCTTTACTGAAACAAGCAGGAGTGCGGCCATGGCCATTCTTCACAACCTGGGCTTCCCCCGAATTGGCGCTTCGCGGGAATTAAAATTTGCACTGGAATCTTACTGGCAGGGACAGACCGGCAGCGACGACCTGCTCGCCACCGCCGCCAAACTGCGTGAGCGACACTGGCAGTTGCAGTCCGGGCTGGACTGGCAGCCGGTCGGCGACTTCTCGTTATACGACCAGATGCTGGATATGAGCGTCACCCTCGGCAATCTCCCCGCGCGTGCACTGGGCGGCAAGGATCTGGACAGCTACTTCCGCGCAGCACGGGGCCGTGCGCCCGACGACAGCGACTGTCAGTGCAAGCACGCGGCAGAAATGACCAAGTGGTTCGATACCAACTACCACTATCTCGTGCCGGAGCTGGACGCCAACAGCCAGTTCGCGCTGTACCCCGCTCGGCTGCTCGGCGAATTAGGGGAAGCCAAGGTACAGGGCGCCAGACCCAAAGCGGTGATTATCGGCCCCGTCACCTATTTGTACCTGAGCAAAACCAAGGACGGCAGCGATGCACTGGACCTGCTTCCTCGCCTGCTGCCGGTTTACCAGCAACTGCTCGACCGCCTTGCCGCCACGTCGCTGGAGTGGCTGCAAATAGATGAACCCGCTCTGGCCTGCGATCTGGATGAGGACTGGCAACAGGCATTCATCGACAGCTATCGGACACTTGAAAAGCACGGCCCCAAAAAATTGCTGTGCAGCTATTTCGGGCCGCTGCTGGAGAATTTCACGCTGGCGGCAGAGCTGCCCGTCGACGGCCTGCACATCGACTGCGTCAGCCAGCCCGAAGAAGGCCGCAGAGAGGCCGTCGCCCTGGCGACCGCCCTGCCCCCCGAACGCATTCTTTCACTGGGCGTGATCAACGGGCGAAATATCTGGAAAACCGACCTGCTGCCCCTGCTCGACTGGCTGGAACCTCTCTCGCAACAGCTCGGCGACCGCCTGTGGCTGGCCCCCTCCTGCTCGCTGCTGCATGTGCCTTACTCGCTGGAAGAGGAAACTCAGCTCGACGGGGAGCTGAAATCCTGGCTGGCGTTTGCCGTAGAGAAGCTCACTGAACTGCAAACCGTCGGCGCCGCATTGAACCGGGGGCGAAGCAGTGTCAGCCACGCTCTGCAGTCAAACACCGAAGCACTCGCCCGTCGACGCCACTCCAACCGGGTGCACAAACCCGAGGTACAGGCTGCCGTGAACGGCATTCACCGTGGACTGGGCAATCGCCAAAGTCCCTTTGCAGATCGCGCCGAGCAGCAGCGACGCCTGTTGCAACTGCCGCGCTTCCCCACCACTACCATCGGCTCCTTCCCGCAGACCGCCGATATTCGCCAGTTCCGGCTGCGCTACAAACGCGGTGAACTCAGTGAACAGCAATACCGTCAGTATATGCAGCAGGAAATTGCCTATTGCATCGCTGAGCAGGAGGCCCTGGGGCTGGATGTGCTGGTTCACGGAGAAGCCGAGCGCAATGATATGGTCGAGTATTTTGGCCAACAGCTGGACGGCTACGCCTTCAGCCAGTATGGCTGGGTTCAGTCGTATGGCTCCCGCTGCGTCAAACCGCCAATTCTGTTCGGCGATATCAGTCGCCCCAGCGCCATGACGGTGGAGTGGAGCTGCTTTGCCCAGAGCCTGACAGACAAGCCGATGAAAGGCATGCTGACCGGCCCGGTAACCATTCTGAACTGGTCCTTTGTCCGCGACGACCAGCCGCGCCGCGACAGTTGCTATCAGCTTGCACTGGCCATCCGCCAAGAGGTACTGGATCTGGAAGCCGCCGGCATCCGCATCATTCAAATCGACGAAGCGGCGCTGCGCGAGGGCCTGCCGCTGCGTCGCGCCCAGCGGCAGGAGTATCTGGACTGGGCGGTGGAGTCCTTTCGGATTGCCGCCAACGGCGTGCGCGATGACACCCAGATTCACACCCATATGTGCTATTCCGAGTTCAATGACATTATCGACAGCATCGCCCGAATGGACGCCGACGTCATCACCATCGAAACCTCGCGCTCGGAACTGGAGCTGCTCGATGCTTTTGACGATTTTAACTATCCCAATGACATCGGTCCGGGCGTGTACGACATTCACTCCCCGAATGTGCCCAGCAGCGAGGCGATTGTCAGTCTGATGCGCAAGGCCGCCGAAAAGCTGCCCGCGGAAAGACTGTGGATCAACCCCGACTGCGGCCTCAAAACCCGCGGCTGGAAGGAAGTCCTGGCGGCCTTGCAAAACATGGTCAGCGCCGCCCATCAACTCCGTGCAGGCTGACAGAGGCGTACTGTCGTACAGCGGCTAATTCTCATGGCCCCCTTAGTTCTCATGGCACCGTAATTTGGGCACAGAAATTGCTCCCAGATGTCCAACAGATGTTTCCGTAGAAATGTCTTATCGACAGCCAGCACAAGGTGAGTGCCATGAGACCCTTCCTTTCCGATGAAGAAGATGTCCTGAATGCTTTCCTCAAAGCCTGTAACGAACTCGGCATCGATGCCAAGGATGCCCTGAAAAGCCTTGATCTCGCGCCCTCGCTGCTCGCCTCACCGGAAAAGCTGGTTCCCAGCCACCTGTTCAATCAGTTGCTCGAAGAAGTGGCCCGACTCTACCACTGCCACGACCTGGCGCTGCGCGTCGCGCAACAACTGGGTGCACCACGACTGGGCTTGCCCGGCCGCCTGATGGCCTACTCTCTCGATCTGCGCAGCGGACTGAACAAGGCCGAGCACTACGCGGTGTACTATCAGGATACCGGCTACTGGCAGCAGCACACAGACAATGGCCTGGTCATCCTCAGCAAGCAGCCATCGCCCTTTGCCAGTGAATACAATCATCAGCGTAACCTGTTGGGCACCGCGCAATTGTTTTTGTTGCTGAGACAGATTACCGGCGGCTTCTGGCAAGCCAGCCAGCTCAGTTTCAGTTTTCCGGACCCCGGTGGAAAATTTACTGATACCTTCCGGGCATTCTTTCGCTGCGAACTGCGCTTTTCCCAGCCCAGTGACGCCATTCACTTTGCGGAGGAATACCTCGATACCGATCTGAGCACCGCGGACCCCGGCGCACTGAAAAGCCTTGAAAACCAGATCAGCGCCTTTCAAGCAGAGCTGTTAGGCGAACAGGCACCGCTCGGTCGCGCCCGTCTGCTTCTGGATCAACGCCTGCGGTTCGCCAGCTGTGATTTTTCTGAGCTGGCGTTTTATATGGGAATCAGCAAAGAAGCACTGCGGCAGACATTTCGCGATGCCGCTTCAAGTTTTGATGAGTTCAGGAGAGAGCGTCAGGCAGAACGGGCGCAGTACTATGAACGGGTATTTCATGCGCCAACCGCCCTGCTCGCCCGCGCAATAGCACCGGAGGCGAGCGATGCACTGATGGCACGGCTGGGTAAAACCTCCTGATTCGCAGCCCAAAAAATGCCCCCGCCCCTCACAGGCATGGCGGAGGAACGAGGGAGCGGGATCGGGTCCGCCAACATTGCCGCTAGACAATTCTTATCCGGGTAAGCGCTGCGTCACTTTGTAAGTCCCCGTAAAAACAGCGAGTTGTCTGCCGTCCTGCTCAATCCCCGTCTGAATGGTCATTCGCCCGGAGCCGCGCTGATTGAGCATTTTGTAGAACGCACACATCGCCGACTCGGTAACAGATGCCAAGGCATAGCAATTCGCGGTTACGGGCGCCAGATAACGGATATGGCTCTCGACAATCAGAACCTGATAATCCCGTGACAAGCCCTGCATCAGCAGCTGCAGCATGGCCCAACCTGCCGTGGTTGCCAGCGCGACGATACTGCCGCCAAAACCGGTGTTTTTGTCATTGATGTTCGGCGCCAGCGGCATATCGACGCGCAAGCTGTAATCGCTAAACGCCGTGAAGCGAACATCCATAGACTGCAGCAAGGGAATAGCCGTGATGGCCTGCTGAGAAAACGCCTGCAAACGCTGCTGCTGTTGACCGTTCATGATCCCCTCCGAAATCAAAGAAAAAAGCCCGGCAAACGCCGGGCAACACTGACAGCCTGTCGAATTCGATACACGACCCGGTTCAAAACCCGCTTCGGGCAGACAAGTGCCGCAGCAAAGTTCGCAACCATAATATTTGCAAACATTGCAAAATCACATAAGCTATTGTTGTTAAAGGGTTTAATAGGAAATATTTCGCAAATCAACATGCAAAAAAGCGAAGTATTTGCAAGCCGATGTCCTTGTAGCGAGAGCGCCATGAAGAAACTGTTTGTCGGGCCGAGAATCCGACGCCTGCGCGAGCAGCACCAGCTCAACCAAATGCAATGCGCGAGCAAGCTGGGCCTGTCGCCCAGCTACCTGAACCAGATCGAAAACAATCAGCGCCCTGTCAGCGCCTCCGTGCTGATCAAACTCAGCAATGTCTTCAATATCGACGTGGCGCAGTTTGCAGACAACAGCGATGCGCAACTGGCCGCCGATATCAATCTGGCGCTGAAAGACCCGTTTCTGGCCGACAGCCAGATTCAGTGGCAGGAGGTAGAGGCCTTCACCCAACAGCAGCCGGAGCTCGCCGCCAGCTTTACCCGGCTGTATCAGCGTTTCTCACGTTTGCAGGAGGAATACCAGCAGTTGGTCAGCCGCTTCTACGGTGAGCAGCACACAGCGCACCTGTCGCCGCTGCCCCACGAGGAAGTGCGGGATTATTTTTACCGGCACAATAACTACATCGACCTGCTGGATCAGGCCGCCGAACAGCTTTACCAGCAGCAGGACTTCGACAGGCTGACGCTCCATCAGCAACTGCAGGACTATTTGCGCACCGCCTTCGACGTCACCGTCAATATCGACCAGCCTCCCCAAAGCGGCGCGCTGCGGCACTACGACTCAAACACTCGCCAGCTTTTTCTCAGCAGCCAGCTCCAGCGTTTTCAGCAGTGCTTCCAGATGGCCAGCCAGATCGCGTTGCTCGATCAGGACAAGCAGATCAGCCAACTGTGTGCCGACGCCGACTTCAGCAGTGAGCAGACACAACGTCTGGCGCGCATTGGCCTGGCTAACTACTTTGCTGGCGCTCTGCTGATGCCCTACGGCGCATTTATGCAAGTGGCCGAACAACAGCGCTACGATATCGACGCGCTATGTCAGCACTTTCGCGTTTCTACCGAGCAGGTCTGCCACCGTTTGAGCACCTTGCAGCGCAGCGGACAAAAAGGCATTCCCTTCTATTTTGTGCGAGTGGACCAAGCGGGCAATATTTCCAAGCGACAAAGCGCAACCAGCTTTCACTTTGCCCGAACCGGCGGCGCCTGCCCCCTGTGGAATGTCCACGAAGCCTTCGGCACCGACCGCCGGGTGTTGACGCAGATTGCACAGATGCCCGATGGCCAGCAGTTTTTCTGCATTGCGCGGGAAGTGACTCAGGGCGGAGGCAGCTATCATGCCCGAGTGCGACGCTTTGCCATTGGGCTGGGCTGCGAATTACAGCATGCCCACCGGCTGGTTTACGCCGATGGCCTGGACTTGAACAGCAAAGCACTGGTCACGCCGATCGGCCCCGGCTGTCGCGTCTGCCCTCGCAACGATTGCACGCAGCGGGCCTTTCCGCAGGCCGGTCGGCCACTGGATATCAACGACCAGTTACAGGCGGCGGTGCCCTACCGAGCGGATGACACCGTCTGACCAAAGACTGTAAACCGCAGCCGTGGTCGCATGTCCGCTGCCCGACCTGATTGGGCGCGATCAGTCAGCGGCAATCGGCGCGAATTCGAGAGAGAGGTGTCCCGAGTCACCGGCGTCGCTGTAGTAATCCAGCATGCGCAACTTCCAGAATTGCTCGCCATCCTTAACGATATACACCACATCGCGGGGGGAAATATGGTGGATACCATCCCCCTCGTTGCAGAAGTAGGAATAGTGATACCAGCCGTAGTCGGTATCCACGCCCTGACATGAGCCATCGCCCTCCGGATATGTCACAAAGGCCAGCGCATCGCCGTCATCGCTGTGGTAGTCCGCATCGGCGGGGACCGTGGTAATCGTCTCCCAGTCCCCTTGGAAGATATCGTGAATACCGACCGCGCCGGTTCCCGAGGCACCGCTGTTGATCTTAATGTCGGAGCGCTGGAAGGCGACGTCCCAGCTATCCGGCTCACTGGCGGGCGCAGAGGGGAAGACCTGGCTGATACTCTGCAGATCCACATACACCCACTCTTCTTCGCCAGAAGCATCCACTTCCGCCGCCGTCACATTATTTTCAGTGGAGAAGGTCGCTCGCTGTTCGCCCAGCGGATCTTCCGAACAACTGCTGCCCGGAATCTCCAGAAACTCGTATTGAGGATAGCCCTTGTCGCCGTCGTCATTGGTGTAGTCGAGCATGCGCAACTTGAAGTAGCGGCACTCGTGAGTGCGCAGCACATAGCCGACGTTTTCGCGGGGCGTAATGTTCACCGCAAAGGCCGATTCGTGATACCAGCCCTTGTCGCCACCAATCAGCGCGACATAGTTCTGGTCGGCCTCAGGATAGGTGGTCATTGCGTAGATCAACTGGTCTGGCGTGATTGCCAGCCCATCGTGGTCACCCACCACATCAGTGCGATACGTCACGGAATTTTCCGGCGGCGCGCCGACGACAGTCTCGAAAGGAAAGGCCTCGCCCTTCTCCACCTTCTGGCCGTATATGGCATTGCTGACACCGGTACTGGGTGCACCAGAATCGCCGCCATTCAACTTGATTTCCGTGCCCCGGTGCGCCAGATGCCAGGCATCGCTCACTTCGGGATTGGCCGGATTGACCTGCTGCTGATTGATAATATCGACATATATCCAGGCGTCCTCGCTGGCATCCACACTGGCGATGAACGTAGCGCTATCGGTCATACTGAAGCTGAGCTGTTGGCCGCCGGGGCCGGGCTCAGTGGCAGGCGGTGGGGTACTGTCGCCGCCGCCGTCGTCCAGCTCGGTATCATCACTTTTAGAAGAAATATCCTCCGAGCAGGCGCTCAATGCCAGTAACAGGCTCAAGGCCACGACATGGCTCCAATGCAGGCTTTTCATTACAAACTCCAACTGACTTCCAGGTAATAACTACGGGGTTGGATGGGCAGGTACTGGGGGTCACCAGCGTCGGTCATATTGTCCACCCCCAGCGATAACAGCAGCGGTGCAAAGCCTTTCCAACTGGCTCGCGCATCGACCAGCGCATAGGCCTCTGCTTCGCCGGCACTGGTGGGTGCGCCGCCACTGTCCAGCTCAACCGCAAATACGCGCTCACCGGTCCAGGTGCCACGCAATCCCAATGAGTAGCGTGGTTTGTCCAGCGACACGGCAAGATTGACGCGCTGTTCGGGACGCCCCGACAACTCGTCGCCGGTAGCTTCGTCCTCACTCCACAGGTGGCCATAACCCAGCTCCAGCCGCAGCGGCCATGTCTGCCCCTGCCAGGTCCATTGCACATCGACACCGGAGACCGTGGCATGCGCCACATTGCGATAACTGAACAGAATGGTGGGCGTGCTCTCGACCTGAATAATTTCAATCAGATCGTCCACATCATTGTGGAAGGCCGAAATCGACACGCTATGTTGTTCACCTGCCAGCCAGGTGAGGCCAGCGTTAAAGCCGGTGCTTTTCTCGGGTTCGAGATCCAGCTCGCCCTCTACCCGGTAACCCACGGCCGGGTTATCAAAGCGCAGCAACAGCTCGCGGAAACTGGGGGGCCGATAACCCCGCCCGTAACCGAGCCGGGTAAACAGGCTGTCACTGATGTCATAGCGCAGTGACAGCTTGGGCGAAACCTGCTGACCAAACTGGGAGTCGCGATCAAAGCGCACACCGGGAATCAGATGAAGTCGCTCATTGCCGAGCAGAATATCGTCCTGTACATACAATGACTGCCGATCCCGCTCGGCGGATTGCCCCAGCCGGTCAGCATCCAGGCGCTCCAACTGAAACTCGGCCCCCAGTGACAGCGTGTGCTGGCCCGGCAGGGTATTCAGCCAGCCGGGAGAGACATCCCACTGCCCGCCGCCAAACAGCAGTTCGTTGATGGTTTCTTCGTCAATCGTATTTTCTGTACTGCCCAACTGGTCCTGCAGGAACTGGTCAGCGTAGCGGTTGTAATACATATCCAGTGTCAGACTGCTGTCGTCAAAGTGAATACGCGGCTGAACCCCCACCCTCACTTCTTCAATTTGCTTGTAGGTGGCGTATTGTTTACCGCCAGTGCCACCATCACGCCGCTCGGTATCGTCCAGCGAATAGGACGCATCAAAGCCCAGATCAAAACCCTCACTGGCCTGCCAGCGTCCACTGAGGCTGCCAAAGCTGGACTCTCCGCTTACACCATCTTCAGCGAAGGTCGAGTCATCCAGATCGAACCCCGCCAGACGGCTGTAGCCCGCCGAGACCGAGGCCGATACCGAATCGGCGACGAGATCGGCGCGCGCAAAGGCATCGCCGTTGCCCTCGCTATCACCTCTCAGGGTGACGACGCCGCCCGGCTCACCATCCGCACCTCGGCGGGTAATGATGTTCACCACCCCACCCAGCGCATCGCCGCCATACAGCGCCGAGGACGGTCCCTTTACAATCTCCACGCGCTCGATATCGGCAATATGAAAGCGGCTGAGATCAATCGCACCATTAATGCGACCGATCATCCGCCGCCCGTTAACCAGCACCAGCACATGTTCGGAAGACAAACCCTGAATCTGAATGGAGGTCCCGCGCCCGGATTCGCGACTGGCATACACACCTCCTTCGCGCTCCAGCAACTCCGCGACATCCCTCGCGCCGGAAGCCTTGATATCCTCCGGGCCGATCAGTTGAACCTCTACCGGCGCATCGGCCAACGAGTACGGGGTGCGCGTCCCCGTCACGACAACGGTTTCCAGCAGCCTTGGCCGCGTGTCCGCTGAGGAGGACGCGCTGTCGCCCAGAGCGCCGGTCGAGCTTGCTAAGCAATAGATGCCGAAAAATACGGGCGCACAAAACACGCCTCGACGAAAACGATTCTGACTGGTCGATGCCATGGGCAAGTTGATTCACTTTTATGAATAGCGGAAACCGGGGGTTGCGAGGGACGATCACCCAACGCTAGATCACACTATCAGCAATGGTTGTCATTATCAAATACTAATGATTCTTATTTGAAGGGTGATCGTAACTGTACGCCTTTGCCAGCCTCCCTTTCCTGTCACTGAATTCCTTCGACAAAACCATTGCACAATCCATCTTTAGCGAATTATGATATGTTGTATCATATCTGAGGCGACTACCGGACCGATGCCCGAAACCTTTGCCAGACAACACCGAGATCGCGACGGGAGCTATATGAACCCAGACCACCTCGCGGCGTTTTCTCGCCAGCTCAATGCCCTGCGCGAAAACACCCTGGCAACGATCCGACAGGCACAAAACACACTGAGCGAACGCACTGAACCCGGCGACGAAGCCGATCGGGCACAGCACGAGGAAGACACGCGGCTGGCATTGCGCACCGTGGAGCGGGAAACCCGCCTGCTGCGCAAAATCGACGCAGCACTTCGGCGCATCCGCGATGGCGAGTACGGCTACTGCTTGGAGAGCGGTGAAGAGATCGGCCTCGAGCGACTTCGCGCGCGCCCCACGGCCGAGTACTGCACGGAAGTTAAAGTGCAAATGGAAGAGAAGGAAAAGCATTATGGCAAACGCTGAACGCCTGCCCGTAACGGTACTTTCCGGTTTTCTCGGTGCGGGGAAAACCACCGTTCTCAGTCATGTACTGAATAACCGGGAAGGCCGCCGGGTCGCGGTGATAGTCAACGATATGAGCGAGATCAATATCGACGCCAGCGCCGTGCAGAATGACGTTGCCCTCAACCGCAGCGAAGAAAAACTGGTGGAAATGAGCAACGGCTGTATTTGCTGCACCCTGCGCGAAGACCTGCTGTTGGAAGTGCGCCGACTGGCCGATGAAGGACGTTTTGACTACCTGTTGATCGAGTCCACGGGCATTTCAGAGCCTCTCCCCGTTGCGGAAACCTTTACCTTTGCCGATGAACAAGGCGTGAGCCTGTCCGATGTCGCCCGCCTGGACACCATGGTGACCGTCGTTGATGCCGTGAATTTTCTGCGCGATTACGACGAGGCGAAATTCCTGCAGGAAACGGATGAACATCTGGGTGACGCTGACGAGCGCAGTGTGGCTGACTTGCTGGTGGACCAGGTGGAGTTCGCCGATATTATTCTGATCAGCAAGACGGATCTGGTGGACCAAGCCACTCTGCAACGCCTTATTGCGGTGATCAAAACGCTCAATACAGAAGCGGACATCCTGCCGGTAAGTAACGGTGACATTCCCGCTGGACGCATTCTGGGCACGGGCAAATTCAGCTTCGAACGCGCTCAGCAGGCGCCGGGCTGGCTGAAAGAAATGCGCGGTGAGCACGTACCGGAAACCGAGGAATACGGCATCCGCAGTTTCAGTTACACCGCGCGCCGCCCCTTTCATCCGCAAAAGTTTTACGACTTTCTGCACAGCAAAGACATTCAGGGAAAGCTGATACGTTCCAAGGGCTACTTCTGGCTGGCCAGCCGCCCCGAGTTCGCCGGGCAATGGAGTCAGGCTGGCGGCATGGCGCGCTATGGTTTCGCAGGACTGTTCTGGAAAGCCGTCCCCAAAGACCGCTGGCCTGAAGATGAGGACTATCTCGCCTCGATCCATAAAAACTGGCAGGAACCTTTCGGCGATATGCGCCAGGAGCTGGTATTTATCGGACAGAACCTGGACGCTCGAACGATTACGGAAGCACTGGACAACTGCCTGCTCAGCGAGGAAGAACTGCTGGCCGGACGGGCTTACTGGCAGCAGCTGCCCGATCCGTTTCCACGTTGGGGAGACGGAGCATGATTGCCGCTCAGCACACAAGCCCTGCCACGACGGCAGCAGCAAGCTTCCGGCACGCCGTACTGGGCCACTCTCCGGAGCGCCTGACCGAAATTTATCAGGACGACGTGAATATGGCCGTGTGGCGGCGCCAGCAGTCGCCACCGCTCCTGCAGGAAGACGCCCGCGCGCTGCTGCGCGCCGGGGGGCTGAGTGACCACCGGGTGGTACTGAGAGCGGCCAGCGATGTCGACCGCGCCCTGCCGGGCATCGCCGCCTATCCGCATCTGGCCGCGGATCTTCGCCTGCTCACCGAGATGTTCTGCTGCCTGTTCGATCTGCGCAGCTGTGGACTCAGGATGAATGTCCTGCGATCAGAGATGTGCCCAAAGTTTCACATTGACCACGTACCCTGTCGCCTGATTTGCACCTACACCGGCCCCGCAACCGAGTGGCTACCCCACGAGGCGGTGGATCGCCGCAAGCTTGGCGCGGGTAGCCAGGGGCTTAGCGATGCCGACAGCGGCTTATATCCGTCGCCAGCAGCTATCTGCCAGTTAGCCGCGGGCGATGTGGCGCTGCTGAAGGGCGAACAATGGGCGGGCAATGAGGGCGCGGGACTGGTGCACCGCTCTCCCTGCGTGCCGGATGGTGAAACACGACTGTTACTCACCCTGGATTTTGCTTAAATGGTCGCGCTCAGCGCTGCCGGATTAATGATTCAACTAGGAGTTTTTTGTATGAAACGTTCTGCGAGCTTTCTCGCACTGCTCACGCTCTCCAGCCTGGGACATGCCCTGTCTGGACAGGTGCAGGATGCCAACGGTAAACCGGTCGCCGGCGCCACCATCGAGCTGCTGGGCAGCCAGCAAACCGCAACGACCGACAGCCTCGGTAATTTCAAACTCAACGTGGACGACAGCCAGGTTGACGAGGTGCATATCAACGCGCCCGGCTACAGTCACGAAACGCTTCACCTGCACGGTGAACACCGCGGCACACTGACGGTAAAACTCTACCGCTCGGTAATTGAGCAAGTCGACGTGACCGCCGTGCCGCTGCATATCTCTGTGATGGAGTCCGCTCAGCCGGTGACGGTCGTTTCCGGCGAAGACCTGCGCCGCAAGCAGGCCTCAACGCTGGGCGAAACCTTGAAAAATGAAGTGGGCGTGCACTCCAGTTATTTTGGTCCGGTTGCCAGCAGCCCCATTATTCGCGGCCTTAACGGCCCTCGCGTGTTGATTACCCAGAATGGCCTGGACGTCAGCGACGCCTCGCGGGTCGGCCCCGACCACGTGGTATCCACTGAGGCCAGCACTGCCGAGCAAATTGAAATTCTGCGCGGCCCCGCCACGCTGTTCTACGGCTCTGGTGCTATTGGTGGTGTGATCAATATTGTCGACGACCGCGTGCCGTCTTCCAGTGAAGAGCGCGGCGCCTTCGCCATCGGCCACAACAGCGTTGCCGACGAAAACGAGGCGTCCTTCGCCTACACCGGCGGCACCGAGCAGTTTGCCGTCCACATAGACGGCTTCAAACGCGACGGCAATAACTACGAAATTCCCGGCGCTGCAGCGCTTGAGGAAGAGCATGACCATGAAGACGAGCACGAAGAGGAGCACGAGGAAGGCCGCGACGGTGTGCTGGAAAACAGCGCCTCGGAAAGCAAGGGCTTCAATATTGGCGGTAGCTGGTTGCTGGATAACGGCTATGTGGGCCTGTCCTACGGTCGCCTGGAGCGCTTGAACGGTATTCCCGGCCACAGCCACGCTCACGAGGAAGAAGAACACGAGGGAGAGGAAGAACACGAAGAGCATGAAGAAGACGTGGCCGTGCAATCCGATCTGGTGCAGGACCGCTGGCAGCTGATCAGCGAACTGTCGCTGGATACGCCCCTGCTGAGCGGCATTAACACCCGCATCGGCTATACCGATTACGAACACAAGGAGATTGAGGGCGGTGAAGTCGGCACCATTTTCCGCAATGAAACCCTGCAGGCCCGCGTAGACCTGTTGATGCAGGAGATGGCAGGCTGGCGAGGCGCGGTGTCTGTGGAAGTGACGCATTCCGACTTTGAAGCCATTGGCGAGGAAGCCTTTACCCCACCGGCGAAAACGGAAAGCTACGCCATCGCCCTGATGGAAGAGAAGCATATTGGCGATGTGCTGGTGCAACTGGGCGCGCGTGTGGAGCAAGTCAACATCAAAGCCGACCCGATTGAATGGGAAGATCACCACGCCGAAGACGAGGCTGCCAGCCACACCCTACAACACTTCGACGATATGGAGTTCACCCCCATCAGTCTGTCCGCCGGACTGGTCTGGGAATTCACGCCAGGCTATAACGCCGGCATCTCATTGACCCACGCCCAGCGCGCACCGAGTGCTGCCGAGCTGTTCTCCTATGGCCCGCACATTGGCACTGGCGCGTTTGAAGTGGGTGCGGTCTTCGATCTGCATGCGGGTGACCACCCCCACTTCCACTACCACGACGATGTCACTGAGGAAGTGTCCAACAATATCGACCTGAGCCTGCGCAAACACGCCGGCAACATCGCCTGGGTACTCAACTTCTTCTACAACGAAATTGATGATTTCTACTATCAGCAAAGCACTGGGTACAGCAGTGGTGATATCAGTGGTCACGATCACGAAGAAGAAGCTGGCGGCGAAGAGGAGCACGAACACGGCCATGACGACTTCCCGGTCTACGTCTTCCAGCAGGCCGACGCCACCCTTTACGGTGTAGAGGCTCAACTGGCCTGGCAACTCGCCAGCCCGCTGAAACTGACACTGATGGCCGACACCACTCGCGGCAAGCTTAAAGACGGTGGCAACCTGCCTCGTATTCCCCCCGCGCGCCTGGGTGGCGAACTGCGCTATGCGCTTAACGGCTGGAATGCCGCGTTTGGCATGAGCCGCTACTTTGAGCAGGATCGCGTAGCCGAACTCGAAACCACCACCGGCGCCTACACGCTGATGGATGCAGAGCTGGCGTACACCTTCGCCGGGCTCGGCGACACGCGCAACGGCGATGTGACCGTCTACGTCAAGGGCAGCAACCTGAGTGATGAAGAAGCGCGAGTCCACTCTTCATTCCTTAAAGACCAGGCTCCCCTTCCTGGCCGGAATATCAGCATTGGTCTGCGTGGCAGCTTCTAAGCCCTGCACGACGCGGCGGCGGGGATTCGACTCCCCGTGGCGGCGTCAGCGCTTAATCAAAACCAGCGGGCTGATCGGCCTGTTGACGCTAGTTCTGGCGACACACGCTGATGAGCCGGCCTTGCCGAGTGCACATGTTCACGGTCAGGCCACACTGACCGTGGCGGTGGAAGGAAAAGCACTCGAGATCCATCTCGACTCGGCAGCCATGAATCTGCTGGGCTTCGAGCACCGCGCAAACAGCCAGGCGGAGAAACGTCGGCTCACTGCGCTGCGCAAAGAACTGGGCGATGTCCAGCAGCGCCTGCAACTGCAAGGCGGCCAGTGCCGACTGCGTGAGCAGTGGACCAATATCGACGAGCGATTCGAGCCCGGCTCGGACGAGCACCGCGATGGTGCTCACAGGGATATTGAGGCGCGCTACCGCTTCCATTGTGAACGCCCATCAACACTGCGCGGTCTGCGAACTGATCTGCTAAGCAAATACCCTGCGCTGAACTCGCTGTCGGTGCAATGGCTTGTTGGAGGTCGACAGGGCGCGTTAACACTGGATAATAGCCGGGACAATGTTTCCTTCAGGTAAGCCCATCATGCACACCACCGCCCAAATTCTCGATCGCGCCGAAGCCAACTGCCGTGCTCACGGTGCCCGGCTGACGGAAAAGCGCAAGCGGGTGCTGTCGGGATTACTGGAAAGCAACAAGGCGATGTCGGCCTACGAGCTGGCCGACTACTGCGGCAAAACCTTCGACGAGCCGATTCCCCCCATGTCCGTGTACCGTATTCTGGATTTTCTGGAAGGTGAAAATCTGGTCCATAAGCTTCACCTTGCCAACAAATATGTGGCCTGCTCACATATCAGTTGCGATCACCGACACGAAGTCCCGCAGTTTTTGATCTGCGATGAATGCGGCACGGTGAAGGAAATCGGCATTAAAAAAGATTTGATCAATACACTGAAGGACAATGTCAGTCAGGCGGGCTATGTGCTAAAAAGTCCGCAACTGGAACTGCATTGCCTCTGTCAGGATTGCGCCAACCTGGCCGCCTGAATACTCCCAGCTAGTACACCTATAGCTTTGACAACACCGCCAATCGCCGTCGGGCAGCGACCCGACGGCAAGGACCCTGCTTATGTCTGCACTTCACGCCATTCCCTGCAATGTCATTACCGGCTTTCTCGGCGCGGGTAAAACTACCGCGATTCTAGAGCTGCTTAAGCAGAAGCCCACCGATGAGCGCTGGGCCGTACTGGTGAATGAGTTTGGCGAAGTGGGTATCGATGGGAGTCTGTACAACGGCAGCGAGTCGGAGGCCAATGGTTTATTTGTTCGCGAAGTCCCGGGCGGCTGTATGTGTTGTACCGCGGGCTTGCCCATGCAGATTGCGCTCAACCGCCTGCTCACCGCCGCCCGCCCTCACCGCCTGCTGATTGAGCCCACCGGACTTGGCCACCCCCGCGAGATCCTGGAGTCACTGAGTGCGGAGCACTATCGCGAGGTGCTCGACCTCAAGAGCACACTGGCACTGGTCGACGCCCGCAAAGTCCACGACGAACGCTATACCCAGCACGCCAGTTTTCGCCAGCAGCTGGCCATTGCCGATGTGATCGTCGCGAACAAAGCCGATCTCTACAACGATGGGGACCTGCCCGCACTGATGGCCTTTCTGGAACAGATCGTTGATCTGAATGAAAAAGCGGTCTACCCCGTGGCGCACGGTCAGGTGGACACAGATTGGCTGAATGGCGCGGCGACAGCGGCCGACGACACGGCTCATCACCACCACGGTGAGAGCCCCGCGACACTCGACACCCACGCCCTGCCGGAACAGGGCTATGTGAGCGTCGACAATCAGGGAGAAGGTTTCTTCAGCCGGGGCTGGGTTTTTGATCCCGCTTGGACCTTTGACGCCGACAGGCTTTACCAGCTTTTACTCGGGATCAGGGCCGAGCGGATCAAGGGTGTCTTCATTACCGCGCGCGGCATCGTGGCCTATAACAAGGCCGACGAGGTGCTCAGCGAATTTGAGTTAGATGACACGCTCGACAGCCGCATTGAATGCATCAGCAGCGACTCTGCCGCCTTCGAAGGTCTGGAAGCGGCGCTACTGGACTGTGTCGTCAGCCGCTGACATCACTCTTCGTCCTCGTAGGGATCGAGACGATCTACCGTCATGGCATAGGCCGAGGTGGCCATTTCATTCTCTGTCAGCGAGGTGCGCATGGTGCCCGACATCCAAAACGGCTCATACAGCGATTCAAGCTTAAAGCCTTTGGGGTATTCGGCATAAATAATCTGGTTCGGCGGTGGCGGTGGCACGTGAATACAGGCGCCGTAATAGGGAACCAGAAAAAAGCGGGTTACCCGCTGCTGCGCGTCATGCTCCAGCGGCACGATAAACCCCGGCACCCTGATCGCCTGACCGTCAAAGGCATCAATCACACGGGTCGAAACCAAGGCTTGCTTGTAGCGCGTATCGTCAACGTCGACCGCGCTGCGATTGTCGAGTTGCCCGGCAATCTGGTCAGCCTCGGTACCGTCCTCAATGTCGTTAAGCGATTCGGGCGGATTCAGAAACGCCTCCAGATCGTCGGCGGGCATCAGCTCAATCCACTCAATCGTTCGATAATCTGCAGCCTGCGCGCCCGCTGCCATCAAACTGGCGGCGAGCAGCAGCGGTGCCCACAGCATTTTCAGTTGCGACACGCCTTTCCCCTTTTTTATGCCGATTTTCAGGTGGCATTGCTGACACCCAGTGATCCTTGAAGCGCGATATGTTATATCATGATCGACCATCGCCGATACCGATTCTCCGACACCGCTGCATAGGAATTGTGCCTTGCTTGTTCACCTCGACCATCTGTGCTTTCACTACCCCGGCAGTGACCAGTCGGTACTGAATATTCCCCACTGGTCGGTGGATGCTGGCGAGACAGTGTTTCTGCACGGCGCCTCGGGTAGCGGTAAATCGACCCTGTTAAACCTGCTGAGTGGCATCCTCCTGCCCAGCAGCGGTTCGCTAAGGGTACTCGACACCGCACTGAACACCCTTTCCTCGCGTCGGCGCGATGCCTTTCGTGCCCGGCATATGGGTGTGGTTTTTCAACAGTTCAACCTGATTCCCTATCTGAGCGTCATCGATAACATCCGGCTGGCCCCGCATTTCGCCCATCGCCCCTGCAGCATTGACCAGATTCAGGCCATGCTAAGTGCACTGGATTTGGAGATAGCACTCAAGCAGCGGGCCTCACATCTCAGCATTGGTCAACAACAGCGGGTCGCGATTGCGCGGGCCATGATTCATCAGCCCGCGCTGCTGATCGTGGATGAACCCACCTCATCACTGGATGAGCGCAACCGCGACCGCTTTATGAATCTGCTTCTGGAGCAGGTTAAGCAGCAGAACAGCGCGCTGATTTTTGTCAGTCACGACGCCGAACTCGCCCGACACTTTTCACGGGCGGATAATCTCGAACAGCTCAACTGTGCCGGAGGGCCGTCCTGATGTTTTTGCGCCTCGCCTGGCAAAGCCTGCTCAGCCGCAAAGGATCGGCACTGCTCACTCTCTTCGCCATTACCGTCAGCGTCTTCGTGCTGCTGGGCGTGGAACAGCTCCGCCACCAGGCCCGAAACAGCTTTGGCAATACCGTGTCCGGCGTCGACCTGATTGTGGGCGCTCGCACCGGCAACGTGAACCTGCTGCTGTACTCAGTGTTCCACCTGGGCAATGCCACCAATAATGTTCGCTGGCAGAGTTACCAGTCGATTGCCGACAACCCGGCAGTAGACTGGACCATTCCCCTCTCACTCGGCGATTCCCACAAAGGCTACCGCGTGGTCGGCACCACGGCAGCGTATTTCCAGCACTTCCGCTACGCTCAGGGACAATCACTGCGCTTCGGCAGCGGTGAAGCCTTCAGCAAGACCCTCGATGTGGTGCTGGGCAGCGATGTGGCCCGCGACTTGAACTACCATCTGGGCGACCAACTGGTGCTGGCCCACGGCATGGGCACGACCAGTTTCAGCAAACACGACGACAAACCCTTCAGCGTCAGCGGCATTCTCAAGCCCACGGGGACGCCGGTAGACCGCGCCCTGTATGTCAGTCTCGGCGCCATTGAAGCCATTCACGAGGGATGGCAGCACGGCGTGAAACTGCCGGGCCACCTCGGCAATCAGGCGAACCAGCACCACAGCGAAACCCCCGACAATATCACCGCGTTTATGGTGGGCCTTAAATCCAAAATGGCCACCTTCGGACTGCAGCGTCAGATTAACAACTATCGCGGCGAGCCCCTGCAAGCCATTCTGCCCGGTGTTACGCTGAGCCAGCTTTGGGACATGATGTCAGTTATGGAGACAAGCCTGCGGCTGATTTCCGCGCTGGTCCTGCTGGCCGCGCTGCTGGGACTGGCGGCGATGCTGCTGACATCGATCCGCGAACGCCAGCGGGAAATGGCCGTGCTGCGCGCCATCGGTGCCTCGCCGTGGTTCCTGCTGGCGCTGATTGAAATGGAGGCACTGATAATCAGTCTGGGCGCCTCACTGCTCGCCGTCGCCTTGCTATGGTTGAGCACGAGCGTCGCGGGTGAACTGCTAGCTGAACGCTTCAGCCTGTTTCTCGACGGCACGCTGCTATCGCCCACGGCCATCAGCTACCTGCTTGCTGTCCTGGGATGCAGTTTGCTGATTGCACTGATTCCCGGTATCAGTGCCTACCGTCAGGCACTTCACCAGCAGCTCAACAACTAGCCGCCACTACCCTAGCGACCACGTCAGCTAGACACAAAAAAGGCGCCGCGTGTGAGCGGCGCCTTGTGGCCTTGCCAATCACCTTATTTCAGATCGAAGCGATCAGCGTTCATCCCCTTGGTCCAGGCCGCCACAAAGTCGTTCACGAACTTCTCGGCGGCATCGTCCTGAGCATACACCTCGGCATAGGCGCGCAGTATCGAGTTGGAACCAAACACCAGATCGACCCGCGTGGCGGTCCATTTCACCTCGCCGCTTGCCCGGTCGCAAATCTCGTAGAGATTGCTGCCCTTGGGCACCCAGCTATTGGCCATGTCGGTCAGGTTGACGAAGAAGTCGTTGCTTAATACGCCTTCCCGATCGGTAAACACGCCGTGTTTGCTGCCACCGTGGTTGGTTCCCAGCACACGCATGCCGCCGACCAGCACGGTCATCTCGTGAGCGCTAAGGCCCATCAGTTGTGTGCGATCCAGCATGAGCTCCTCAGCGGAGACCACATAGTCTTTCTTCAGCCAGTTGCGGTAGGCGTCATGCAGCGGCTCCAGCGGCTCGAAAGAATCCACATCGGTCATCTCCTGCGTGGCATCACCGCGTCCCGGCGCAAAGGGAACACTGACCGCGACGCCAGCGTCCTTAGCCGCTTTTTCTATCGCCGCACTGCCGCCCAGCACAATCAGATCAGCCAGACTGACCGGTTTGCCGAAGCTGCTTTGAATGCCGTCCATAACGCCCAGCACCTTTTGCAGACGGGCGGGCTCATTGCCCTCCCAGTCTTTCTGCGGCGCAAGGCGAATGCGGGCACCGTTGGCGCCTCCGCGATAGTCCGAGCCACGGAAAGTCCGCGCGCTGTCCCAGGCCGTGCTGACCAGCTCGGCAATGCTCAGACCGCTGTCGAGCAGACGGCTTTTCAACTCGGCAATGTCCGCATCGCTGAGCTGATACTCTGCAGCCGGTACCGGGTCCTGCCAGATCAAATCTTCTTGCGGTACGTCCGCGCCAAGGTAACGCGACTTCGGCCCCAGATCCCGGTGGGTCAGTTTGAACCAGGCGCGGGCGAAGACTTCAGAGAAGTACTCGGGGTCCTTGTAAAAGCGCTCGGAAATTTTGCGGTACTCCGGATCCATCTTCATCGCCATATCGGCGTCGGTCATGATGGGGTTGTAGCGGATGCTGTCATCTTCCACATCCACCGGCTTGTCTTCTTCCTTGATATTAACCGGCTCCCACTGCCAGGCGCCGGCGGGGCTTTTCTTCAGTTCCCAGTCGTAGTTCAGCAGCAGATAGAAATAGCCGTTGTCCCACTGGGTGGGATGCGTGGTCCACGCTCCTTCAATGCCGCTCGTTACCGTATCGCGGCCGATGCCACGCTGGGTTTTATTGATCCACCCCAAGCCCTGGTCTTCCAGCTCGGCGGCTTCCGGATCGGGGCCCAGCAGCGCGGCATCGCCGTTGCCGTGACATTTACCGACGGTGTGACCGCCCGCAGTCAGCGCCACCGTCTCTTCATCGTTCATCGCCATGCGTTCAAAGGTAACGCGCACATCATGAGCGGTTTTCAGTGGATCCGGTTCGCCGTCCACGCCTTCGGGATTCACGTAGATCAACCCCATCATGACCGCAGCCAGTGGATTTTCCAGATCGCGCTCACCGGAATAGCGGCTGTTGGGACTATCACTGGGTGCCAGCCACTCTTTTTCTGACCCCCAATAGGTGTCTTTCTCCGGGTGCCAGATGTCCTCACGACCACCGGCAAAACCAAAGGTTTTCAGGCCCATGGACTCATAGGCCATATTGCCCGCGAGAATAATCAGGTCGGCCCAGGACAGCTTGTTGCCGTATTTCTTTTTGATGGGCCACAGCAGGCGCCGTGCCTTGTCGAGGTTAACGTTGTCGGGCCAACTGTTCAGCGGTGCAAAGCGCTGGTTACCCGTACCCGCCCCACCGCGGCCATCGGCCACACGATAGCTGCCCGCCGAATGCCAGGCCATGCGGATCATCAGGCCGCCGTAGTGTCCCCAGTCTGCCGGCCACCAGGGCTGGCTGTCAGTCATCAGCGCTTTCAGGTCGCTTTTGACCGCCTCAAGATCAAGGCTGGAGAAAGCCTCGGCATAATTGAAATCGTCGCCCAGCGGATTGGTTTTGCGGTCATGCTGATGAAGAATGTCGAGATTCAGCGCTTTGGGCCACCAATCCATGGTGGTGTGGTCGTTGCTGGTATTGCCGCCGTGCATAACCGGGCATTTACCCTGCGTAGAACTGTCGCTCATTGAACACCTCTCCTGTCATTGTGTTGTGATGCTGCTAAGGCCTGTATCTGTCGACGATAACATGACCCTGAAAATGTAAAAGCCGAATCATCCAAGCATAGTCGATGGGCACTAAACAGCTAGCGCCACCACAGCCCTGTTGGCATGACTTGCTACGCAATACCGCTTGAGCCAGCTCACCAAATGACGATTTTCGCGCCAATTTGCGAACTGGCTATTACATTGATTGCTGCATCGATAGTACCGCTTTCACAACACGTCCGCGTTTGGCATCTTCAATCGCCTGATTGATCGCGGAAAAAGGATAGGACGTCACCAACTTCTCCAGGGGTAACTCTCCCTGTCGATAGTATTGTATGAGTCTTGGAACAAAGTCGGCAGGCAGCGCATCGCCTTCGATACAGCCGCGAACCGTCTTGCCCTGCATCAGCAGACTGGCCATATCCAGCGACAGTTCACTGCCCGGTTTGGAGACGCCGACACACAACAAGGTGCCACGAGAGCGCAGACCGGAAAAGGCCTCGCGCATCACATCGGTAATACCCGTGGTATCCACGACATAGTGCATACCCCCCAATTTTTTGAGGGCTTTCTTCAGCGGCTGCTCTGCCGAGTTCAGCGTCACCGACGCCCCCAGCTCCTCCGCCAAGGCCAGCCGCTGCGGATTAACATCCACTGCCACAATCGGCTCACCCCCGGCGATTTTCGCTGCCATAATCGCCGACAGCCCAACCGCCCCGCAGCCTACTACGGCAATCGCACAGCCCTTCTCGGCCTGCAAGGATTCCAGCACTGCCCCGGCGCCGGTAAGCACACCGCAAGCCAGCGGTGCCATTAACTGCGGTGGCAAATCAGCCTCAAGTTTGACCAGATTAACGGTGGACGCAATCGCATGGCTGGCAAAGGAAGACTGTCTGAAAAAATGGCCGCTGACACGCTCGCCACGACAGCTAATCGGCGACGAACCGTCTTCCCTCTGCGCCAGCACCTGAAAGACCGGCGCCTGCTGACAGTAGCCGAGCTGCCCTTCGCGACACGACCCGCAGTGGCCGCAGGCACCGAAGCTCATCAGCACACGGTCCCCCACCGCGAATTGGGTAACGCCCTCTCCCAGCGCCTCGACGATGCCAACACCCTCATGCCCCAGCACGGCAGGCAGTGGCACCGGCCAATATTGGTCTCTGGCAACGAGGTCTGTATGGCAGATGCCACAGGCTTCTACGCGCACACGCACTTCACCCCGTTGGGGCGCATCCAGTTCGCAGCTCTCCAGCTCGAGAGGCTGCCCCGCTGTTCGGGCAACGGCTGCCATGATACGCATATCAACCAGCACGCATCAGATAAAAGTAGAGGGGCATCTCATCGCCTTTGCTGTCCATCACACCAAGCAGCTCGGTATCACTCACTCGGCGAAAGTGATCAAAGATGGGGTGCTGGTCATAGACCATAGTCGCCGTAACAACGCCCCGATACTCCACTCGTCTCAGCGACGCTGTGCCCATCACATCATTGACCACCAACTGATCATCCGCATCGGCGCTCATAATAGGATTGACGTCATTCACAGCGGTAAAGCGCTTACCGGCCCAGCCCAGTTTCTCGAGCATCGCCTCACCGCGATGTCCCGTGTTGAAACAGCCTCCGCGCCAGTCGCCCAACATATCCTGACATTCCACAGCGGGGAGACTGTCGAACAGCTCGTGCAAGGTATCAATCGGTAGAAGGCCAGGGTTATCCAGCAGTGACGCCAAGACGGGAGAGCGCGGCATGGTGTGTTCCTCTTTGATGATGTGGCTGCGGCTTCACCAAGGGACGCATTCAATCAGCAATATACTTGAATACCCTTGGGGAAACTGACGCCATGAAAGAGGCCTACGCTAACAAAACCGTGGACGAATGATATGGACCAAGCTGCCGGGAAACGGCCTTGAGCGCCAACGTGCAGACGGGAGGCAGTATCTTGTTAGCAGGCTAAACGCCATCAGACATCGAGAGACAGGCGGACATCGGGCTGCAAACCCTCCAGCTCGCGGTGCGATACCACGATCAGAATTCGCGATTCCCGCTCGCGGCTCAGCAAGACCGACAAGCGTTCTATAACCGCTTGATCCAGCCCCTCAAAAGGCTCGTCCATCAGCCAGACCGGCGCATCACTGAGCAGTGCCCGGGCGATGCCGAGGCGCTTTTTCTCGCCCCCGGACAGCAGGCGGCCGGTTTCACCCAGCCACTGGTCCAGACCATCATTCAGCACGGCTTCCAGGCCGGTCGCCACGAGGGCATCGCGCAGTGCATCGTCGCTGGCACCGGGCGCGGCCACCAGCAGGTTTTGCCGCAGTGTATCGGCCAGCACGACCGGAAACTGCTCGATGTACAGCAGGTTTCTCCGGCGCTGGGCCGGTGATATCGTCACCGCGTCACCGCCATTGATGAGCAGCTTCCCGCTCATTGGCAACAGCCCGGCAATTGCCAGTAGCAGTGAGCTTTTGCCGCTGCCGGAACTGCCCTGCACCAGCGCCAGCTCGCCGCGTCGCAGCGTCAAATCCAGACCCGATTCGTGGAACTGTCCTCGCTGCGGGCGCAGCGACGACAAGCTCAGCGTATCAATCGGCAGTCGCGCGACGCCCTCCTCTCCGTCGACGGCAACGCGATCGCTCACCGCCATCAGCTTGTGCAGTTCTGCCTCGGCGAGCTGGGCTTCGGCCAAGGGCGACATGGCACGGATTGCCGGCCCCAACCAGTCCGGTAACGACAGACAGAAAAACAGACCCAGCATTAAATACGGGCTGCCGAGCCACTCCTGCGGGGGCGCAGCGGCCGCAAACAGGAGCAGCGACATCGCAAAGGCAGTCATTCGCCAATCGCCCCAGTTTTCCGTTTCGCGCAGGCGGTGACGCGCAGACTGCCAATCCGCCTGGCTGGCCTCCAATGGCCGGTTTGATATGCCTTGGTGCCAGAGCGAAGCCGATGTCAGGTAGTGCTCGATAGCCGCCGTATACGCTGATTGTCCTTTTGCCAGCTGACTCCGCTGACGGTGCAGGCAACGCCACTGCCACAGCGCGATCAACAGCGCCGCAGGCACCGTGATGGCGAGCAACAGCAACAGCGGGGGGAAAACCAGCAGGCCAAAAATACTCAGCAGCAGCGCCAGTACGGCTGCGGAAATCAGCGGGAACAACGCGGCGATATCCCGGCTGGCCAGCGCGTCCGTGTGTTGACCCAATCGCTCCAGTTCTTCGGCACGACTCTCGTCGGCACGGCCATTCATCACGCCATCGAATACCGACAGCCGAAGCTGACTGACCTTATCCAACAATGCCGCATGACCGAAGTATTTCTCGCCATAGCCCGCGAGAATCCGCAGCAGCGCCAGAAAGCGAATCATCGCCGCGGGAATCACATAGTTAAACGTGGCAGCGAGGGGCCCCAAGCCAGCCACAGCGCTGGCGGCGATAAACCAGCCGGACAACAGCAGTAATACCACCCCCGCCATCAAGTGCGTGGTAGACAGCGCCATGGCCGCATAACGCTCAGTGCGCATCGTCACCTCGCTGTGCATCCAAGACTGGCGGCTTGCCCAGGACAAGGTCGCCATCAATAATCTGCCATTGCTCAGTGAAGAAATCGTTCATTGTCTGACCGTGGGCGATCCAGACAACCGTGTGATCCGCTAGCTGACGCTGTAGTAAAGCCGTAATGGCCTCGCGCTGCTCTGGTGCCAAATGTGCCGTCGGCTCGTCGAGAAACGCCACACTGGCCTTCTGCAACACCAACCGGGCAATCGCCAGGCGCTGACGCTGACCGCCAGACAGGGGCGGATAGTCGCCCATTAGCGTGTCCAGGCCCTGAGACTGTTGCGACAGCCACTCACCGAGACCGACATCGTCCAATGCCGCCAGCAATCGCGCATCGTCCAGAGGCTGACCCAGTGTGAGATTCTCGCGAATGCTGCCCGGCAACACGGGCGACGACTGATCCAGCCACGCGACATCGCCGCGCTCAAGGCAAGACATGCGCGTGTCGCTGCGCACCGGGCGCTGCCCCAGTAGCGCCTCAAGCAAACTGGTTTTGCCGCTGCCGGAAGCGCCGCTGAGCAAAATCCGCGCGCCGTTGCCGAGGGTCAATCCGGGCACACTAAGAATGCTGTGCCCCGCATCTGACGCCAGCACCTTGAACGGCGGCAGTGTCAGAGGAAGACCCCGAGGCGTCACGGCCAGCGGCGGCAGATCGAGAATGGACTGCAATTCATCGGCCGCACCAAGGGCTTCGGCTTTGCTGTGGTAGTGACGCCCGAGCAGGCGCAACTCACTGAAAAACAGCGGCGCCAGTAACAGCATGAACAGGCCATCCCGCAAACTGAGACCACTGGACCAGTGACCGAAGCTGATTTCACCCAGCAATGAAAAACCGACGAATACCGCAACCAGCGCGATGGACAGCGTGGTGAAAAAATCGAGCACCGAGGACGACAGAAACGCCAGGCTGACAACGTTCAGAGTACGCTGTTTCAGATCCGTCGAGGCGTCGTTAAAGAACGCCCGCTCCGCCCCTACCCGATTAAATACCTGCAGCAGTTGCCGTGCCCGCAGCCGGTCGAGAAACAGGCCCGTCAGCCGCTCGATGGCGACAAAGTGCTCGCGATGCGCGACTGCCGCGCCCATGCCGACCAGCCACATAAACAGCGGCACCAGCGGTGCGGTTACCAATAACGTCAGGGCTACCAGCCAACTGAAGGGCAATACAATCACCAAGACCAACAGCGGGACCAGCACCGCCAGCAATGTCTGGGGAACGTAATCACAGAAGTAAAGCTGGAGCGCCGACACGCGCCGGGTGAAAAAGGATTGCCAGCTCGCCACACTGTAATCGCGAATCAGCGCCAGACTGCGCTCGTCAAGACGCCGGCGCAAAGCACTCTGATAGTGGGTTTGAACACAGTCAGCCAGACCGCTGCGAAACCGCTCCCGCAGGCGTTGAAACAGCAACTGCACGACGAGCGCGCTGCCCAGCCCCAGCAGCAGTCCGGGGCTGGCGCGCCGCCCATCAATCACCCACTGCTGAGCGAGCGTTGCCAACAGAAAAAGCGCCGCGACCTGAGCGACGGTTGCCACCATCGACAGGCCAACGACGCCCGATACACGGTGGCGAAAGCGCTTGCCTTCCGTGCGTAACCAAGCGGCTAACTCGCGCTTGTCGCGCGCGAGCTCAGCCGCCATACCGTGAACACCGGCTTCGCATCACGGCCCTACTGATCGTCCACCTCGCGGTCGAGGTTTTCAACGCTCTCCAGCCACATGGCATTGATAATACCGAATGAGCAGGCCAGCAATACACCGAGAATCCAAGTGAAATACCACATCGTTCGTCTCTCCTTGCCTGTCAGTACAGTGAATGGCCATTTTCAGCAATATGCGATTCGCGAATCCGCCCGCGCATGACGTAGAAGGTCCAGGCGGTGTAAGACAGCACAATCGGCACCAGTACAACGGCGACCCAGAACATCACCGAGAGTGTGAAGTGGCTGGAGGTGGCATCCCACACCGTCAGCGAAGCACTCGGCATGGTGGTACTGGGCATCAGGAACGGGAACATGGAGAAGCCCGCAGTCAGAATGATGCCTGCCAGACTGATACAACTGGCGACAAAGGCCCAACCAGCCCGGTGTGAGCGCGACTGCAGGCTCACCAGAATCGGACCGACAATCCCCAGAACCGGCGCAATCAGCATCCACGGGTACCGGGCGTAATTATCCAGCCAGCCACCGGGCACGGTGTCCACCGACTTGAGTACCGGGTTGGACGCCGCATTCCCATCGACCGGTGAGGTAATCACATACCCATCAAGTCCGAAGGCCACCCACACACCGGCGAGAATAAACAGCACCGGCGTGACGATTCCCAGACGCTGGGCCACCAGTTCGGCGCGACCACGCAGGGTATCGGCAGTTTTCATTTGCAGCCAGGTGGCCCCGTGCATCATCAGCATACTGACGCTGATCAAGCCGGACAAAAATGCAAACGGCGTAAGCAGGCCGAAGAAGGACCCGGTGTAGGTCGCTTTCAAGTTGCCATCGAACTCAAACGGAACGCCCAGCAACAGATTGCCGAAGGCCACGCCGAAAATCAGCGCGGGAACCAGGCCGCCACAGAACAGCGCCCAGTCCCAACTCGCGCGCCAGCGCGGATCTTCCAGTTTACTGCGGTAATCAAAGCCCAGCGGACGCATCCACAGGGCCACCAAGGTGAGCATCAAAGCCAGATAGAAACCGGAAAATGCCGTCGCGTAAATCAGCGGCCAAGCGGCAAAGATCGCGCCACCCGCCGTAATAAACCACACCTGGTTGCCGTCCCAGTGGGGCCCGATCGTGTTAATCAGCACCCGGCGTTCGTCGTCATTGCGCCCCACCAAGGTGAGCAGTGCTCCCACGCCGAGATCGAAGCCGTCGGTGATGGCGAAGCCAATCAGCAGCACACCGACCAACAGCCACCAGATAATTCTCAGGGTTTCGTAATCAATCATGACTCCACTCCTTGCAGGCGCTCAGCGGACGCAGCGGGTGCGATAACGCCCGGCCCTTTGCGTGCAAACTTGATCATCAGGGACAGGCCAATAATGAACATCACGGTGTAGAACACGGTAACGGCGATCAGCGAGATCACCACATCACTCACCGCCAGATTGGAAACCGCCGTGTGGATCGGCAGAATCTCGGCAATCGCCCAGGGCTGGCGGCCATACTCGGCAACAAACCACCCCGCCTCACTGGCAATCCAAGGCAAGGGCAGACTGAACAGGGCGAGCTTCAGCAACCAACGGGGCTTCTCTTGCCCGTGGCGAGCGCTGTAGAAAAACGCCAGCGCGAAGACCAGCAGCATGAAGAAGCCACACGCCACCATCAGACGGAAGGCCCAGAACAGGGGCGCGATTTTGGGGATGCTGGCATCAACGGCAGCCTGCACCTCGGCATCGGTCGGTGCACTCAGGTCTTCGGCATAGGCATCCAGCAGCAGGCCATAGCCCAGACTGCTCTTCACTGAATCAAACTGCGCGTTTTCCTCTTCGCTGAGACCTTCGCTGCGCATTTTTTGCAGCAGGATACTGGCCTGTGCGCCCTGATAAATTTTCTCGCGGTGCTGTTCCTTAAGGTCTGCCAGACCAATCACCGGCTCATCCAGCGAGCGCGTGGCGATCAGCCCCATCACATAGGGAATGCGAATCGCGTAGTCGGTATGTTGCGTTTCTTCATTGGGCATCCCGAACAGCGTGAACGCCGCTGGAGGCTCGTGGGTTTCCCACTCGGCTTCCACCGCAGCCAGTTTCACCTGCTGCACATCACCCAGCTCGTAACCGCTCTCATCGCCAAGAACAATCACCGACAGGGCTGAAGCCAGACCGAAACTTGCCGCAATCGCGAAAGAGCGGCGGGCAAATGCCATGTGGCGGTTGCGCAGCAGGTAATAAGAGGAAATAGCCAGCACAAACATGGAGCCGGTCACGTAGCCCGCAGATACGGTATGAACAAACTTCACCTGCGCTACCGGGTTCATCACCAAATCGGCAAAGCTCTGCATCTCCATCCGCATGGTTTCCGGATTGAAAACCGAGCCTTCCGGGTTCTGCATCCAGCCGTTGGCGATCAGAATCCACAGCGCAGAGAAGTTACTGCCAAGGGCTACCAGCCAGGTCACCATCAAATGCTTGACCTTGGACAAGCGATCCCAGCCGAAAAAGAACAGACCGATGAACGTCGACTCGAGGAAGAAGGCCATCAGGCCCTCGATCGCCAGCGGCGCACCGAAAATATCGCCGACATAATGGGAGTAGTAAGACCAGTTCATTCCGAACTGGAATTCCATGGTAATCCCCGTGGCAACACCGATGGCAAAGTTAATGCCAAACAGCTTGCCCCAGAACTTGGTCATTTCCTTATAGACCTCGCGTCCCGTCATCACATAGACGGACTCCATGATGGCCAACAGGAAAGTCAGACCGAGGGTCAGGGGAACAAAAATGAAATGGTACATCGCGGTGACTGCGAACTGCAGGCGCGATAGCTCGATCAGGGTTTCATTCATTGCTCAGCTCTCTCTGCCGTGGTGCGGGTGGTCGCAACCGCTAACCAGGGAGGCTAACGGCGTAGCAGCTTTACCCAGAAGGCTCAGTGTTCAGACCAACGACCTAAACACTGTTGTCGTGACGAGTATAGAGTCTTTATGCAATAAAGTTCGACCCTTATTCCATGTCGAATTTATTGCCGTTGACTTGCATCAAGGAACACGGGGGCTTCAGGCGAAGCACGCGACAATGTGTCGCAGCAGCAGGTTCTGCAAACAACAGAAACAGGCACGCAGCTCGCCGAAAACGAATGCCATCTCATACAGGGGTGCCCCTCCGCATTACCACGTCATTGGAAACTCACTAACTCTCCCCATTGATAGATTCGATCGCGGTGCCTCACTTAGACTCGCTACCTGATAGGAAAACACGGAGAAAGCACCGCAGGAATTGTCGCCGCAATTCTTGATATGCCCACACCGGCAAGACCATCCATTCCGTTTATAAATCTAATAAAAGAAAGGAAGCTTCGATGCCAAAACACAAGTCCCCACTATGCTGTCTGTTTGCCGCGACGGCCGCTTTTCCCGCAAGCATGCCGCTGGCAGCCCCTCTGCCGACAACGCTTGAGGAAGTGCTTGTCACAGCCCAGCGACGGGAAGAAAGTATGCAGGAAACGCCGATATCGGTAACGGCGATCAGCAGCGATACACTGACTGAAATCGGTGCGACAGACGTCAGTGGCGTCTCTGACTACACGCCAGGTCTGGTGATTACCCCCACTATTGGCGGCTCGGTGAACGCCGGCATTACTATTCGCGGTGCCGGCAACTTCAGCAACAATCTGAGCCGAGACAATGCGGTAGGCATGTACCTGAATGGCGTTCCCATCTCGAAGACCTCGGGCGCCATTTTTGATGCGGTCGACCTTGAGCGTATTGAGGTGCTTCGCGGCCCACAGGGAACGCTCTATGGAAAAAACACCATCGGCGGCGCTATCAACCTCATCACGCAAAAACCCAGTGGCGAATGGGGCGGACAGTTACGCGCAGGCATCGGCAACAAGCGGCTGCGTGAAACCCGCGCATCGGTGGACCTGCCCTCTGCGGGCACCGTTGGTGAGGGGCTTGGCGAATTCAGCATGCGTGGCTCGGGGTTCTATCGCAAGCGTGACGGTTTCTACAAGAACGACGGTCCGTCGAGTGATGACTTCGACAACCGCGATCAGTGGGGACTGCGTTTCGATGCGAGCTTGCTGCTCACAGAGCGTTTCAGCGTCGACTATGGCTACGACAGGTTCAATGCTGACCAAACACCGCCCATGCTGGCACTGACCAATTCAGACGCCTTCGCGTTCGTCTCGCCGCAACTCAATCCCTTTGTTGCCGCCGCCACACAGACCCAGCGCCCCGACGCCATCAGCAACGACAGCGCAATCACCAGCCAGTCAACCGTGAGCGGACACACGCTGACGCTCCACTACGATATGCCCGGCACGGCCATCGGTGATCTGAGCTTCAAGTCGATTACCGGCTATCGCGATCTTCATACACTGAGCATGAGCGATTTTGACGGCACCGCGCTGGACCTGTTTCGCTTCAAAATCGAGAACGATTTTGATCAACTCACGCAGGAATTCCAGTTGGTCGGCAGCACTGAACGCACACAGTATGTCGTCGGTCTTTTTTACTACGAAGACGACTGGTACACCGACAATCCACGCTGGCTGTTCCAACTGGGTGGCAACGACTTTGACGTCAGCCAACGCGGTGCAGAAAATGTCTCCACGGCGGTCTTCGGACAACTGACCTGGACGCCCGATATGTTTGATGACCGCATGGATCTGACCCTCGGCGGGCGCTGGACGGAAGAAACCAAAGACGCGACGAACCTTGCCAAAGATATCAGCATCTACAATCAGGACCCGTCTGACCCCAACGCGGGCGTCTTCGTTCGAGACCCGGCAGGTAACCCCGTACTGACGGCGTCCGGCGACTTGATTCCGATCAATGCTGATGACCAGTGGCGTGAGTTCACCCCCATGGCAAACGTTACCTGGCGTTTTAACGACGATGTTCACGGCTACGCAAAAGTGTCCACCGGCTTCAAGAGCGGTGGCTTCAACGGGGTCGCCACCAGCAATGCGGCGTTCACCACCCCCTTCTCGCCAGAGACCATGACCGGCTACGAAGTTGGCCTGAAATCGCGCCTTCTGGACCAACGGCTGCAGCTAAACATGTCGGTCTTTTACAATGACTACGAGGATTTTCAGGGCGACCGCTTTGTTCAGGAAGTAGTCGGCACCCTTATCGTCAACGCGGGTAGCGCGAGCTTACAGGGGATGGAGCTTGAACTGGTCGCACGCCCGACAGCGAACCTGGATATCACGCTGAACTACTCGCTGCTGGATGCAAGTTATGACGAGTTTATTGGTGATGGCGGTGTCGACGTCTCCAGGCAACGTCAATTCGCCTACGCGCCTGAAAATACGGTCTTCGCGTCCATTAAGTACAGCTTTGATCCCTTCAGTTTCGGCAGCCTGTCGGCGCGTCTGGACTACTACTGGACGGACGATTACTACATTACGATCATCGACGACCCCACCACCAATGTCGACGCTTACAGCCTGATTAACGCCCGTATCGACCTCAGCGATATTCCCGTGGGCTCGGGAGAACTGCGTATCTCGGCATGGGGAAAAAACCTCAGCGACGAGGAATACTGGAACACCGCGATCAATCTGACGGCATTTACCATCAACCAATGGGCTGATCCACGGAGTTACGGTCTGGAGCTCGCCTACCGTTTCTGATCCTCACAGGCTAAACACCGAACACGGGCAGGCAGCGACAGCGCTCAATACGCTGTAGCTGCCCAGTCCATCACTCGAGAAATTCTCCCACCAGAACGGTGTTCGCTGCGCCGCGCAATGTCACCCTCTGACCCGATAGCGCCATCTCAACCAGCCCGGTACGGGGCGATGCCTGCAATCCGCGCAAGGTTTTGCGCCCACGACGCTCACACCAATACGGGGCTAAGAGGCAATGTGCGGCGCCAGTAACCGGGTCTTCGGGGATTCCCAAGGTCGGTGCAAAAAAGCGTGAGACAACGTCCAGCCCCTCTTCGTCACCACGCGCCGTGATAAGCAGTCCGCGATACGGCAAGGCCTGTATCTGCGCAAAATCGGGTTGAAATTGCCGGACTTCTTCGGCGCTGGTAAACACCACCAAGGCATCGTCGCGCCCGCGACCCAGCCACTGTGCCTTGTCCTTCACGAGCTGTTGAACACTCGCAGCAGCTTCCGGAGAAAGCGGCTCGGGACGGTCCGCGGGAAAATCCAGCTTGATACCTTGGCCATCCCGCTTGGCAGTGAGTACGCCGCTGCGCGTATGGAACTCGATGCTGTCGTGATCACTGCCCCGCTGCCAGAGCGTGTGAGCGGCCGCAAGGGTGGCGTGCCCGCACAAATCCACCTCACAGCGGGGTGTGAACCAACGCAGCACCCATTCATTGCCTTGCAAGTGCCAGATGAATGCCGTCTCCGACAGATTCATTTCCGCCGCCACCCGCTGCATCCATTGCGCAGACTCCTTACCACTGATGAGACACACTGCAGCGGGGTTGCCGGTAAAGGGTCCGCAAACGAAGGCGTCAACGATGTATATAGGATGGGGCACGACTCTCTCCTGCTGTGTCACGACGCCACAATGTGCGTCACCGAAACAACAAGAATAATCTCGCCCAAGAAATCGATACAGATTCAAAAATCGAATATTGTTACGATACAGATTCCAATCTATATAAATCTGTACCGATATAACACGACCACAACTGTACTGGATACCCCGACAATGGAAACGCTATACCAACAAGTCGCCGACGAGCTGCAGCAAAGCATTGAGCGGGGTATCTACCAGCCGGGTGATCGACTGCCCGGCGTGCGCAGGCTCAGCAAGCAACGCAGTGTCAGCATTGCGACCGTGATTACCGCCTATCGCCACCTCGAAAACCTCGGCCTGATCGAAGCACGCAACCGCTCCGGCTATTACCTCCGCGACAGACCCCAGCCGCTGGCGAAGGAACCCCTGCCGACCGCGCCCCCCAACCAGCCCATGCTCGTGACCGGGCAGGCAGTGGTACTGAATATGGGCAAGGCCTCCCACGACCCATCGGTCATCCAGCTCGGCGCGGCTGTCCCCGACGCCTCATTTTTGCCGATCCGCGCGATTGAGCGCGCCATTACCCAGTCCGCGAGATATCACAAGAACACCGTAGCAGCCTACGAATTTCCGCCCGGCCTGCCGGAACTGCGCAGACAGATCGCCCGCCGTATGGCCGAGGCCGGATGCCGAGTCCACCCGGACGAAATCGTCATTACCAATGGCTGTCAAGAAGCCCTCTCTCTGGCCTTGCGCGCCGTTACCCGACCCGGCGATGTCGTCGCCGTGGAATCCCCCACCTTCTACGGCCTACTGCAGGTGATCGATAACCTCGGGCTAAAGGCACTGGAAATCCCCACTCACCCGCGCACGGGCATCTCCCTCGAAGCCCTTGAACTCGCCCTGGAACAATGGCCTATCAAAGCCTGCGTGGTTACCCCCAATTTCAGCAACCCGCTGGGCAGTTGCATGCCCGACGAAAATAAAGCGGGGCTGGTCGCATTGCTGGATAAACACGGCATCAGCTTGGTGGAAGACGACGTCTACGGCGATCTCGGCTTTGGCAGTGCTCGACCCGGCAGCTGCAAATCCCTCTCCCCGAGCGGTGACATTCTCTACTGCGGCTCTTTTTCCAAAACGCTGGCACCGGGACTGCGCATTGGCTGGATTGTACCCGGGCGCCATCAGCCGCAGGTGGAATACATGAAGTACGTGCTCAACCTCGCCACCCCTACCATTCCCCAGCTGGCGGTCGCTGCACTGCTGGAAGGCGGTCAGTACGAACGCCATCTGCGTAAGGTAAAACGCGACTACGCCCTCGCCGTTAGCCGCATGTCATCTAAGGTCATGGCGCTGTTTCCCGAGGGCACACGCATTACGCGCCCCGAAGGCGGATTCGTGATCTGGGTAGAACTGCCTGGCAACATCGACAGTCTGGAACTGGCGAAGCGGTCCATGAACCACGGCATCAGCATCGCCCCCGGCCCCATCTTTTCGGCCAGCCAGAAGTACCGGAACTGCATCCGTCTCTCCTGCGCCTGCCGCTGGGATGACAACACCATGAAGGCCCTGTCGACCTTGGCGGCATTGCTCAGCCGACTTGAGCCTGAAACAGCATAGAGGCATTCATTCAGATTTGCGCCGGCAACTGTGATGCATAACAGCAAGCAAGCCTTCGCCACTGTACCGACACAATAGTCGATAACTGCGCCTGTTTAGCCGGCTGGCAAGCACGCAGAATTTCCCCTGATGATCCATCGCAGGAAACGGAAATGAAACGCGAGCGCAGCCCAAAACAACCGCCCAGATACCCCATCAAAGCCGCGACCCAGTGGCTGCCCTTTCTGCTGGCATTCCTGCTGCTTGTCACCGCTATTGTCGCCGACGCCAATAAGCTTCCGCGCCCCGATCAACCGTGGTGGTGGAATATTCATTAGATATGCTTGTTGCAGAAAAGCTTGGAGAGACACGGTGTCATCCATAACTCAAATAACGCCGTGTAATGAGGGAAGCCATGGGACGACCGATGAAGATCTGACGAAGCTCCCCAAAAACCTAATTCATTCCCACTCAATCGTCGCAGGCGGCTTACTGGAGACGTCGTAGGTAACCCGAGAAACGTGGGTGATCTCGTTGATAATCCGGTTGGAAACCGTTTCCAGCAGTTCGTAGGGCAGGTGTGCCCAGCGGGCGGTCATAAAGTCGATGGTTTCCACCGCACGCAGGGCGATGACCCATTCGTAGCGGCGGGCATCACCGACAACCCCCACGGATTTCTGGGGAATGAAGACCGCAAAGGCCTGGCTGGTTTTGTGGTACCAGTCGGCGTTGTGCAGTTCTTCGATAAAGATGGCATCGGCCTCGCGAAGAATATCGGCATATTCTTTTTTCACTTCGCCGAGAATGCGCACGCCCAGGCCCGGCCCCGGGAAGGGGTGACGGTAGACCATGTCGTAGGGCAGGCCCAATTCCAGACCGATTCTGCGCACTTCGTCTTTGAACAGTTCGCGCAGTGGCTCGACCAGCTCCATCGCCATGTCGTCAGGCAGGCCACCAACGTTGTGGTGCGATTTAATCACGTGGGCTTTGCCGGTTTTTGCGGCCGCCGACTCGATGACATCGGGATAGATCGTACCCTGCGCCAGGAAAGGCACGTCTTTCAGCTTGGTGGCTTCTTCGTCGAAAATTTCAATGAAGGTATTGCCGATAATTTTGCGCTTTTTCTCTGGGTCAGCTTCGCCTTCGAGCTTCGACAGGAAGATCTCCTCCGCATCAGCGCGAATCACTTTCACACCCATATTTTTGGCAAACATGTCCATGACCTGATCGCCTTCGTTCTTGCGCAGCAGGCCATTATCGACAAATACACAGGTGAGCTGATCGCCGATGGCCTTGTGCAGCAGCGCCGCCACGACCGAGCTGTCGACACCGCCGGACAGGCCCAACAGCACCTTCTGTGAACCGACCTGCTCGCGAACACGCTCTACCGCGTCCTGAATAATATTGGCCGGCGTCCACAGCGCTTCGCAGCCACAGAGCTTGTGCACGAAGTGTTCAAACAGCCGCTTGCCCTGCAGAGTGTGAGTCACTTCCGGGTGGAACTGCACGCCGTAAAAACGCTTGGCTTCGCACTGCATGGCGGCAATCGGGCAAGACGGTGTTGACGCGAGCACCTCAAAACCTTCGGGCAGTTTGACCACTTTGTCGCCGTGGCTCATCCACACATCCAGCAGCGCTTTGCCACTGTCACTGTCGATGTGGTCGGCCACATCCGACGTCAGTTCACTGGCCGCTTCGAGACGAATCTGCGCATAGCCAAACTCGTGCACCGGCGAACCTTCTACCTTGCCGCCCATTTGCTCGGCCATGGTTTGCATGCCGTAGCAGATGCCCAGTACCGGAATACCCAGCGCGAAGATTTTTTCTGGCGCTCGGGGCGAACCGGCCTGTGTCACCGACTCCGGGCCGCCCGCCAGGATGACACCCGAGGGGTTGAACTCGTCGATATCGGCATCACTGATGTCAAAGGCGCGAATTTCACAGTACACGCCAATTTCGCGAATGCGACGGGCGATGAGCTGAGTGTATTGCGAGCCAAAGTCGAGAATAAGCAGGCGGTGGGCGTGAATATCGGGTGTGGACACAGTGTTCTCTCTAGTGAAGGGTGGGCGCTGAGCAGGTCAGCCCTTAAGCAAACAGGGCGTCGCTGCCGACGCCCTGTGCTTGGAAAAATCAGGTTGGGTAGTTAGGCGCTTCCTTGGTGATGCTCACGTCGTGCACGTGGCTTTCACTCATACCAGCAGCGGTCACTCGCACAAACTGCGGCTTGCTGCGCATGGTGTCGACATCCACGCTGCCGGTGTAGCCCATGGCGCTGCGCAGACCGCCCATCAATTGATGAACGATGGCCGCCAGCGGCCCTTTGTAAGGGACGCGTCCTTCAATACCTTCCGGTACCAGTTTCTCAGCACCGTCTTCCGCGCTCTGGAAGTAGCGGTCACTGGAGCCCTGCGTCTTGGTCATGGCGCCCAGCGAGCCCATACCGCGGTAGGACTTATAGGTACGCCCCTGATACAGTTCGACCTCACCCGGCGCTTCTTCAGTACCGGCAAACATAGAACCCATCATCACCGCGTGGGCGCCAGCAGCCACCGCCTTGGACAGGTCACCACTGAAGCGGATACCGCCGTCAGCGATCAGCGGCAGTCCGCTGTCTTTCAGCGCGGCCGCCACATTGGCTATGGCACTGATTTGCGGCACGCCGATACCGGTCACGATGCGGGTGGTACAAATCGAGCCGGGGCCAATGCCCACTTTGACCGCGTCGGCACCGGCTTCCAGCAGCGCCAGTGCGGCTTCGCCGGTAGCGATATTGCCGCCAATCACATCGACTTGCGGGTAGTGCTTTTTGATCCACTTCACGCGCTCCAGTACGTTTCTGGAGTGGCCGTGGGCAGTATCCACCACCAGCACGTCTACACCGGCGGCAACCAGCGCCGCGACGCGATCATCAGTATCAGCACTGGTGCCCACCGAGGCGCCAACACGCAACTGACCGGAGCTGTCTTTGCAGGCCAGCGGGTAGGTCTGGGCGTTGTTCATATCCTTAACGGTGATCATGCCGGTCAGTTTGAAGTCGTCGTTAACGACCAGCACTTTCTCGATACGGTGCTTGTGCAGCAGTTCGCGGGCCACCGACATATCGTCGTTTTCGTTGACGGTAACCAGTTTTTCCTTGGGAGTCATGATGGTGGAAACAGGCACATCCATCTGCTCCTGAAAGAGCACGTCGCGGCTGGTGACGATGCCCACCAGATCGCCGTTATTCAGTACCGGTACGCCGGAAATCTTGTGGCGACGACGCAGTTCAAACAGTTCGCTGATCGGCGCGCTGGCGTCAATGGTGATCGGGTCTTTCACCACACCACTTTCATGCTTTTTCACCGCACGCACTTCATAGGCCTGCTGCTCAATGGTCATGCTTTTGTGGATGATGCCGATGCCGCCTTCCTGCGCCAGCGCAATCGCCAAGCCGCTTTCAGTGACGGTATCCATCGCCGCTGACAACAGGGGAATATTCAGGGTGATATTGCGGGTGAGCTGGGTCCGCAGGCTGACATCTTTCGCGGTAACTTCAGAGTAGCCGGGAAGAAGCAGAACATCGTCAAAGGTGAGTGCTTCTTGGGAGATACGTAACATAGAATGATTCCAATGCCGGTGGCTAGAATCCTCGCAATTTTAAGTGATGCGGCGCGCCGAGTAAACCAATTATGGCGGGCAAAAGCGCTATATCTTGGTATGATTGCGCGATGACTACACAAGAATCGCCACAGCAGCTCAGCGTCAGCCAACTCAACCGCCTTGCCAAGCAACTCCTCGAAGATTGCTTCAGCCAGGTCAGCGTCAGCGGCGAGTTATCCACCCTCTCCCGGCCCAGCTCCGGCCACTGGTACTTCACGCTGAAAGACGATCGCGCGCAGATTCGCTGTGCCTTCTTTCGCAACCGCAATATGCGCGTCAATTTTCAGCCACAGCCGGGGCAGCAGGTGCTGGTACGCGGCAAAGTCAGCCTCTACGAGGGGCGCGGAGATTACCAACTGATCGTCGACAGCATGCAGCCTGCCGGGGCCGGTGCGCTGGCCGCCGCCTTCGAAGCCCTGAAGGCCGAGCTGCAGGCGGCGGGCTGGTTTGACCCGGAGCGCAAGCGCCCCCTGCCCTCACCGGTAAAACATATCGCGCTGATCACGTCGCCCACTGGCGCCGCATTGCAGGATATCCTCGCCGTACTCCAGCGACGCTGGCCGGCAATCAACATCACGTTGCTGCCAGTGCTGGTGCAAGGCGAACAGGCCGCCGGACAGATCGCCCGCGCCCTGTATCAGGCCAACCGTCTGGCGAGTGAGGGTCGGCAGGACTTCGATGTGGTACTGCTGAGCCGCGGCGGCGGCTCACTGGAAGACCTGTGGCCATTCAATGAACGTGCGGTGGCTCAGGCCGTGTTCGATTCCGCCCTACCCGTGGTCAGCGCGGTTGGCCACGAGGTGGATTTCAGCATTGCCGACTTTGTCGCCGATCAACGTGCCCCGACGCCGTCGGCCGCGGCGGAAATGCTCAGCCCTGATCAGGCCGAGCTGAATTCCCGCCTGCAATTGCTGCGCGGAAGACTGCAACAGGCTCTCAGCCGCCGTTTGCGGCAGCTTGGCGAACAAGTGCAAACGCTGCAAGGACGTATCCGCGATCCCCGCAGTCGTTTGCGCGAGCAGGCCCAACGTCTTGATGAACTTGAGCTTCGCCTGCGTCGTCAGTGGCTGGTCGGGCAACGCCAGCGCGGTGCGCAACTTGAGGCACGGCAACGACAATTGGCACTGCTTAATCCTCAGCGCCAGCTGCTGGCTCGTCAGCAAACGGTGCAGGAATGGCAGCGACGACTGCAAAGTGTCCTGCTGATCCAGCTCCGCCAACACCGTCAGCGACTGACCGCACTGCAAACACAGTTGCGCAGTCTCGGGCCCGAGCAGACCTTAAATCGCGGTTATGCCATTGTGCTGAACGAACAGGGAAAGGCGGTTCGCAATGTCGACACCTTGCGGAAAGGCGAGTCATTGCAGGCACGGTTTGCCCACGGCAGTGCCGTGGTGCACGTTGATGATATACGCGAGCCGTAACGGAGCGGCACATCCCTGTGAGGGCGACTCTCACCACCCCTCATCCTGAGCCCGCCTAGCGAGCACTATAGCGGCGCAGGCGCAGGCTCCGCACCCCCGGATTCCGGGGGCTCACTGGCATCCAGCAGCGATAGAGACAGACTTAGGCTTACCCGCCAACACGGCCCCTGATGATCGCGCTCGAGCAGCGCGCCCAGCTCGTCGGCTCGCTGCTGCATGATCGCGGTTCCCCGCCCGTGTTGAACCGGACTATCGGGCACACCGTCGTTCTCGATAACTATGCGCAGCGCATCTCCCTGATGTTCAATGTCAACGCTCACCGCGCTGGGCTTGGCATGACGCAAGGCGTTGGATACGGCCTCGCGAAGAACGCGTTGGCACTGTTGCTGCGACTCGGGGCTCACCAACAACGCGGGAACACGTTCCGGCTGCTGCCACTGCAGAGGCACGCCCGCTGTGTGGCAACGTTCTTCCAGCTCCATACGCCAGGAGGCGAATAGCACTTCCAGCGGCCGCGCTTCGGTGTCCAGCGCCTCCAGCAAGCTGCGCAAATCCTTGATTGCCTCACGCACCAGCGGGCGCTCACCTTCATTACTCCGATGCAACAAGGTAAGCAGGCGCGCGCCAAGATCGTCGTGAATATCCCGGCGAATTCGCTCCCGCTCCGCCATCCGCCCGCGCTCACTGGCTCGCAAACTGTTCTGAGCGATCTCAAACTGGCCCTGCAGCAAGGTGACCAGTGCCAAATCATCGCGACTGAAAAGTCGCCGCCCCCGGTCAGCTAACTGAAGCTGCATACCGTTTCCCTCGCCCAACACATCGGGGATGTTCATGGCCTGCCCTCCATCCAGCAACTGCACTTGCTGAACACCGACACAGGGTTGACTGCGCAGCGGCTGAAAGACCTCCTGAAGCAACTCAAGCCATAGACTGCGCAGCTCTGTCACGCTGCGAATCGCGGTAAAGCGTGGAATACTCTGCTGGAGAATACGCTCCAGATTCCGTTCCGGCACGCGCACAAAGCGCTTCCAGAACCATTGCCTTACTGGGAAATACAGCCAGCCGACCATCGCCAGCGACAATGACAGCGCCAGGGTCTGTCCCATGGCCGGCAGCGACACAAGCGCGAGATCTACCGCAATCACCGCGGCTCCGCCCAGCAACCAGCCCCACAGAGCAAACCACCAGCGCTCCAGATCAAACAGCCGATAGCGGATTAACCCCAGCGCAACCCCGCCGTACATCAACAGAAATACCGCAAACAGAATTTCCTGTGGCACCAGTAACTCCAGCCCCAATGCAGCAGGAACGAGTTGCAGGCTGGCAAAGCCCCCCGTACCGGTAAAAATGGCAATCAAAAACCAGAGCAGTGCCGCCCGCTCCAACGGCTTGTCGCGGGTAAAACGCCATTGCAGGGCCGCAAAAATAAAGCCCACGGCGTAGATACCCAAAACCAGGAAATAATAAAAATTGGGCGCAGGCTCCCATTGAAAAATGACCATCGCACATGAGGCAAACCCGGCAATAAAGCTCAGAGGTGCAACGGGAAGGCGCCCCAACTGCTGCGGGTAATGCCAAAGCAAGGCGCTGAATGAAGAAGAAAACAGCAAGGCACCACAGCTGTTGAAGTCAGAGAGAAAGCGAAAAATATCGCCATCAATAAACATCGATCGCGTACTGTACACAGCGGCTGTATTGGTCGCAACAGCCAGGAACAGCCCGCTCGCGGCATACAGTGTGGTCGCCTTGCCCGGCTTGGCCGACCAGACCATCCCGCCGATAATCAAAATGGCGCTGCCAACGCCAATCTGAAACCAGAATAACCAATGGAGATCGCCGAGTTGCCGTTGGCGGAATGGCACCGCGAGTTGCTCTCCTGAGCCGGTGATCAATACCAGATCACCGCGCTGTGACGCTGCCGACATGAGGCGCTGCTGATCCATCAGGCCGTTAAATTCCTCAAAACTTTCAAGGACGTCGGGTTCCGCAATCAGCCACAGAGGATTGGCAGGCAATTGCTGCTCACCAGCCTTTAGTGCAACCACTGTGTGGCGCTGGCCGGTCGGTGCCGAGTAAATGATCTGCTCCCCGTCCAGACTGAAAAGCCCCCTAGGCTGAGGCAGATGTAATGCCAGCAATAAGCTGGCAAGTATGCTGAACAGCAGCAGTGTGAGTGCCACAGTCAAGCGAGCATGTAAGTTCATCCCTTTTACTTCTCTTCTTCAAAGCTGAACACGAGGTGCGATACACCTGCAGGCGCGGCATCATCCTTGTCCCCACAAATGAGGGGATGCGTCATAATAGCGAATTGGCGATAGTATCCAGCCTGATAGTCATTCACATACCAATATTTGGAATACGCCAGTGAGCGCAATAACGCACATCCTGATTGTTGAAGACCTGCCAGATGTCTCCGACTGGCTTGCCGGCATTGCCGCTCACTGCTTTCCCGATGCCAGCGTCCGCCGGGCTGACAGCCTGGCCAGTGCGCGCGAATTGCTTCCGACCTGGCCCGCCCAACTCGCCCTACTGGACATTGGCCTTCCCGATGGCTCGGGTGTAGCGCTGATAAGCGAAATTCTTGCCAAAAACCCCCAATGCAGCTGCGTGATGACCACCATTTTCGATGACTCTGAGCACCTGTTTGCGGCATTAAAAGCGGGTGCGGAAGGCTACCTGCTCAAGGACGAAACCGCCGAGGTATTCAGTCAACGATTGATGGGCATTCTGGCAGGACAGCCGCCGCTGTCTCCCAGCATTGCCCGTCGTATGCTGGCGTTTTTCCGCCCGCAACCGCTGATTGAACACTCGCTCACGGCGCGGGAGGCCGAAGTGCTGACGCTGATCGCCCACGGCTACAGCGTTCGCAATGCCGCCGAGTCACTGCACCTGAGTCACCACACCGTGGCTGACTACCTCAAGGACATTTACCGCAAGCTTCAAGTGAATTCGCGGGCAGAAGCAACGCTCAAAGCGATCGACCTTGGGCTGGTCAGCCCTCGCTCACATTAATCCCTTCGCTATATTATTTGTGCGCCACTATGAAAACGCCCCCGTATTTACGGGGGCGTTTTCATAGATCTGTGGCCAGCCGCAATGGCATTGGCGCCTATCTTAGTCCAGAAGTATCTCAGTCAGGCACTGGCAAGCTAGTAGCTCTCCGGCAGCTTCTTCTTGATGATGATGTGGCGGCCTTCCACCTCGATGTAATCACCAATCGTCAGATCTTTGAGAATTCTCGCCACCATTTCACGGGATGAACCAACACGATCAGCAATTTCCTGCTGGGTCAGCTTCTCGTGAATTTTCATTGCACCACTGTCACCCTCTGGCTCGGCCAGTCCGGTGAGCACTTTGACAACGCGGCCATAGACATCTTGCAGCGCCAGACTTTTCACATCATTGGTGAGTTGGCGAATGCGACGGGTGAGATTTTTGTTGAGGATACGGGTGATATTCGGGTGCATATCCAGGATGGCTTTAAAGTCTTCCTTATAGATAATGCGCACCTTGGTCGCGTCCATTGCCCGGACCGAAGCCGAGCGCCGATCGTCGTCCAACAAGGCCAGCTCACCGAAATAATCGCCAGTTTCGAGAATATTGAGTACAAAATCCTTGCCGTTTTTGTCACTGCAATACACTTTTACGCGACCGCTATCCACGACATAAAGTGAGTCCGCGACATCACCCTCGTGAATCAGCACGGTATTTTTCGCGTATTCCCGCACGATGCTGGTATCCCGGAGCAATTGCAGCTCCTCGGGACTCAGACCATCAAACAGGTCTACGTTTTCAATACTCATGACTATTACTCCCTGCGGATTTTTTATCGAGGGACTATAGCATAGCTGCGCAAGTTGCTGTCTAGCCTCGACTTATCAGCGTGAGAGCAAGATCGCATGTTAGATTGAATGTGACGCCAGCCGGGCGGCTGGCGTCAGAAAGGAAGCAAATCAGCCTTCGGGACGCATATGTGGGAACAGCAACACGTCACGAATAGACGGCGAGTCAGTGAACAGCATCACCAGACGGTCGATGCCAATGCCCTCGCCCGCCGTAGGCGGCAGGCCGTACTCCAGCGCTGCGATGTAATCAGCGTCGTAGTGCATTGCCTCATCATCGCCCGCGTCTTTCTCGGCGACTTGTGCCATAAAGCGCTCGGCCTGATCTTCGGGATCGTTAAGCTCCGAGAAGCCATTCGCCAGCTCACGGCCTCCCACAAAGAACTCAAAGCGATCCGTAACAAAGGGGTTATCGTCGCTGCGGCGCGCCAACGGTGACACCTCGGTGGGATACTCGGTAATGAAGGTTGGCTGATCCAGCTTGTGCTCAACCGTCTCTTCAAAGATTTCAATCTGGATCTTGCCCAGTCCCCAAGAATCTTTCACATCGATCCCCAGCCCCTTGGCAATTGCCGTGGCCTGCGCAATATCCGACAGCTGCTCAGCGCTGATACCGGGGTTGTACTGCAATACCGAATCAAACACCGACAGGCGGGTGAAGGGTTTGCCGAAGTCGTACTCACTGCCCTGATAATTCAAGGTGGTGGTACCCAGCACTTCCTGTGCTACGTGGCGCAACATGGCCTCGGTCAGGTCCATCAGATCCTTGTAGTCGGCGTAGGCCTGGTAGAACTCGATCATGGTGAACTCGGGGTTATGACGCGTCGACAAACCCTCGTTACGGAAGTTGCGGTTGATCTCAAACACGCGTTCAAAGCCGCCCACCACCAGTCGCTTCAGATACAGCTCCGGCGCAATGCGCAGGTACATATCCAGATCCAGGGCATTGTGGTGCGTCACAAAAGGACGCGCAGAAGCACCGCCGGGGATGACCTGCATCATCGGCGTTTCCACTTCCACAAAATCACGTTGCTGCAGGAAGTTGCGGATCGAGCTGATCATTTTCGAGCGAATGGCAAAGGTGCGACGCGACTGCTCGTTCATAATCAGATCGACATAGCGCTGGCGATAGCGTAATTCCTGATCCTGCAGACCATGGAATTTATCCGGCAGCGGGCGCAATGATTTGGTCAGCAAGCCGCCCTCTTCCATATACACATACAGGTCGCCCTTGCCAGATTTGTGCACCGGCCCGGTAGCAAAAATAATATCGCCAATATCCCAAGCCTTAATGTCATCCATCAGCTCGGCGGGCAGCTTCTTCTTGTCGATATAGGTCTGAATGCGGCCAGACATATCCTGCAGCACCATAAACGGCCCGCGCTTGGCCATAATGCGGCCCGCCACACTGGCGCGACGGTCGAGCTGCTCCAAGGTCTCCTTATCCTTGTCACCCAGCTCCTCCTGCAATTCCTGCGCGCAGGCATCGCGGCGGAAGTCGTTGGGGAAGGCATTGCGCTTTTCGCGAATCGCCGCCAGTTTGGCGCGGCGCTCGGCGATCAGGCGATTCTCTTCCTGCGTGGCCTCGTGGCCAGACTCGGGGGCATTATGCTGTTCAGACATGGAATAATCCTGTTGGCTGGGCGCTGTAAGGACGCCCGGTAAAATTCGGCTCGCGCCGATGTATTGCGATTACAGACCCGACTTCAGGCTGGCTTCGATAAACATATCGAGATCGCCGTCGAGCACATTGTTGCAGTTGCTGGTCTGCACATTGGTGCGCAGATCCTTGATACGCTGGTCGTCCAACACGTAGGAACGAATCTGGCTTCCCCAACCGATATCGGACTTGCTGTCTTCTAGTGCCTGCGCCTCGCTGTTGCGCTTTTGCAGCTCAAGCTCGTAAAGCTTGGCCTTCAGCATTTTCCACGCTTTATCGCGGTTTTGATGCTGGGAACGCTCACTCTGACACTGCACGACAGTATTGCTTGGGGTGTGCGTCAAACGCACCGCCGAATCGGTTTTGTTAACGTGCTGACCACCGGCGCCACTGGCCCGATAGGTATCGGTGCGGACATCGGAGGGATCGATTTCAATCTCGATATTGTCATCAATCTCCGGTGACACAAACACTGAGCAAAACGATGTATGACGGCGATTGCCCGAATCGAAGGGCGATTTGCGCACCAGTCGATGTACCCCGGTTTCCGTTCTCAGCCAGCCAAACGCATATTCGCCTTGAATATGAATCGTGGCACTTTTGAGCCCGGCGACTTCCCCTGCCGACGCTTCCACCAGATCGGCCTTGAAGCCTTTGGCTTCCGCCCAGCGCAGGTACATGCGCAGCACCATATTGGCCCAGTCCTGCGCCTCGGTTCCGCCAGAGCCGGACTGAATATCCAGGTAGCAGTTGTTGGCGTCCATTTCACCGGAGAACATGCGGCGGAATTCGAGTTTAGCCAGCGAGGCTTCCATTCGCTCGATATCGCCCTGCACGGCTTCGATAGTATCTTCGTCGTTCTCCTCGGCGGCCATATCCAGCAGCTCGCCGGCATCGTTCAACCCGGCATCCATCTCGTCGATGGTGGCCACCACGGCTTCCAGGCTGGCGCGCTCGCGGCCCAGCTCCTGCGCCCGCGCGGGGTCATCCCATACGGCGGAATCACCCAGTTCCAGCTCGACCTCAGTCAGGCGCTCTTTCTTGTTAGCGTAGTCAAAGATACCCCCTAAGCGTATCGGTACGCTCAGTCATGTCTTTCAGGGCATTGCGCAGGGCGTTGATTTCTAGCATGTAAGGTTTCCGGGCCAGCGTGGAAAAGGCGCGTATTTTACCTGATGCGGGCAGCGGCGGAAAGCTGGCGACTCTCCTTGTCCCGAGAGTCAGCGAGCGGCGACGACGGGTCGCAAATGCTCCACCAGCAGTTGCAGCGAGAGGCGATCCCGCCAGAGGTTACTGTCTAGCTTGTAAACCAGCTCCACCTCCCTGACAGCGGGGTCAGGCCACTGCGCTGTATCCACATTAAAAGCAATCGCATCGATAATCGCCTGAGGCTGATCCAGCGGCGCCAAGGTCATCTTCAAGTGCCGCTCACCGACAATGCGCTGCTGTTGCAGGCTAAAGCGCCCATGAAACAGAGGCGCCGGAAAGGCCTGCCCCCAGGGCCCGGCGTTGCGCAGCAGTTCCGCATTGTCCAGCGATAACTCCGCAGGGCTGAGCTCTCCATCGCTGTGCACCACCGCTTCGAGCTGCTCTTCGCTGAGCTGCTCGGCCACGGCATCCACAAACGCTTCTTTAAAATCGTCGAAATCGGCCTTCGCCAGACTCAAGCCCGCCGCCATGGCGTGACCGCCGAATTTGCTCAACAGCTTGGGGTGCCGCTTGGCAACCAAATCCAAGGTATCGCGCATATGCAGTCCCGGAATGGAGCGCGCCGAGCCTTTGATTTCGCCGTCATCCACCTCCGCAAAGGCGATCACGGGCCGGTGAAACTGCTCTTTAATCCGCGAGGCCAGAATACCCACCACCCCCTGATGCCAGGTAGGGTCGTACAGGCACAACCCCGCGGGCACGCGGCTGGCATCGAGCTGCAAGTGCGACAGCGCCCGCATGGCATCGTCTTTCATGCTTTGCTCAATACTGCGGCGCTCACGGTTGAGATCATCCAGTTCCGCCGCCAGATTCAACGCCTCACTGGGTGACTCGCTCAGCAGGCAGCGAATACCGATGCTCATATCGTCCAACCGCCCCGCAGCATTCAGGCGCGGGCCAACGGTAAAGCCCAAATCGCTGGCCACCAGCCGTGACGCCTCTCGCCCGGACACTCGGAGCAGAGCGCTGATGCCCGGCCGGCAGCGACCAGCGCGAATACGGCGCAAACCCTGCTCTACCAGAATGCGGTTGGCGTGGCTAAGCGGGACCACGTCAGCCACGGTGCCCAGCGCAACCAGATCGAGAAACTCGGCCAGATTGGGTGCTTGCCTGTCGACAAAGTGGCCACTGTCGCGCAGCCGCGCTCGCAGCGCCAACAACACATAGAACATCACCCCGACACCTGCCAGCGATTTATCGGGAAAGGGGCAACCGGGCTGATTGGGGTTCACTATCGCCAGCGCATCAGGCAAGGCATCGCCGGGGAGGTGGTGGTCAGTCACGATAACGGGAATGCCGTGGCTAGCAGCAGCGGCTACGCCGTCGATGCTGGCAATACCATTGTCCACGGTGATAATCAGATCGGGGCAACGCTCGGCCGCTACGGCGACAATTTCCGGGCTGAGGCCATAGCCGTACTCAAAGCGGTTGGGGACCAGAAAATCGACCTCTGCCGCACCCAAGGCCTTTAGGCCGAGGATTGCCAGGCCGGTACTGGTCGCACCATCGCAGTCAAAGTCTCCCACGATCAGCAGTCGCTGACGCGAGGCTATGGCGGCTTCCAGAGCAGACACCGCCGCGTCGAGCCCAAGCATTGTCGGCGCAGGCAGTGCATCCAGCCCAAGCTGTGTTTCTGCCGAAGTGCACAAGCCCCTACTGGCGTATAGTCTCGCGAGCAGAGGCGGCAGTTCTGGGAGTCCGGCCAGCGCATCGGCACTGGCCGTGCGATTGATCAGACGAGGAAAGCCACTCACCTCAGGCGCGAATATTCTTCGTCATGAAGGCCTGAACACTGGCGATATCGTTATCGATCACTTCGTAGCGCTCGTCCAGCTCGAACAGGTCGGCCATGTGGTGGGGCAGTGCTGGTGCCGACGGGTAGCCCGCCTTCATCACCGCTTCCGGGAATTTCGCCGGATGCGCGGTCGCCAGTGTCACCATCGGTATGCTGCGATCGCGCCAACAATCTCTGGCCGCCTTAACGCCAATTGCCGAATGCGGATCAAGCAGGTACTCGCATTCGTCGTAGACACTGGCAATAGTGGCCACGGTCTGCTCGTCGTCGACACTGGCGCTGGCAAACAGCTCGCGAACACGGTCGAAAGCCGAGGCAGGAATGGAGGTCGTTTCGGTATTCATACGCTGCATCAGATCGGCAATGGCGACGCCGTCGCGATCGAAGCAGTCAAACAGCATGCGCTCGAAGTTGCTGGACACCACAATATCCATGCTCGGCGACAATGTGTGCTGCAAATCGTGCTTTTCAAACTGATTACTGCTGATAAAGCGATGCAGAATATCGTTGCGGTTGGTAGCGACCACGAGCTGCTCAATGGGCAGGCCCATTTGCTTGGCAAGATAGCCCGCGTAAATATCGCCGAAGTTGCCCGTCGGCACGGAGAAACTGACCTTGCGGTCCGGTGCCCCCAGCGCATAGGCCGCGTAGAAATAGTAAACAATCTGGGCCATGATGCGTGCCCAGTTGATGGAGTTCACCGCCACCAGTTGACGCCCTTCCGGCAGAAAGCCCTGATCGGCGAAGCTGGCTTTCACCATTGCCTGACAGTGATCGAAATGACCGCGCAGGGCGATATTGTGGATATTATCGCCTTTCACAGTGGTCATCTGACGGCGCTGAACTTCCGATACCCGCTGGTAGGGGTGAAGAATGAAAATATCCACGTTTTCGCAGCGTTTCACCCCTTGAATGGCTGCCGAGCCGGTATCACCCGAGGTTGCGCCCATCACCACGACTTTTTGCTGACGCTTCTCCAGCACGTAATCCAGCAGGCGACCCAGCATTTGCAGGGCAAAGTCTTTAAACGCCAGGGTTGGCCCCTGGAACAGCTCCAGTACCCACTCGTTATGGCCCAATTGCACCAGCGGTGCGATTGCCGGATGACGGAAATCGCGGTAGCTGTCGTCAATGATTGCCTTCAGATCCGCATCGGGAATACTGCCCGCCACAAAGGGCTGCACAATTTCAAAGGCCAAGTCGGTGTACGATAAAGATGACCAAGCGGCAATCTGCTCGCGGCTGAATTGCGGCAGGGGTTCGGGCACATACAGGCCGCCATCCGGCGCCAGACCAGTCAACAGAACATCTTCAAAATTCAGGGCGGGCGCTTTGCCGCGGGTGCTGATGTATTTCACGTTACAAACTCATTGATTGCGTTGGGGCGCTGCCGCGCCCTGCTTTGCCAGTCGCCGGACCGGCGCGAATTAACCGGCCAGTGATTCGACGCGAATGCGGGTCACATCGCCAACGATGCCTTCCAGCCCCTCGATCCGACTGACCGCTGCCGACAACTTGCCTTCAATCGTGCGGTTAGTAAGGATAATCATCGGTACCAGATTGGCGCCATCGGCGGGCTCTTTCTGAATCAGTGCTTCGATGCTGATGCCGTCGTCACTGAGAATCTGTGCCACCCGCGACAGAACGCCGGGCTTGTCCAGTGCCGACATGCGCAGGTAGTAAGCCGTTTCCACATCATCAATCGGCAGCACTGGATGGCTGGACAGCGATGAGGACTGGAACGACAGATAGGGCACGCGCTGACCCGGCTCGGCGTTCAAGGTACGCGCCACATCGACAATGTCGGCAACCACGGCCGAAGCCGTCGGCTCGCTGCCCGCACCCGCCCCGTAGTAGAGGGTCGGGCCGACGGCGTCAGACTGAACCAGTACGGCATTCATCACACCGTTCACATTGGCAATCAGGCGTTTCTCGGGAATCAGTGTGGGGTGCACGCGCAACTCGATGCCGTTATCGGTATCGCGGGCAATGCCCAGGTGCTTGATGCGGTAGCCCAGCTGCTCGGCATATGTCACATCTTCCTGCGCAATGCGACTGATACCCTCGGTGTAAACTTTGTCGAACTGCAGTGGAATCCCAAAGGCCAGGGAAGCCAGGATCACCAGCTTATGAGCGGCATCAATACCCTCAACGTCGAAGGTCGGGTCCGCTTCCGCGTAACCCAGCGCCTGTGCCTCAGCCAGCACATCGTTAAAGTCCCGGCCCTTTTCCCGCATCTCGGTCAGAATAAAGTTACCAGTGCCGTTAATAATGCCGGCCAGCCACTGAATTTTGTTGCCCGCCAAGCCTTCGCGCAGCGCCTTGATGATGGGGATACCACCGGCGACGGCCGCTTCAAAGGCCACGGTCACGCCCTGCTCTGCAGCAGCCGCGAAAATCTCATTGCCGTATTCAGCAATCAGGGCTTTGTTGGCGGTGACCACGTGTTTGCCATTGGCAATGGCCTTAAGCACCAGCTCTTTGGCAACCGTCGTGCCACCGATCAGCTCGACGAGAATGTCGATGTCAGGATTTTCAGCAACGGCAAAAATATCGCGGTTAATCGCTACATCGCCGGTATTGCAGCTGGGGTTGTCGCGACGCGCACCAATTTCGGCAACGACAATCTCGGCACCCACGCGGGCAGCAATCTCTGCCGCATTGCGCGTTAACACTGCAAACGTACCGCTTCCGACGGTACCCAGACCACATATGCCTACTTTGACCGGATTCACCGTTGCTCCTTATGTTGGGATAAGACGTCAACTGCCAAGCGCACTGCACGTGACAATCGCCCATTTTATGTCAGGAAAGGGGGGAAACGCCATGCCGAACATGGCGCAAGTGGCCCCGCGCTGCTGCGCGGGCCGGAAGATCAGCGCAATGCCAGAGGAATGAGCTGCTCAGCGGGACGATAGCCGGGGATCAGCATACCGCTCTCCGTCACAATCGCCGGTGTTCCTGTTACACCCAGCTGCTGTCCGAGCTCGTATTGCTCAATAATCGGCGTTTTACACTGCTTTTGCGGGTAAGGCTTTCTTGCCTTCATGGCGTCCATTGCGGCCAGACGATCATCTGCACACCAGGCTGATACCATCTTTTTGAATGTCGGAGTACCGACGCCCTGACGCGGATAAGCAAGGTAGCGAACTTCTATTCCCTTGGCATTCAACGCCGGAACTTCCTGATGCAGTTTCTGGCAGAAGCCGCAGTCCACATCAGTAAACACGTACAGCGCGCCTTTAGTCTCACCTTCAGGACTGAAGATAATCATGTCGTCACGCGAGATTTTTGCCAGCATGTCTTTACGCATAGGCTGCAGACGCTTTTCTGCAACGTTGACAATGCCGTTCTCGCCCAGCTCGAACAACTCACCCGCAACGAAATAGCGACCGTCGGCGCTGGAGTACAGGGTCGGTCCATTCTGAATTTCCACGCGGTACAAGCCGGGGATTTCGCTGGTCGCAATCGTACTGACAGCCAAATCCGGGCGCGCTTTTTTAAACGCGCCCCGAATGGCCTGCTCGGCGGCCTTATCCACAAAGGTCTTGGTCTCAGCGGCCAAGGGGCCGACAAATAACAGGGAGGCTACCAGGGCCAGCAACAGCGACGGGATTACACGAAAACGGGGGTTCGGGGTCTTCAAGGAACTTCTCCGTGGGACTCAGCAGAAATCGAAAGCAGGATGATAACACTGTGAGTATTCAGCGCACCTTTAGTTCACGCTTTTCACTGCAGCGATGTGACCTAACCCCGGGGATGATGCTCTCTGTGCAAGGCCTGCATGCGCTCGCGGGCCACATGGGTGTAGATCTGGGTCGTGCTGAGATCACTGTGGCCCAGTAACAGCTGCACGACACGAAGGTCGGCACCATGATTCACAAGGTGGGTCGCAAAGGCATGTCGCAGGGTATGCGGTGACAGCGGCGCGCGAATGCCCGCACGCAGCGCATAGTGCTTGATGCGATACCAGAAGGTTTGGCGCGTCATCATCTGCCCTCTGCGACTGGGAAAGACCACATCAGATTCCCCGTCGGCGAGCAACTGTGGTCGCCCCCCGCGCAGATACTGCTCAAGACAATGCAGCGCCTCCTCCCCCATCGGCACCAGACGCTCCTTGTTCCCCTTGCCCGTGACGCGGACTACACCCTGCGCAAGCCCCAGCTGCGAAAACCGCAGACTGACTAGCTCGGATACGCGCAAACCCGTGGCGTACAGCAACTCCAGCATGGCCCGGTCGCGCTGCTCAATGGCGATGTCGTCGTCCGGCTGCGCCAGCAACAACTCTACATCAGTCTCGCTGAGGGATTTCGGCAGCGGGCGACCCAGCTTAGGCGCGTCAACATCTGCCACGGGATCTTCCAGCAGCCTCCCCTCCCTGAGCTGATAGCGATAAAATCCACGCAAACAGGACAGCAGACGCGCAATACTGCGGGGCGACTTGCCCGCTTTGTGCTGTTCGCCGAGATAGGCCAGCACATCAGCGCGCGCGCACTGCATCACACCACTGCCCCGCCCGACAAGCCATCCGGACCACTGCTGTAGGTCCCGGCGATAAGACTGCAAGCTGTTATCGCTAAGCCCACGCTCCAGCCACAGCGTGTCGACATAACTGTCGATAATAGCCTGCTCGCCTCCTGTCACTATCACTTACCTCCTCAGCCATGACTTTTCTATCGCGGTATTGATCAATGCCGCGTTATCCATGGACACAGAATAACGGAGCCAAACGCAAAAAAGGCAGCCCAAGGCTGCCTTTTCGAATCTGCTTGACTCAAAACCCTTAGGCTTTGGTAGACAGCTTCTCTTTGATGCGAGCAGAACGACCGCTACGCTCACGCAGGTAGTACAGTTTGGCCTGACGAACATCACCACGGCGCTTAACCTGAATGCTGTCGATCAGCGGGCTGTAAGTCTGGAACGTACGCTCAACACCAACACCGTGAGAGATCTTACGAACGGTGAAAGCAGAGTTCAGGGCACGGTTGCGCTTGCCGATCACAACGCCTTCAAAGGCCTGCAGACGCTCGCGGTTACCCTCTTTAACTTTTACCTGAACGACAACGGTGTCGCCGGGGCTGAATTCCGGCAGCTCTTTGGCGGTCTGCTCCGCTTCCAGTTCGGCGATAATTTTGTTGGTGCTCATGGCATGCTCCTGAATAAATGTTGGTAGCTTCACAGCTAGCGTGTCTGTTAATCGTCGCGCTCGCGGAGGTACTCCGCCAGCAGTGTTTGTTCTTCGTCGCTCAGCTCGCGTGTATCGAGCAAATCCGGGCGCCGCAAGTACGTTCGACCCAACGCCTGTTTATGACGCCAGCGCCGTATGGCCCCGTGGTTGCCGCTGCGCAGCACCTCAGGAACCGTATCCTCGCCCCACACCTCAGGTCGGGTATAGTGCGGACAATCCAGCAGGCCCTCGGCAAAGGAATCCTGCTCCGCCGACTGCTCGTGCCCGAGAACACCGGGCAGCAATCGGCTAATGCCATCAATCATCACCATGGCAGCCAGTTCGCCGCCGCTGATGACGTAGTCCCCAATGGACCACTCTTCATCAATCTCGCGCTCAATCAGGCGCTCATCCACGCCTTCGTAACGCCCGGCCAGAAAAATCAAGGCCTCGTCCCCTGCCAGCGTTGCCAGCGCCGCCTGATCCAGCGGTCGCCCCTGCGGCGACAGGTATATCGTTTTTGCCGGCTTGCCCAACTTCTCCCGCGCTGCATTTAGCGCTGCACTGAGGGGCTCAACCTTCATCACCATACCGGGGCCACCACCAAAAGGCCTGTCATCCACGGTTTGATGACGATCATGGGTAAAGTCTCTCGGGTTGATGCAGCTCAGCGTCATTGCGCCCTTCTGCACCGCCCGGCCACTTACCCCGTATTCGCTAATTGCGGCAAACATTTCCGGGAACAGCGTGACCACTGCTATATCCATGGTTCGGCTCCCCGTTTGCGGTGCTCAGAACTCCGGGTCCCAGTCCACCTGCATTGTTCCCGCGTGCAAATCAATGTTCTGCACAAAATCACCCGGCAGATAGGGAATCAATCGTTCCCGCTGATCGATGCTGCCCTGACAGGGCTTGACGACCAACACGTCGTTGGCGCCGGTTTCGATCAGGTGATCCACCGCGCCCAGTAGCTGCTCCTGGGCATACACTTTCAACGAGACCAGCTGGTGCCAGTAGTACTCGTCGTCGGCCAGCGCCGGCAGTTGATCTGCCGCCACCGCCAGCTCCAACCCGCTGTACTCCCGGGCTAGCTCGCGGTCATCCACCCCCTTGATATGGGCAACAATGCCCTTGCCATGGCGGCGACACGCATCAAATTCGATCTCATCCCACTTTTTGCCCCGCCGGAGCAGCAAGTTGCTAAAACCGAAAAAATTATCAATCGGGTCGGTGAAAGCGTGAATTTTCACCCACCCTTTAACCCCGTAAACGGTACTGATCTTGGCGACCACCACCGGTTGTTCCGAGGTCGACACCCCGCCTTACTCGGCAGCCGGTGCTTCTTTGATCAACTTGGCAACACGCTCGGACAGTTGGGCGCCTTGAGCTACCCAGTGCTCAACACGCGCAGTATCTACACGCAGACGCTCTTCGTTACCGCGGGCGATCGGGTTGAAGAAACCTACGCGCTCGATGAAACGACCATCGCGAGAAGTGCGGCTGTCAGTTACTGTCAGGTGGTAAAAAGGGCGCTTTTTAGAGCCGCCGCGTGCCAAACGAATAGTGACCATTCTTGTTCCAATTCCTACATTTTGGGCAATCGCCAAGGCGACTGCTGCGAAATTTCTGAGCCTGAATACGACCCGGAGCCGTAAAGGCGCGGAATTATAAGGGAAAGTCCGCGCATTTGAAACAGCTTATGCCGTTTTTTAGCCAGCCCGCGATCACGCCGTCAAAGCCGTCACCAAGCGGGCGGATTCAACCGGGATTACATACCCGGGAAACGACCTCCGCCGCCAGGGGGCATCATGCCGCCAAGACCGCGCATCATGTTGGTCATACCGCCCTTCTGGCCCATTTTTTTCATCATTTTGGCCATCTGTTTGTGCTGTTTGAGTAAGCGGTTCAAATCCTGAATTTGCGTACCCGACCCGGCCACAATGCGTTTTTTACGCGAACCGTTGAGAATATCGGGATTGCGGCGTTCGGCAGGCGTCATGGAATTAATAATAGCTTCCATACGATTGAACATTTTGGTGTCGATCTGGCTCTGCGCCATTTGCGCCATATTACCCATCCCCGGCAGCTTATCGAGCATACCGGTGATACCACCCATGTTCTGCATCTGCTGAAGCTGATCGCGCAGATCTTCAAGGTCAAATTTCTTGCCTTTCTTGATCTTCTTAGCCAGCTTCTCGGCTTTCTGCTTGTCGAGCTTAGCTTCCGCTTCATCAATCAGCGACAGAATGTCGCCCATCCCCAGAATCCGCGAGGCAACGCGGTCGGGATGAAAGGGATCCAGCGCATCAGTCTTTTCACCAACACCCAGGAATTTGATCGGCTTGCCGGTGATGTGGCGCACAGACAGCGCCGCACCGCCGCGGCTGTCCGCATCAGCCTTGGTCAAGATCACCCCGGTCAGCGGCAGCGCCTCACCAAATGCCTTGGCGGTATTGGCGGCATCCTGACCGGTCATGGCATCGACGACAAACAGCGTTTCCGCAGGCTTGATTTCGCCGTGCAGCGCCTGAATCTCGCTCATCATATCGGCATCGACATGCAGTCGGCCGGCGGTATCAACAATCAGCACATCGTAGAAACGGAGCTTGGCCTCGGCGACCGCCGCGCGACCGATCTCGACAGCCGACTGCTCTGTATGACTCGGGAAGAAATCCACCCCCACGTCATTGGCGAGGGTTTCCAGCTGTTTGATCGCCGCCGGACGGTAAATATCGGCGCTGACCACCAGGACTTTCTTCTTTTCTTTCTCTTTGAGGTATTTCGCCAGCTTGCCCACCGACGTGGTCTTACCCGCACCCTGCAGGCCCGCCATCAATACAACAGCCGGGGGTTGAGTCGAGAAATTCAGGGCCTCATTCTTATCACCCATGATGTGTTCCAGCTCCTGCTGGACAATCTTGATGAACATCTGCCCCGGACTCAGGCTCTTACTGACCTCCTGGCCGACCGCCCGAGCACGCACGGCGTCAACGAAATCTTTGACCACGGGCAGCGCAACATCTGCCTCCAGCAGCGCCATACGCACATCGCGCATCGCGTCCTTGATATTGTCGTCGCTCAGACGCGCCTGGCCGGAGACATGGCGCAGGGTCTGCGATAAACGTTCGGTCAGATTTTCAAACATGCAATGTGCTCTCTGAGTGCTGGCTGCGCTAATGAGGCCGCCGTCGTATCGACAGGTCGACACCTAGCCGCTTACAATCAGCCCGACGCAACGCGCAGCATCGGGCCAGTGAAAAGACGCGAAAGTATACCCGAGTCCACGGTCAGACCCAAAGCGCAGAAAGGATACCGGCAAAGCCGATCTCATGAATATAGCAAGCAGTCTCTTCGCGATTTTCTTTTATATGCTGGCTACCGCCATGCTGCTGCACCGACTACGGACGGGCAATAACCGCCGCCTGGGCACCAGCGCACTGATCCTGGGCCTGTTTGCCGTTGTCGCCCATGGAATAGCTGCCGTTACGGCCATTGCCACCCCGGAGGGCGCAGACCTCGGTCTGTCTCAGCTATTTTCCCTGCTCAGCGGCATGATCTGCCTGATCACGCTGACAACCAGCCTGCGTCGCCCGCTGCATAATTTACTGCTTGCCCTGTTTCCACTGGCGTCGCTCTCTATCGTTTTCGAACTGCTGTTGCCCGGAAAAGAAATTGGCGAACACTACTCCGCCGGGATGTACAGCCATATCATTCTCTCGATTCTTGCCTACAGCACACTGAGCATCGCCGCCGCACAGGCGCTGGTGCTTGCGGTACAGGACCGCATGCTGCGCCAGCACAAGCTTCGCGGCCTGCCTAACTACATGCCGCCATTGCAAACCATGGAGAGCATGCTGTTCGAATTGATTGCGATGAGCTTTGTATTACTGAGCGGCGCTATCCTCACCGGCATCCTGTATGTAGACAATCTGCTTGCCCAGCATCTGGTGCACAAAACTGTGTTTTCCATCATGGCTTGGGCGTTTCTCGGCGTCTTGATTGGCGGTCGGCTGGCATTGGGATGGCGGGGCCGCACGGCTATCCGCTGGACCCTGCTGGCGTTCTCGTCATTACTGCTGGGCTATGTGGGCACCAAGATTGCCCTTATAGTCTTTTCTCAAACCGCGGCCTAAGTGTCATCCGCGCTTGTACCCCGTGGCTTTTTTCTTCAAGATTGGCGCTGCATTTTCCACAGGAGTTTAGGGCTTTTTGAACGAGGCACCGCTGGGTCTGTTATTCGGCATTCTCGCCGCTTTGCTGTTGCTTTCCGGTTTTTTCTCCGGCTCCGAAACCGGGATGATGTCCCTGAACCGCTACCGCCTGCGCCACAAGGCCAAGAATGGCCATCGCGGGGCTCAGCGCGCCGCGCGCCTGCTTGAGCAGCCGGACAGCCTGATCAGCACCATTCTGATTGGCAACAATCTGGTCAACAACCTTGCCGCCGCCATCGCCACCGTACTGGCTATTCGCCTGTACGGCGACAACGCGGTGGTACCGGCGTCCATTCTGCTCACACTGGCGTTTCTGATTTTTGCAGAAATCATTCCGAAAACGATTGCCGCCTACAAGTCGGAAATGGTGTCTTACACGGTCAGCCATGTTCTGCTGCCACTGCGCCGACTGCTGTTCCCGATTATCTGGCTGGTGAGCCATATCACCCAGTTCGTATTGCGCATTACCGGCGTGGAGAAAAACGACGGCAGTGAACATATCGGCATGGAAGAACTGCGGACCATCGTCGGCGACGCCGGGCACCTGATCCCCAAGCATCACCGGGGCATGTTGCTGAACATTCTCGACCTGGAGCGCATCACCGTCGACGACATTATGATCCCGCGCAACGAGGTTTACGGCATCGACATCGAAGCCGACACCGCGACGATCATTGAAAAACTACGAGATGCCGAATTTACCCGCATTCCGGTATTTCAGAATGACATCGACAATGTTGTCGGCATATTGCACCAACGCGACATTATCAACAGCGTGGATGAACACGGCCGTGTTCAACGCGACCGTCTGCTCAAAGCGCTTCGCTCCCCCTACTTCATTCCGGAAGGGACACCGCTGCACACCCAGTTATTTAACTTCCAGAAGCAAAAGCGCCGCATGGGCATTGTGGTAGACGAGTATGGCGTGATGCAGGGTATTGTGACGCTCGAAGACCTGCTGGAAGAAATTGTCGGGGAATTCACCTCGAACCTGAGCACCGACACCGAAGACATCACCCACCAGAGTGACGGCTCCTTTGTGATCGACGGCACCACCACTATTCGTGATATCAACAAAACGCTGAAATGGGAACTGCCCACCGACGGTCCGAAAACCCTTAACGGCCTGTTGCTCGAAAAACTGGAAAGCTTTCCAGAAGCCATGGTCGGTGTAACGATCGACACCTATCGCTTCGAAATTATGGAAATGAAGGGAAACCTGATTCAGTTGGTGCGCGCCTACCCGAAGAAGAACAAGGGCAAGCGCATACGCGCGTAAGCTCTACTTGGCTCAGAACCTAATCAACACAGAGCCGGTTACGCGTAGCGCGCCTTGCAGCGCTCGTTCGCCAGCACAATAACCTCTCGGCGACGGGCATTGTCCATATCTGCCCAGTCGCTGATTTCACGCAGGCTGCGAAAGCAGCCCATGCAAATATCTTCCTCATCCAGCGCACACACCGAGATACAGGGAGATTTAACAGCCGCTTCTTCGCTCACGCCCTCACTCCTTGCCCGCCGCCAACGCGCTTTCAAGCGTTTGTGGTGAAAGCCCGGCATTGAAACGATGACCGTTTTGCACGTAATGCTCCGCCGATAACGCCAGAGCGGCCTGCTCGTCTTCGCTCAAGGCACGCTTCACCTTGGCGGGAACCCCCATGACCAGAGAACCATCGGGAATCTCTGTGCCCTCGGTAACCAGTGAGTTCGCACCAATCAGGCAGCGCTTGCCAATTTTCGCGCCGTTGAGCACCACCGCATTCATGCCCACCAGGCTGCCCTCGCCCACCGTACAGCCATGCAGCATCACCTTGTGGCCCACGGTCACGTTTTTGCCGATCACCATGGGAAAGCCGCGGTCGGTATGCAGGATGCTGCCATCCTGAATATTGCTGCCCTCACTGACGTAAATCTGTTCGGTGTCGCCGCGAATCACCACGTTAAACCAGATGCTAACATCGGCCTCAAGCACCACATCGCCGATCAGGGTCGCATTGTCGGCTACAAAATGGCCTTCACCTTTCAGAGCAACCTTGCGGTCACCTAGCTCATAAAACATGGTCTCTCTCCTGCGTTACAACACGACCGTAACGGTTTCAGTGACATCAAACGCGGGCTCTTCATAGGGATGCGCACGCTTCAATGCCCTCAGCACATCGCGAATCGCCGAGGGTTCACAGAGGGTCTCCACCCGGTATTCCGGCACAATCTCCAGTCGCCCCGCTTCGCCGACAAACGGCTTTGCCTCTGCAGAAGGTCTGAACTGCCCATAGCCCAGCGTTTGCCAGCAGCAATGCTCATACTCACCCTGCTGCCCGGCACCGGCGGCAAATACCGCATTTTTCACCGCTTCCAGGTGTGAAGCGGGTACAAAAAACACCAGCTTATACATCGGCCCTGCCATCCTGACTTGCGTAGAACTCGTCCGCGAACGCGCCCAGGCGATTCTCTTCAATCGCCTTGCGAATGCCCGCCATGTGGTTCTGATAGTACCGCAGGTTGTGGATGGTGTTGAGTTGGGCACCGAGAATCTCTCGACACTTGTCCAGATGATGCAGATAGGCGCGGGAGAAATTCCGGCAGGTGTAGCAGTCGCAATTGGCATCCAGCGGCTGGTCGCTGTAGCGATGCACCGCGTTGCGAATCTTGATCACCCCGGTTGAGGTAAACAGGTGACCGTTGCGGGCGTTGCGCGTGGGCATGACACAGTCGAACATGTCCACACCGCGCATCACCGCTTCAAGAATATCGGATGGCTTGCCCACGCCCATCAGGTAACGGGGGCGATCCTGTGGCAACTCCGGAGCCAGCCCATCCAGCACTTTCAGCATTTCGTCTTTGGGTTCTCCCACCGACAAGCCGCCGATGGCATAGCCATCAAAACCAATCTCCCGCAGCCCCGCCAGCGACTCACTGCGTAAGTTCGGGTACATACCGCCCTGAATAATGCCGAATAACGCCGCATCATTCCCCGCGTGGGCCGCTTTGCTGCGTGCCGCCCAGCGCAGTGACAATTCCATGGACTTGCGCGCCTCGTCTTCCGTGGCCGGATACGGTGTGCACTCATCAAAGATCATCACGATATCGGAGCCCAACTCGCGCTGGACTTCCATGGAGCGCTCCGGATCCATGTAGACCTTGCTGCCATCGACCGGCGACTGGAAAGAGACACCCTCCTCGCTGATTTTGCGCAGTTTGCCCAGGCTCCACACCTGAAAGCCGCCTGAATCGGTCAGAATCGGACCTTCCCAGCCAATAAAGTCGTGCAAATCGCCATGCGCCTTCACCACTTCGGTACCGGGGCGCAGCATCAGGTGGAAGGTATTGCCGAGAATAATTTCCGCGCCAATCTCGTGAATATCCCGCGGCAACATGCCCTTGACCGTGCCGTAGGTGCCCACTGGCATAAACGCCGGCGTTTGCACCTTGCCACGCGGGAAGTCGAGTTCACCCCGGCGGGCTAAACCATCTTGCCCACTGAGAGTAAAACTCATGCGGCAATCACCACCGCCTGCGCTTTGCGAACCGCTGTCAGTCGTCACTGTCACGCTCCTGCTGAGAGGGAAAAACCAGCATGGCGTCGCCATAGCTGAAGAAACGGTAGCGCTCTGCCACCGCCTCCCGGTAAGCCGCCATCACGGCATCACGCCCGGCCAGTGCACTGACCAGCATAATCAGCGTCGACTCAGGCAAATGGAAATTGGTAAACAGCGCATCCACGCTTTTAAACTGGTAACCGGGGTAAATAAAAATGCGGCTGTCACCGGAGAAAGCGGCAATTTCGCCGCCCTGCGAGGCACTTTCCAGACTTCTCACACTGGTCGTCCCCACCGCAATCACGCGACCACCGCGCGCGCGGGTGGCCCGGACCTGTTCAGCGACCTGCTCAGACACTTCAATATATTCTGCATGCATCTCATGATCGCGAATATCATCGGCGCGCACTGGCTGGAAGGTGCCCGCGCCAACATGCAAGGTCACAAAGGCTTGCTCGACGCATTTCTCCCGGCAGGCCGCCAAGAACGCTTCGGTAAAATGCAGGCCGGCCGTAGGCGCCGCTACCGCGCCGTCGCGGCTGGCGTAGACCGTCTGATAGCGCTCTTGATCCGAGGCCTCATCCTCGCGATCAATATACGGCGGCAGGGGCATATGCCCGAACTCCTCCAGCCGTGACAAGAGTGAGGCATCGAACTCCAGTTCGAACAGCGCCCCCTGGCGCCCCTGCACCATCACACCGGCGTCGCTGACCTCGGCTTCGGCATCACTGGCGAGAAACAAACGGCTGCCCGCTTTGGGCGACTTGCTGGCCCGCACGTGCGCCAGCGCATGGCGCTCATCCACCATTCGCTCGATAAGTATCTCAACGCGCCCGCCACTCTCTTTCGCGCCAAACAGGCGCGCGGGAATCACCCGAGTGTTGTTAAACACCAACAGGTCGCCTTTGCGCAGATAGCTCAGCAAATCGGGGAAGTGACGATGATGGACAGCGCCATCGCCCTCCAGCACCAACAAACGGCTCCCGTCGCGCTGCTGGGCGGGATAACGGGCAATCAGCTCATCGGGCAAATCAAAGTGAAAATCGCGGCGTTGCATGGGGTCTGGCGGCATTAAGGAAAGGCCGCAAGGTTAACGGAAATCGCGCTCCGGCACCACTTTCGACCGCTAAGTCCTTGAAAGAATTGACCGCCCGATAAAGGCTGCTATAATCGCGCCCTCATCTCAGTGCCAGAGTGATGAAATTGGTAGACATGAGGGATTCAAAATCCCTTGCCTTCACGGGCGTGCCGGTTCGAGTCCGGCCTCTGGTACCATCGCACTTATAAAAATCAATAAGTTAGAATCATTTGTGAGCGATTTTGATTGCTCACCAGCCGATGCGGATGGCAGAACAACCGAACGCGTTTATCGCCTTGCCCCAATTCGCTTTAACTCCGAAGCCTCATAACTTATTGATTTTATTGGTACAGGTCACGCTCAATTGGGGGCGTTTTCGGCAACTGCGCCGACTGGATAAAAATGTTGTGGTGCTGGCTTGCCCTCAGGAAAATGGCGTCTATGCTGTAGTGAGTAACGGGGGCCGGTTCTGGTGCCCCGCTGATCAAGGAGGATCGGAAATGCTCACACTCACCCGCCGCCCAGGCGAAACCATCGAAATTGGCGACGATATCGTCATCCACATCAATCGCATCCGAGGCAACCAGGTCAGCGTCTCGATTGATGCACCCGATGATGTGGATATTTGGCGGGGTGAGATTGGGGTAGAGGAGATTAGCCCACCTTTAGCGTGAGCTGATCGGGTGGTCACCACATTTAAATACTAATCCCAATCGCGTTGGCCACGCCATCCTCAATAGCATCCAAGTCTGTGCCCGACTTGATGGCATCGTAGATTGCCACCGCCCCAACTTTGGCCAGGGTGTTGTAGTTCGGCGAGCCAGAGTTACGCCCAAGAATTCCCAACAAGGCCGATCCGAGGCTGCCACCCCATGCGGCCGTTGCCACCTGGGTGCCATTCAGTCGCAGATAGCAGTTTGAGGCGTCCCACGTAAGGGTGCAGACATAAGCGGTGCTGACCGACAGCGCCCCGCCCTTCAGGGTAGTGAAATTCTGATCACCCGCCTGACCGGCCAACTCGGTTCCATTGAACCCGATAGCCAGCGCGGACGTTGCGCTACCGCCGTAGGAGCCAACAACAACCTTCACGCCACTGAGAGAAGCTGGCGTTTTCAGGCCCACGCAAATAACCCCAGCGGCAGGCGGTGCTATTGAGGTTGTCAGAATATCGTCCGTCCCATCACCACCGACCGCAGGATAACCAGACGCAATGCCATCCTCGTCAAAGGTTGGCCGCTTACCGGAGTCGGTCTGTGTGGCCGTTGTTCCGTTTACGCCGGTCCAAGTGGCCACTGGGTCAGTATCACTCAAACCCAATCCGATGTTGGCCGCCCAAAACTCCAGCAGATCATCCGAGGGAACGTAGCGGATAAATTCGGAAATATCTGGGAGCGCCGGGTCACTCGCATTCACACCCAGCGTCAGCACTCGTGCAGAATAAATAGCCATCGTTTACACCTCAAAGGGGATTAAAAATCGTTGGGTTAGTTCGCGCTCAGTGAATCGAGCGCCCGAGAAGTTCAAATGGAAATCGTCAGCCCACACACCAAGAGCATCCATCGCATCAAAGTTGGAGAACAGTGAATACTGGTCAAAATGCTCTGCAGACAGGGCGTTCACCGCGTCGATCGCTTTCTCTCGATACGCTGTCATGGGATAACTGCCGCTGGTATTGCACACTGGGGGCGAGGTGATGATCACACCGCAATAAGGGTTTGCTGTGCGGTATGCATTACCCAATGCCTCAAGGCCAGTTTGGTAATCATCCGGCGCGACGCCCTGGTTGAAATCATTTGTACCCAGGCAGACCTCTACCGCATCAAAGCCGATATCCGACAAGATGTAGGCAAAGCTGGCATCACTGTCGATGGAGTCATACTGGGGCGCAGTGCTTCCACTGTTGGCGATCTTGGATACCTCGATGCCGCTGATACCGGTAGCGTAGAAGCCAAAAATCGTCACCGTGCCAGTGTTCCCAGTGGTATCAATTTCCAGGGTGTGCGTTGATGCGGTGGATAGGCCAGAAATCTCAACCTTGGCTGTGGTGCCCGATCCAGCTTCATTAACTGCAATCCAACTACCGCCATCCACTCGGTAACGCCAATCCCCGGTGTTGTCTAGGTAATAGATCTTAATTGTTTCCGCGTTTATTCCCGCGACAGTCACTGTTCCCGTCGCGGTGGTGCAGTCGATGCGGTGTCCGTCAGGGCTAAATAAGCCTGTTTTGGCATCGGCGCTGATATCAACCAAGGTAAAGTTGGTGCGAGCAACCGTCACGTCATTTAACGGCTTGCGCGAGGTAAGGTTTTCAGTTGTGTCGGTGGATGAAACTGAAATCCAGCCGTCAGCACCCTGCCCATACACGGCATACAACCGATCTGCTATGCGCTGAGGGATTACCCAGCGTTCACGCCACGAATCCCCGGTGAGAGCAAGCTTGACGGTAACAATGGCCGAGTCCAACAGCTTTGCTATGCCAGTCTTGTACGCGTAAAGGTCGGACCCAACAGGGCGGCGTGCTGAGACTTCAACAGCGGCATTTGGCGTCTTGCCATAGAAGTACGCGTATCCATCCTGGTAGCGAAAGATGACTTTGCCGTCAGCAGTGAGGATGGAGAAGTCCGGATATCCCGCGGCCCCTTCGGTCATTATGACCCCGAGTCCGCCAAGATAAGATTCAATGATTGACAACAATTGAGGCGTTAGGCCGTATGCGCCCAACTTCTTGTTTTCCAGCCAGACCGGCACGCCGCCATCAAGAAATTTGAACAGAGGGATTTTTGAAGAGTCGACCCAGTAATTAGAAAACAGTGCCTGGATGTTGTCGAGTGACGGCAACACCCAGTCGTCCTCGGTATACGGGGTGCCAGAATTATTCAGGTAATACCGGGCGGCGCCATTGCCGGTTGATAGCGGGATAAGGTAATAGGTGCCGCTAGGGCGATTCTGGGCCAGCACGGCTGTCGCAGAGGCTCCTGACAATCCAGAAGAGTTGCTGAAATCAACAGTGGGCGCGGAGGTATAACCGGTGCCTGGATTGGTGATAATCGTCGAAACAACCGCGCCACTGGCAACCGTGAACCGCCCTGCCGCATTCGAACCTGCGCCCCCGGTAAAGATCAGATCAAAGGTGCCATCCGTGCCGCCAGAGCCAGCAACCAGAGAGGCCAGGCTATTTACGCCGTTGCTCTGGGCAGCTGTGGTGCTGGCGTAGATATGGCCGTTTGCCGCTGCTTGGAGAGCGTACTCCTCCGCCAATTCCGCCTGGGCGCTAGAGGCTGATGCAGATTCGGCAACAGCGTCATCAACTGCGTCCAGCAACTCCGCGGCGATTTTCTCACTCGACCACACCTTTGACGCGGATGTCTCGCTATCTGAAATTGGCGCGATTTCCACCAGGGTGCGCTGCCAGGCGCCAGCGGAGCCATCGCTCGCTCTGTCGTTTGGGACAATCCATTCGTCGGAGGTGTCGGCAGCGACTTGGGCAGATTTATCGCCAGCACGGAACGCCACGGGGTAACCATCAGCAGAGCCGGACGTTTTCTCGGTGAGGTGCAGGATTTCACCACCGATAAACCCCGTGGTCGAGAAGGCTTTCAGGCCAACAATGGTATCTATTGCAATAACGCCATCAGCCCGTCGAATTGCAGCCTGTAAACCGGCAAATGGGTCGTAATTATCGACAGTCCACTGCTCAGTGCCGTCCTCGTCCTCAAGCCGAACTTTGCAAATGCCGTTGATATACCCAATCGGAAACCGGCCATTACCATCGGCCTCTAGGAACACGCCAACCGATGTCAGAAAGTCTTTGTCGCTGTAGACCGTCTTGGGAGTAGACGTCCCGGGCTCATAAAACCGGTACTTCCAACCGGCCGCAATGATCCCGTTCAGGTTGGGTTCGGTTTGTCTGGGGGATACAAACAGGGTCATCTGTGATGCTCCATAACGAAAAAACCCGCCATTGGGCGGGTTCTGGGGATTGTGGTATTGTTGGGCTTCCGGTTTTTTTCGGGGGGGCTATGCGCCGAACATCGTTAATCTGTGCTGACAGAACCCGAGCTGGCGCCGATAGCTCCGCGAGTGGCCGGGGGCAGGGTTTGGCCTGCTCTACTCGCTTGGGTAGCGATGGTGGAGCGGGAAAACAGGCCCCTGACTTGTTCCGGGCTCAGACCGTCGTCGATCAAGATCCTGGTCATTTCCTCGATAGTCTCTGGCGAGAGGGACTTTTTCCCAAAGACTCGCTTCAGCAGCTCAAGGCCCGCCGCCGTGGCGGGGTCACCTTGGCTGAGGGACAGAGCCGAGCCCGTCATGTTGTTTATGCCTTCCTGCGCCGCCAGGTTCTGCGATGTTGGCGATCCACCGGTAACGACTTGCCGAGTCCTGGAAAACTCCCGCTCTCTCAACGCTTGCCGTATAAAATCGGCGGCGGCGTCCGGCGAGTCGAAAAGCTGCCCTAATTTGCGTTGCAGTGATTTTTTGTTGACCAGTTGCCGTGCAGCATCGTGGGTCAGTTGGGTATCTTCCAATCGATCGACAATGGCTTTTACCGCGCCGCGCCGGAACATTTCGCGCTCACTGTCGGCCATACCCTTAACTAGATCATCAATTTCGTCTGGGGTGAGTTTGTAGAACTTCAGACCGTTCTCCCCCGCATCGATCAGCGCTGAGTCACCGGCGTAGAGGTTTCTGGCCTGCCGGTAGTCTGGGGCCAGTTCGTCCATCTCGCTCAGTAGCTCGTTTTTCAGCTTGATAATGGTGCGGGCGGCATTGGTGTCACCTGAACGCATACGGGCTCCAATAATGTCGTCCAGCGCCATTTTGGCGAAGTGGAATTGCTTGAATGACACCTCTGATACATCTTCACCAGCATCAGCGGCCAGTCGCTGCCCCTTTTTCAAGGCTGCCTTCAGTGAAGGACGTTTTGCTAGCTCCAGCATGGCCTCACTGGGTTCGGTGGTGTTGAAGGCGTTCTGGTACAGGGGGCCGGCTTGTTCTGCTCTGCGTGCAGCGATAGCGGCAACGGAGTCCGCAAATTCAGCCGATTGGGTGCCGGTGGTTTGCTGGATTTTCTGTGCGAGTCGGTCTACTTGTCCAAGCTGGCGCGACTCCATGGCGTCACGCATTTGGCGTTTGGCTGGGCCAAGCTGGTCGCCTATGGCACGACCGGCGGACCGCATTGATTCATCGATATCAAGCACCCGGCCTTCGGGCCCCAGCGATTCATAACGCGCGGCCAGTTCGTCCGGTGTAAAACCTGTGGACTCTCCCACATCACGCAGCACTCGGCGTGCAGTGCCTTCCGGGGTTTCGGAAATCTTGCGGCCAACTACCTTGGCGCCACGGCCGACAAGATCAGCGCCTTTGTTGACGATAGCGCCGCCCACTGGTGCAGCCACTGCGCCAATAGTGGCCCCAATTGCAGCCCCTTTCATGCGCTCCCCCGGATCAGCGGCAGCACCGCCGTAAATGCCGCCCTCTGCAAAACCAAGGCCTGCCGCACTCAGCCATGTGGGCACCTTCTTGGCTGCTTGGGTGGCCAGCACTTTCGCGCCAGACACGCCACCGGCAAGTAATGCACCACCCAGCTCTGCCGCGCCGCTTTTGATAGGGTTCTCTTCGCTGTATTGCTTATCTTCCTGACCGATAGCCTGGTGGATATCGCTGTAAATATCGCTCACTGGTCGGTCGTCACCAGTCAGCTTGGCCATGCCTGCTGCTATGCCTGCGCCAATTTCGTCAGAGGTTCCCAGGGTGAGGCCCTTCAGTGCCGCCCGAGGGGCGTCGTACCAGCGAGGCTGGCGGGGTTTCGGGTTCTCTGCAGCCTTAATTGCCCGCGCATTGACCACGTCACGCCAACCGCCAGAAGCTGGATCTGGCTGGGTCGCTTTTGCAACTTGGCGCTCGGCCAACTTTTCGCGCCATTCGCCACTCACTCCAAATACCCCTCTTGCTCCAGAATATCGACGATCTCTTCTGGCGATGCACCCTGCGCTTCCAGTTCGTCACCCCGGGTTTCAAAGTCGTCGTCGGCACCACTGATATACAGTTGGTCAAGACTGTCACCAAATTGGCTGGTACCCGGTCTTAACCCCTCACGTAGCAAGCGGTTGCGAATGCGGATAGATCGCCCCAGCTCGCTTGAGTATTCATCGAACGCCGCTTCAAATTCGTCCGGCGATAAGTCCTCGCTGATCATGGCCTTTTTCAGGCTTTCAAGCTCTTGGACCGCTGCCGCCGCACCTGTAATCAACTTCCGGTATGCGTTGAACTCGGTATTAACACCCTGAGTGAATCGACGCCGCTGACGCAGTAGTGCCCGATCTTCGTCGGATAGATTCATCCCAGCCTTTGATTTAATCGCGTTCTTGATGTTGTTGAAGCGTCCTTGGTAGGTCAGGAAGTCGCGATTATAGTTGTCTTTGATCGTTTTCAATCGAGCCAGTGACTCGCCATTGGAAATAATGCGTTCCTCTACCTCGCGCGCATTGGGCTTTTGCAGTTCACTGGCTGCCGCGCCAGAACCGAACGACACCATGGAGCCGTCTGGGGCGGTGTAGCTGAACGATTGCCCGCCAGACGGCTGCGATATTTTATTGATGCGGGCGTCGTAGGCCTGCCGGTTAGGATCGTTGGGGTCCAGTGCATCGCGAGCTTGGATCAGCTTTTGCAGCTCAGTCGGTGCGGCTGACTTGTCCTGCGGCAAAGGTTCCAAATACCCCCGCTGAATCAGCCCATCCCGCTCCGTTGATACCACCCGGCCAAGATCGTCCCATTTACCCTCCCGGGCCAACTGCAACCCGCGCAATGTGTGGGAGCTATCTCGGTTGCTACTTTCAAGATTCTGATATCGCTGCTCCAGCAGGTTCAGGGCGCCTTCACGGTCGCCGCTTTGCAGCATTCCTCCGAGGGTGACAATGTCCCCGGCGTAGCTTTTCAGGGATGCTTCCTGTTCGGCTGCATTCAAGTCAGCAAACGCTCTCTTGGCTTGAGCGTACTTCGTGCCGCTCACAGATTTGAGCCGTTCGAGAGCATCTTGGTCGCCGCCCATGGCCAAGCCCATCAGCTTGTCGGCACGCAGTTGTTGAATACCGGCTGCATTCTGCAACCCCTGGCCCACAGCTCGACCAACGTCGAGCGTTTGGCCGCCCAGGGCAATTCGTGGATCAATAGTCATAGATTAAAAGCCTCCGGCGATCATGGTGCCTAGTTTGATGAGGTTGCCGGTGCCTTGATTAAGTGCATTCTGAGCGCCGATATAACCTGATGCCCGAGCATTCCCGCCCTGCCCCGCCAGGTCGGCCAAGGTAGCACCCTGATTTTGATTCAGCGCAACCTGTTGAGAGTTTGCCGATTGTCCGATCCCAGCGAGAGACGCCAATCGGTTAAAGGCATTCCCGTATTCTTGCGACGCGAGGCCTTGGGAGTATTGCTGTAGCGCCTTGCCGGTTCCCCCTGAGAACAAGCCACCACGAGCTGCCGCGCTGCGCTCAATTGCCTTTTGCCCCTGATCCATACGGAATTGATAGCCGGGATCTGAAGTCAGCAGGGTTTCTGGTGTCGCTGTGCTGGCGCTGTCGTATAGGGTGCGAACGCCGGACACCGTTGAATCAGTGATAGCGGAGGCGTCACCCTTCAGCATTGCCATCTGGTCGGCATCCAGGCCGTAGGTTTGCCCAAGCTGATCAAGTGTCGGACTGATACCCATGGCAGAGGCCAGCGTGAATAGCGCGTTATTGCCAACTGCTCTGGAAGGAGCCAAGTCCTGCCGAGATTGGTCGAACATCTGCTTCGAAATATCGGCGCCGTATTTTGTTGCCTCGACCTGAGCGTTACTGGCATCTCGCGCTGCGTCTCGACTTCCTCGGCCGGTAATTGAATCAACAGTGTCTCTTACGAAGCCCATTGGGAACGCTCCAGTTTTAGCCAGTGCTGCTCGCCATCATCGTGGGTCACGGTGAAGCCTGCCTTTTTGGCATGGGCCAGCACATTAGGGAATCGGTGAGGAATGCTGCAAATAATCCGCTCCACAGCGGTGTTATCGAATGCCCAGGCCAGAGCAGAGAGACTGTGTTCCATCGCTCTTTCCCGGTGTTGTGGCAGCACCTGATGGTGAGTTTTCAGCGTATCGCCATCGGTCCAGTGATGAATCACCAGCGCCTCTGGTTGGTCACCGGCTACCAGGTAGTAGTGATCGTGAAGGGGCGGCTCGAAATCATCAGGAGCAACCGACTCTGGCGCCACACAGGGCCAAATATCCGGATGCCCCAACACGGCCATGATTTCGGCTCGGTCAGTCGTCAGCCTCATGTGATCTCAAATCCCGAGGCAATCACGGCCGCTTTGTCCGCGGTGGACGCAATGGCCTGAATGGTCCCGGCAGCCGGAACAATCTGGTTTAAAATCTGGTGCGGAATTTTGGTGAGGCCAGCACCGATAACCAAGTCCTTTGCCAGTAAGTGCTCAGGCCCCAGCGTTGCCCCGTCCGGCACCACGTAAAGCGAGATGGTGATTGCCGATGTGTCGGTGTTGGTGATGGAAAACGCCGATACCCGGGTCTTTGCTGTAGCAGTGAAAATAGCTGCGGCAGAATCCGAGATGAAATCACCGTCGACGATCTGCTTTTCGGTATAGGTGGCCATATCAAACCTTTATGATGGAGTTCACGCCCAGCGTCTTGGGCCGGTTGTCGTGAGTTGTGTCACCACCCGAGGCGGTGGAGCCTGAAATACTGTGGGTGTGGCTGCCGTCTGAGCTGATCGAGTGAGTGTGTAGCTCAGGCGCTACACTCGCGCCCACCCCGCCCATGATCGTTGTCGAGCCAGCCGCACCGGTGGCCCCGCCGTGATCGTGGGAGCCATCAGAAGCGGTGGATAAGGTGCCGACTCCATGAGAGTGGGAGATATCAACCTCGTTTGCGCCAACAATGGAACCCAATGCGAACCCACCCAGAACGGCCTCGTCAGCGTTTGGAACGTTGAACGTAGTCGATCCATCCCCTGCGCCAAACGCGGTTCCAATGACTGCAAACAGCGCGGCATATTCCGTTCGGCTTCGTGCTGAGCCGTCACAGAGGAGGTAGCCATCCGGAGCGGCACTGCCACCGAATGGGAGGATTACCCCGGTTGGCACTAGGGATAGGGCAAAGTCGTCGGTATTGGGTACCGGAGCCGGGCTTGGTGGCACGGCTTCCTCGCTGCTGGGCGGAACTTGCGCCATCGAGGCTGCAATCAACCCAGCTAGCTCATCGAACCCCGACAACTCTGAGCCGATACCAGACGGCGGCGGCTCGCCCTGTAGTCCACTGATCGTGATAGCCAGCCGCTGGAAGTACATGTGCCAGGCAATAGACCAGCGGCCACCTTTTATCGGCGGTTCTTCCAGCGGAGGCCGAGGCAGATCAATCGTTCTAGTGGCTGCCAACGGTTACATCCCCATAGGCGGCCAATACGGTGGTGCGAACAGTATCAGAAACAGCAACTTTGAAAATTCGATTGCGAAATGAGCCCAACCGGTTCCAGCGAAGCCGTTTGGTGTAGTTGCCCTGCTCGCCCATACCCCGCCAAAGCTCTGTCGAGAATGTCCGGCCATTGTCGTCGGACCAGCTCAGCATGGCCTGCGGCTGTGCCTGGGTCGCGCCCGCAAGGCCGGTTTCAAATTCCAGCTCAAACACGCCCATGAAGGCCCTAGCCCGGTTGGATGACAAATACGGGAAGGTGCGGGTGCGAATCACGGTCTCGCCATCGTCGTCGTTCAATAACGTACTTTGCTGGTAGACCTTCCCGCTGCGGTAATCGCCGACATAGTGGGCGCCGCCGTGGAAACAGTGGCAATTAGCAATGTGTCGGCCAAGCTGATAACTGGCTCGCTCATGCCAAAGGCCAGTTGCCAGGTCAAACACCCAAGTCGCTTCAGCAGTCGGGAAATTCAGGACGACATAGGTATGGCCGTCCTCGATGTAGGACCAGGCATTGCAATCGTCAATCCGCGAATACTGTGCCCAGAGGTATTCAATCGCCCGTGTTGAGACAATCTGCGGGGTGTATCCCCGGCAAAGCACAAACTGGCCTTGGCCGTAGGCATTCCGGCTTAACCACCCCACCGCGTTGTCGGCCTTCACCGCCGAATACTTGGCCGCACACCCCATCTCAATGAATGAGCCTTCGATGCGTTGAAATACCTGATCCGGGTCGCCGAAGTTGTGGAAGACCTCCGTCGATTCAGTGCCGATCAACCAAACCTGACGGTGATCGACGATAACGGCTTCCAGGGCATCCGGCGAACCCTCTGCCGTGGCCACATCCAAAGGGTCGACGGTAACCGACACCAGGTTGGTATGCCGGAAGGCGCCGTTTACCGACGGATCATTGAACACCAGGTATTGGTCGACAAAGCCGATATGGGTGGCGGTGCCGATATCCGGCAGGCTGGTCCACGAGGAGCCGTCCCAGCCATAGGCCAGGGCCCCATCCACAATCACCAGTGACTCGGTGTTCTGCGCCGCTCGCACCGGCCCGGTGGAAGTCGTTAGCGTGCCGATCTCAGTGGAGCCAGAGAAAACCTTACTCCCCGATACCGTGATGCGGGCACCCATAAAGCTGAAAATTCCGCGAATCGGCCCGTCACCCAAATTCACATCAAGCTCAAGGCCCGGAGTCGGCAACAGCATGGCCAGGGTCTTCCCGCCGTCGCTGCTCTCCGGTATCCAATTGATCATCCGCTGGGCGTCAGCGTTCAGGCTACGCGACTGGTAGCCAGGTGTGATGATTGGCAAGGGTTGCATCAGAAATACAGCGACTCAGTGGGAAGTTGAGAGCGCTCCCGCTGGCAAACGGCGCTTAGCTGATTCATGCCAATAGTTTCCTCGGCATAGTCCCGTGGTTTGCCAAAGGCCTTGGCGCACTGGTTTGCAAGGACGACGGTCAGCGGCCCTTTCACGCTTTGCGGAATGGTGTCGCTCGCTGCCGATGCCGCAGACTCCCAATAAGCGAGTTCCTTCTCCACCAGCATCTCGTGCAGGGCGTTGTAGCGGCGAATGACAAGCTGGGCATCGGCGTTGGTCGGGTTCTCCCCGGCCGCCACCACACCCAAATCCTCAAGCACCGCTAAGGCGAGGTCGTTCTTACTCGCCACTGCCTGCGCCCTGAGATTTCTCAGCTTCTGCGATCTCTTCCTTGAGCTTCTCGACGCCCTTGTTGCCGGGCTTCAAGCCGAGTTCTTTCGCTCGGGCAACCAGCTCTTCACGCTCTGGGTCGCCACTGCCTGCGCCCTGAGACGCGACAATTTCTTCGAAGTGGCTATTACCACGCAGCTTGCCGATTGCCGGGTGATCCTCGGGCACATCAACTTCTTCACCCCGGGGAAACTGGATGCCAAAGGCGACAATGCCACGGCTGTCGTCCGGACCTTCGCGGCGAACCTTGCGGTTGGTGCCCTGCTTGGGGTCACCAGTGAAAATAAACTTGGCCATGTGGCCTCCTGAATGGATAGGTGAGACAGAGAAGGCCCCGAAGGGCCCTGCGGGTTAAGGTGCGACGTAGAAAACCACCAGGCTGACGGTACCGGTGCCACCAGCGTTTGCCGCGGCGTTGGCCTCAATCTGGATGACGGTCTCTTTGGTGAAGGACGGAAGTTCGCCAGTGGCAAACTTGCCGGACAGCGGGTACATCAAGCCTGCAACCGGAGAAACGTTGCCGGCAGCGAATGCATCGCCAGTCAACACGCCCAAATTGCCAAGGCCGTCAGGGTCGGCGCTGTCATAGGTACCGGAGCCGCCATTGGCCGCCCAACCGATATCCATGTCCAGTGTTTCGGTGCCGGTGTCCAGGTCATCGCCGTAGAACCAGCCGCCCAACAACACGGCGCCGGCGGGAACCCGGCACATTTCGAAGATGTCGCCATCCTCTACGTTCGCGCCGATCTCGTAGGTACCGTAAGCAGCCGCCAGCGCACCAGAGCCCTGCGGTTTAAAAACAGGTTGATCGGCAAGCGCTCGATCAGCAGTCAAGGTTTCTGCAGCCATGTCAAAATCCTCTGAGGCTGTAAAAGAAAAGGGCCCCGAAGAGCCCCATGCTTAGCTGTCAGCTACAGCCGCGAAGTAGCCAGTCAACAGGCCGTGGTCTACCGGATCGGTGGTATCGTCAGCACCGGTACCAAACTCCAGTTTGTCGATGCCCATGATGGTCTCAATGGCCACGCCGACTTTGTCACCGTAGTCGAAGGTTTCCTGCACCGACTTCCAGCGCTTGGCATACGCCACACCCAGAGCCTGGGCGCCGCAGAAGTAGACCGGAGACACATCAATGCCGCCCGCGCCAACACCCGAGAGAATCGGCATATCATCGACCTCGTGGACGATAATGCCGTCCCACTCCACGTCACCACCTTCGAAAAGCTTGTTGTTCTGGTTGCGCAGAACCACATCACGCTGCGCGCTGGTGATGACGGTGTCTGTCTTCAGATCGCGCATCACGTAGGGGTGAACAAAACACACGAAAAAGCGCTTGTTCATGCCCGCCACGCGAATAGGGCGAATCTTGGGCGACGCGGCCAGAGCCATACGCTTCATCAGCGACAGCGCACCGGTATCCAGCTGATCGGCAGAGTTGTCGATATTGGCCAGAGAGGCGCTGTGGTCGTTGCCGGAGTTGTTGGACTTCACTGAACCGAACAGCACGCGGTCAGCGTTATCCGCCAGCCAGGCATCTTTCGCACCTTCTGAGGCAGAGCCATAGACGGTGCCGTTGATAGAGCCCAGCGCGTCCAGAACCTGGTCGCGAGTGTCTTCGATAGACCAGTCCATCAGCGTCGGCTTGGCGGCGTTGCGCAGAGAAATGGCAGAAAACTGCTCATCAATCTCCGCAACACGCACGGCATTCCGGCGCTTGTCCACTTCCACTTTGTGGGAGCGGCTGGTCATTTCCTCTTCGTTGCCTTCCAGGGTATTGCTACCCAGCACGGCGCCGTTGGTCAGACGGTTGACCAGAGAAAAAGTGACCGATTGGCCTTTCTTGGTTTTCAGGTCTTCCTTGATCTGGAAGATAGAGTTTTCCCCGGTGCCCATGTAGCGCATGAAGGGGTTTTCTTGGATGTAGGTGCGAAAGTATTTCGCATCCCACTGCTGGACGGTTAATCCAGTTGCAACATTGGTATCAGCCATGATGGCCTCCTAAAATTTACTCATTCAGCAGGGCGCTGATGGGCACATCGACGGGCTCCTCAGGAGCACCGCGACTGCCGACACTGCGGTCGCCTGCCAGCGATGGGGGAATTTGCGAGCGCTTGGATTCGCTCTCGAGCTTCGCTTCCAGCTCCTTGATTCGGGCTTCAAGTGGACCGGTTGCCTCGGCCACCTTCTGGGCGGCATAGGTTTCCGGGTCACCAATCTCCCGATTGCGCAAAATCTTCTGGCCCTCGCGGTACATGAACAGGCCGGGAGCCTTGTTCTGAATCGCTTGTTGGGCCAGTAGCGGGTTTTTCTCGGCCTCTTCGTAGAACGCCTTGGCGACGTCATCGAAGTCCTGGTGCATTTCGCGGCCGATTTCCAAAGACAGCTCAATCCGGTCGTTCAGCGCCCGCTGATCCTGGTACTGCTGATAACCCTCAGGGTCATCGATAGGGTCAGGCGCTTTGGCCGGCTCTTGCTGTTGGTTCCGCTGTTGCTCAAGTTGCTGAAGGCGACGCTCAAGGTCTTGTCGCTTGCTTCGCTCGTCATGCAATGCTTTGAGCGGGACCGTCTTGCCGTCCTCATCCTCGGGTGCTGGCGGCTCACCCTCTTCCTCTGGCGTTTCCGCTGGAGGCTCTTCGCCCTTGGGCTGCTCTTCCTCTGCTTTAGGCTCGTCTTCCGGTGGTTCCGGCGTCTGTTCCTCGGCAGGGGCAGGCTCTTGCCCGTTGAGAATGTCTGTCAGGCTGTCCGCAGTGATTTCCTGCGGGGTGTCTTGGTCGCTCATTGATTACTCCTTAACGCCCATACGTTGGCGGCACGTTCAACGCCCGAAAGCCCCGGCGGCAGGCATAGCAAAGCCCTCCCGAATGAACGGGTGAGCGATGCGGTGAAACGGTTATTGATAGATAGGCTGCGCCATCTTTTCGGCGGCAGTGGCCTCGTCCTTCATAGCAGAGGCGTTTTTCTTTCTGACTTCGGCCTCGGCATCCGCAAACTGCAGTTGTTCGGCGACCTGTTGCTTTTGCGCGGCTTCGGGATTGTCGCCGCCGCTCATCATTTCCAGCAGGCGCTCTTTGTTGCGAAGGCCTGGGGCAGCTTCAATCAAGACGTTTGGCGGAATAGGTACGCCGCCCTCTGCCAGCCTCGCCAAGGTGTCGAATTGCTCTTGAGCAGCGGTCACCGTGTCCGGCGTAGCCTCAATGATGATATCCACGTCCAGCTCAGTGACATTGTTCTCAACGCCCAGAACCTGCTGCATTTCCGGCGCGTACTGGGCAATCATTTGAGCCCGCTGGAGGGCGTCGCCAGTCACACCCATCTGCTGCAGCTGCGCCAGCTCTACCTGGCCCCGGGTAACCGGCACATTGAGGCCAACAAAGCGCGGGGCGTTTTCGTCATCAGTCACCCGGATCCACTTCTCAGCGGTCCAGTATTGTTTAACTCGATTCCAGATCGCCCGGTAAATCTCCCGCTTGAAGGCGAGGAATTGGTTTCTAAGCGGGGCGATTTCGACCAGTCCGCCTTGCTGCTGAGCAACAATGGCGCGGCCTGACTGGTCCTCTGTTCCACGGCCGGCAAGCGCAGCATTTGGCCCCATGCCATCAATCTCGCCTTTGGCCTCTTGAAGTAGCTGGGCTTGGCCGGCGATCTGGTCATTGTTCTGCACCAGCTCAAACCGCATATTGGGATTGATGGTCACATGCCCGTCGGGCTTGGCCAGCTCGCTTTTCATTCGGACAATGTCTTTAACGGCGCCCTGCTCGCCCAAGGTCTGGCGCATATTGAGTTGGTGGAGCAGCTTCGACCGGCGCTTGTTGATCTCGTCCTGAGGGCTGATCATGTCACGGACCGCACCATATCGACGGTTCTCCCGGTCGATATAGGCGCTGGCATACTTCATCGGGTTTTCGGAGTCGCCATCCTGGTCAACATAGGGGACTTCGCCGCTTTCCAGTTCGGTGCTTTTGGTGAACAGGCACCAGTGCCACTTTCCGCGCTCTTGGTAATACATCTGCACCACCCGAACACGCTTGCGCACCGGGTCCGCCCAAATGGCATGGGCAGGCTTGTCGTCAAAGGTATCGGAGAGCGTGCCCTCGTTCATCATCGTGGCGAAGGCGTCCGCCGCTTTTGTCCAGCGCTCCTCTGCCTCATCCAAATCCATCCAGATCACGCCGCCCATGAAACGGGCATCGGATCCACCTGGCTCTTTCGAATGGATATCAATGAATGACCGATCCCAGGCCCAACGCTTCACGACGATGTCGTAGTCATTGCCGCGCGGCTCGACGGTAACCTCTACCGCGCATGAGCCCTCGATCAAGAACTCTTCCCAGCACTTCTCCAGTTTGGCATCGAGGTTTTCTTTCTCCTCGACATACCGCAGCGCATCTGTAGCAGCGTGCGCGCCGCCCTCATCCTTTGGCGTGCGGGGGAAGGCCTTCGGATCAGTGGCACCTTGAGACTCGAGGCCTTTCAGGAAATTGATCAATCGGCGGATGCGGTTGATGACAATGACCGGCTGCTTGCGACGCTTCAGCTCGGCAATTTCATCGGCAGACCACTGATGACCATCGAAGTAATCACGATCCCGCTCGGCATTCTGGCGCGCTTCTTGGGTGTTGTACTCCGTCTCTTCGAAGTAACGCACCAGGCGCGTCAGTTTGTCGGAATCAGTCTTCATGCAGTTTTCCAGTTATCGTCATCTTCATCATCGCCAAAGGCTTTGTCCCAGCGGTCTCGGGGTTTGCGTTCAGATTCACCGGTCGGCAACCATGGCCTGGACATACACGCATAGCGCCATTCATCAGCGGCGTGGTCCTCGCTGTTAGTGTCGAGGTCTTCCGCCTTGTTGGGGTCGTGTTGCAGCGACGGAATCGTTCGGATGCTGTGGGTGCAGGTCGAGAAGCAATAAATCATCGGCTTTTCATCTTCGCCAACGAGGCGACCGCGCATCTGGTCCCAGCCGCCAACGTGGCCCGAGCCTGCCACCCGCTTGTTGTCAGCTGGCTTCCAGTAGATTTCCTTGGCGCCCATTCTTTCGGCGATGGATGGCCCGCCGTCCTCAGCGAATATCGCCGGGTCAGCGACCGAGTAATCAATTTCCTCGGTTTCTCGCTCGCAGATGCCCATGGCGACCTGTTCAGCGGTCAGCTTGAGACCGGTGTTTGGCTTACCCTCTTGGCAGCCATACCACTCCCGGTACCGAACAAGGGCGCCGCGCGGAATCACCCGGTCGCCATGCTGATAGCTGTCCGCAGCAACCGCCCACCAGCCGACGGAAAACGGCTTTGCCGAACCCCAGTCGAATGCCCGGAACTTCAGCCAGTGCTTGGGAATCGTGAAAGGTTGCAGAACGTGCTTTTTGGTATCCCAGCAATCGAAGAAGGCGCCGTCAATAATGTCCCAGTCGCCATCTTCCATGGCGCGAACAAGCGCCGCGCTCCCAAGCCCACGAAGGCGCGCCCTGTATCCAGGGTCATCAAGGGCCATGCTCGGGTTGTCGCTGAGCTTCGCGGGGATGTACTGCCTGAGCATGCCGCCTTCCTGGTCGGTCATGCGCTGAATTTTGCCGTCGCGGCAGAGGTCAACGAATGATGATTTAACCCAGTGATGTCCAATATTCCCGGGGTTACTGCCGCAAAGAATGCGAGGGAACATACCTTTGTATTGCTCCGGCAGCTCCGGAAGACCTACCGCGCGAACGCGGCCCCTAAGAAACCGATAAATCACCTCGGTGAAGTGGGTCAATTCATCCATGAGCAAGACATGGATCTCGGCGCCCTGGTACTTGAACCGATCTTTTTCGTCTTTGCAGTGGCAGAGGTAAATCTTGCTACCGTTCCAGAACCTGATCTCGTCCTCAACGATGCTCACAAACCCGCTGAGAACCCATGGCGCAAGCACAGCGCGAAAGCCTTTCGGTCCCTCGATGTGGTTCTTAACCAGGTCTTCCCGTATTCGACGGAAGATATAGACCTGCAGGCCGGGGATCATCGAGCACCAAATGATGGCCGCTATCCGCATCAAATGGCTTTTGCCACCACCTGCCGCACCTCCATACAGAAGCTCAGTCGCTGGCGTGTTTAGCGCCTCGCCTTGCTTCTCGTGGAGGTTAAGATTCAGCTCGCCCGATTGTGACATTCAGCACCGGAACGAGTGGAGCACCATCCTTGCCGGTGGCCTCCACTTTCTCAGTAAATAGTTTGAAGTGCTTGCCCAAAAGCTCGAGGGCTTTGAGGCGATCAGCGCTGCGAATCTTGGCAACATACTCCACCTCGCCCTCACCTTTCTCCAAGGTGTTTACCTCAAGCCCAGCAATAAGTGCGGCCGCATCATCTGACCACTCTTCAGGAACCATCAGGCGGGTACCATCGAACACAGAGCGGAGATCGCCAAATGCTACGCGTCCAAGCTGCTCTATCACCCGATCTGCGGTGATTTCCGTGCGCTGTGCTCGAGCATCCATCAGCTTCTGGATAAATGCCTGTACGTCAACATTGGTCAACAGTCGCTGACCTTGCGACTTGGCTGTTTTTTTGCTGTAACCGGCGCGAATTGCGGCCTGAGTTGCATTTAGATCAACCAGGTATTCCCGGCAAAATAGCTCCTGCTTCGGGGTGAGCTTACTCACAAATCCCTCTCAACCACACTGATGCGGTCTGTCATTGTCTGGCCGTCGCTGAGCGTTACCAGTACAACCAGCTTGGCGCCGCAGCGAGGCTTGCCGTAAACATTGAAGCTCACTTGGGTAGTGGTGTTAGCGAGATTGTCGAAGCTAATGCCGCTGCCGGTGATTGCTGCACTGGAAATGGTTGCTGATCCCAGCACCCGGGACCAGTCCATCGTCACCGCGATATCGTCTTGCTCGTCTTTGAAGATTACCGGTCGGCCGTCACGCTCCGCGCCACCAACAACCGAATATCGACCGTTGGATGCTTTTACAATTCTGGCGGCCATGTCAGTCCCTTGGCGATAAGCCAGTTTCTCGCTGAATCTTCAGCTGCTCCCGGCGATACCACAGGTTTGTCAGGAACGTGGCTACACCGATTAACAAGCCACCAATAGCAACCCACTCGTTTATCGTGAGCCCTGCCAGCGTGGTAACTGCTGATGCGGTATAGCTTGCTGCTGTTGATGCCTTGTCTGGCGCCATCAGCGCTTAACCTTGCGTCGGTAAAAGTACAATGCCAGCGAAGCCAGCAGCGTCGCTATCAACACTTCAGGCGGTGTATCCGGGTCAAAGAGCATGACAGTCGCGGCACCCAGCCCAGCTTTGGCAACGGCAGTGCTCTTGCTGCCAGCGTTGTCTTTGCGAGTGTCTTTGTCGAAGACGATCTTTCCCGCCTCTGCCAGGTCAGGCAGGTACTGCAGCAGGGGTGCTAGGACTTGCAGAAATAATGGATTCATCCGTTCCACCTTGCCGGGCCAATCGTCCGGCTATCGATATGGGTAAACGTGGCATAGCGGCCAAGGCCACCGGGATTCAGCGTTTCAGCGAAATCAGCAACATCCGCCGGTTGAGTTCCCGCCACGGTGATATCTGCCGCGCGACCATACAGGTGCTGGCTTCTGGTGCTGCCGCCCACTGCCTGATTGTGCCGAGCACACCGGCAAGCTGACGTGATGGTCACTGGGCGATTAAAGTGCCGCCGGATTTTCTCCAGCATCAACACCAGCCCAGCGTCGACGGTATCGAAATCGCACTTTCCACACTTGCACCGAAACTCAATCCGGCTGAAGTGTTCAGTCAGGTCGCCAGGCATAAATCACCAGAAACAAAAAAGCCCCGGGGTACGGGGCAGGTGGGGGTGTGGTCACTGTGAGGCTACTGAGTTGCAAAGGGGTCGCCAATCCCACCGAGGACTCTTGTGGATAACATAACCGCCGTTGCTGGGCAGTCGTTCCTTGCCGGTCCTACGTCATTTCGGCTTGGAATTTCAGGCAATAAAAAACCCGCGCAATGGCGGGTTCTTAGTTTCTGGGCGCATTCGCCCATCAGATCAGTGATTTCGATATTCTACCCCTACGGGGTGAAAGTCAATGGATTTGGCGTTCACGCCCCGACCATCTCAAAAAGCACCCTCAGAGCGTCACTCTCTAGCGCGAATATCTCTCGCTCTACTTCGTTCCACGTTCGACGCTCACCGGAATCCCGCCACGCACCCTGCGACAGATTGATCCAAGGAAGCTCCCACGGACGGGCGATGCCACCGGGGGCAACGATAGCATGAGCCATGCTGCTGGCGCGCAATTCGACTTTTCGCGACCGGTCAGAGAATAGTTCAGCAACGTAGTTCGCCAGACGACGTCCAGCTTGCTGCCTGGCATGCCTGTCTACATGACAGCGCCAAGCGATCGCCGAAGGCATGGGGTGTGGCAGAGAATAAATCGTTTTTGCTATTCGGCTTCTGGAGAAATCGTGGTCGTTGATCAGTGGCTGAGAATACTGCGCCCGGCGAGTGGCCGATGCGTGAATGATGTACGGCGATTTTGGTGCACTCAGCTTCATCTCTCCCGGCGCGTTTTTTGTTTGCATCTCCGCGATGGGCGAGTGTGCATGGGGTTCGCTGCATCCGAGACCGAATCGTGCAACCCGGCGCGCATCCCCTTCGTCGAATTCGTGTTCACTGGCAAGTATGTTCATGCACTACTCCTTCTCAAAACCCCTGTCGCTGAACCAGCCGATCATGCCGTCTTTCCCGAAAAGACCGTCGCCGAGGTATTCCCATCCGAGCGATTTGCAGTTCCGAATTTGTATTGGCGTGGGCTCTATGACTTTCGGCATCAGGCAGCTCTCTCCAGCTCTTGCTGTTTCGCGTGGTATGTCAGCGCTACGGCGAGGGCTGCCCACACGTCTTTGCTCACCCCGTAGAGTGGCCCCGGTGCGGCCTTGGTGCCCTGCTGGGGTACGGCGCCACCACCCGTTGCCGGGAAGCGGTCGAGGATGCTTTGCCGAATATTGCTGTCCTTGGCCTTGTGGGTGCCGCACAGCTCCAGCTTCACCGCCTTCCGGTAAACCAGTTCTGCGCTGTGGCCGCTGCGCTCGATCACCTCGAGGAACCGCCCCGCCCACAGGCAAGTGTTGAATACGTCAGCACCCACTGGCATGCCGTAGCTGGCGATCATCTCGATCGCGTAGTGGTGCTCCCATTGGCGGGAGTCGATCAGCACCTGGCGAACAACGCTGTTTTTGTCCTTGCCGAAACTGCCCAGCGTGTGGGTGTCGGGGTAGTACACACACCAGGCGCTTTCCCGGTTGCCAGGGTCTATCGCAAAAATGGGGGTCATGGCTTTGCTCCTGCAATTCGAATCAATCCAAGGTCGATCCATACGCTCCACGTTCGGAGCATCGACCGGCGCATGTAAAACTCTCTGTCCTCGCGTGAGAGGGACGTGTGATTGGCCCGGCCATCGAGCACCGCGTGGCAGCCGTCGCAACCGAACCCTGCCGAGACATCGCTGGCCTTGGTGCCCATGCCGTTAAACTCGTCTGGGAAGTGGCAGAGCACGACGGTGTCGGGCGAATACAGGCAGGCGCCGGGGATGTTCAGTGTGCACTCTTGGCCTTGCGCGCTCCGGCGCAGCTGGTTGCTGATCACCTTCATACCGCCCGCCTCATCTCGTCGGCGAATTTGGCGTACTCCCCGTCCATTGGCTCCGGCACAACGATCTCCCTCCACTCCCAAAGGAACCGCCGGCACTCGCTGATGTAGTCGGAGAATTCCTTGATCGAAATGGTCTTGCCGTCGTTGTCCCGCTCGGTAGAGACCGGCAGCAACAGCACCTTGCCGCCCTTCGCGGTAATCCGCTCGCGCTTCCCCCACTTCATGTACAGCGGGCGCAGCACGTTCTGCTTCAGCACCTCGTGCAGGATCTCAACGTCGTAGGGGTAGCGGCTGCCGTCGTCCCGCTCGATGGCAATGCCCGCCTCCTGAAGCTGGATAACCGCCTGATCGTAGAACCAGCCGAACTGGTACCGGCGTTGCCGCTGGGTTTTGTTCTCGGTCACCACGTCAACGATGATCGGCTTCCCAGCGATAATTGCCTGCCTCGCCAGATTGTTCAGCGACTCAATCGCCTTGCTGCTGTCCAGCCGGTGCCGCATCCCCATCACACACCCCACGCCAGCAACACCACCGCGATCACGCAAAGCTCGATTCCAACAGCCAGCGCCACACCCCGAAACGCATTCATGCGCTCAGCTCCAAGTGGCCGGGCAGCCACAACCGCGCGAGAAGCAACGCCGGTGGGGTCGGCTCTCGCGTGGCCGTAAATTTCAAATCCATCGGCGGTACAGCGATGCTGCGGTACAGGAAATACGGGTGCCCCTCTGGCTTGTAGCGCTCCAGTCGCTCCTGGCGAACCAACTCCCGAAGCAATTCGCTACCGCGGGGAATCTCAACTCCCACGCGCTCGCAAACTTCACTGTTCCGGCAGCCGGGCTTCTCGTGCACAGCGCGGTGTATCGCGTTCAGTTGCTCAGCTCTCACATCACACCCCCTTGAACATGGCTTTCAGATTGGTCAACGTCTCGGCACCGACCTCGCGGGACCGCTCTTTCCGGGTGATATCCACCAAATCCAATTGGCGGCGGCGCCGCATTTCCTCGTTGAACTCGCGGTTTCGGGCTTCGATCAGCTTGTGCTCCCACTCCACGTCGTGGCCGTCCTTGTCGACGTTGCGCGGGTCCTTGCCCAAACACATGGCGCGAAACGCAGCGGCGCCAGGAGGCCAGTTCGGATACCACTCCAGGCACTTGTTCAGGCCATCGGCAATCTGGCGACCCGCCAGCCCCTGAAGCGCAGTGATCCACCCATCGTCGGGCGACTCCCCAAACTGCGCAGCGAACTTATGCCCGTAGAGGGAACCCATTTTCGGCCACAGTTTCGCCGTCAACGTCACGGCAGTCCGGCGAATCTCGCCCGCCTCGGACGCGGTTCTCTGCACCTTGCTGCATGCGCTCGACAAGGCTCGGCCGTCTCGCTGGTCGATCGTTTCCTGCACCTGAGTGAGATTGATTGCCTGCATGGGGCACCTCGCGTGTCATCTGGTTTTGGATGATGTCGAAATACTGCATCCCGTCCTTGCGCTGACGGAGTTTCATAGGGGTTCGGCAGTTGTCGGCCCAAGAGAAATTCCCGCGCTCGTGCTGGACGATCCACCGCCAGAGCCTGGCAATCTCCGGCAGGGAATGGCCGTCTAGCTCGTTGAGCCTGCGGATCGCATCGGCCCATTCGTCGAGCTTGATCTTCAGGGCGTTGCCAAAGCGGGCTTTGCTCGCGCAGCTCAGCTCCACGGCGAGCTGGTAGTGCTCGTCGTTGAATTTGAGTTTCGAGGGCTTGGGTTTTTCAGGGGGGGAGTCGTCGGGTGGATTTTCATCCGGCACGCCTTCGGAGGATTCCGAAGGTATGTTTTTAGTATTGTTTAATTGTTTACATTGTTCCGGTGTTGTTTTTTGCTTGCTGCTTTGCCTGTCGCTTGCTTGCTGTTTGCCTGCTTCTTTGCCTGCGTCTTGCCTGTCGCCATTCTGGTAGTCGTCGTAGTTAGTTATTGTTATTAAAGAGAATTTATTTGTTTTTTGCCTGTTGATCATCCCCTCATTTTCAAGCATTTTTAGGAGGCGACGGAGCTTTGCAATTGTGATCTTATTTTGAGCGGAAAATGCCTCAAGTCCGAACAGCAATTGCCCGCGAGAAATCGTCACGAGAGAGCCGTTAAACATGCGTTTCTTGTCGGCATGATTGGCATCCATGAGCATCGCCACCCAAGACTTCAGAAAGTCTGAATCGTCGAAAATCCAGTGCTCTTTTATTTTTCTGTGCAGTGCAATCCAGCCTTCCATCATCCCACCGCTCTGAGTCGCTCAAGTTCCTTCTCGAGTTGGGCAATGCGGTCCGTCTTGCTCAGGTATTTTTCCACCAGGTAAAGAACCGGGCTCGTGTCGCCGGTTACGTCGATAAAGCGCTCCAGGTCGTCCAGCGTAAAGCGGCGGGAATCGTCCGGAGACTGCGCCAGCTTCCGCGACAGATCGGATGGCGAGTAGTCCATATCAGCGGCAATCGCCTTCTGAGGCCTGCCCTGCCGATATATCCGGCTGGCGACGTACTCACGGCAGCTGGAATAGCCATCCGAGAGGCCTGCGTCAAAATTCAGCGTGATCTGCTGCACTTTCTGTTTCCTCTAGTTTCCTGCAGTTTCCTGTAGGAATTTCGGTACAAAAAAAGCCCCGGCCAGCGGGGCAAGTCCCAAATTTAGGCGGCGATAAACGAGCGACGCAGTGAGGTAATTAGCTCCTCGGATGTATATGGCTCAGCCCCTGCTGAGGAGAGCTCGGCCATGACGTCGGCGTAGTTAGTCTCGCCAGTAAAGTCAGTGCGCGGCAGAGTGCCGTTGGCCAACCATTTGTAAATCGCGCGAGGCGTTTTGCCGCAAGCCTTGGCCACCGCTGGCGCGCCACCTGCACGGCGGACTGCGTCGTCAAGCGAGATATGGTTGCTTTGGGGAGTGGTCATGGTTCCGCCTCAGAACATTAATGAACTTTCGGTTCATTTTAGAGCGGAACTGACAGTTCTTGCAAGCACAGAGATAATTGAACTCATGGTTCAGTCAACAAATTCAGAAAGGCTCGCGTTCTCAGTGCGGCTAAAACAAGCCCTCGACACTATCCCTGATTGCCCGGCAGATCGGGGAAGAGCTGTTTGGCTTAAAGAAACTCTACCTTTCAGTGTCAGCGCAAAAGCCACGGGCAAATGGCTCAATGGTGAGTCAATGCCGACAAGAGAGAATATGGCCATACTCGCCAAAACACTTGGTGTATCCAAAGCCTGGCTCGGTGATGGCGAAGGCACTATGACCTCGCCTTTGATAAATGAGAGCGGATTGCGCGCCCGATCACACCAGCTTTTGGATAAAGTTCCTGAGGAATTTCTGGAATCCGTTGAGAAAATGCTGACCGGCCTGACCCCAGAGAATGATCGATAAGCCGGACAAGATAGTCATTGAAAATCTCGACTTCCCGGTCAGTTAACTCCAAAAGCGGATCAGTTTTGTTATCCATAATGGGATCCCTCCCCTGCTCCGGTTTCCCCGATGTGGTCGTTTGAATCGGAGCAAGGGTAGAAATACTACTGGATACATTTACAGTATTCAACGACAAATGCCCTCGACAAGATTGATGCTGAATACGTTAAAGCAACGAATTTAGCGCGGTAGGACAAAACGGAACTGCGTCACACTTTTTTGAGCGAAATTTTTTAAGTTGTTTTATTTCAATAACTTAAATTTATTAACTTTTTGTAACAAATTTCGAGGCGGACAGATTCCAATTTGGAGTCCGATAGGAATAACCAGCTCCGATCTGGAGTTTCGCTATCAATCGATTAGAGACAAGGAGGGTTTATGGTCTGGTTTTTTGGGGCAGTAGCCTTAATTCTTTTAATTGTTTTCCCTCGTCAGTCAGTAGTATTGGTGCTGGCGGCGGTAGGCTTGGCGCTAATCGTTGGCGGCGGCGCCTACGTTTACGACAATTACGAAAAATCCCAGAGGGCCAAGCTAGCCATTGAGATTAGATACGACCCAGAGAGTTGCGGTGACGCGTATCCTCTTGTCACAAAAATATCGAACGACTCTAAAAGAACAGTTTTGAACACTAGTTGGGGGCTGTCGATTAAGCAGCCAGGACGAAGCAGCGAGCTTGTTGATTATTCTTACCGTGACAGATCAACCGATGTAATTATCAAGCCAGGGTATGAATGGTCCGGTTGTTATCCTCTTCCCAAAATAAGCAGTTTTCTCGATCCTAAAACCCTAATTTACTCCGTTCGGTGGAAGAATGTGAGGTTTGAATGATGGATTTAAATCAAGCCCTCACCCTCGCCCGCCGCCACAATCTGGAGCGCGAGTTCTGGCTGTCTTACCGGGAGTACAAGCCCTGGTGGGCGTTTTGGGTCAGCGAGGCGGACGCCGTGGCGGACACGCTGATTGATTTGGATTTGTAGGCCTCAAGGAAAATTCGAAGGACTGAACGCTAACCCGACAAATAAGGAAATCGCATGAATAAGCCGACCGACATTGATGTTGAAGCCATCTATCTGGATACCAACAACCCTCGACATGAGCCGCTGGAATCGCAGGAGGAGGCGATTGAGAAGCTATGCCAGGACGAATATGTGCTGCAGCTAGCACAGGACATTGCCGAAAATGGAATAAACCCACTTGAAAGTTTTGCTGTGCTTATTGAGAAACGAGGGCGCAAAACCACTTACATTGCCGTTGAGGGCAACCGCCGCCTGTGCGCCATTAAACTTCTGCAAGACCCAGACCTAGCGCCAGCCAACATTCGGAAAAAAATTATCGCTCTAAGCGCAGAGGCCCCAACAATCAAGAAAGTCCCTGCGGTGACGTTTAAAAACCGTGACGATGCAAAAGTATGGATTGACCGCATTCACTCCGGGTTACAAGGCGGTATTGGTCGGAAACCCTGGAACGCAGAGCAAAAATCACGATTCTCCGGGGATGCCAAAAACGCATTTTCACAAGCACTGCTCGATTACGCAGAGGAAGAGAGCCTGATTTCCCCTGAAGACCGCAAACGAAAACTAACGACTGTTCAACGGTATTTGAGCAATCGTGAATTCCGCGAAGCGATTGGATTGGGTTTCGACTCAGCCACCAACACCCTACAAACCACCCGCCCCAAAGAAGACACCGACAAGCTGATCAGCGTCTTTATTGCCGACCTGATTTCCGAGCAAGGGGAAGTTAACTCGCGGAAAAATTCCGAAGACATCATCGCCTATTCTCGAAAAATCACTTCAGATTCTGATATCAGCACTGAACGAACAGAAAAACACAGCCTCAGAGGAACCAAGAAAAGTAAGCCAGGCAAGAAGGCACCCGTTAAACCGAAAAAGCCCACCAAGCGGTCTAAACTCCCTTACAACCCAGAGTTTCACAATAAGCTCAAGGTCATTCCGAGCCAAAAGCTAGAGACGCTTTACTATTCGCTCTGCGATGTGAATCTGGTTAATCACACCTCACTCGTTGCGGTTGGAATATGGTCCTTCATTGAAACGCTCACAGCGCTCGACGGGCGCGGCAGCACTGACTTCAGTTCATATCTCAACGCGGCTAAATTGACCGCGCTCGGCCTTGGCACCAGCAACAAAGACACCAAATCCGCACGTGATGCCATAGGGAGACTTGCAGATTTTGGCAACACTACGAAGCATCACAAAACGTCTACCGCGATGAATAGCGAGCAAATTGCCAATGATTTTGAAACAACGCTACCCGTGCTAATCGCGCTTGCAGACGCCTGCGCCAAGTAACCACCCCATAGTCAGTAAAGCTGGCCGGTTTTTAAAAACTGTGCTAGTTTTCGCCCAAATTGTATCGGAGGTTATATGGCCAAACCCTGCTCCCCACTCCGCTACCCTGGCGGAAAATCAGCAATATTTGGACTCGTTGCTGAGTTGCTGAAGTTAAATAAACTCGAGCGCTGTGACTACGCCGAGCCTTATGCTGGTGGCGGCGGGCTGGCGCTGTCGCTACTGTTTGGCGGCTACGTTAGCGAAATTCATCTGAACGATATCGATGCCTCTGTGTGGAGTTTCTGGAAGGCGGTGCTTGATCGCACAGATGACTTTATTGATCTTATGTATAGCACCCCAGTAAACATGGATACCTGGCACGAGCAAAAGCATATTCAGCAGAAGGCAAGTGCCAGTAAACCGGTGGAACTGGGTTTCGCTGCCTTCTTTCTCAACCGCGTAAATCGCTCGGGAATCATTCAAGGCGCTGGGGTGATCGGCGGAAAGGAACAAACCGGCAACTATTTGATGGACTGCCGGTTTAACAAACCCGATCTTGAACGCCGCATTCGCCGAATTGCCAAATACCGTAATCGCATTCACCTGTATCGGAATGACGCCATTGCGTTTATGCAGGAAATGGCGCGCTACCCCGACAGCACCTTTCTTTGCATAGACCCCCCTTACTTCAACAAGGGCCGCAAGCTGTACACCAGCTTCTACAACCCCGGTGACCATGCCGATGTAGCAACGCAGGTTCTGCAACTGGAGAACCCGTGGATAGTGACCTACGACAATGTGCCTGAAATTCAGGCTCTGTATAAAACGCGCCGGCAGTTCGCTTTTGATATTAACTACTCACTGCAAACCAAACGCATTGGCACGGAATTGCTGATTGCCTCTAAGGGATTACGCGTTACAGAATCGCTGAGAGATGAACAGCTAAAGCCCCCGGCTCGCCGAGCCGCATAGAGAATTTTTGCTCACCCAATGCCGCCCACCGAGGCGGCTTTTTTTATGTCCTACCCTTTCCCCCGGCCCGCCATTGAGCGGGCTTGCTATAATCGAAGAACACCGCAGGTCAGGAGCGCTGGGCGCCAACCTGGCTGCGGTGTAGGGGCCACCAGCCCCGTGGTCGCCCTGGTACGGCGGCTTAAGGGCTTTAAGAGCCACTCGAGTTTACCTTGCAGCTCGTGCGACGCCGGCACGTTAATACGGGCGACCACTGCAAGTAGACCCTCTGTGACTCCAATGGCCTGATGGGCTCACAACACCGGTTATCGTGAGCACCGACTGTCCGGCAGGGCAGTATAAATACCCGAGTCTTCATGGCTCAGTCGGCTGAGTCGCTAACATGGGGATCAACCATGAAAGCTAAACTCACCATTGAGGTTAAGGTCGATGTCGCGAAGGTCATTGCCGAGCTCACCAAACTCGCCATTATCCTAAGCGGCCTCTTCCTGCCCCTCTAAAAGCCCACGGGGTATGGGGGCACCCTGCCCCGTGGCACTCCTTTCACACCCATCCTTCCCCCGATTCTCACCGGCTTTTTGATGGCTGCGGGTTGAGTATAGCAAATAAAATGAACTTATGGTTCTTGACTAAAAGGAACTATTGGTTCATATTTCACCCAACACCACGCACCTCCGAGAGTTAAGCGCCTCACCAAAGCAGCTTGTAAAAGCGGTGTGACCCCGGCCCTAGCGAGAGCAAGCCGGGAGGGTGGAAAGACAACACAGACTGAGGACTTTGCAGATGGAAGCAGCGATGAACACAGCGTGCGGCGGGATCAAGGAATCCAGCGAGCTACAGCAGTTGGTTGGCCGGGTATCGGACAACTCACCGCTTGTCGAATTTAACAGCCGCCTCAGCCGCTTGGTGGACCTGCTTGATGGGGCTCGCTCCGACAAAGAATCGGGAGAAGCACCTGAGCCAGTAGCCAACGGATTGCTCTTGCAGTTGGAGCGAGACGGAGACCGCCGCGCCGAGCTGCTGAGCAAAATGCACGACAAGCTCGCTCGGCTGGAGCTGATTATCGGTTAACCCCCCCAGGCCTTGCCCCTGCTGTTTAGGGGCTGTTTTTGGGACCAAGACATGAACGACAACGCCCAACAATGCCGCTGCATACGCCGACTGGCGAAGGCGCTGCGGATCACCCAAGAGCAAGCCGCCTGGCGCTGGGTGACATGTGGGTGCGCAGAGAAGTGGCGGGCTTATTACGGGAGCAAGGCATGACACCAACAGAGCAAGGGGCGCGCAATCAGCTTCGCAGCATCTGCACCATGCTGCAGGCCATGACGGCGAACTCAACATTCTCGGTTCGCTTTCAGCAGGCCATGTCGAGCGGCGATTACGCCGAAATGGGGCGGCTGATTACAGAGACCTACCGCTGCAACATCGCCTCGCAGGCTGGGGCCATGCCTGAGTTTACCGACTACGACCTGTGCATGGGCGAAGACGCCGACATCGACGAGACGATTCCCTGCACCGTGTCCTACGTCATCCAGTGTGGCTATGTGCGCGTGCTCAGCGTTATGAGCGAGCACAACGGCATCTTCATCGACTGGCTGGCAGCAGGCCTGCTCGTTCCGGAAGCGATGAACAGCATCATGGACAAAATCACCCGGCAACTGGAGGAGGCAGCATGATTGTTCAGTTCCCCCGAGAAACCAAAGTCGTCGACCTTCAGGACTTCGCGGCCCGGCGCGGCAAGAAGTTGCGCTTTCTCCCGGCGCTGTCGGGCACAGAGCGCAAGCCGCGAACCACCACCGCCCCGCCCGCTGACCACGACGACAACGGCCCCAGCGCGGCATGAAACCGATATTGATTACCGCTGCCGTGCTGTGGGCCTACCACTACACGGCAGTCATTGGAGGATGAAATGAGCGAAGCAAAACCCGTCGCAGAAGTAGCGCAGACTCAGGTGGCGTCACCCATCACCCCTGATCGGATGCTGCAAATCGCCGTCGAACAGAACGCCGATATCGACAAGCTGGAAAAGTTGATGGCGCTGCAGGAGCGTTGGGAAGCCAACCAGGCGAAGAAAGCCTTCGTTACGGCCATGAACGCTTTCAAGGCTGACCCGCCGAAGATCACGAAGGACAAGCACGTTAATTTCTCAACCCAGAAAGGCGTCACTGACTATCACCACGCCACGCTGGGCAACGTGTGCCAGATCATCGGGAAGGCACTCAGCGCAGTAGGCATCAGTTACCGCTGGGATACCAACCAGAATGACGCCGGCAGTATTCGCGTGACCTGTGTGCTGACACACGAGGCCGGGCACAGCGAGTCCGTCACGCTCTGCGGATCTCCAGATCAATCTGGCGGAAAGAACAGTATTCAGGCTGTTGGGTCGGCCGTGACCTATCTGCAGCGTTATACCTTGCTGGCTGCGACGGGCATGGCGACTTACGACCAAGACGACGATGGTGCCGGAAGCGAACCTGACCTGGTTAACGCAAAGCAAGTCGACGCCCTGCGCAAAGCGCTGAATGTCACCGGCCTGACAGAGGAGCAATTCCTCGTTAAGGCTGGCGCGAACTCGATTGAGGAAATCCACGCAACCCGCTACCAGGCTGCGATGGGCTTCCTCGAGCGGGTGGCAAAGATAGGTGAGCGCGCCGAGCTGGAGCCCTACCCCCAAGAGAAGTTCGACGAAAACCTACCGGCCTGGCGCGACTTGGTTCAAGCAGGGAAGCGATCACCAGAGCAAATACTGAAGATGGTCAGCAGCAAAGCTGAACTATCAGAAGACCAGAAAGACGTCATCTTAAAACTCAAATAGGAGCACCGAACGATGCAAATACTTGACCTTGTACAGGGTTCCCCTGAGTGGAAAGCCACCCGTGCCGTCCATTTCACCGCCTCTGAAGCCTCTGTAATGAAGGGTGCCAGCACTAAGGTGACCCGCAACGAACTGCTGCACATGAAGACCACCGGCACCGAGCAGGAGTTTAGCGACTGGGTGCAGGAGAATATTCTCGACAACGGCCACAAAGTAGAAGCCCAAGCCCGCCCAATCGCTGAGGCCATTGTTGGCGAGGAGCTGTACCCGGCCACCGCCGTGGATGATGACGGCTACCTGCTTGCCAGCTTCGATGGCGTGACCATGATGGAAAACGTGATCTGGGAGCATAAGCAATGGAATGAGGCCAAGGCCGCTACTGTACGCGAGGGCAATATTCCAGACGAAGACTACTGGCAAGTTGTCCAGCAACTTCTCGTGAGCGGTGCGGAAAAGTGCCTGTATATGGTCTCTGACGGCACGAGAGAAAAGTGCGTCACCACGTGGGCCGAACTTGATCATGACGACGCCCAATCACTGCTTGCTGGCTGGGCTCAATTCGAAGCGGATATGAAAGGTTTCAAAAAACCTGAGTATAAGCCAGAGCCGACCGGCACACCTGTCGAGGACTTCCCTGCGCTCTTTGCTGACATCACTGGCGACGTTCAGGGCACCAACTTGGCTACCTACCAGCAAGCTGTACTGGGCCGGATACAAGCCATCAACACAGACTTGACGACTGACCAGGACTTTGCCGACGCAGAGACCATGGTGAAGTTCCTGGATAAAGCTGAGAAAGAAATCGAGGCGGTAAAAAAACAGGCACTGGCTAAGACGGCGAGCATCGACGACCTGTTCCGCACCATGGACCACTTGCGCGAGGAAATGCGCGGCAAGCGCCTTGAGCTGAACAAGCTGGTCACTGAGCGGAAAAAGGAAGTTAAGGTCGAAATTGCGCAGAGCGCCCGAGCCAAGGTTGATGCACATGTCGAAGCATTGAACGAAAGCCTCGGCGGTCGCTATATGCCTCAGGTTGCTACCGACTTTAACGGCGCGATGAAAGGTAAACGCACCGTTGCCACCCTGCAAAGTGCTGCTGACGACGAAGTCGCTCGGGCCAAAATCGAGGCCAATGAAACCGCCGAGTTGATCCGAGGCAACCTGAAGCTACTGGACAGCGCTGCCCACCCATTCTTGTTCAATGACCGCAACCAGCTACTCACCAAGCCCAGTGCTGACCTTGCTGCCCTGATTACAGCCCGGGAGTCTGAGCACGAAAAAGCGGAAGCCAAGAGACAAGAGCAGGAGCGTGAACAGATCCGCGCGGAGGAGGCTGAAAAGCTACGCCGCGCACAAGAACACGCGGCCACCTCCGAGCAGGGTAATCATTCCCCTGCTGTCGAGAACACATGCACGGAACCGACTGAAGTCGAAAAACCAGAAGCGCCACAGAAACACATTGATAACCCTGTCGCTCAGCCCCCGCTCACCGAATATCAAGCAGGCTACATCGACGGGCTAAAGGCGTATGCCTGGTGGAAAGACGGCGAGCAGTATGTGGGAACCGGCGGAACGACGTTGCGCAGCGCTATCGCTCGAATCGCCGGAAGCCAGGAGGCTGCATAAATGGCTCGCGGAGTGAACAAAGTCATTCTGGTGGGCAACCTCGGCCAAGACCCCGAGACCCGCTATATGCCATCTGGGGGAGCGGTGACCAATATCACCCTTGCCACCAGCGAAAGCTGGAAGGACAAGCAGACCGGTCAGCCCCAGGAGCGCACCGAGTGGCACCGCGTTATTTTCTTCAATCGCTTGGCGGAAGTTGCCGGTGAGTACCTCAGAAAAGGTTCAAAGGTTTACGTGGAAGGCTCGCTACGCACCCGCAAATGGCAAGACCAAAGCGGGCAAGACAGATACACGACAGAAATCGTCGCCGCAGAAATGCAGATGCTCGATAGCCGCAGCGGCGGGCAGGGCGCGGGCTACGACGGCGGCGGATACCAGCCCCAGCAGCCGCAAGGCCAGCGCGGCAGCCCGTCGGCGCCTCAGCATGAGTACACGGCCGGGCAGAACACGCCGCCACCGTCCGACGGCTTTGACGATGACCCAATCCCGTTCTAGGAGCCGTTAATGAAACTGACCTGCTGCAATCGCTGCCGCTTCGTGAAGGCTGAATCTGAGTTTTATCAGTCCAGCCCAACGATTTGCAAAGAATGCCTGAAGCGAAGGGCAAAGGAAAACCGGCGAAAACGAATTGGGTACTACCGAGCCTATGATCGCGCCCGAGGCAACCGGCAGAACACCAAGTACATTCGGGAGCATCGCAAGAAGTACCCAGCCAAGTACAAAGCCCAAACAATGGTAGGAAATGCCCTGCGCGACAAACGGTTGTTCAAGGAGCCTTGTGAGATTTGTGAAAGCGAGCAGGTTCATGCCCACCACGACGACTATTTGAAGCCGCTTGATGTTCGCTGGCTTTGCGCGGCCCATCATCGGCAGTGGCATGTTGCAAACGGTGAAGGCAAAAATCTCCATGCCACCGCAGACCAGTTTGAAGCGGCAATCGCTCGGGAGAAAGCCGCGTGAAGCAGTTCCTGCGCTTCCGCTCACGCTGTTGGGGCCACGACGGTTGGTGCCTGCGCGTTAAAGACGCCAGCGCACCTATGCAGTGGACCATGTGCAGCACGCGAGCAGAGGCGCGGGAACTCAAAGCAGAGCTGGAGAGCAAGAATCCCGACCTGTTCCACCGATTGGAGCCGGTCAAAGTGAAACTTAGTGTGGAGGTGGCGGAGTGAAGAACAAGCTGACCGACCTGAATAATCACCTGTTTGCCGCGCTCGAGCGCCTGAATGACGAGAGCATAAAAGGCGACGAGCTGGAAGAAGAAATCAGCCGCAGCAAGGCTGTCACCGGCGTTGCCCGAGAGATCATCGCAAATGGAAAGCTGGTGTTAGAAGCGCAGAAGGAATTCGGCGGCATGAATACCGCGCCAGACATGCTGGGGCTGGAGAAAAGGTCATGAGAGGCCAGCGGATTCAATACAGCCCGGAAGAGCTGGAGTTTATTCAAGCGAACTGCACGCTCCCCAGGGCCGAGCGTTACCAGGTGTACCAGGGCAAATTCCATCGCCCAGAAGTAAGCCAGGCAAATCTTGACGCCCTGTGTAAGAGGAAGCGTTGGCTAACTGGCCGAACCGGGCAGTTCAAAAAGGGCAACATCCCTCATCCGAATGCTCGGCCACGTGGACCGAATGCAACCAGCTTCAAAAAGGGCCAGGTGCCACCAAATCGTAAGCCACTATGGAGCGAGAGAATCTGCACCAAAGACGGCTACATCCTGATGAAAATCCCTGAGCGCGACCCGCACACAGGGTTTCCAACCAGGTACAAACACAAGCACGTATGGATTTGGGAACAAGAACACGGCCCGGTGCCTGACGGCATGGTGGTGAGCTTCATTGACGGGGACAAGATGAACTGCAGCCTGGATAACCTCGAGCTTCTGCATCGAGGTGACTTGGCGGTGTTTAACAAGCTGGGCGGAAATACGCTCCCTGGCGAGATTCGCACTGCGGCCAAGCTGATTGCGAAGGTGAGTACGAAAAGCCGCCAGCGGAAGGAGCACCAGCCATGAAAGAGCGACCGATTCTATTCAATGCAGAGGCTGGTGTAGATAACGCCGGTGTAACCCAGCTCCGCAATTACGCGCAATGGGAGCGAGACCACGGCGGAGATAAGCTGCATATACTCGACTGGGCGGCATGCGAAATAGAGCGCCTGCATAACCGGGTGGCTGAGCTTGAGGCGGGGAGTAAGGCGGTGGCTGGAGTCATTTTAATTTTCGACAAGACAGACAAGACTTTTGTTCGTGACACCGATGAGCTGATGAAGCTCGCTGGACTCAATCCAGGCATGGGGTATGAGGCAGTGGGGATGCAAGACGATGGCACGTCGGTGGTCTTTGATCGCTGCGGAAATTTTGGTTATTTGGATGAGCGATACTCACCAGTTATTACCACCCCGCAGCCCGTGAAGGTGCCGGATGCCATGAGATACGGCGACAGCCCTTTTGAGCAGCGAATAGCGGACGGTTACTTTTGCCGCGGCTGGAACGACTGCCGTGAAGCCATGCTCGCAGCACAGGAGTTGACCAAATGACCCAGCCACCCAAGTACCCCAACAGAGAAGACTTCGCCAGCGACGACGCATGGGAAGCCGCGCTCGAGCAGTACGAAGACGACGTTGACGAGTACCTGGCGAACCTCGAAAAAATCCAAGCACCAGCAGTAGACATGGCGAGGTTTGATGCTGACTTTGGCCGGGTGTTTGGTGGGTGAACCCTGAGCACAAGCGACGCAGCGCAGCGGAGTTCGCTTTGCTGTGAGTTGTTAAAAAGGCCGGAGACGGATATGACTGAACAAGAATACTTTGACGACCTGGAAGCCAGTGAAGGCGTAATTGGCGAATGGCGAGAGTGCTGGAAGTGTGGTGGTGAGGGCGTGAGCGACCACGACTGCGGCGATGACACCTGCTGCTGCCTTATGCCGGAGGATAACGTTCAGTGCGACATCTGCGACGGAAATGGCGGCTGGCGCATAGAGGCCGTTTAACACACGCTATCAACCCAACAGGCTTATATTTCCGGAGGACACAGGAAAATGAAGACCACGGAAGCTGCAGAGCAATTGCGCAATGTCTGCCGGTTTAAACACCTGAGCTTGCAGACCGAAAAAGCCTACCTGCATTGGTACTGGCGTTACGCCCATTTTGCCGCCACCCGGATAGATGCCGACCGCGAAACCAAGGTGCGCGGCTTTTTAACCCACCTCGCCCGCGATCGCCAGGTATCACCGAGCACCCAAGCGCAAGCCCTTAACGCCATCGCATTCTTTTACAAACACGTGGTGAGCGAGCCCCTGGGCGACATTGGCGACTTTGCCCGGCCTCGCAAAAAACAGTACCTGCCGACCGTGCTAAGCAAAGAAGAAATGGCCGCCCTGCTATTTCAGCTGCCCGGCGTGTACAAAATCATCGGCTCATTGCTATACGGCTCAGGCCTGCGCCTTGCCGAATGCTTGAGCCTGCGGGTTAAAGACGTGGACCTGCACCGGGGCACGCTCACTGTACGCAGCGGCAAGGGCGGCAAAGACCGGCAAACCCCTCTACCCAGCACGCTGATAACCGATCTGGAGCGCCAGCTGGCCGAGGTTAAACGCCGACATGCCATCGAGCTGGCGGCAGGCCGGGGCGACGTGTACATGCCCAACGCGCTGGCCCGCAAATACCCCAAGGCAGAATACTCGCTCGACTGGCAATTTTTATTCCCCAGCAGCAAGCCCGGAGCCTGCCCACGCACCGGCATCTATCGGCTCCACCACCTACACCAAACCGCCGTCAGCAAGGCCCTGCGCAAAGCCAAATTGGCCGCAGGCATTAACAAAAAAGTCAGCGCCCACACCCTGCGCCATTCATTCGCCACCCATCTACTGGAGTCCGGCACCGATATCCGCACCGTGCAGGAGCTGCTGGGCCACAAAGACGTATCGACCACAATGATCTACACCCACGTGATGCAAAAGCACCACGTGCGCTCACCATTGGAGGCACTGACGGCATGATGTTCTTAACCGCAGACCAACTACAAGAGCTCACCGGGCGCAAGCGGTCCAGCGCCCAGATAGAGCACCTGCGCCGCGAAGGCATACCGCACACGGTCGATGCAGATGGCCGGCCGCGCGTGATGCACGCCATTCTCGAGCAGTTGGAAAACGATGCTGCCGAGAAGAGGTTTGAGCAACAGATGATCGCCTCGGCAGAATTGATCCGTGCCAAGGAAACATCCAAAGAAGTGCCGCGGATCAAAAGGATCAAACCCCTAAGCGTTTCACCCGCCATTGCCGGAGCTTTCAGTGTGGGCCCAGCGCAGCTATCAGACCCTGCGGCAAAAGGGATGAAGTATCACCAGTACCGTAGAATTGCCACACCACGCGCATTGAGCAAAGAGCAGCGCCAACAGATGCGGAAGATGTACCTTCAGGCCAAGGGCACAAAACGCAGCGGCAACCCGCTTTCAGTTGATCATATCGTGCCGCTAAGAGGTGAGAGGGTGTGCGGGCTCCACGTCCCCTGGAACCTAAGAGTGATCCCACTGATAGACAACATCGTCAAAAACAACATCATTGATACAAGTGAGCTTGAAAATGGTTAATCCGATTGACCTTGACCCCAACAAATTACTAGAGCTGGCAGCCGAGAAACTGGCCAGGCAAATGAATCCAGATCGACTGGTCGACGCCGAGGAGGCTGGCCAGCTGTTTGCCTGCTCACCCCGCCACTTTGCAGAACGCATCGCGTGCAAGCCGGGATTCCCTGCTCAGAAGCGATGCGGGCGGTGGCGCTATGGCGACCTGGTGAAGCATATCCGCATGACTAATCGAGCCGCTTAGCGATCTCCTCAGCGGTCTCGTTGTAATACATCATGGTCATTTTGAGATCTTTATGCCCCATCATTCTCGCCAACTCCATCGGCCCCAGCTTGCGTGCCAGCCTTGTACATGCCAAGTGACGAGTGTCATGAAATGTAAACCCATTGAGACCAGCGCGCGCCCTCGCCTTCCGGAATAGCGCGTCAACACTCCTCGGCTCCAATCTGAAATCGTCACCTATCAACTTTACCAATCGGTGAGCCTCTGCCGATAATGGCACATCCCGCGCACTGCCATTTTTTGTTAAAGGCAGCCTGACTACCCTTCCTCTTCGGTCACCCGGGGCAATTCCGCAAATCTCCCCACACCGCATACCCGTCTCAATTGCGAACAGGAATGCCACTGCCACTCGCTGAGAAACTGTCTCCGGCACCCCGGATGAGTACCCCAGCGCCAAACACATGCGACGTATCTCATCGTCGGAAATTAACCGATCCCGCGACGGCGGTGCCGGAGGCTTACGAACCATGATCACAGGACTATCCTTCACCCAGCGCCATTCCTTGACCGCGGCACTAAACACGGAACCGATCAAGGACATCTCACGCAACACGGTACCAGCACTAACAACCTTCAGGCGGTCATCCCGCCACTGCCCCAGAACATCCGGCGAAACGTCTACCAGAGGACGATCCGGTATCTGCTCACGCAGCTTTGGGAAGCGCAGCCGCTCCCACCGCTGAGTAGTGATACGCTTGGTGGGGGTGATATCTGCCTCATAGCGCGTCAGCGCCTGGAACCAGGTGCGACCACCATCCTGTTTGGCCTCCTGCTCGACAATCCATGCCTGTGCTTTCGGCTTCCGATCAAACAGCCTAGACTTACGCTTTCCGTCAATGGTCACCCACGCCCTATACCCGCCCCCCGGGTGCTTTGTAATCGATCCCATTTCGCCTCTGCTTTTGTGAGCGATTTGTGAGCGATAGGATAGTTAAAATTGCGGCTTATTGTGTAGTCTTGACGGGATTAAAAAGGGGCGAAAAAGGCCCGAAAGCCCTGATCGCAGGGGGTTTGAGGGTAAAAAAGAATTTTTGCGGGAAATTACGGAAAACCTCCGAGAGTCCGGCCTCTGGTACCATGCCTTTCTTGCGTTGCCAATGACCAGCGCTATCTTCAAAAAGCAGCCGTCGAATTACTCGTAGGTTGAAAAGATCAGTACTGACTCCGCCTCGGCCTTACTTTCCTGACGAATCCGTTTCAGCCCTCGCGTTCTATCCGCAACTTTTGGTGCAGCAGCATTCTCACCGATGAGGTAGTAACCACTTTCGTCATCGTAGAAATGTGGCGGCAGCAAGTCGATGGGGGTTTCTTCTGCAGCAAAAACCTGCAGGCGTTCGGTGCCAAATGGTGGAGCGACTTCAAACGCCCCTAGCGACACCCAGCGATTAGCCTGATCGGCGGAAATATACTGCACAAACTGCTCTCGACCGCGGCCGTAGCCAATCGGCAGAAGATATTGGATATCTGCACCATCCTCCCGGCTGTAACCCACCACATAGAAGTAACCGGGGCGATTCAGCTTCACCAGTAGTTCCAGTGAATCCCCTGCTTCAAAGGCCAGGTTGCGCATACCTTTATTGGTGGCCACGGCAACCGAAAAGTCACTGGAGACCGCGAACCCTTTGCGCAACAGCTGATCAAAATCTATCGAGCTCGGCTCGGTCTCATAGGAAGAATACGCCGTCGGCAGCAGGTGAATCTGTTTTACCTGCATCGTGGTGTTGCCCTGCAGGTCAATCAGTTCGTAACTGAGGTCCATGCCCTTCTCGTTCACGACATAACTGCCAAGCAGTTGATAGCGCGGTGCCTGCTTGCCCAATCTGGCACCCAGCTGTGTTTCAAGCTCCTTGAGGAAGGCGCGCCCAAACGGCGTCAACTCTTGTGAGTCCGGCACAAAAGGCGGCGCGACGCTCACATTCGCTTCTGCAACGTCGTCAACAATCAGCTCGGCGGCAGCGCGCAGCGACGAGACGTTAAAGCGCGCTGACGCCTGCCATTGCGCCACAGCCGAGGCGATATCACGGGGATTAAAGTCAGAGTCCAAGTTCAGAAAACCGGCGACGCGGCGAAGCTTTTGATAATTACTCAAGGCTGTGGCCAAGGTTTTTCCAGCCGGATACTTGGCATCCGCACTTACCGACTGATAACGGGCATAATCTTCACGCAGGCCGCTTTCCGCTTGCGCCAGCGCCTTCTGGTAGCGAGGCCGCGCTGCCACAGAATCAAACTCCGCCCGACATTCGTGCTCCGCCCTCGTCACCGAGCAGCTGACCGGAACCTGCAAAAGAGGAATATCGGTTTCAGAGATCGAGCGCTGGGAAATACGACTACTCTCAAGAGTTTGATTAACTTCGGTTATTGATTCAACTCTAACGAACAGTTGCTGCGCCAGGTCAACGTAAGCAAGCTGAACAGCTTTTTCCCTGGAATCGCCGTACCCAAGCCCAACCATGTTTTGCGCATAGCTGCTGTTAGCACAGAGCAGCGCAATCAACGCCACCCCCAATGAAGCCTGTTTTCGCTGAGCAGCCATTACCATTCTTGTCATTACCTCAAAACTAATCATATTGCCCCGTCAGCTGGAATGCGCCCCAGTAGTAGGGATGGGCGTACTGACCTGATTTCAACGCCAGCTGTGCCTGCCGCAAAGCCGCGCTCTTCCCTTGCTCCGGCAGACCTTCATAAAAATTCTGCATTAATTGATTGGTCGCCACATCGCTCACTTTCCATAAACTGGAAACAATCGACTCA